>ENA-UPSB01000966-UPSB01000966.1-bioreactor-metagenome-genome-assembly--contig:-NODE-966-length-39567-cov-5.289760_pt1 | contig 39567 bp, 30 predicted proteins | sample MGYA00238182_ERZ773286 | MGnify/ENA primary metagenome ERZ773286 (study PRJEB29026, sample SAMN07631240) | bioreactor metagenome | isolation source: Switchgrass digestor | place: USA: Dartmouth...
GGGCGATCTCGTAGCCCCGCTTGTGGGCCTCGCCGAACTTGGCCTCGCTGCCGGTGAGCGCCGTGATGACGCCGATCTCGATCACGTCCGGCAGGTTGGCCCCGTCCGACGTGGCGGACCCGGCCGAGGCGGATGTGCCGGAGGAAGCCGAGGAGCCCTGGGAGCCGGAGCCGGCCGGCGAGGTCTGGGTGGCCGCACCGCCGCAGCCGGCCAGCAGCAGAACGGCCATCAGGAGCGCAAGGAAACGGGAACCTCTCGTCATCACTGTTTCTCCTTTCGGTCGTTGCGTGGCTCTATGGGTCCTCAGGCGCAGAGGAGCCGGCGCGCTTCAGCTCCTCGAGCGCCAGGATCAGCTGGTCGTCGCTGAGGGTGGCGAGGAACGAGTCGAAGACCGGCCTCAGGGCCTCGACCCAGGCCGCCCGCTCCTCGGGCGTCTGCTCGTGGATCTCGACCCGGCCCGACGCCCGGATCCGCTCCAGGTCCTCGGCGTTCAGCCGCTCCGCGTTCTCGCGGATCCAGCGGGTGGACTCCTCCAGGGCCCAGAGGAGCGCCTCCTGCACCTCGGGGTCCAGGTTCTGCCACCGGTCGGCGTCCACGATGACCACGTAGCCCAGGTAGCCGTGGTGCGAGAGCGTCATGTAGCGCTGCACTTCGTGGAACTTCTTGGAGTAGATGTTGGACGGGGTGTTCTCCTGCCCGTCTACCTGGCCGGTCTCCAGCGCCCGGTAGGTCTCGTCGAAGCCGATGGGGATCCCGGTGGCGCCCAGCAGCCGGAACTGCTCCACCAGCACCCGGGAGGGCTGCACCCGGAACCGCTGGCCGGCGAAGTCCTCGGGATGGATCAGCGGCCCGCGGGCGGAGGTCATGTGCTTGAAGCCGTTGTCCCACATGGTGAGGCCCATCAGGCCCCGGCGGCGGAGCACCTGGAAGAGCCGCTCGCCGACGGGCCCTTCCATGGCCCGGACCACATCCTCGTGGTCGGCGAAGACGTAGGGCAGGTCGAACACCTGCCATTCGGGAAAGAGTTCCGCCAGCTTGGCGGTGGAGGGGGCGATGATGTCGACCCGCCCCTCCCGCAGCGCCCGGATCTCGGCCTCGCCGTCGCCCACCAGCGAGCCGTTGGGGAAGACCTGCACCTCGACCCGGCCGCCGGTCCGCTCGTAGACCAGGTCGGCGAACCGCCGGGCCGCCAGGCCCTTGGGGGTGTGCTCGGCCACCACGTGCGAGAACTGCAGGATGATGCGCTCCTCCGGCGCCCACTGCTCGTGGTCGACCACCCGCCGGGGCTGGCACCCCCCGGCTGCGAGGGTTATGGCGAGAACAAGGAGCGGGAATAGGCAGAGCCGGATGCGGCGGACCGCACTCCGCATGGTTACCGCCTCCATGTCGGTAGATTATAACTAACCGTAATGTTTGGTATACGTTTTGAACATAACGTACCTTTTGGTCATATTGTCTGACCAAAACGGGGGCCGGCCCCCTACCGCAGGACGTAGCGGTAGACGGGCCGGCCTACCGGCGCATACTGCAACTCGACGCGCAGCCGCCCCTGCTGCACCAGGTAGTCCAGGTAGCGCCGCACCGTCACCCGGGCCAGGCCGATGCCGTCGCCCACCTCGGCGGCCGACAGCGGCCGGCCCTCGTTGATGAGGTAGAGGAGCACCTGCCGGAGCGTCCACTCCGTCAGCCCCTTGGGCAGCGTCCGCGCTGCGCGGTCGGCCTCCGGCGGGCCGATCCCGGCCCCGGCGCCGCCCCCCAGCCCGGGCCACAGCCGGTCCAGCTCGACCTGGCTCAGGGTGTCGGCCTCCTGAAGCCGCGCCCGCATCTGGGCGTAGGCCTGCAGTGTGGCCCGGAGCCGCTCGAACTTGAAGGGCTTGATGATGTAGTCGACCGCCCCGTTCCGCAGCACGTCCTGCACCGTGCGCACGTCCCGCGCGGCCGTCACGGCCAGCACGTCGCAGGGCAGCGCCCGCCGGCGGATCTCCCGCAGGGCCTCGAGCCCGTCCATGTCGGGCAGGTAGATGTCGAGCAGCACGAGGTCGGGAGCGAGCGCTTCCGCCATCGCCACGCCCTCCTCGCCGGTGCGGGCCGTGCCCGCCACGACGAAGGGACCGCTCTCCTCCACGTACGCCCGGTTCACCTCGGCGACCATCGGGTCGTCTTCCACGACGAGCACGCGAAACGCCTCCACGCTCAGTCCTCCCTTCTGCCATCGGCCTGGTGCCGGGGCAGCCACACGGCGAAGCACGTGCCCTCGGGGCCCGACTCCAGGGTGATCCGCCCCCCGGCGCTCTCCACCCGCCTGCGCACCAGCGCAAGCCCCACGCCCCGGCCCGAGTCGGCTTTCGTGCTGAAGCCCGGCTCCCACACCCGCTCCTGCAGCTCAGGCGGAATGCCGGGGCCGGAGTCCCGCACCTCGATGAACACCGTCCGGTCGTCGTCCTCCACCAGCACGCACACCTTCCGGCGCTGAGGCGGCAGGCCCGCCACGGCCTCCATGGCGTTCTCCACCAGGTTGCCCAGCACCACCACCAGCGCGCCGGCGTCCTGGTCGGCCAGCAGCCCCAGGTGGCACGCCGGGTTCAGCTCCAGGTCCACTCCCAGCTCGCGGGCGCGGTGCAGCTTGCCGTGCAGCAGCCCGGCGATGCGCAGGTCCGCGAAGTGGCCCGCGAGGAAGCGGGACTGCTCCTGCTGTTCCTCGCAACTGGCAAAGATATAGTCGCTGGCCTGTTGGTACCGCCCGAGCTTGATGAGGCCGGCGATGGTGTGCAGCCGGTTCATGTGCTCGTGGTTCTGCGCCCGCAGCGAGTCGACGAAGGCCCGCACGCCGGTCAGCTCCTCGGCCAGCCGGTGGATCTCGGAGCGGTCCTGGAACGTGGCCACCGCCCCGATGATCTCCCCGTTGCGCCACACCGGCACCCGGTTGGTGAGGACCTCGGTGGCGCCCAGGACCATCTCCTGGTTGAACTCCGGCTCGGCGGTCGCCAGGATCTGCGGCAGCCGGCTGTTGGGGATCACCTCCGAGACGGGCTTGCCCAGCGCGTCCTCGCCGACGCCGATCACCCGCTGGGCCTCGGCGTTCAGCACCGTGACCCGCTCCTGCCGGTCGATGGCGATCACGCCCTCGCCGATGGCGTCCAGGATCGCGACCCGCTCCTGGAGCTGCCGGGCGATCTCCGCCGGCTCCAGGCCCAGCAGCTGCCGCTTGATCCGCCCGCCCAGCAGCCAGGCGCCGGTCAGACCGACCCCCATCGCCACCAGGAAGGTGACGCCCAGCTGCGACCGCAGGTCCTGGAGCACCGCCGTCACGGACGGGGTGATGACCCCCACGACGACGATTCCGACCTGTCGCTGGAGATCCTCCGACATGATGGGGACGAAGGCCCGCACGCTGTTGCCCCGCTCGCCCCGGGCATACGAGATGTAGGAGTGCTCGGCGAAGGCCGGGCCGCCGTCCTCCGCCTCGAACCGGGTGCCGATGCGGCTGGCGAGCGGGTGGCTGTAGCGCCGCCGGGCCTGGTCCACGACGACCACGTACTCCATGCCGTTGGCGATGCGGATGCGCTCGGCGATGGGCTGGATGACCGCCTCGCCGCCGGGCTGGCCCAGGTGCCGCTTCACCTCCGTGATCTCCGCCACGGTGCGCGCCACGTGCATCGCCCGCTGGCCCGCCTGCTCCTCCACCGAGCGCAGGGCGTAGAATGCCACCACGACGGTGCCGGCGCTCGCGGAGACCAGCATCAGCGCCGCCGCCAGCAGCGCGATCTGGATGCGCAGCGGCAGGTGAGGGCGGCGCAGCGCAGGTTTGAGGACGCCCATGGCCTTCACCACCGGACAACTGTGAAATGTATGGGGATATCGTGTCTATTTCGTGATCAGAACGATAATTCCTTTTGATGCGGCATATGTGACGACAGTTCCGACAACATCGCGGACAGGCCTGAAACGGCGGGAAGCGGGCAATCGTCTGATGTGGCAAGCGAGTCTCCAACCAGTCAGCTAGGAGGCGACGACGTGAGAACAGTCTGGCTCTGGGTGGTTCTGTTGACGCTCCTGACGGCGTCACCCGCCGCTGCGGCGGCAGGTGTCAGCTTCACGGTCGAGCCTGCGTTCCAGGGCCACTTGAAGGAGGGCGAGTGGGTCACCCTCTGGGTGGAGGTGCGGAGCGAGGGCGGGGCCGCCGCCGGCGAGGTGGTGGCGGAGATCCAGCCCGCTCCGGGCATGGAGCACCTGCCGCGCCCGCGATACGCCGTGCCGTACGACCTGCCGGTCGGCGGAACCCGGCGGCTGGCGGTGGCCCTGCCGAACGAGTACAACTGGCCCGTGACGGTGGGGCTGTACGCCGGCGGAGAGCTCGTGGACCGACGCACGATCGATCTCAGCTGGGAGCCCCGGTACGTGCTGACGGCCGGGCTGCTCTCCGATGACGACGGGCTCCTGGAGACCCTCGCCGCACTGCGGGGCGGCGAGACCGTCCGGGCCGTGGCGCTGGAGGCCGGGAGCCTGCCCGACAGCCCGACGCTGCTGGCCAGCCTGGACCTGCTGGTCATCGCACGGTACGACGCGGCGCGGCTCACCCCGCAGCAGCTTCAGGCCCTGGAGGCCTGGGTGGCCCGGGGCGGAACCCTGGTGCTCTTCGGCGGCCCCGACTGGCAGCGCACGCTGGCGCCGCTGCCCGGAAGCCTGCTGCCCGTGGAGGTGACCGGGGTCGGGGAAGTCCCGCTGGCGCCGCTGGGCGACCTGGCCGGCGTACCGCTGGAGGGCACCGGCGCCGTGAGCGTCGGGACGCTGGTCCGGGGAACGGTGCTGCTCCAGGCTGACGGATCGTCGGGCGTTGCCGGTGCCCCGGGCACTGCGGAAGGGACGGGCGGTGCCGACGCGGGCGCCCTCGTGCTTGCCGCCTCGGCACAGGTGGGCTCCGGCCGGGTGGTCTACCTGGCCTACGATCCGACCGAGGCGCCGTTGGCCGGCTGGGCGGGCCATCCCGTCCTGCTCGACCGGCTGGCGGGCCTCTCCGCCGGGCGGCTGACGGCGGTGGCCACGGACTGGCGGGTGCAGGATGCGATCCAGCAGATCCCCGACTGGGGAATGCCCTCGGTCTGGCTGGTCGGCCTCGTGCTCGGCGGCTACCTGGTCGCCGTGGGCCCCGTCAACTACCTGGTGCTGCGGCGGCTCGACCGGCGGGAGTGGGCCTGGCTCACGGTGCCGGTGCTGTCGCTCATCTTCCTCGGCGGCGTGTACGGCATGGGCGCCGGGCGCTTCCAGGGCGGCATCACGCACCTCATGACCGCGACCGAACTCGTCCCGGGCTCCGGGACCGGGTTCATGACCGGCTACGTGGGCCTGTACGCGCCGGGCCGGACCCAGCTGTCGCTGTCTCTCCCCGGCGCCGGGCTGGTTCGCCCGCTGACCACGGGTACCTTCGTGGGCGGCGTGCAGAGCCGCATCGTGGCCGGCGATTCGCCCGGCCTGGAGCTGGAGGGGCTGACCAACTACAACATGACGGCCTTCGCCCTGGAGCAGCCGCTGACGGTCTCCGGCGGGCTGGAGCTGGTGGACCTGGAGGTCAGCGAGACGCACCTGACCGGCCGGGTACGCAACACCCTCCCGGTGCCCCTGGCCGGGGTCGAGGTGGCCACGGCCCAGGACCTGACCTCCGTGGGGAACTTGGCGCCCGGGGAGACCTCCGAACCTTTCACGGTCGGACGGAACGCGGGAATCATTCCGGGCATCAAGGGGCTGATCTATCCCCCGGAGGCGCAGTCGCCTGACGACGACGCCGACCCGCGCCGCGAGCAGCTGCGCGCCTTCGTCTGGGAGTCCGGGCAGGGCCGGCTCGGCTCGGGGCTGCTGGTGATGGGCTGGACGGAGGCGCCGCTGGCGCAGCCGCCGGTGCCCGAGCTCGGGCGCCGGGTGGAGGGCGCCAACCTGGTCTACGTCTTCCACCCGCTGCCGGTGTGGAAGGGCGGCGACCTCGAGGCCGGCGTGGTCCTGGGCCGCCCGGTGGACGCGGAGCGGGTGCAGCTCATCGGGCGGAACGCCTACTACGCGCCCCCGGACAGCCACCGGTTCGTCATCGGGCTGCCGCCGCTGGATCCGGAGCAGGTGGCTGAGGTGATCCTGGACCTGCAGGGGCCGGTACGGGAGGCCGTGATGTCGGTCTTCGTCCGCAACCAGCGCACGGGCGAGTGGTTGCCGCTCACCGAGCAGCAGACGGTGCTCACCGACTGGCAGGACTACGTGCTGCCCGGCGGGGCGATGGAGCTCAGGTATGACGTCTCCGCCGACGCCGAGTTCGTGGCGCCGACGGTGGCCGTGAAGGGGGTGCGCTGATGCTGCGGGTGGAAGGGCTGGTCAAGCGCTTCGGCGACGTGGAGGCGGTGCGGGACGTGAGCTTCGCCGTGGAGCCCGGGGCGATCTACGGCTTCGTCGGTCCCAACGGCGCCGGCAAGACGACGACGCTGAAGATCATCGCGACCCTCCTCACGCCCGAGGCCGGGCGGGTGTTCATCGGCAGCACGGACGCGCTGAAAAACCCCGGCGAGGCGCGGGCCCGGTTGGGCTACATGCCCGACTTCTTCGGCGTCTACGACAACCTGAAGGTCGACGAGTATATGCAGTTCTACGCCGACTGCTACGCCGTGCCCACGGCGGGGCGGGACCGGCTCATCGAGTCGCTGCTCACGCTGGTCCGCCTGGCCGACAAGCGGGGGGCGTACGTCGACGAACTCTCGCGGGGCATGAAGCAGCGGCTGTGCCTCGCCCGCTGCCTGGTGCACGACCCCGATGTCCTGATCCTCGACGAGCCGGCCTCGGGGCTGGACCCCCGCAACCGGGTCGAGCTGCGGGAGATCTTGCAGGAACTGCGCCGCCGGGGCAAGACGATCCTGATCTCGTCGCACATCCTGGCCGAGCTGGCGGAGCTGTGCACCCACATCGGGATCATCCACGCCGGGCGGATGGTCGCCTCGGGCCCCGTGGAGCAGATCCAGCGGGAGGCCGGGGCGAGGGTGATCGAGGTGCGGTTGGGTGGTGTGCCTTCCGGACCGGATGCGGGGGGTGCCCCCGCAGCGCAGGACGGCCGGCTGGAAGACGCGGCTCAGGTAGCCCGCGCGGCCCCTGGCGTCCGCAGCGTCGCCGTGGAGGACGGCGCCCTGCGGGTCGCCCTGGAGGGCGACGACCCGGAGGCGGCGGCGCTGCTCTCCCACCTGGTGCGGGCCGGGCTGCCCATGATCCACTTCGCCGAGGTCAAGTCGAAGCTGGAGGACGTCTTCATGGCGATCACGGGGGGTGAGGAGGAGTGAGCGCACTGCGGGGCTTCGTGCTCAACCCGGTGTTCCTCCGCGAGGTCCGGGTGCGCATGCGGGGCTGGCGGACCGCGGGGATCATCGTGCTCTACGTGGGGCTCCTGGGTCTGCTGGCGATGCTGATCTTCGCCGCATCCATGAGGACCAACCGGACGGTGGGGTTCGCGCCCGAGGTGGGCGCCATCATCTACGCGGCCCTGGCGATGTTCCAGCTCGTGCTGCTGGTGCTGGCCGTGCCCGGGCTCGCCGCCGGGGCCATCGCCGGCGAGCGGGAGCGGCAGACCCTGGACCTGTTGCTGGTGACCCGCCTCACCGCGGCGCAGGTCGTGGTCGGCAAGCTGCTGGCGGCCACGGGCTTCGCCCTGCTGCTCATGTTCGCCTCGCTGCCGGTCTTCGGGCTGATCTTCCTCTTCGGGGGCTTCTCGCTCTACCGGCTGGGGCTGTCGGCGGTGGTGTACGTGGTGACCGTGCTGCTCCTCGGGGCGGTCTCGATCTACTTCAGCGCCCTGTACCGCCGCACCCAGACCGCGGTGGTCGCCGCCTACGGGGTCATCACCACGTGGACCCTGCTGTCGCCGCTGTTCGGCGCCCTGACGTACCACGTGTTCTTCGACCGGGCGAACCCGCCCGTCTGGGGGCTGGTCTTCGCCTACACCAACCCGGCCTTCGGCCTGGCCGCCGCAGCCGGCCTGCCGCTCTCCGAGATGACCCGGCTCTACACGCCCATCCTCACGACGGAGGCGCTCCGGGAGGCGATCTGGTGGAAGTACTGCCTGATCGCCCTGGGGTTGATGGCGCTGCTGCTCTGGCGCACGGTGCGGCGGCTCGATCCCGTGCGGGCTCCTGCCCGCCGCTGACCGCCGCGGCGCCGCGCGGCCGGAGGGCGCCGGCGCGCCGAGCCCCGAGGCGCCTGTTGGCTGCACGGCGGCGACTGCAAGCTGCGCGGCGGCGGCCCCCTGCACATGCGCAGGGGGCCGTCGCTTGCGCGCCGGCAGGGGGCCTGCCGAATACCCGTGTGGTTCTGTTCAAAGAATACACGGGACGGGGAGGTGCTCACTGCCGGTGGACCGTCAGCTCATCGTCCAGTATTTGCGCCGCTGGCAGGTGGCGCAGGCCGACGCCCTGGCCGCCCAGGTCGAGTCCTGCAGCGGGGCGAGGCTGCCCGACCAGCTTCAGCTGGCCCTGGCCGCGGAGAAGGCGAACATGCCCGTCAGCCCGGCGCTTGCGGAGAACCGGGAGATGGTGCGTACGCTGATGGGCAACAGCTCCGATCTGATGGAGCGCAGCCTTTACATCGGTACCAACCAGCTGCCCGCGGCCCTGTTCTGCCTGGACGGCATGGCGGAACGGACGCAGGTCATGACGATTCTCGAGTCGGTCGCGGTGAGGACCCAAGGGGTCACCTTGCCGGCCGACGGCGCCGGTACCCTGCTCACGGCGCTGGAACAGATGATCCCCAGCGTCATGGTCCGGGGCGTCAGCGTCCTCGGGCAGGTGCTCGATGCCCTCCTGATGGGCGACACCGTCCTGTTCGTGGATGGGCTGACCTCTGCGCTGGTCATGCCCACCGACGGACCGCCCGGGCGCCAGCCTGACGAGCCCCTCACCGAGCCGGTCGTGCGCGGCCCCAAGGACGGCTTCACCGAAACGCTCTCGGACAACATCGCCCTCATCCGCCGCCGCCTGCGGGACGACCGCCTGCGCGTGGAGCGGATGACGCTGGGCGAGCGGTCGCGGACGCGCGTCGTGATCATGTACATGATGGGCATTGCCACGCCGGAACTCGTGCAGGAGGTTCGGTGCCGCGTCGGCCGCATCCAGATCGACGCGATCCTGGGAACCGGGTACATCGAAGAGATGATCGAGGACGACCCGTTCACCATCTTTCCGCTGCTGAAGGTCACCGAGCGGCCCGACGTGGTCTCGGCCGGCCTTCTGGAGGGGAAGGTGGGCCTGATCATCGAAGGCTCGCCGCACGTGCTGCTCATGCCGTCGACCCTGGTCGCCGAGATGCAGTCGGCCGAGGACTACTACCACCGCTGGCCCATCTCCTCGTTCATGCGGAGCCTCCGCTACGTCTACCTCCTGATCGCCTTCCTCGGCCCCGCGTTCTATGTCGCGGTCACCACCTTCCACCATGAACTGGTGCCCACGAACCTGCTGGTGACCCTGATCGCGGCGCGCGAGGGGGTTCCCTTTCCGGCCGTGCTGGAGGCGCTGATGATGGAGCTCACGATGGAGGCCCTGCGGGAGGCCGGCGTGCGGCTGCCCAAGGTCGTGGGTCAGGCGGTGTCGATCGTGGGGGCCCTGGTGATCGGCGAGTCGGCCGTGGCCGCCGGGCTCGTCTCGCCGGTCATGGTGATCGTCGTGGCGCTCACGGCGATCTCCTCCTTCATCATCCCGCTGTACGCCATGTCGCTCGCCGTTCGGCTCCTGCGCTTCGTCCTCGTCATTCTGGCCGGCACCTTCGGGTTCTTCGGCATTGTGGTGGGGCTCATGGCGCTCTTCGTCCACCTGGTCAGCCTCCGCTCCTTCGGCGTGCCCTACCTGTCTCCCATCGTTCCGCCCACCGCCGGGGATCAGCGGGATGTGTTCGTCCGGGTGCCCTGGTGGGCCATGCGGCGGCGGCCGCAGTTCATGCCGGCCGTCGACCACCGCCGCAGCGGCACGGCCAACCGGCCCAAGGCTCCGGCGACCGGGGATGGGGGGTGAAGCCGTGAGCATCCGGATCAGCGGCGGACTCTACGCCGCGGTGCTGGTTGTGACGGAGTTCATCATGCAGTACATGCTCCTGCCCCGGGTCCTGCTGGAGAACGCCGGACAGGAAGCGTGGATGACCATGATCCTCGTGGGGGTGCACGCGCTGGCCGTCGGCTTTGCGGTGGTGTGGATCGCCTGCCGCTTTCCCGACCGCGACCCCCTGAAGGCGATCCGGTGCGCCATCGGGCCCTGGGCCACCTACCCCATCGCCCTCATCTACGGCGCCTTCAACCTGCTGGTCTACGCCCTGTCGCTGCACGACGTGCAAACCTTCACCAGCGTCCTCATCGTCCCCGACACCCCGGCCTGGGTGCTGTCCGCCATCATGGCGCTGCTGGCGGTCTACATCGTGCACCAGGGCGTGGAGCCCATCGCCCGCACCGCGTACGGCGTCCTGATGCCCCTCATCCTGGTGCTCCTGATCCTGCCGGTGGCACTGGTGCCGGAGATGAGCGTCCTGCAGGTCGATCCGTTCCTGTGGAAGGGGTTCGCAGGCGTGCTGAAAGGGGCGTGGATCGCGCTGCCGTGGTCGGGGCAGAGCATCATCGTGCTGAGCCTCATCCGGCACCTCAGCCCGAAGGTGAACCCGTACAAGTGGACCCTGGTCGGGGTGGCGGGTTCGCACGTCGCACTGGCCGCGTTCGTTCTGCTGATCAGCCTGAGCTTCGGGTCGCTCCTGCCCTCCCGTCTGCTGTACCCCGGGTACGAGATGTTCGCAATTGTGGCGCTGACGGAGTCGATCGAGCGCATCCAGGCCGGAATCATGCTGCTCTGGCTGTTCGGCAGCCTGATCACCATCACCGTGTACCTGTTTGCGGCCGTGGAGGAGGGCAGTCTGGCCCTGGGCGTCCGGCGGCGATTCTGGATCACCGTGATCGTGGGGACCGCCGGGGTGCTGATCGCCCAGACGGTGGGAGGGGGGCTGCAGCGCCGCAGCGTCGCCCGGCAGAATTGGTGGATGCTGCTTCACATCGGCGCCATCTGGGGCGTGGTGATTCTGCTGGGCATCGGCGCACTCCTGGCCCGGCGCCGACAGGGGGCGGGTACGAATGCGTAGACGGTGGCTGTCGCTTCTCTTGCTCCTGCTGTTCACGACGGTCATGCTCTCGGGCTGCTGGAGCCGCATCGAACTCAACGACATCGGGCTCGTCCTGGGCCTTGCGGTGGACGTGGGGGAGCAGGAGGAGGTGCGGCTGACGCTCTACGTGCCGCGGCCGCTGACCCAGCACCTCTCCGGCGGCGGGGGAGGCAACCAGGAGCCGGCCTGGGTGGTGGCGCGCGAGGCGGACAACTTCGCCGACGCACTGGCCTTGATCCGGCTGGCCTCCGCCCGCCGGCTCGTCTTCCACCACCTGCGGGTGGTGCTGATCGGCGAGGAGTACGCCCGCCGGCACGGGATCGGAGACATCCTGGACGTGCTGGCCACCAACAACGAGATAAGGCTCACGGTCCGCCCGTTTCTGGTCGAGGGGCGGGCCCAGGAAGTGCTGGAGACCCTCCCGCAGCTCCGCACCCTGCAGCCGTTCAACCTCACCGGCATCGTCCAGGCGAAGGGCGGGCTGGAGTGGCGGCTGAAGGACGTGCTGGTGGCCCGCATGTCTGACACGCACTCTGTGTGGATGCCGACCGTGAAGGTGATCCCCCGCCAGGCGGCCAAGCCGCTCGGGCCCACCACCACCGTCACGCTGAGCGGCGTGGCCCTGTTCCGGCGCGACTTCCTGCAGGTCGTCCTCGATCCCTGGGCATACCAGGTCATGGCCTGGTTCCTGGGGAGGCCGACCGGCTTCACGATCACGGCGGACTGCCCGACGGCAGGGAAGGGCACGGTCTCCGCCCGCGTGCTGACCGGCAAGACCCGCGTTCGCCCCCGCTGGCAGGACGACAAGGTGGCCTTCCGGGTGGAGGCGATCGCCACGGTGAACGTCACGCGTTCGGAGTGCGGGACTGGCGCTGTAAAGGAAGACGAAGTGCGGCAGAAGCTGGAGCAAGTCCTGGCGGACGACCTGCGCCGGCGGTTGGAGCTGTTCATCACGGTCATCCAGGATGCCGTGACCGATCCGGTGGGTTTCGGCAAGCACGCACAGCTGGCCTTTCCCCGGTACTACAAGATGATGGAGGACAAGTGGGGCGAGGAGGTGTGGATCAACACGCCGGTGGAGGTGGCTACACGGGTCACGATCACCCAGGCCGGCACGGTGACGGGGCCGGTTCACCCGACCGAGCGGGAGATGCGCGAGGGCAAAGCGCAGTGACGAACGCTGCGCTTCTCCGCGAAATTTGGTACAATTCGGACCGGGGGTGAGCCGCGTGTTCGAGCCGCTGTCTGTGGCCATCGGCCTCGCAGGCATGGGGGACCTGCTGGCGATCTGGCGGGGCGTTCGCTGGCTTCGTTACATCTTCAAACCGGGGACGATGCTGCTCATCATCGCCCTGGCGGCCACCGGCCAGCCCGAGGCAGGGACCTACGGGCACCTGGTACTGGCGGGCCTGCTCTTGTCGGTCGCGGGCGACGTCTTCCTGGTCCTGCCGCGGAACCGCTTCCTGGCGGGGCTGGTGTCGTTCTTCCTGGCGCACGTGATGTACATTGCGGCCTTTGCGGCGCGGCGGGCCGGCTGGGGCCTGCCGGACGTCCTGGCGCTGGCGGCGCTGGCCGCCGTGGCGGTGCTCTTCTTCCGCCGGATCCGTCCCGGGGTGCTCCGGGAGGGAGGTCGACGCATGGCGCTGGCCGCCGGCCTCTACGTCACCGCCATCTCGCTGATGGTGCTGGCGGCCGTCGGCACCCGGCAGCCCATCCTGCTGGTGGGGGCCCTGCTCTTCTACCTCTCGGATGCCATCCTGGCCTGGAACCGGTTCGTCCGGCCCCTGCCCGGGGCGAACCTGGGCGTGATGAGCGCCTACTTCGCGGGGCAGTACCTGATCGCGGTGAGCGTGCTGGCCGCGGCGGGGGCGTCCGGTGCGGCGTAGGGCAGGCGGGGCAATGCACGAAGGCCGGGAGACCACGCTTGGTGTGGTCTCCCGGCCTTGTCATGCAGACCATGCCTGTCTGCAGACTACTTCGCCAGGTGGCGGATCAGGAAGTCGGCCATGGCGCCGTAGCCCTTCAGCTGGTTGGTCCGCTTGGTGAAGCCGTGCCCCTCGTCGTCGAAGACCAGATACTCGACCTCCCGGCCCATGGATCGCAGCCGTTCGACCATCTGGTCCGACTCGGCCTTGACCACCCGGGGGTCCATGGCGCCCTGCACCACCATGAGCGGGCACTTGATCTGGTCCACGTAGGTGATGGGCGAGCGCTCGATCAGGAAGTCCCGGTCCTCCTCGGCGTCGCCGATCCAGGCCTTCATGAGCGGCTTCCAGTGGGGCGGCACCGAGTTCACGAAGGTGATCAGGTTCGACGGGCCGCAGAAGTCGCAGGCGGCGGCCCAGAGGTCGGGCAGGCGGGTGGCCGCCGAGAGGGTGGCGAAGCCGCCGAAGGAGCCGCCCCAGACGCCGATGCGGTCGCCGTCGATCCAGTCCAGCGAGCGGAGGTAGCGGTTGCAGGCTTCGATGTCCTTCAGCTCGGCCCCGCCCCAGTCGCGGTGGATCCGCTTCTGGTAGTCGATGCCGAAGCCCGTGGAGCCCCGGATGTTGGGGGCCAGCACGGCCACCCCGCGGCTCAGCAGGTACTGGTAGAAGCCGCCGTAGTTGTACCCCGGCCGCTCCTGGGCCTCGGGGCCGCCGTGGATGGAGAGCACTACGGGCACCTTCTGCCCGGGCTGCACGCCATGCGGCCGGTACAGCCAGGCCGGAATGCGCAGGCCGTCGAAGGCGTCGATGTGGACCGGCTCCGGCTCCACGAAGACCTCGTCGGGGATGTTGCCCAGCATCGACTCGGTGACCTTGGTCAAGGTGCCGGCGTCGACGTCGAGCACGTAGATCGTGGGGGCCTCCTTGTAGGTGGCCATCTGGAGGAAGAGCCGGTTGCGCGTGTCCCGCCGGGCAAACTTCAGGGCCGAGACCACCCCGGCGGGGATGGGCGGAAGGTCCAGGAGGCGGCCGCTCTCCCGCTCGATCACCCGCACGACCGAGCGGCCGGCCTCGTTGACCACGTAGGCCATCAGGCTCTGGTCGGCGTTCAGGCTGCAGCCCTCGACATCCCAGTCGTCGGTGACGGCGTACGACCACCTGTCCTCCGCCAGGTTGTAGAAGCCGAGGCCGTGGAACTCCCGCCCGTCGTTGGTGACGAAGTAGAAGCCGGAACCGTCCTTCAGCCAGGGGCCGGGGAAGAACGTCGCCTGCCGGCCCGGATGGGCGGTGAGGTTCTTGATGTCGCCGGAGGCGACGTCGATCAGGAGCAGGTCCTGGTCGGTGTTGCCGTAGAACTGGATGGCCGCGATCTTCGACCCGTCCGGCGAGAAGGAGATGGCATGCCGCAGCCCCCCGCCCGGCGTCAGCTGACGGGTCTCGCCGGTCTGCGTGTCGTACAGGTAGATGTCGACGTCCTGCGGATTGGCGGCGTTGCCGGAGAAGGCCAGGTAGCGCCCGCAAGGGGAGAAGGCGGCGAGGCTGTACTGCACGTCCGGCCGGTCCGTGATCTGCTCGGGCCAGCCGCCCACGGTGTCCATCAGGTAGACCTGATACTTCTCATCGCCGTGGTGGTCGGCCACGAAGGCGATGCGGGAGCCGTCCGGGGTGAAAATGGCCTCCCGCACGGCATTCTCCGTGAACATCGTCAGCTGCCGCGGCCATCCGCCCTGGCTCGGGACCTGCCAGAGGTTGAATTGGCCGCTGATGTCGCTGACGAACAGGAACGACTCGCCGTCAGGCGCCGGCTGCAGGGCCATGATCCGTCGCGTTGCGAAGAACTGTTCGAACCGGTACTGGGGACGTGCGCTCATCGATGCCATTCCTCCTTCGCGAAGTTCGTCCATATGACGGTCTGGGGTTTATGAATGGTTCGATTTATCGCGTAGGTCACGCCGTGGCCTGGTCCGAGCCGGCCGGCCCGGGCACGGCGTGTCGCTCCTCCCGGGCGACCCAGCGGAAGAAGATGATGACCCAGGCGAAGATGAAGATTACCCCGCCGGCCAGGTGCATGATGACCCCTGCCATCTGCTGGTCGGACATCGGGTCGATGCCGAAGAGGCGCGGCGCCTCCTCGTAGAACGGGTACAGGACCACGTCGGAGAAGGTGATGACGGCAAAGGCCGCGATCTGGGCCAGCGCGGCCAGGAAGACGTACGCCATCTTCCCCGGATCGGTGAGGCCCGGCAGCTCCCGGGTGGGCGGGCAGACGGGCCACCACATCAGCAGGGCGGTTATGACCAGGATGGCGTGTTGGACGGCGTGGAACCAGTGGTAGAGCAGGATCGCCTGGTAGGCAACCGGCAGGTGCCAGAGGGAGTAGATCAGGTTGAAGAGCAGCAGCGCCGGCACGGGATGGACCAGCGCCCCCAGCACGCGGCGCAGCCCCGGCCGCCGGAGCAGGGGGCGGAGGGCCCAGTCGGGTGTGCCCAGCAGGATGAGCGGCGGCATGATCATGGTCAGCAGGGTGTGCTGGAACATGTGCACGCTGAAGAGGTACCGCTCAGACATGATGTGGATCGGCGTGCCCTCGCTCAGGTAGACCATCCAGAGGCCCAGCGAGAAGAGCACCTGCCGGTGGACCGGTACCGGCGGTCCCCAGCGGTACGCCTGCCGCCAGAGGTTGACCAGGAGCAGGTAGGCGGCGTTGAGCAGGACGATCCATGCCAGGACGTCGGGGTACCACAGTTCCTCGAAGCGGTGGGCCCAGAGGTCGGCGGCCATCCGCTCACCTCCCATGTGCGCGGCACCGCTGGCGGGGCAGCGACGCCCCGCCCGCTCGGATTACGCCAGGCTGATGAACTTCACGGCGATCGTGATCAGCGCCGCCAGGGTGACGCCGACGGCGAAGATGGCCGTGAGGATGCGCGCATCGAAGCGCAGGTGCATGAAGTAGGCAGCCACCAGGAAGAACTTGGCGGCGGAGAGCAGGGCCAGGATCGTCACCACCAGCGCCGACGCGCCCCGGACATACAGGATGAGGAACTCGGCGGCCGTGATCACCGCCAGGACGGCGCCCACGGCGACGAAGGTGCGGGGGGTGGGGTGGGCCCGGTGCAGTGGGGTGACCTTGGCCCTCTGGGCGGCGGGCATTCCGGTCTTCACGTGCGCACCTCCCCTACTGGACGAACTCGAGCAGGTAGACCACGGTGAACAGCACGATCCAGACGATGTCGACGAAGTGCCAGTACAGGCCGGCCACCTCGACGTCGTCGCCCTTGTCGACCGTGAGCCCGGCGCCGCGGCCGTGGTAGAGCAGGGTGAGCAGCCAGATCACGCCCACCGCCACGTGGGCGCCGTGGAAGCCTGTCAGCGTGTAGAAGGCGGTGCCGAAGACGCTCGACGAGAGGCTGAGCCCCGCGTGGTAGAAGTGGGTGAACTCGTAGGCCTGAAAGCCCAGGAAGGTGAGCCCCATCAGGGCCGTCACCAGCACCCAGCGCCGGGCCAGGCGGCCCTCGTTCCGCTGGGCGGCGTTCACCCCCAGCACCATGGCCAGCGAGGACATGAGCAGCACGAAGGTGGAGACCGTCGTCAGCTCGATGTTGAACAGGTCGGTCGGGCCGACGCCCGGCTGGTAGCCACCCTTGTAGACCAGGTAGCCGACCAGCAGGCAGGCGAAGAAGATCGATTCCGAAGCGATGAAGAGCCAGAACCCCAGCTTTCGGTTGTCGATGCCGGTGTTCGTCTCGTGCGCATGGCCGTGGTGTGCCACCTCAATCACCCTCCCCCGGTTCGATCAGGCTGCCGCCCTCGCCCTCGAAGGCCCAACCCCATAGCGCCAGCAGGGCGATCACGAACCCGGCCACGATGACGGGCACCCCGTAGCTGAGGCGCATCCGGAGGAACAGCACGCCCGCGAAGATGATGGTGGGCGCCAGCGCCAGCAGGACGGGCATGAGCGACGACCCGGGCAGGTGGATGGGAGCCGGGCGGGGCGATTCGTAGTCCAGGGCCTTCTCCTTGCCCTCGGGGTGCTTGTGGAACCAGAAGGCGTCGCGCAGGTACACCGTCGGTACCGTCGCGAAGTTGTAGACCGGCGGCGGGGAGGGGAGGGTCCACTCGAGTGTGCGCCCGTCCCACGGGTCGGCCGGGGCGTCCATGGGCTTGCGCATGGTCACGATGAAGTTGGCGATGAGCACCAGGACCCCGGCGGCCAGGACGAACACGCCGATCGTGGAGAGCAGGTTCCAGACCTCCCAGCCCAGCCCCGGGGCGTAGGTGTAGATGCGCCGGGGCATGCCGAGCAGGCCGAGGAAGTGGAAGGGGAAGGCGAAGGTGTGGAACCCGGCAAAGATGAGCCAGAAGCTCCACCGGCCGAGCCGCTCATCCAGCAGCCGCCCGAAAACCTTCGGGAACCAGTGATGGATGCCGCTCAGGATGGCGAAGAGGGTCCCGCCGATCAGCACGTAGTGGAAGTGGGCGACGACGAAGTAGGTGTCGTGCTGCTGGGTGTCGGAGGGCGCGGCGGCGTGCATGAAGCCCGAGAGGCCGCCGATGGTGAAGCAGGCGATGAAGCCGACGGCGAAGAGCATGGCCGTGGTGAAGCGCAGCCGCCCGCCCCACATCGTGCTGAGCCAGTTGAAGATCTTCACGCCCGTGGGCACGGCGATGGCCATGGTGGTCAGCGAGAAGATCGAGTTGACCACCGGACCCATGCCCACCGTGAACATGTGGTGGCTCCACACGGTGAAGCCCATGAAGCCGATGAGCGCCGTGGAGAAGACCATCACGGAGTAGCCGAAGAGCATCTTGCGGGAGTGGACGGGCAGCACCTCGGAGATGATGCCCATCGCCGGCAGGATGAGGATGTAGACCTCGGGGTGGCCGAAGGTCCAGAACAGGTGCTGGAAGAGGAGCACGCTGCCGCCCTTGACGACCTCGAAGAAGTTGGCGGCGAAGGCCCGGTCGAACAGCAGCATGATGAGCGCCACCGTGACCGACGGGAAGGCGAAGATGATGATGGCCGACGTGACCAGCGTCGTCCAGACGAAGACGGGCATCTTCATCAGGCTCATGCCCGGCGCCCGCATGTTGAGGATCGTCACGATGAAGTTGAAGCCCGAGACCAGCGTGCCGACGCCCAGCAGCAGCAGGCCCAGGACCCAGATGTCGGTGCCCAGCCCGCCGGAGAACTGCACGGACGTCAGGTTCGCGTAGGCGAACCATCCGATGTCGGGCACGTCGCCGCCCGCTGTGCCCCGCAGCCAGCCGATGTTGATGAAGATGGCGCCGAACAGGTAGATCCAGTACGAGAAGGCGTTGAGCCGGGGGAAGGCGACGTCGCGCGCCCCGATGAGCAGCGGGATGAGGTAGTTCATGAACGCCGACAGCAGGGGCATGACGCCCAGGAAGATCATCGTGGTGGCGTGCATCGTGAAGAGGGCGTTGAAGGTCTTCGCCGACACCACATCCAGCCCGGGCCGCGCGAGCTGCAGCCGCATGATCCAGGCTTCGAGGCCGCCCACCAGGAAGAAGAGGAAGCCTGTGACGCCGTACAGGATCCCGATGCGCTTGTGGTCCACCGTCGCGACCCACGACCAGAACCCCGTCTGAGCCGTGGGGCGGGGGATGAACCCCAGCGTCTTCGCAGCTGTCGCCATGCGGTCACAACCTCCGTTTCACGGGGGATTGGGGTTGGCACGTCACTTCAGGCTCTGCAGGTACTCCACGATCGCGTCGAGGTCTTGCTCCGGGAGCCTGGCGTGCGAGGGCATGGTTGTGCCCGGTTTGAAGTCGGCGGGGTTCTTGATCCAGGCCTTCATGTTCTCGTACGTGTTCTCCAGGATGCCGGCGGCGATGGTCGAGCGCTGGCCGACGTCCGTCAGGTTCGGGCCGACGACGCCCTGCGCCTTCGTGCCGTCGATGGTGTGGCAGGCCCAGCAGTTGCCGGTGGTCGACTCGAACAGATCCCGGCCCCGCGCCGCCATCGCGGAGAGCTCGCTCGGGCCTTGGGCCAAGGCCTGCCGGTCGCGCACCCACTGGTCGAACTCGTCGGGCGGCAGGGCCTTCACCGTGAAGCGCATGTTGGCGTGGGAGTCGCCGCAGAACTCGGCGCACTGGCCCAGGTAGGTGTCGGGCTCGTCCGCCTGGATCCAGGCGATGTTGACCCGCCCGGGGATCATGTCGGTCTTGCCGGCGAGCTTCGGCACCCAGAAGGAGTGGATGACGTCGTTGGAGGTCAGCTCGAGCCGGACAGGCCGCCCCGCCGGGATGCGCAGCTCGTTGGCGGTGACGATGCCCAGCTCGGGGTACTCGAAGGCAAACCACCACCGGTAGCCGGTGGCCCGCACCGTCAGCGCGCCGTCGGGCGGCGTGGCGGTGGCGAAAGCGGCCTCCACGGTGGGGAAGGCCACGGAGACGAGGATGAGGATCGGGATGACGGTCCAGATGATTTCGAGAACGTGATTGCCGCGGATCTGCCGGGGCACGCCCGCCTGCCCGGGACGGTCGCGGAAGCGGACGACGACGTAGAGCAGCGCCGCCGTCACCGAGATGCCGATGGCCATCGCGATGTACAGGGTGTAGAGCAGCAGCCCGGTCTGCGTCTGGGCGACCGGGCCTTTCGGATCCAGGGGCGTCTGCGGCAGGGTGCTGCAGCCCGCGAGCAGGGTGCCGGCCAGCAGGGCCGCGAAGCCGAGCCGCACGTTGCGCCGTCTCGTCCACTTACCCACCGATCATCCGCTCCTCGCATACGATTCAGGTTGTAGGCCGCACTCGGGCGGCCGCAGGAGAGGCCACCATCACTGTAGTACAAAAAGACTAGTCTGACAACCCGGTATTGCGCGATGATTCGCAGGAAGGCCTGGTCCCTGCATCTGGGTTCCGTCGGGGGCGCCGTTGCCTGCGACGCTTCGGTGCCGGGGGCCGGCAGGCGCCGGCGCTGCCCCGGCCATGGCCCGGAGTCGTCCGCCACTGCCATGGTCGGCACTGCGGCGGTCAACCCCCGTGGCGGCGGAGTCCGGTCATGGCGTGCAGGATGCCCACCCAGGCCCCCTTCATGTTCCGGTAGGTGCCGATCAGGAAGAGCGCCCCGAAGCCTGACCACAGGAGCCACTGCGCCCGGGCGCTCAGCGGGGTCAGCGCGGCGGTGACGTAGATCCCGGCGACGACCAGGACCGCCGTGACGCTGTATGCCACCAGCATCGCCCCGACGAAGTCGCCCTCCTCCGGTTCGAAGGGGGCACCGCAGGCCGGGCACCGCTCGGCCAGCCCAAAGGCCCCCCGGGCCATCCTGCCCCGGCGGCAGGCCGGACACCGCAGGCGCAGCCCGTCCCAGGCGCCCCGGGCCATCGGCCCCAGCACGGCCATCACCTCCCGGCCAGCATCAGACGGATCTGCGCCATCACCTCATCGGTGTCCAGGAAGTTGCCCTGGTGGAAGGCCCGAATCCGGCCCTCCCGGTCGACGAGGACCACCCTGCCGCCGTGCTCCACCCGGTAGTCCAGCGGCTGCTGGGCGCCAGCCGCTGTTTCGAGGGTGTGCGGCGACTCGGGCCGGTGTTCTGCCTCGTGGGCATGCTCCATCCCGTGTTCGTGGTCAGCTCCGTGTTCCGTCGCATGCTCCATCCCGTGTTCGTGGTCAGCTCCGTGTTCCGTCGCATGCTCCATCCCATGTTCGTGGTCAGCCCCGTGTTCTGTCGCATGCTCCATCCCGTGCTGGTTTTCGGCCCTGGGTTCTGCTTCCCGGACATCATGTTCACCCGCATGCTCGTGCGCTGCCCCATGCCCGGGTTCCGTGCCGGGGGGAATGGCATGCCCGTGGTGATGCGCCGTGTGGATGACTTCGTCCGTCTCGATCTGCTGCAGCCCCACCAGGAAGCCCTTTTCGATCACGCTGCGCACGTGGTTGGGCCGACCCGTGAGGAAGTGCCAGGAGGAGGTGTCGGCGCTGAACATCCGGGCGTAGGCGGCGAGCCGCTCCGGGGTGTCGTACTCCGGGTCCACCGTGATGGAGACGAGGTGGACCCGGTCGGTGAGCCCGTCCCGGGCCAGATCGGTCTGCAGCGCCCGCATCTGCGCCGTGATGGCCGGGCAAATGTCGGGGCACGAGGTGTAGATGAACCCGATGACGTGGATGCGGCCCGCGAGATCCTCGTCGGTGAACGGCCGGCCGTCCTGGTCCACCAGGTTGAAATCCGGCACCTGCCCGAAGACCGGCAGGGCCGGCTCAGGGAGGGACGACCACAGAACGAGGATGCCGGCCAGCGAAAGCACGACGACGCTGACGCTGACCGCCAGACCGATCCGGATGCCGCGGGGCAGGGCTGCGTCCTGAACCATCGGAATCCCCTCCCGTAGGTGGGAAGCACTGGTAAGGCGCATTTATTATCCGCCAACTCAGACGATTCCTGCCGTGCAAGCGGGGTTTGGAAAAATAATCGTCAACAAACTTGGAAAAGTAGAAGGATTTTGACCGCCTGCCGTCAAACTTCGATTCTCCCACCGGGCACACAGGTTGCCCTACCATGCGGGGAGGGGGGCTGCCCCATGTTTGCGCAGGTGCGTGATCGCCATCAGGTCGGCCAGGTGGTGCGGGATTACGTGATGCTCACCAAGCCGCGCATCGTCATCCTGCTCCTGATCACCGGGTTCGCCGCCATGTGGGTCGCCGCCGGGGGGCCGCCGCCCTTCGGCGACGCGGTAATCACGATGATCGGGCTGGCGATGTCCTGCGGGGCGGCCAACGCCATCAACATGTGGTACGACCGGGACATCGACGCGATCATGACCCGGACTCAGCGCCGGCCCCTGCCCGCCGGGCGGCTGACCCCGGCGCAGGCCCTGCGGTTCGGCGTGGTGACCGGGGTGCTCAGCTTCCTGGTGCTCCTGACCGTCAACCTGCTCACCGCCCTGCTGGCCACCGCCGGCCTGCTGTTCTACGTGCTGGTCTACACCATGTGGTTGAAGCGCTCGACGGTGCATAACATCGTCATAGGCGGCGCGGCGGGCGCTGCGCCGCCGCTGGTGGGCTGGGCCGCGGTAACCGGCCGGCTCGACTGGGCCGCCGTGGTCATGTTCCTGGTGGTGTTCGTCTGGACGCCTCCGCACTTCTGGACCCTGGCGCTCTTCCGCGGAGAGGATTATGAGCGGGCCGGCGTTCCCATGCTGCCGGTCGTGCGGGGAGAACGGGCAGCCAAGTGGCAGATCCTGTTCTACTCGCTGCTCCTGATCCCATCCGCGGCCCTGCTTTACTGGACCGGAACCGTCGGTCGGTTCTACTTATGGACCTCCGTCGTGCTGGGGGCCGCCATGGTGGCGGCCTCGGTCCGGCTCCTGCGGGAGCGTCCGCCGCAGATGGACTGGGCCCACCGGACCTTCGGCTGGTCCCTGCTCTACCTGGCGGTGATCTTCCTGGCGATGATGCTGGACGTGGCCCGGGTCTGAACCGCGGGGAGGGAGCGCTGTGGACCGAATTCTGGCCATACTACCCACGGTGAACGCCATCCTGATCTCGGTGAGCGGCCTCTTCATCCTGTGGGGGATCCGGCTGGTCCGGCGGGGGGAGCCGGACAAACACCGGCGGGCGATGCTTGCGGCCACTGGGCTGGCGACGCTGTTCCTCATCCTGTACGTCACCCGCGTCTCCCTTGGCGGGCTGTCCACCTTCGCCGGCCCGGACTGGCTCCGGCCGGTCTACCTGGCGATCCTGATCAGCCACTTCACCCTGGCCATGGTGCAGACGCCCCTCGTCGTGGTCACGGTCTGGCAGGCGTTCCGGGGAGTCTATCCGTCACACCGGCGGGTGGGCAGGGTGACGTGGCCCATTTGGGTCTACGTGTCGGCAACCGGGGTACTCGTTTACGGCCTCCTGCGGTTCCCGTACCCTTCCTGAGCACGGCGGTGCGGGCGGATTGTGGGGAGGAGTGCGTATGCGGTTCAACCGTCCGGCCCTGTTGGGCGCTGCGCTGGGATCCGCCCTGGCGATGCCGGCGTTTGAGGTCTGCCTGCTGACGATCCTGCTGATCGACGGCATCCTGTTTGACACGACCGTCGCCATCCGCTACCTGTCCCGGCCGCTGAACCTGATCGCACTGCTGGCTGTCCTGCACGTGGTCGGCGCCCTGATCGGCGCGGCGGTGGGAAACGCCTACGCCCGCATGCGGAGCAGGCCCCGGCTGCGGGTGATCGCCGGCGGCGTGCGCACCCGGCGGTAGGAGGATGTGGAGACGCGAACGGACCCCGCCCCCCTGTGTGGGGGCGGGGTCCGATGAGTCTGCGGGGTGCTGCGCTGGTTCAGTCGATCGTGACGAGGCGCACGGAGCCCACGCCGCCGGAGACGAACAGGTCGATGGCATCGACGTCATCCCGATATTCCGGCGTTACGAAGTACCCGTTCTGCCGTACGAACCCGCCGTCGGCCGTGGTGCCTCCCAGGCCGGTCTCGACCCGGATGCGGGCCGGCCGCCCCTCCGGAACCCGGAGGACGACCTCGCCGACTCCCGCGTCAATCCGGCCCGAGGTGGCCCCCTGCCTCGGCAGCGTGATCGTCACCTGACCGACGCCGGCGTCCACGTCCAGCTCCGGCACGACGAGGCGGGAGAGGTCGATGCTGCTCTCGCCCACGCCGGCATCAAGCTCCAGGCTGACCGGCACGCGATTGGTGAACACCAGGTCCCAGTGTGCGTCGCCCGTGTGGGAGGAGCGCAGCCGGTCGGGCGCCTGGGCGTACAGCCGGAACACGCCCGTGTCTCCCACGACGTCGTAGTCCCACCGGATCCTCTCGTTGACCAGCGGTGTCACCGTTCCGCGGATGAGGTAATCGGGCATCTCTTCCCCCCGGATGCGCAGCGACGACACCCCGGCCTCCACCCGGATCTCGGCGGCGGAGATTGCTTCCAGCGGCTGGGCGATGCTGACGGGCTCGCCCGGGTGCTCGGTGACGTACAGAGGCCGCATGCCGAGCACGACGCCCACGACCAGCACCAGGGCGACGATCGTGGCAACAATCCTGCCCCAGCTGCGGCGGCCGAAGAGCATGTCGAGTCCGACGGCGATGAGCCAGACCGGCCAAAGCCGCCAGATGACCTCCCACAGCGACCAGTGGATCAGCCCCAGGCTCTGGCCCAGGAAGAAGAGGCCGAGGAAGATCAGGACGAGAGGCCAGAACAGCGAGGGCTGCTTCTTGCGCGGCGGCGGTGGCGGCGGATTCCCGGGTCCCCATCCAGGCCGGGCGCCGGGGGTCCCGGTGTCGGAGTGGCTGCCGAATGCGCTCCCTGCGTCGGATTGGCTGTTGATCTCGCCCTCTGCGTGGGACTGGCCGCTGAAAGAACCCCCTGTGTGTGCCTGGCTGCTGAACGAACCTCCTGCGTGCGCCTGGCGGCTGAACGAGGGTCCTGTGTGCGCCTGGCCGCGGTATGCCCCTTCTGCGTGAGGCTGGCCGCCGAACGCATCCTCTGCAGGCGGCTGTCCCCTGAACGTGCCGTCAGCGTCCGACGGGCCGCCGGACGCGGCCGGGGTCTCCGACCGACCGCCGTGTGCGCTGCCCGCCGGCTGGCTGCTGTATGCGGTTGTGGCCTCTGACTGGCCACCTGGCTCACGATGGGTACTCGCATCTGGGTGTTCGCCCTCCCCGACCGCGGACGTGCGGAAGGGCGTCGTACGCGGGGGCCGGTACGCCGGCACCGGCGGGACAGGCGACGGAGGGGTTGTCGGTTCCGGTGTTGCGCCTGGTGTGCGGTCCGGCTCCGGGCGCTGGTCCGCGCGCGGGTCACGCTGGTCCATGGTCACCTCTCCCCCAGGTCTCGAATCGCTTCTATGGAGTTGGACGCTGCTGCATCGCGCCCCCCTTCATCCTGAAGCGGGATATTTCGCTGCCGGTGCGGCTTTTCCTGGTCTGCTTCTGACGGGGAAGCGGGCGGCTCTCTCCCGTCGTGCAGGAGTTACCGGGGAGCGTGCGGGAACTAGTTAAGCTCATGCAGGTGTTGTGCTGTCGGTCGGGGCGACGGAGTGGGCCGCGCAGTCGCGTTACACGGCCTCAGGCCGAGGGACGAGGGGAGGCGAGATGGTTGCTGTGGGAGCGGCCTGTGACATACGTTGTGTTGATCGTGTTGATGCTTGCTCTGGGCATGATGCTGGAGCGCGCACCGCTGCACGAGGCGGTTGAGATCATCGGCATGGTGGACTGGGTGGTGACCCGGGGCGCACTGGTGACCGCCGTGTATCTGTTCTGGCGGCTCGTGCGGGCGTTTGAGCGCAGAGTGGCGTTGGAGGAGGGGCGGGACCGCCGGCAGGGTTGACCTGCCGGCGTTTCTTCATTCGTCTCTCCCGCCGCCTTGCTTCGGGAGCATGGGTTGCCCGGTGCGGGGGCACACCGGTTCAGACGTCGGCCCGTGGAGGACGCCGCGCCGTCGCTTCAGGTGTGAAGTTCACTCGGTCTGAGACTCCGTCGGGTGTAGGTCGCAGATCGTGTGAAAGTCGGCTCGTTGGCGGGCTGCAGCGGGGCGCTGCAGCCTGCCCAGTGACTGGTGGGCGAAGTGCAAGCAGTCCTTGCGGTGGGCGTCGGCGCAGGCGGTCCTGGTTCCAGGGCGGTGGACTGCACCGGGAACGTCACCTCGGTGTTCCGGGGCCGCCTCTTATGGTGTGAAGTTCGCACCGTCTGCGAGTTGTTCCGGGTTTTGTGGCAGAGTGTATGAGGTTCCGGCTGCGGGTAGGTGATGCGACGCCGCTCCGGGGCATCCCGAAAGAGAACCGCCGCCTCGCCGGCGCATGGAAGGCGTTGGGGGACGGGGGATCTGGCAGGCATGAGCGTGGTCGGGGGCCAGTGTGCGCCTGGAGGAGGCTGGTGGCGCTTCCGTAAAGCTTCCTTCGCATGTGAAGTTCCCACGGTCTGCGAGTTCTTCTGGGTCAAGTCGCAGAGTGTGTGAGATTCCGGCTTGCGGGCAGGTTGTGGGATGCCACTGCGGTGGTTTCCGAGAGAATCACCCACAAGCCGGCGTACGCGAGGCGGCGAGCGGAGAAGCGGGTCAGCTCGGCCGCGGTCGTCAGCCTGCGTGGGCCTGGAGTCGCCCCGGGGCCCGTCTGCCACGCTTCCGTTGCGTATAAAGTTCACGTAGTCTGCGAGTTGTTCCGGGGCAAGTGGCCGTGAGTGGAAACTCGGGCTGGTGGTGCGGCGCCTCCGCTGGGCATTCCGAGCAAGACCCAGCACCGCGGCGAGGCGTGGATGGGGGGCAACCGCCTCTCGCCCCGCGCGGGGGCGATGTCACAGCCATACTCTTCATCTGAAACTCCCACGACCTGCTCGCAAGGCCGGTTGTGGTTGCAGAGCGTGTGAGGTTCGGTGCGCCTGAGCAGGCGGCAGGATCCGCTGTGGATCGGAGACGAGGCTGCGAGAACAGTCCGCACCAGGGGGGTAGGCGGAGCGCTGGCAATAGTCGGCCTCGGCGAAGGCGTGTTGATTCCAGAGTGCCTCCTCGACAATACAGACCACCCGGACATATGCCCGAGAGCGTTCCCAGCACGAGGTCGGGCCTGTTCTCCCGCTGCGAAGCTCCCACGGTCTACGACTTCCCTGGCGCAAGTCGCAGACTGTGAGAGCTTCACCGATGCGATGGCTCGGGAAAACCGCACAAGGAGATGGGAACAGATACCAGAACAGGAGGAAAACGTATGCTCGGTGCAGAACCTTCCTGGAGGGAGGGAAGCTCTGTGGGGAAACGCCGCAGCATCAGGGAGCAGCTTGCAGAGGCGCGGTTGCAGCTGCGTAAGCCCATGGAAATCCACGTGCCGGACCTGCTGTGGAAGGACCGCAGCCTGCCGGAAGGGGCCCGATACTTCTGGGCTTTCTTGTGGATGCTGCGCCCCGTCGGCCGGAGGTTCACCTTCGCCGATCTGCGCGACCTTTCGGGGCTTTCTCAGCACAGCGTGGTCAGCTACCTGCGCAAGCTGGAGGCACGGGGATGGCTGGAGTACGTGCGGTCAGGCCGCACAGTCGAGGTGCGCCTCGACTGGCCGGTGTCCTGTGGCTTCGTGAGAATACAGGATGATATCTTGTTGGACCGCGAGCTTCCCCACGCTGCGCGGTGGGTGTGGGGAGTGATCCGAAGGCTCGGTCACGAGTTCACCTATGAACTGCTGAAGGAGCAGACAGGCTACTCCCGCAACAGCCTCATCAAGTACCTCGGGGCGCTTGCGGACAAGGGATACCTTGAAGGCACCGTGAAAAGGATCTCGCGCCGCAAGCACTTCGAGTACTCCGTCGGGAACCCCGCCGAGGCCAGGCGCCGGGAGGAACTGGCACTGTTCGAGATGGACAAGGCCCAGGTTGAATGCAAGCAGGGGTACTCCTTCGGCCAGTTCCTCATGGCCCGCAAGGTAGAACTGCGGACCGACACCTACGTGGTGGAGAACGGAGAAGTGAACTGCCTGGTCAACAGAAAGACAGGCGCGCGTCTGCAGTATGATGTGTTGCTCGCCGAGCACAGGGTTGCGCTAGAGTTCCAAGGTCCCCAGCACTTCCGGGTGACTGAAGTCTACCCCAGCGAAGCCCAGCTCAGGCGGCAGCAGGAGAGGGACCAGCTGAAGCGCCAGCTGAGCGCTGAGGCGGGCATCAGGCTGGTCGAGATCAACGCGCTGAACCTGACCTTCGAGCACATCGAAGAAGTGCTCGCCGGCCTGGGCGTGCCGCTGAGGCCTGTGCCGGATGAGAAGCGCTACGTGTACCAGACGCTGCAGCGGTGCTCGGAGCAGTACCGAGCCAAGGTCCTGCGAGCGGAACAGCGGCAGGACTAGCCCTGCCGCTCACGCCAGGGGCTCTCACTGCCCCTGCCTGCGGTCCAGCTCCGCCCGGATCGAAGCCGCCCACGCGCGGACGCGGTCTGCGGCTCCCTCCGGGCGGTCGGGCAGGTAGACATCGGCGATGGTCATCGGCCACCGGCGCAGGACGGGCCTGCGTTCTGGCCCGGGCAGCATGACCCTGGCACTGTCCGCATACGCCTCGGCCATGCGGCGCCGGATCTCCGACGTCGGCAGGCCGTGGTCCAGGTGGGCGATGAACGCCTCCCGCAGCCGCGCGAGGACCTCGGGACGGAACTGCGCGGGGTGCTGCAGGTTGTAGGATGCGACGGTGAGGAAGTGCACGGCGGCCAACTCCGGGTCCTGTTGCTCCCAACCGATCAGCCAGCCCAGCTGCTCGAAGCAGTCCATGCCGTCAACCGCCGGGGCTCCACACTCCGGGCAGGTGGGGGCCGTCTTCTGCTGACCACTCATGGGGGACTTGCTCCTTTCATCAGGCCATGACTCCAGCCTGCCCCGATTGCACCGCACTCCCTCACAGGTTACGACTACCGCGAGTCCCCGTGGACGGGCACAGGTTTGGCCACAGCGGCCATCGGCGTCGATCCGGGAACTGCGGCAGCGAAAACGACCCCTGAACTCACTCCCACCGGGCACTCGGGCGGCAACAGCGGTCCCCCCTGGAGTCCACGATCTCCAGGCACTGTGGCTGCGCCAGCGACCCCCGAGTTCTGCCCACCGAACGCTGGCGCGGCACCCCCAAGCCCCCGCTCCCAAATCCCTACCGTCCAAGAAACCCGCGCCGACGCCGGGGCCGAGATCACGCAGCAGGTCCCCGGTCCGGTCGACCGGGGGCCATCTGCCGCAGTCCTACGATGCCTGACCCATAACCCTCGTGGACCGGACTCTAGTCCGCCGCGGCGGCCTGGCGCCTCTCCTCCAGGTAACGGTGGATCGCCTTGGCGGCCTTCTGCCCGGCGCCCATGGCCAGGATGACCGTGGCGGCGCCGGTGACCACGTCGCCGCCGGCGAAGACGCCGGGGCGGGAGGTCGCACCGGTGTCAGGATCCGCCACCACGCAGCCCCAGCGGTTGGTCTGCAGGCTCGGGGTGGAGTTGATCAGGATCGGGTTCGGGGTGGTGCCCAGGGCCAGGATCACCGTGTCACAGGGCAGCACGAACTCGGATCCGGGGACGGGCACGGGACGGCGCCGGCCCGATTCGTCGGGCTCGCCCAGCTCCATCCGGACGCACTCCAGCCCTTTCACCCAGCCCTCCTGGTTGCCCAGCATCCGCACCGGGTTGGTCAGCCAGTAGAACTCGACGCCTTCCTCCAGGGCGTGCTCGTACTCCTCGGCCCGGGCGGTCATCTCCGCCTCGGTGCGCCGGTAGACGATCATCGCCCGCTCGGCGCCCACGCGCAGGGCGGTGCGGACGGCGTCCATGGCGGTATTGCCGGCGCCGATGACCGCGACCCGCTTGCCGACCTTGATCGGCGTGTCGTACTCGGGGAAGCGGTAGGCCCGCATCAGGTTGATCCGGGTGAGGAACTCGTTGGCCGAGTAGACGCCGGCCAGATTCTCGCCGGGGATGCCCATGAACTTGGGCAGTCCGGCTCCGGTGCCGATGAAGACGGCGTCGTAGCCCATCTCGTCCAGCAGGGCGTCCACGGTGATGGTGCGGCCTACCACCACGTTGTACCGGAACTCGACCCCCATGGCCTCCAGCCGGGCGACGTCGGCCTCGACGATCTCCTTCGGCAGCCGGAACTCGGGGATGCCGTACATCAGCACGCCGCCGGGGGCGTGGAGGGCCTCGAAGACCGTCACGTGGTAGCCCAGGGCCGCCAGGTCGCCCGCGCAGGTGAGCCCGGCGGGTCCGGCACCGATCACCGCCACCCGCTCGGGACGGCGTTCGGGCGCATCGCTCGCCACCCAGCCGTGCTGCCGCTCCCAGTCGGCGATGAACCGCTCCAGCCGGCCGATGGCGACGGGCTGCCGCCCGCTGCGGTTGAGCACGCAGCGGGCCTCGCACTGCTCCTCCTGGGGGCACACCCGGCCGCAGATCGCCGGGAGGCGGTTGACCGCCTTCATCGTGCGTACCGACTCCTCAATCCGCCCCTGGGCCAGCAGGCCGATGAAATCCCTCACGGGTACCGAAACCGGACAGCCCTTCTCACATTGGGGATCCTGACACTGCAGGCACCGGGTCGCCTCGTGCACCGCCATCTGCAGCGTGTAACCGAGAGGAACTTCGTCGAAGTTGGTGGCCCGGACGTCCGGCGCCTGCTGGGGCATGGGCTGCTTCTTCCGGCTGATCATTGCCATGGGGCTCGGACCTCCTTCACGGCGCGGGTATGGGTGGGATTCTCGTTCAGGCTGTGCGCCGCCGCGGCGGCCTGCCCGCACGCAGGGAGGAAGCGGCGCTGCCTCTCGGTGCTCACCACCAAAGCGCTCACGCCTCCTTCCCGACGGTGGCGCAGGCGCCCTGGCACTGGTGCCAACGCTCCAGGGCCTGGCGTTCCTCGTGCCGGTACATCTTGTTCCGGCGGGTGACCTCGTCGAAGTCCACCTGGTGGGCGTCGAAGAAGGGGCCGTCCACGCAGGCGAAGCGGTTCTGGTCGCCCACCCGCACGCGGCAGGCGCCGCACATGCCGGTGCCGTCCAGCATGATCGGATCCAGCGAGGCGTAGGTGGCGATGCCGTGCGGCCGGGTGACCTCCGCCACCGCCCGCATCATCGGCATGGGTCCGATGGCCATCACCACGTCGTAGCCCGCCGCCGCGATCTCCTGCTCCAGGAGCCCCGTCACCAGTCCGTGGTAGCCCCGGGAGCCGTCGTCGGTGCAGGGGAGGAACCGGTCGACCACGGCGCTGACCTCCTCGGTCAGGATCAGGAGCGACGAGGTGCGGGCGCCGACGATGGCGTCCACCGTCACCTCGGGCCGCCGGGCGAGGGCCTTGGCGATCGTGAGGATCGCCGCGGCGCCGAAGCCGCCGCCCACCAGGGCGACCCGGCCCCGCTCGGGAAGCTCCACCGGCGTGCCCAGGGGGCCGGCGAAGTCGGACAGGGCGTCGCCCTCGCCGTGCTGCGCCAGCCAGTGGGTGGTCTTGCCCACCTGCTGCACGACGATGGTTACGGTGCCGGCCTCGGGGTCGAAGTCAGTGATGGTGACGGGAATCCGCTCGCCGCCCTCGCCGACCCGCAGGATCACGAACTGCCCCGGACGGGCGGAGCGTGCCACCAGGGGCGCGTCGATGACGTAGAGGGCCGTAACCGGGGTGAGCTGACGCTTCTTCAGGATGCGGTACATGCCGGTTCCTCCCTCCTACAGCAGTGGGTGCTCGTGCATCGCCTTCAGCCGCTGCCAGCGGCGGTCGACCTCGGCCTCGATCTCGGCCATGAGCTCCGGGTTCTTCAGGAGGTGGCGGGTCTTGCCCATGAGGGCGGCCCACTCCCGCACCGGCACCCTGAGCCCGAGCGGCTCGGGGTCGTAGGTGATGCGGGTCTTGCCCTTCTCGATCTCGTAGAGCGGGAAGAAGCAGGAGTTGACGGCGGCCTGCAGGATCTCGGTGGTCATCGCCTCGTCCGACCGCCAGTTCAGCGGGCAGGCGATGAGAATCTTGCCGTAGACCGGCCCTGCGTTCTGCGCGTACCACTGGGCCTTGGCGGCCTTGCGGATCAGGTCCTCGGGGTAGGACTGGGCCGCGGTGAAGACGTAGGGGATGTGACAGGCGGCCATGATTTGCGGGGTGTCCTTGTGATGGAACCACTTGCCGGCCTGGTGCGACCCCACGTGGCTGGTGCTGGTCATGTGGCCCAGGGGGGTGGAGTAGGAAAGCTGGGAGCCGGTGTTCATGTAGCCCTCGTTGTCGTACTCCAGCATGATCAGCCGGTGTCCCCGCAGGGCGGTGCCGATGGACGGGCCCATGCCGATGTCCATGCCGCCGTCGCCGGTGACCATGACGAAGGTGAAGTCGTCCCGGACCTGGATCTCGCCCCGGCGCTTGCGCTCGTAGAACATCTCGACCAGGCCGGAGAGGGTGGCGGCGCCGTTCTGGAAGAGGTTGTGGATGTAGGTCACCCGGTGCGCCGTGTAGGGGTAGCCGGTGGTGACCACCATGGCGCAGCCGGTCTGGAAGAGCACCACCACGTCGCCCGAGAGGGCCCGGAAAAACTGGTCCAGCGACGGGAAGATCCCGCAGCCGGGGCAGGCGCCGTGGCCCGGGGCGATGCGGCTCGGCCGGTTGCGGAAGGCCCAGAGCGGCGCGTGCTCCACCTGGAGCGGTCCGCCGGCGGGATCCTCCTTCACCTCGACCAGCGGCAGCCGCAGGGCCTCCGGATCCAGCGGCGGCAGTCCGGGGGGAATCCCCTGCCCGCCGCCGGCGGGGGAGGCGCCGTGGTAATCGAACGGCACGGCGACCCGGCCGGTCTCGGCGGCCTCCAGGGCCTGCTCGAACAGCGCCCGGGCGTCGGCGGCGTCGAACTCCAGCCCCCCCAGGCCGTAGACCCGGGAGAGGACCAGCGTGCGGTTCTCCGGGTCGTCCTTCAGCGCGGCCTTCACCTCGTGGGTGAGGTTGCCGCCGCCGGAGCCGTAGGAGTCGGCCCGGTCGCCGACCAGCACGGCCTTGACGTTGCGGAGGGCCCGGCGGATTTCGTCCGCCGGCAAGGGGCGCAGGACGTTCAGGCTGATCACGCCCACCTTCTTGCCCTCGTCCCGCAGCTGGTCCGCCACGTCCTTGGCGGTCTCGGCGGCGGAGTTGAGCAGGAATAGCGCCGCCTCGGCGTCCTCCATCCGGTAGAGATCCACCATCCGGTACTCGCGGCCGGTGAGCTCGGCCCACTCGGCGTAGAGCTCGGGCAGCACCCGCCTGGCCGCCTCCATCGCCAGGTGGAGCTGGTATTTGTTGTTGATGAGGTCCGGATCGTTCATGTACGGGCCGAAGGTGATGGGGCGCTGGGGATCCAGGGCGTGTGGGAACTCGGGCCGGGGCCCCAGGAAGGCCTGGACGGGCTCCCGGTCGGGGAAGAACGAGACCCGGCGCTTCTGGTGGCTGGTGAAGAAGCCGTCGTAGGCGACGATCACCGGCAGCCGCACATCGGGGTGCTCGGAGAGCCGCACGGCGATGATGTTCATGTCGTAGACGGCCTGGGGGTCCCGGGCCAGGAGCACGATCCAGCCGGTGTTGAGGGAGAAGTACAGGTCGGAGTGGTCGCCGCGGATGTCCAGCGGGCCCGACACGGTGCGGGTGACCAGGTCCAGCACCGCGGGCATGCGGGTGCCGGCCTGGACGGGCATCTGCTCCAGGGCGTAGAGGTAGCCATTGGCGGAGGTCGCGTTGAAGACCCGTCCGCCGCCCACCGACGCGCCGTAGCAGATCCCGGCGGCACCGTGCTCGCCGTCCGCGGGGACCATTGCGATGTCGTGCAGCCCCTCGGCCTTCATCTCGTCGAGCATCTCAGCAATCTCGGTGGAGGGGGTGATGGGGTAGTAGCCCATCAGGTGGAAGTTGATGTGGCTCGCGGCCAGCGCCGCCATCTCGTTGCCCGACTTGAAGCCGGCGACCTGGGCCGGGCGCCGGGCTCCTTCCCGGGCGGTACGGCCCCGGGCCCCTGCGCTGTGGCGCTGCAAGGCGCTGCCGGCGTCATGCGTGTGGATATCCTGTTCTCGGATCGCCATCCTGGCGCTACCTCCCTTCCGCTGCGGCCGCCACGGGCCGGGGTCCGAACAGCGGGACCCGCAGCCGGTCGGCGATGTCGCCGGTCTCGCGCTCCTTCGTGAGCGCCCCGGTGGGGCACTCCTGCACGCAGTGGAGGCAGCCCTTGCAGTACTGGTAGTCGATGCCGATGAGCCGCACGCCAGGGTAGCCGTTCACGGTGCGCCCGGTGGGCTCCCAGACCAGGCAGAAGTCGGGGCAGACCAGGTCGCAGATGCCGCAGTCGGCACACAGCTCACGGTGGAGCACGGGCAGGAAGCCCTGCCGGGAGATGCCCATGTTCTTCGCAATCGTGTTGCCCGGGGTGGGCAGGATGCCTCCCACCGGGGCCGTGCGGTAGCCGACCACCGGGCCGGAGGAGCCCCGGCTGCCGGCGCCGGACGGCTCGGGCGACCGACACTCATCGAACTGGTGGAAACAGCGATCGAAGGTGCGCAGGTTCGCTTCCACCAGGTGGGGATACTTGCGCTCGAAGGTGTTGCGGATCGCCTGTCGTACCGCATCAGGCTCGAGGATGGGCGCTGCCTGCGCAATCGCCCCGAGCATGGCGGTGTTGACGCGGGTCTTCTCGGCCACCGCGGCGCCGGTGGCGTCCACGCTGATCACCCTGACACCCCCGACGGGAACGCGCTCGGCGATCGTCTCCGCCGGTGCGGTGCTGTTGACGATGAGGGTGCCGCCGGGCTTCAGTCCGGCCGTGACGCCGGGGTCGCTCAGCAGGGCCTCGTGGAAGACCGCCACCAGGTCGGGCTCCCGCACGGGACTGGTCGTGCGGATCTGCCGGTTTCCCGGGACCAGCCGCACGTAGGATTTGACGGGGGTCCCCTTCTTCTCGGACCCGTAGGAGGAGAAGTGGGCGCCGTTCAGCCCCATGCCCAGCACCGCGGCCTCTGCGAGGATCTGGCCGGCCAGGTGGGCACCGAGGCCGCCGATGGACTCCAGGCGAATCTCGTAGCTGCCGTTCACTCGATCCCCACCTTTCACTTATTCCGGCATTGATTTTAGGCGAAGCTGGCAATTCCGACTGATTACCCGTGATGAGTTGCAGATAGCAGGTGATAAGTGTAACAAACCAGCCGACGGTCGTCTTTCGGCGCGCCGTCGGGGACGACGGCGGAACCGTTCATCGCAGCTTTTTGTCATTTCATCGTACAAAAAGGTCAGGGGCACTCTCCGTGTGGGGAGTGCCCCAGGTTCGTGATGGGGGCCACCGTGGGAAGCACGCTGGCCGTGGGTGAAACGCGCAGTTTGTGGAAGGTTTGTGGCAGGTCACCGGCGTCCCGGGATGCTTCGCCGGGATGCGCGGCGGGGTGGCTCACCCGAGTTGGATTACGTATCGCCAGGCGGCAGTGGCCGGCGTAACGCACACGGACTGCGAGTTCGGGCGGGGTTTCGCGAAGAACGTGTGAGGATCAGCGTGGCCGGGGAGGCAGTGCGAGCAGCTCGGTGCAGGACGCTGACGGCAGGGATGCCGTGAGCGTGTCGCCAGGCGGCGGTGGCCGGTGTAACGCACACGGACTGCGAGTTCGGGCGGGTTTTCGCGAAGAACGTGTGCGAATCAGCGTGGCCGGCGGGGGAAGTAACGGTGCTCAGGGTGTTGAGAGCATGTTCCCTCGGGGTGAAGAGCGCCGTGGCTCACACGAGTTGCGAGTTTGGGCGGAGTATCGCGAAAAACGTGTGAGGATCCGGCGCACCGGGTGAGGGAGTCCATGAGGCCCGAGGTGGCATTGCTGTGTTTTGGGGATACAGGAGGTGTTTTCGCGGGGGGCGGGCGGCGTTACTCACACGCACTGCGAGTTTGGGGGGTGCTCCGTGAGACACGTGTGAGGAACCGGGTTGCTGGCGGAAGCAGCATGAGCGGGTCGTTGTGGAGTGTGAGGGTGCCACAGACGTGTTGTCCAGCCGCACCGGACGGCGCAACTCACACGAGCGGCGAACTTGAAGCATGTCGCGAAGGACGCGTGAGGATCCGGGCCGACGGCGACCGCATGACTAGCGGATCGTCGTGCAGGGTTGATGGTGAGCACACCGGGAGCATGTCGTCCAGTTGCTCGGGCGGCGTGAACTGGGATGACGGGAGCCGGTTCATGCGGTCCATCGGGAAGCTGTTCTCAAATGTATGAGGGGCACCCCAGCCGGGGTTGCCCCTCACATACTCACGGGGATTCAGTTGGTAATCCGCGGCGGGTAGCCCCAGATCTCGACCTCCGTCAAGGACAGTTCCGCGGGTGAGGCGGTGGTGATTCGCACATACCGGGCCTTCGTTCCGTCGAGGTCGATGGTCAGGCCGTCCTCGCCGATGCTGCTGCCGTCATGCTGGTAGACCGTGACCCACTTCTCGTTGTCGTCGGAAACGAGGACCATGTACTTGGGCGGACTCTGGCGTACGGACCCGGGCACGAAGAGCTTGAGGTCGAAGAGGGTGCTGAGCTGGCGGAGGTCCACTTGCCAGTACGGAGACTCTTCAAACTTGGTCCTGGCGTATGTTGTGTCTCGTATGTTGTCGATGGCAAGGCTCGCTCCCCAGCTGTACTTGTTGTCGTCGTAATCACTGCTTTGCTCGGCTTCCGGTTTGACGATGTTGCCGTTGCCGTCCTCATACCGATACTGGGCCAAATTGATCATCTCCGTGAGGACGGGATCCACCGTCACATTGTCCAGAGGACCCGCCTCGTGGCCGCTGAGGTTCCGCACCCGGTACGTGCGCGGCGCATAGCTCAGTTTCACGTCCTGGCCGAACGTGATGGACTTACCAAGATAGAGGGTGACGGTGTCGTCCTGCACCACCACACTGGTGGGATGCCACGTCTCATCGTCCACCCCTACCGCATAGTCTTCCAACTCAGGTACCGAACCGGTGTCCAGCTGGTCATCGTAGGTGATCACGATGAGGTTGACGTTCAGTTCAATCCTCTCAACTTCCGGTGCGGTGCCGTCCGCGGGGAAGCGCAGCGACGGGATGAAGCCGACGATGGCGCCGCCGGGGCTGCCCAGCACCTCGAAGCGGTTGATGCCCAGTGTGACGTCGGACTCGTCGTCGTCGTATGTGAGCTTGACGTAACGGGCGTAGCGGGCCTGGCCGGTTTCGGGATTGCGCAGGTCCACGAACTGCGGTCCCTGGAGGCCCGAAACCAGGCTCAACGTAGCGGCGTCGATCCAGGTGGTGCCATCAGTGGAGACGCTGACCGTCAGGGTCCCGCCCGCCTGGTACTTAGTCACGCCGACGCGAGCTTCGTCCAGCCAGTAGGCTTCACCCAGGTCCACCTGCCAGGTACTGGAGGGGTTCAGTTCCAGTGCGTCCTTATAGGGGTCCTGGCTTGTCGTCGGGCCGACCACCCCGCTGACCGGGGCCCAGATGTTGCCGCTACCACCCGTGACCGTCTTGCCGGCCGCGAGCTCGACCTTGGCCGGACGCTTCGTGCCCTCGATCGCGTCCACCTCGGTGGACGGGAAGTAGGAGAGACTGATGCGGTCGACGTCACCGTCATCCGTGGCCGTGAGGATCACCTTGTTGTCCGCGGCGGACACGGCGGTGATCTGCGCGACTTCCTCGACCTCATGGCCCTCCTCATCGAGGGCGATTTCTTTCAGGAAGAAGGAGCCGCCGGCGGAGTCGACCTTTCCTGGGTAGCTCACCTCCTGGTCGAAGGTGAGTTCAACCTGATACTGGTTCTGTTCAGTCTGGCTGATGTACCGGTAGGAAACCAGCCGCGGCGCATCCTTGGCGTTCCACCAGATCCGCGGCACTGGGCGGCTCGGGTTCAACCGGTACTCCAGTGTGAGTTGGTACGTGCCATCCAGGTCGAGCGCAGCTGGTTCTGAAGCGCCTGCTGACAGCCGATCCAGGGTGATCGGGGCGTCTGAATCCTTCTGCAGCGTGAGCATCACGCCCTTGTCAGGCGTGTGGAAGAGGTACCTGCCGGGTTCGAACGTGATCTCGCCCGTCCACTGCATCCAAGTGACGCCGTCGAGATCGGCCGGGAGGACCGGGCCGTCCGCCTCCTGCGCGGGAAGCTGGAGCGGCTGGCAGGAGCGACCGCCATCAGAGTACTCAACCGTGAAGTCACTGCACGAGGTGGTCGCGGGCTTGGTTCGCGTCCAGGAGATGGCCTGGACGGGATTACTGCCGGTGTAGCTTGCCTCCACCCGGTACGTCCCGTGTTTCAGTTCGTATGTTGTGGGTGCGCCGGGACTAACGACCTGATGGCCGTTCAGCTTGAGGCTGGCCCCGCCGCCTTTCGGGGTGAAAGCGTAGTTGCCGGCGAGCAGCACCAAGTCCCCCGACCACCTGACCGAACGGGTTCCGGCGTTGTTCCAGTGCCTGGGGGCGTTCAGACCCCAGTCCGCCGGGGCGGCTTCGCAGGTGGCGAAGTCGGGCTCCGTACTGCCTTGCCGTCTGTACTCCGCCAGCATGGTGCCGGGCGGGCAGCGGGGCGGGTCAGCCGGGTCGTCCGTGCGCTTCCACCAGAGCCGGATCTTCCGGTCTCCGCTGTTGCTGGGGTTCACGTACGTGAGGGAGATTGTGTGCGTGCCGTCCTCGACGACGACGGGTTCAGAGGTCATCACCCCGTTCGAGTCGGCCTCCAGTTCCACCACGTTGCCGTTCAGGGTAAGGGTGGCGGAGGAGGACGGGTCCTTCTCTACGAAGAACCGGTAGGCGCCGGCGGCGAGGTCGACGTCATTGCTCCACGTTGCACGGAAGGCTGGGGGAGCGCTGCCGAAGCCTGCCCAGGGACACGGTTGCCCATTCGGCCAAGTGTAGTCGGGCCTGGCCTCGCACGTGATGAACGCCGGGTTTCCGGTGCCCTCGGGGTTGTTGTAATAGGTGCCTCTCCAGGAGCCCGGTGCGCAGTAGCTCAGGCTGAAGAAGGCGTCCTCACCTAGCTTATCCGGACTGACGCTGAGGGTCACATCCTGTACTCCCGACGCGTCAGGCCGGATGGGGAAGTCGGAGCCCTGATTCCAGGCGTCTGAGCCGATGGAAAGCTCGAACTTGACGTTGCTTCGGTCAACGTAGATCGGAACGCCGGAATCCACGGGGAGCTTTCCAGAATACTCAACGCGCCAGTTGGGCTCGTTGCCATCATTGAAAAGCTTGACCTCTGTCGGCACGCCGCCGGGCCAGGTACCACCCAGGGTGGGAGTGCAGACTCCGTATGCAAGTTTTCTGGTTTCGTCGTTGCCGTAGTAATAGTTGGCTGTGAAGTTCGTTCCACAGTTGGTGGGGCTCCACGAGAGCGATACGTTCGTCCCACTGAGTGAGATGACATAGAGGCCGATACGGTGGCGGCCCTCCTCCAGCGTGACGCTTACAGAGTCTCCGATGGATAAGGTGAACTGTGTGCCATCGATCTCGAGGGTGGCTACAAAGTCGTGGGTGACCCTGAACTCGTACTGGCCGGCTCCCAAGTTGACCCAGCCAATCCAAGTCTTGGACTCGAAGGGACTGAGGGAATACCCGCGCGGCAGTGCCACGCAGACGCCATCAGACGACCAGAACTCTCCGTCAGGGCAGGGCGATGCTTCCGCCGCCTGCGCCGGAGCGGCAGGCACCCACAACCCTGCCAGAAGCAGGAGGACGGCCAGCAGGGAAAGGAGCCGGTGACTGAGTCGCTTCATGCTTTCCATCCTCCCCTCAGACCTCCAGCACGTCGGTGAAGACCAGCCGCCGCTGGACCTGGCCGCCGTCGGCCACGTACTGCTCGTACTCGGAGATGATGAGGCGGCAACGCTTGTCGGCCGGCAGGGTGACCGTACCCCTCCACACGTTCCGCTGTCGCTTCAGGGTGGTGGTGGCGCTCGAGTAGGGCTCCCACTGGAGGGTCTCGCCCTCTTCCGTGGTGGTCTCCGCGGTGACCTCCACCACCGCCGGACCCACCGGCCCCCGGTCGTAGGTCTCGCCGCTGACGGTGACCTGCAGGACCCGCCAGTCCTCGTCCTGGCTGGCGTAGCGGATGGACGTCGCCCGGTCAGGCACGACCTGCAGGAAGTCGGTG
>ENA-UPSB01000969-UPSB01000969.1-bioreactor-metagenome-genome-assembly--contig:-NODE-969-length-39335-cov-57.193559_pt1 | contig 39335 bp, 33 predicted proteins | sample MGYA00238182_ERZ773286 | MGnify/ENA primary metagenome ERZ773286 (study PRJEB29026, sample SAMN07631240) | bioreactor metagenome | isolation source: Switchgrass digestor | place: USA: Dartmouth...
TAATCGAAAATATGTAAAGCAGCACATCCGATATCCCCTTGACAAAATTCGTACTTAGCGTATAATAAATACAACAAATAATGGAATAACGGCAAGATGCTATGAAGAAGAGGAGTACGCCTTGCTTCCCAACAGAGAGGGGGGCCCGCGGCTGAAAGGCCTCCTTGGGCGATAGAGCGGGGCGGAAGGTCGCTTCGGAGCATTTCAGCTGAATGGCAGTAGGCTGAAACGGTATGCTACCGTTATGTCAAGGAGTGCCTGCCGGTCTACCTGAACCTTATAAGCGAAAGCGTTTTATGCGCTGTAAGGGTGTAGCTGTAAGGTGCAGGGGAATGCGTAAGGGGCAAGTGCTAAGAGGTGTGCGCCTGAAACGGCAGGATTAAAGGTGGTACCGCGGAGTACAATCCTTCGTCCTTTATGGGATGAAGGATTTTTTTGTTAAAGGGGAGTGTGGTCTTGCTAAAACATATTGACCCTATAGGCATTGTTTTCATGTTGCTGGGCGGCATATTGGGATATGGCGGAAGATGGATTGTGACGCATGCCCTAAGGCCCCCGCAAGAACGGTTGATGAAGTGGACGATAGCCGTGAAATTGGCCGGTTTGATTCTGGTGATACTGGGAATGTTCAAGATAATGAATACATTCTAGACATAGGAGGTTGAGGACATGCCAGACAGGTTGCTGAATAAGACTTACGACCCAAGCCAGGTAGAGGATCGGTTGTACCGCATGTGGATGGAAAAAGGATACTTCAGGGCAGAGGTTGATTGGAACAAGGAGCCGTTTTGTATAGTTATCCCCCCACCCAACATAACGGGGCAGCTTCACATGGGGCATGCTCTGGACAATACCCTGCAGGATATACTCGCCCGCTGGAGGAGGATGCAGGGGTATGTTACTTTGTGGCTTCCCGGAACCGACCATGCCAGCATAGCCACCGAGGTAAAGATCGTCGAGAAGCTGGCCGAGGAGGGCCTCACCAAGAAAGACCTGGGACGGGAGGAGTTTTTGAGGCGGGCATGGCAGTGGAAGGAGCAGTACGGGGGCAGGATCACGCAGCAGCTTAAAAAGCTGGGTTCGTCCCTTGACTGGTCCAGGGAAAGGTTTACCATGGATGAGGGCTGCAGCAGGGCGGTGCTGGAGGTGTTTGTGCGCCTTTACCAAAAAGGCCTCATATACCGCGGTGACAGGATAATAAACTGGTGTCCCGACTGCAAGACCGCCCTATCGGATGCAGAGGTGGAATACGAAGAGGAGCAGGGCAACCTGTGGTATATACGCTATCCCGTAAAGGATAGCGATGAGAGCATAATGGTGGCCACCACAAGGCCCGAGACCATGCTGGGCGATACCGCAGTTGCGGTGCATCCCGAAGACGAGCGATATCGCCACCTCATCGGGAAGACGGTTATACTGCCCATCATGAACAGGGAGATACCCGTAATTGCCGATGAATACGTGGAGCGCGAATTCGGTACGGGTGCGGTTAAGATTACCCCCGCCCATGATCCCAACGACTTTGAGGTGGGGGCAAGGCACGGTTTGCCATGGATTTGCGTTATGGACGAAAAGGGCGTCATGAACCACAATGCCGGAAAATATGAGGGGATGGATAGGTACGAGGCAAGAAAGGCGATTGTGGAAGAGCTCAGGAGCCTGGGGCTCCTCGAAAAGACGGAAGACCTTAAGCATAACGTGGGCCACTGCTACAGATGCCATACCGTCGTTGAACCCATCATTTCAAAGCAGTGGTTTGTAAAGATGAAACCCCTGGCCGAGCCGGCCATAAGGGCCGTTAGGGAAGGGAAAATCAAGTTCGTGCCCGAGCGATTTGAGAAGATCTATTTTAACTGGATGGAAAACATAAAGGACTGGTGCATCTCCAGGCAGCTGTGGTGGGGTCATAGGATCCCGGCATACTATTGCCAGGATTGCGGTGAGACCATGGTTGAGCGCAGCATGCCGGAGAGGTGCAGCAGGTGCGGCAGCACCAACCTGAAGCAGGACGAGGACGTGCTGGATACCTGGTTCAGCTCGGCGCTGTGGCCATTCTCCACCCTGGGCTGGCCCGATGAGACAGAGGACCTCAAATACTTCTATCCCACCAGCGTGCTGGTGACCGGATACGACATCATATTCTTCTGGGTGGCCAGGATGATATTCTCGGGACTGGAACACATGGGTGACGTTCCCTTCAGGTATGTCTTCATCCACGGCATTGTCAGGGACTCGGAAGGGCGAAAGATGAGCAAATCCCTCGGAAACGGCATAGATCCCCTGGAGGTGATCGAGAAGTACGGGGCGGATGCATTGCGCCTCACCCTTGTGACCGGGAACTCGCCGGGCAACGACATGCGCTTCTACTGGGAGAGGGTGGAGGCCAGCCGCAACTTCTGCAATAAGCTGTGGAATGCCGCCAGGTTCATATTGATGAATATGGAGAATTCGGGAATAGATAAGCCGCAAAGGGTGAAGCTGGAGCTCCCCGATCGCTGGATCATAAGTAGATGTAATCGCCTTGTCAAAGAAGTGACCGACAACCTGGAGAAGTTTGAGCTGGGTATAGCCGTGCAGAAGCTGTACGACTTTATATGGGATGAATTCTGCGATTGGTATATCGAGCTTGCAAAGCCCGGACTGTATAGCCAGGACGTGGAGCTTAAAGAATCCAAGCTGTATACCCTAACCTATGTGCTGGCCAGTATCCTGAAGCTGCTGCATCCGTTCATGCCGTTTATCACCGAGGAGATATGGCAGCACCTGCCCAATCGGGAGTGCGATAGCATCATGGTTTCATCCTGGCCGAAGGTAAAGGAAGAGGAGATAGATGCTAAGGCCGAGGAGCAGATGGCTGCCGTGATGAATGCCATAAGGAGCATCAGGAATGTAAGGGCGGAGATGGAGGTGCCGCCTTCCCGCAGGGCTAAGGTGATACTGGTGGTCAACGACGATTGGATGGACATCTTTGCAAGCAGCACGGCATACTTTGAAAAGCTGGCATGGGCTTCCGAAGTAGTGCTAAAGCGGGATAGGGAGGGCATACCTTCCAATGCCGTCTCCGCCGTGACCGATAGAGCGCAGATATTCATGCCCCTTGAAGACCTGGTCGATGTCGAGAAGGAGATGGAACGCCTGCTCAAGGAGAAGGCCAATCTCGAGAAGGAGCTGGCGCGGGTAGAAGGCAAGCTTTCCAACCGCAATTTTGTGGAGAAAGCGCCTCCGGCTGTGGTGGAGGAAGAACGAAAGAAGCAGGCAAAGTACCAGGATATGATGGCCAAGGTGTTGAGCCGTATTGAGGCGCTCAGCGGCATGAAGAAGTAAGTTGGCAGGGGGATACCTGAATGAACTATGAAGAAGCGCTCGAGTATATACACAGCACTTACAGGTTTGGCTCCAAGCTGGGGCTTGAGAATATAAAGGATTTGTTGCGTCGCCTGGATAATCCCCATGAGCGGTTTGGCGTGGTACACGTGGCCGGGACCAACGGAAAGGGCTCGGTCACTTCCATGCTGACCCATGTGCTGCATGAGGCCGGCTACAGGGTGGGGATGTTTATATCCCCATACCTCGAAAGGTTTACCGAGAGGATTCAGGTGGATTTAAAGGAGATCGAGCATGACCACCTGGCCCGCATAACCCAGCGGGTCAAGGAGAAAGTGGAGGAAATGGTAAGCGAGGGGAAAAACCACCCCACAGAGTTTGAGATAGTCACCGCCATAGGCTTTGCCTATTTTGCCGAAAGGGAAGTGGACTGCGCGGTGGTGGAGGTGGGGTTGGGCGGGCGCTTTGATGCTACAAATGTGGTAAACCCCATAGTCTCGGTTATAACATCCATAAGCTATGACCACATGGACGTGCTGGGGGATACGCTGGGCAAGATTGCATTTGAAAAGGCGGGCATCATAAAGCAGGGCAGGCCGGTGGTGACATACCCGCAGCTGCCCGAAGCCACGGATGTAATAAAGAGGGTGGCACGGGAACGCAATGCCCCTCTGTTTGAGGTGAACAGGAGCGGGATACAGGTTATAGCTTCCGAGGTGGGAAGGCAGGTTTTCAATTACTCATTTGGCGGGGATAATTTTTCGAACGTGGTCATTCGGTTGACGGGCCGTCACCAGATACTCAATGCTGCTACCGCCCTGACCGCTGTAGCCGCATTGAGGCGGGAGGGCTTTGCCATTCTCGATGATGCGGTGTATAGGGGTATGGAACGCGCATTTTGGCCGGGGCGCCTGGAGGTGCTGGGGCACCAGCCTTATGTGATTTTGGATGGGGCGCATAACGAATCGGGTGCCCAGGCTTTGGCCGGTGCCATTAAGGAGTATTTTGGGGGAAAGCCCGTGACGCTGGTCATGGGCATACTGAAGGATAAGGACATCGATGCGATAGTGAAACATATCTGCCCTCTGGCAGAGTCGATCATCGTGACCAGGCCTGACAGTCCCAGGGCTATGGATCCTGCTGAGCTGGCAGTTAAGGTTAAGAGGTATTGCCGGGATGTGACGGTGGAGCCCGATGTAGAAAGAGCGACTGCCATGGGGCTTGGAAAGGTGGCCCGGGATGGAGTGCTGCTGTTTACCGGATCTCTATATTTAATAGGAAGGATTCGCGGGTTGCTGAGCCCATCTTAAGTTCCGTGTCGCCAGACCGGATGAGATATTCTCGTTTTTTAAGTAGACATGCGAATTTTATTGGCCATGCCATCATAGATATTTACTGTAACGACTTAAAGGTTAAATGAGAGTTGGTGGTATGGTGCAAAATGGCGATATTAAAAAGGATGAAAACGATGTGTTCCTGGATGTGGTGCATACGGCACTGGTGCTCTGGAAAAGAGCCGAGGCCTCTCATTGGGACCGTGAAAGGGTGCGGTGGCTTAAAAGCATCTATGTTTCCCTGCTGAAAGAGGCCAGAAGAAGAAGCGTGAGTTTAAACGGCAGGCAATTGCTGGAGCGAATTTTATATCCCCGTATATGAAATCTTAACGTGAAGGCTTTAACCCCTGTTGGGTACCTTCTGCAGCGGGCGGTCATATAATGAAGTAACCGCTTGTTGTGGAGAAATTCCGATGGGGGTATTTGTTTTATGATATGGCGGGGAAAGATTGCGGTTGCCAACAAAGGAGAAGATAGCATATCTTTTATAAACCCTCATCTCGGGAGGGAAGAATATCGTATTTATCTGGAAGCCGGGACGGGACCGGGCGCCCTTGTCAGGTTTAATAATTCCCCAACCCTGCTGGTAGTCAATGCCTTTGATAGTTCTCTGGCATGCCTTGACTTGGATAGCGGCGTTGTAGAAGAAATCCTGCCAGTTGGACGCTGCCCCAGCTCCATCGCCGTGTGCAACAGGATGCACGCCGTTTACGTTACCAATGCCGATTCCGACTCTATTTCGGTTATACAAAACGGCGATGAATTCAATGTGGTAAGCCAAATACCCGTAGGCTCAGCGCCACAGGGGATTGACTGCCATCCGCACCTTCCTCTTTTGGCCATTGCCCATATCAATTCCCAGGATATATGGCTTGTGGAAACCGAAGGGTATACGTTGGTGAAAAAGATGGTGATCGAGGGTTATCCGGTTCAGGTTAAATTCAGCTCGAAAGGTGACATCCTCTATGCGGGATGTTATTTTCATAGCCATAAGCTGTTTAACAGGGTGTTGCTGATAGACCCGCATGAAGGTGTAATTTGCCATGAGATCGACGTGGGATGTATTCCCCATAAGATACTGGAGAGCAGGGATGGGAGCTGTTTGCTCGTCACTTCCTGTGAAGCGGGCAGGTTGGAGGTTGTAGACTTGGCTTCCAGGTCGGTGGTGCACGCCGCCGATATTGGGGAAACCGTATGCGATATAGCGCTGGATCAAGAAGGGATATATGCATACGTAACGGCTGCTAAGGAAGGCTGCGTATGCGTGGTGGACTGGAAAGCGGGCAAGAAAATAGGCAATATTCGGGTTGGCAAAAACCCAAGCGGAATTGTGTATCTGGGAAAATGAGAGGGCATAACGATCATATATTTTACGATAATAGCATGCCTCCCTTTAGCGGAGGTTTTTGTATATGGTGATATAGAATCATGGCGAGTATGGCAATAACAACATATTCAATTATCCTGTAATCTGATATAATATATAAGAAGGTAGGGACGATGACATATGCATGACAGGCCCTTTTCTATGCGGTTAACGCTGATACCGCTGCCTATACACAGCCGGTGAAGTAGAACGGCAATAAATCAAATGAGTGGGGGTATCTATCATGGATGCTGAGGCCGTGATGTATGAAGAGCAGTTAAATCATGATGATGTAGGCGTTAGATTGCGGGCTTTAAGAGCGCTTATGCAAAAGGTGCAAAAGGGGGACATAGAAAAGCCGCGGCAGGGCGATGATGTCAACAACCACATACACACTACATATTCCTTTTCGCCCTATTCTCCTACCAAGGCCATATGGATGGCTTACAGGGCGGGGCTTAAAACCGCCGGCATTATGGACCATGATTCCATAAGCGGGGCCATGGAGTTCATCGAAGCGGGAAGGATTGCGGGCATAGCCACCACCATAGGAGTGGAATGCAGGGCTGACTTTTCAGACACCCCCTTGAAAGGCAGGAGGATCAACAACCCGGATCAGAAGTCCATTGCCTATGTGGCCATACACGGCATTCCGCACACCCGGATCGATAGGATAAGGGACTTTTTTGTTCCTTACGTCAGGGAGCGGAATAAGCGTAATGCCCTTATGGTGGATGAGATCAACCGGATCTTTCAGCCGTTTGGAATCCACCTCAGCTTTGAGGAAGACGTCGTGCCGTTATCAAAAAGCCATGAAGGGGGAAGCATAACCGAGCGCCACCTGCTGTATGCCCTGTCGCTTAAGCTGGTGGCTAAATTCGGGAAGGGTCAGGTCCTGGTCGATTTTTTGATGAAGGATTTAGGGCTGGAGCTCAATCCGAGGGTGGAAGGGTATCTTAAGGATTCTAACAACCGGTTTTACGAATATGACCTGCTGGGGGCTTTAAAGAGCGATCTGGTCCCGCGATTTTATATTGATGCTACCCTGGAATGTCCCGATATAAGGGAAGTGGTTGAGCTGGCCAGAGATACGGGAGCAATTCTGGCCTATGCCTATTTAGGCGATGTTGGAGATTCGGTTACCGGGGATAAGAAAAGCCAGAAGTTTGAAGACGATTATCTTGAATTGCTTTTTGAGGTAATAGGCCAGCTGGGATTTAATGCGGTGACCTACATGCCCTCGCGCAACACCATACAGCAGCTGAAAAGGGTAAAGGGTTTGTGCGAACATTATGGATTTTTCCAGATTAGCGGTGAGGATATAAACTCCCCAAGACAGTCCTTTGTATGCACCCATTTGAGAAAAGAGGAGTTTAAAAATCTGATAGACGCCACATGGGCTTTAATCGGACATGAAAAGATGGCAACCCTCGATATAAGCAAGGGGATGTTTTCCCCGGATATCGTGCGCCGGTATCCCGACCTCAATGAGAGGGTTGGCATATATAAAAGGATCGGTCAGGGATTGGATGATGGATGTCGGCTGTAATCATAGTACTTGCGCGATGAGATTGGGGACGAGCTTTTTTAAGTTCGTTCCCAATTTTTATTTTTTAATGTCAATATCGTACTATGTAACCATTTAATGCATCATGAAATTGACGCGTTGTTGGGAATACTACTAATACGAATCAACTATTTAGCGAATAAAGCATATAATGTTTACCGAGAATCGGCGTGAATCGGTCGAGAAGCCAATTGGGTCAAGGGATCTAAATGAAGGGAGTGGTGTGATGCACTTTTTTTCCATTGGATTTGAAGAACGCAACCTTGGCCTTATGAATTCGGTTATAGAAAAAATGGAAGATATCCGGTTCCAGGGGTATAAAATTGAGGAAAGAAAAGCAGGCAACCTGCTGTTCATAAATTATATGACCGGCCAATCCGACAGCTATGGGGCATGGAGCCAGTTGAGGGATAATCTCAAACAACGCTTAGCCGATATCCTGTCGGATTTTATCGTAAACGACCTACAGCAGATGATGATTGAGAGGGTTATAAAAAGCGAATATTTTTATTATGAAAATGATGACAGGGAACAGATAAGGCAGGAAGTATTAAATGCCATTTTTGAAGGGAAAGAGTACGAGAACCAGTTTAACCAGTTGAAGAAGAAATGGCGCGACCCAATCAGGCAGCGAATTTTGGACCACCTGGATGCGCACAACGAGCTCATCGTAGAGGGTTTTATCCGGTTTAGGCTGAAGGATTTTACCAGGGAAATGGTAGAAATTGTAGATAAAATAATAGAGGAATTGCTGGTGGAAAGGGAATACAACGAGTTTATCAAGCTGCTCAGGTACTTCGTGGAGATCCAGGAGCCAAAGGTGAGGGAGGTCCACGTGCTGGTGGACGATGATAGAAGATATATACTGCTGGATGACAGCATGAGGGTCATAAACAACGACATATTGAAGGAGCTGGCCAGGGAGATATCGGATACAGAGATGAGCTATGACGATTTGCTCATAAGCTCGCTGATAACCATAGCGCCCAGCAAGATTACCATACACGGGTGCGACAAGATAAAGAATACCGAGCTGTTAAACACCATAAATAAGGTCTTCAGGGGTAAGGTGGTTATGTGCCACGAAGGGCTATATCCGCAGAATTGAAATAAAGAAAGGGTCTTGACTTACGGGTGATGCTCGATTATAATATTTCCACACTAGCCTGAAGTCAATGGCTTACATGCGATGATAAGGAAGAGTAGGCTGGAAACCGGTGATAGAGAAGGGATGCCTGAGGCTGGAAGCATCCCGCACTAGGCCCAGTTGAAGACCACCCTTTGAGCATGGCGGATGGCTCCGTTAACGGCCGATGGAGGTGGGTCCTTATTTTGTGGACCAATAAGGGTGGAACCGCGGGCAGCCTCTCGTCCCTTTATGGGATGAGAGGTTTTTTAATTGCCTATATAAATGATATTCCGGTCTTTATATGCCTGTATTGACGTTTATAAAGTTATATTTTTATATGAAAGGATGAAGACGGTATGGTGAATGTGGTGTTGAAAGACGGCTCGGTAAAGCAGTATCCCGAAGGAACGGCCATAGCCGATATAGTAAAGGATATAAGCATGAAGCTGGCCAAATCGGCTGTGGCAGCGCAGGTGAACGGGCGCACCGTTGATCTGTCGGCAAAAATATCCGAGGACTGCCAGCTCAATATACTGACCTTCGATGATGATGAAGGGAAGAAGACTTTCTGGCATACCTCATCTCACATCATGGCCCAGGCCGTGAAAAGGCTGTTCCCAGATGCCAAGCTTAGCATCGGGCCTGCCATAGATAACGGATTTTATTATGATTTCGATGTGGAAAAGCCGTTTTCGCCGGAGGATTTGCAGGCCATCGAAGAGGAAATGAACAGGATAGTCAAGGAGGATTTGCCCCTTGAGAGGTTTGTGCTGCCCAGGGAGCAGGCCATCGAATTTGTAAAGGAGAAGGGTGAACCGTATAAGGTGGAGCTCATTGGGGACATACCGGAAGGCTCCGAGATTTCCTTTTACAGACAGGGGGATTTTGTGGACCTGTGCAGCGGCCCGCACCTTCCCTCCACGGGCATGGTTAAGGCCATAAAGCTGCTCAGCGTGGCCGGGGCTTACTGGCGCGGCGATGAGAGGAACAAGATGCTGCAGCGGATATACGGCATTTCATTCCCCAAGAAGAGCCAGCTGGATGAGTACCTGCAGCGCCTTGAGGAGGCAAAGAAGAGGGACCACAGAAAGCTGGGTAAGGAGCTGGATCTCTTCAGCCTTCATGAGGAGGGGCCGGGCTTTCCCTTCTTCCATCCGAAGGGCATGATCCTTCGCAACACGCTGGAGGATTTCTGGAGAAAAGAGCACTACAAGAGGGGCTATCAGGAGATAAAGACGCCCATAATACTGAACCGCGATCTATGGATCCGGTCCGGCCACTGGGACCATTATCGCGAAAACATGTATTTCACCAAGATTGACGGCGAGGACTATGCTATAAAGCCCATGAACTGTCCGGGCAGCATGATCCTTTACAAGCGCAAGATACACAGCTACAGGGACCTGCCCCTCAGGGTAGCAGAGCTGGGGCTTGTTCATCGGCATGAGCTGTCGGGCGTGCTGCATGGCCTTATGCGGGTGCGCTGCTTCACCCAGGACGATGCCCATATATTTATGTTGCCCGAGCAGATAAAGGATGAGATCCTGGGCGTCATTGATCTGGTCGACTATTTTTACGGTATATTCGGGTTTAAGTACCACGTGGAGCTGTCCACCAGGCCGGAGAACTCCATGGGCTCGGATGAGGACTGGGAGCGGGCCACCAACGCGCTGAAGGAGGCCCTGGAGGCCAAGGGTTTGGAATACAAGATCAACGAAGGGGACGGGGCTTTTTACGGGCCCAAAATTGACTTCCATCTGGAAGACAGCATAGGCAGGACGTGGCAGTGCGGGACCATCCAGCTGGATTTCCAGATGCCGGAGAGGTTTGACCTGACCTATGTCGGCCCGGATGGGGAGAAGCACCGCCCGGTGATGATACACCGTGTGGTATTCGGTAGCATCGAGCGGTTTATAGGTATACTGATAGAGCACTTTGCGGGGGCCTTCCCAACATGGCTGGCGCCGATACAGGTGCGCGTACTCACCGTCACCGATAGGGCAAATGCCTATGCGGAGCAGGTGGCTGCCAGGCTCAGTGATGCCGATATCAGGGTGGAGACCGACCTGAGGAACGAGAAGATTGGATACAAGGTGAGGGAAGCCCAGCTGGAAAAGATCCCTTATATGCTGGTGCTGGGCGATAAGGAGCAGGAAAATGGAACGGTGGCGGTAAGGGCCCGGGGTAAGGGAGACATTGGCGCCATGTCCCTTGATGAGTTCATGAATATGATACAGAAGGAGATTCGCACCAAATCTATAGGCTGAGCCTTTCCCAAATGAGGGCGGTTCGGCCGGAGAAGATTCCGTATATGCTGGTACAGGGCGATGAGGATTCAGAGAAAAGGCAGCTCGAGCTGCCTTTTCGAACTTTTTGGCTGGTTGATATTGACAAACCGGCTTATATGCTTTAAAATTTATACGTATAAATAAAGCGGATTATATGTGAAGCCGTGCGACACGGGATGAAGATATTAAATAGCACGTCCCCGTTTATTTACAGCTTAATTTATACGTATAAATAAGGGTTGGTTAAGTTAGTGCTCGTATAGATTAGCGTTCGGCAGGCCTACTATTGTTACCATGTTGTTGCGTATGCCTTGCTGACATGCTTATCTTGTCATAGAGCATGCATTGCCATCGAGAGTGGCTTGTCAGCCTATACTTTATCAGCATGCATGCTTTGTAGTCGCAAGTATTTTGTCATCGCGAGAGCTTTGTTTTGACGCAAATGCTTTACAGTCGCATATACCGTGTCACCTAAGCAGCAATTTATACGTATAAATACATGAAGGGCATATACGAAAGGATTAAGCAATAGAAAAGGATTAAGAAGTGAAAGAGGATCGAGCAACGGAACGGGATCAATAAGAGGAAAATGTGCGGCTGATAATGCAGCATCAAATTTACATTTATAGAAGGGAGGGAAAGCACGTATTTGCCATCTCGACAAGGGTGGCGTACGCACACAAAATATGAGGAAGAAAAAATCGGTTTCGAGCAAGGATGTGGCCAGGGAAGCCGGGGTTTCCCAGGCTACTGTGTCTTATATACTCAACGACGTAAAGGGGGTTAAGATAAGGCCCGAGACCCGGCAGGCCGTGCTGGACGCCGTAAAAAAGCTCAATTACCATCCCGACCAAATTGCCAGGGGGATGAAGCTTAAGAGGTCGATGTCGGTGGGCGTGGTCACCGACAGAAACGTGACAAATTTCTATTTTATGAAAACCCTTGAGGGAATCAGGGATGGGCTCCAGGCCCACAACTATTCGGTAAGCCTGCTATTTAACAAATACGAATCCATACAGGAATCCGAGTTCGTAAAATACTACAGTTCCAACAGGATAGACGGCATAATTTTTGCATTTGCCTCCATATCAGATGAGGATATGGGGTATATGGACGGCATGGGGATCCCTTATGTGATGGTCAATACCTACCCTTCGGGGAGGGATGTGGGAGAGGTATGCACCGATCACCTGAGCCACATCAAGGCTGTCATAGAATATTTTAAATCCCAGGGGGTGAAGGAGATAGCCTATACCGGCCCCATACCCCGGCGTCCCAATGATAGAAGGCTGGAGGTCTTTAAGGAAGCCATGGGCTTGCACGGCTACGAGGTGAAGGATGAGCTTACGGTTTTGGGAGGCCATGATAACGGCGAGCTGTGCCGGGCCATAATGGGGCTTTTTGCTGACAAGGGCCGTAGCCCCGATGCCATACTCGCGGCTTCCCCGCGATTCGGCATGCTGACCGTAAAGTCGTGCCATATGCTGGGTATAAGGATTCCCCAGGATGTGAGGATTGTGGCAGTGGGTTCGTCCAACTTTTTTGAGCTCATTCATCCCACCCTGTCGTCCATTGAGCTTCCGCTTTATGACATGGGGTTAAAGGCTGCCGAGATGGTCCTTGGGGCCATCGATAACGGGGAGATGGCCCCTACCATTGTATTGCCTTCGGAATTCGTCATAAGGGAGTCTTCCTGAATGCAGTTTTACTCCACGATACCAGGCAGGTTAAAATTTATACGACGGTGCATAACTAGCCGGTAAGGATTTATGTTGATGTAAAAATAGCAGGTTGGAATCTATACAACGGCACTAAACATAGCAGGTTAAATCTTATACCCCCATTAAAACACCACAGTTCCAAGTTTATATGAGGTAAAGGAGTTGATAAAGCTCTAAATATTTCGAAAGGAGGGAAGAGCGCATTCATCCCCATCTTGAGGGAAAAGGAGTCCGTTGCGCTCGTATATCATGAAGACCACGCAGCTGCTGTGGGAGTTTATAAAGCAGTTTAAGTGGAGGTATATAATAGGTATAATTATTCTACTGATCACGTCTTTTATATCCTCCATGATCCCCAAGATAATGGGGTATGTGACCGATAGCATCAACGATAGGATGCCTGCCCCTGTAATCAATAGATATCTCATTTTATTGGTAGCTGCTACCGTAGCCGTATTTGTGCTGAGATTTACCTGGAGATATTTCCTGGTTGGCAACAACAGGTACCTGGAGTGTTATTTGAGGGAGAAGCTGTTTGGGCACATGCAGACCCTCCCGGCCTCCTTTTACGATAACAACAAGACGGGAGACCTTATAGCCTACGCCATAAACGACATACAGGCCATAAGGAGGGTTTTTGGTTTCGGCTTCACTTCGGTTCTGGACGGCCTTGTGGTCAACACCATGTCGATTGCCATTATGGTGAGGACCATAAACCCAATATTGACGCTGATGGCCATTGCTCCGGCCCCCATCATAGTAATGATCATATACTTTTTAAGGAAGAAGATCAGGGAGAGGTTCGGCGCGGTACAAAGGGCTTTTGCTGAAATATCCGGCAAGGTCCAGGAGAACATATCGGGCATCAGGGTGGTAAAGGCCTTTGCCCAGGAGGAGGAAGAGGTTCAGGATTTCTTAAAGTACAACCAGGCCAGGGTTGATACCCAGATGAGCTTGACCAGGGTATCGGCCATATTAGGCCCGGTAACCCAGCTGACCTTTGGCTTAAGCACGGTGCTGTTCATCATATACGGCAGCGGGCTGGTGGCGAGAGACGTGATATCCCTGGGTGATTACGTGGCCTTTAGCTCGTATATAACGGTGATCATGGGGCCCATTATAAGAATAGGCAGGATCATAGACGTATGGCAGAGGGGCTTTGCATCGGTCCAGCGGCTTGACAGGATATTCTGCCAAAGGAGCGAAAGGGACGCCGAGAATGCCCTGGCTACCGTAACGCTATTCGGATTAAACGGCCAGGCAAGGGATGATTCAACGGACACCGAGAAGTTGAGAGGCCATATCGCCATAAGGGATTTGACGTTCGTCTACCCGGGTACGGACAGAAAAGTTTTGCAGGATATCAATCTGGAAATCAAAGAGGGCGAGACTTTGGGCATACTGGGCAGGACCGGTAGCGGCAAGACCACGCTGGTCAATCTGCTGCTCAGGCTGTATGAGGTGGAGGATGGCCACATATTCATAGGAGGAAGGGATATAAATCATATACCGCTGAAGGTATTGAGGGAAAACATAGGCTATGTACCGCAGGACAATTTCCTTTTCTCAACCACTATAAAAAGCAACATAGAGTTTTTCAAGCCCATATATAGCGATCACCAGATCGAACATGCCACCAGGATGGCGGGTATTTACGATGAGATAATGTCCTTCCCGGAGGGGTTTAATACCGTGGTAGGGGAACGAGGGGTAACCCTGTCGGGTGGCCAGAAGCAGAGGGTTTCCATAGCCAGGGCCATAGTCAAAGATCCTTCTATACTTATACTAGATGACAGCCTTTCGGCCGTGGATACCAAGACCGAGGAGAAGATCTTGGAAAACCTCAAGAATGTGCTTAAGGGGCGGACGGGTATAGTGATATCCCACCGCGTTTCGGTGGTGAGGTACTGTGACCACATCATATTCCTCGATGATGGTCGGATCATCGAAAGTGGTACCCATGATGAGCTGATGCAGCTCAAGGGAGCCTATTACAACCTGTACGTGACCCAAATGGAGCAGGTTGAGGATAATATGCTGTTACAGGCAAGGGGGTAACGAAGATGGAATATAGGATGGATAGCGAATACACCTTACGCAGGCCCAAAAAAGCTTTATTTCTAAGGCTGATCAGCTATTTTAGGCCCTATTTGCCCCTTCTGGCCTTAAACATACTGTTTGCCTTTTTGATAAACGGGGCAACCCTCATAAAGCCGTATATCATAAAGCATGCGATAGACAACTATCTGGCTGTGAAGATATACGCGCCCGATGTATTCATGCACATGGGGCTGCTGTATCTGGCAGTGGTGCTGGTGGGATGCGGGCTCACCTATTCCCAGAACTATATACTGACCTATATCGGCCAAAAAATAATGTATGACATGCGAACCCAGCTCTTTACCCATATACAGAACATGTCCATGAAGTTTTTTGACAGGAACTCGTCGGGCAGGATACTCACCAGGGTGACAAACGATGTGGAGGCTTTAAACGAAATATTTTCTGGAGTGCTGGTCAATTCCGTAAGGGACTTGATCATGATACTGGGTATAATAGCCACCATGTTTGCCATGGACGCTTCCCTTGCGCTGATCAGCATGTGCAGCATTCCATTAATAGCGCTGGTTACCGTTATATACAGGAAGGCGGCGCGCAAGAACTTCATGAGGATGAAGGTACTCATAGGCAGGATAAACGGATTTTTAGCCGAGAACATATCCGGCATGAAGCTGGTGCGCATCTTCCACAGGGAAAGGGAAAAGCTGAGGGAATTCCAGGCTCTTGATAAGGAATATTTCGATACCAGCCTTAGGGAAGTGGTTTTAAACAGCCTGGGAAGGCCTATCATAGAGGTCATAAACACTTTGGTCATCGCGTTGATGATATGGTATGCCAGCGGCAGGATCACCGGCGGATACCTGGAGATAGGGGTCCTGTACGCCTTTATAACCTATATCAGGCAGTTTTTTGAGCCCATCAACGAGATTGCCGATTTCTATACATCCATACAATCGGCTTTGATTTCGGCAGAACGCATATTCGACGTGCTGGATACCCGGGAGTTTTTGGAGGATATGGAGAGCGGAAGGCATGTTAAGCGTATCAGGGGAGAGATTGAGTTTAAAAACGTGTGGTTTGCATACGACGATGAAAACTGGGTGCTTAAGGATGTCAGCTTTAAGATTAAACCGGGCGAGACGGTGGCCTTTGTGGGCGCTACCGGTTCAGGAAAATCCACCATTATAAGCCTTATGGCCAGATTTTACGATATACAGAAGGGGAAAATATTGCTCGATGGAGTGGACATTCGGGAGTACAACTTGAAGGACTTGAGGCGGCAAATAGCGGTGGTGATGCAGGACGTGTTTCTGTTTTCGGGCGATATTAAATCCAATATACGCTTGAGAAATGCCTCCATAACCGATGAGGACATAGTGCGGGCGGCCAGCCTGGTTTGCGCAGATAGGTTTATCGAAACCCTTCCTAATAAGTATGATGAGGAGGTAAAGGAAAGGGGATGTACCTTCTCGGCCGGGCAGAGGCAGCTCATATCCTTTGCCAGGGCGGTGGCCTTTAATCCCGCAGTGTTCGTACTGGACGAGGCAACGGCAAATATCGATACCGAGACCGAGATGGCCATCCAGCAGGCCATGGCCAACATATCCGAGGGAAGGACCACCATAATAATAGCCCACAGGCTTTCCACCATAAGAAATGCCGATAAGATCATAGTGATCGACAAAGGCAGGATAAAGGAGATCGGCACCCATGACGAGCTGCTCAGAAAGGGAGGCCTGTATCGACAGCTCTACGAAAAGCAGCTGGTATACCAGCAGTGTATCGCTTAGGTATGGTTTTGGCGCTGTAGATGCTGTGGTTGCTTGGTATAAACCCTGTTCCCGAGATACAAGATGAGCGATATCTCGAGGACAGGGTTTTTTTGATCTATGAATTCCATGTGTCAAACGGCCTGCGGTTTAGAATTTTGAACTGAACCGTTTTCTGTTTTGATCTATACATTGTATGGGACTTCAGAATTAAATTTTATTTTTTTGCTCACGGTAGCAGGATTTTAAAAAGTTTTAGAGAAATAATTCATAAAAGTGGTTGAAAGTGGGGAGAAGTGGTGGGATAATAGGTTAAGGGGGTGAGGGCTTGTTCATTGGGGAGTACCAGCACATCATAGACGTCAAAGGTCGGGTCATAATGCCGGCCAAGTTCAGGGAAGGCCTGGGCGAGAAGTTCGTGCTGACCAAAGGGCTGGATCACTGCCTGTTTGCATACCCCAATGAAGAATGGGGCATTTTAGAAAAGAAGCTCCGTTCACTTCCCTTAACCAGTAAGGATGCCCGCGCTTTTATACGCTTCTTTTTTGCGGGCGCGTGCGAGTGTGAGCTGGACAAGCAAGGCAGAATTCTCATCCCTGCCAATTTGAGAGAGTATGCCGGATTGGAAAAAGATGTGGTCATAATAGGAGTATCTACTAGAGTGGAGATCTGGAGCAAAGACAGATGGGATGAGTATAACAGCGCTTCGAACCTTGACCATGAAGCGATTGTGGAGAGGATGGCGGAGCTTGGTATCTGATAGCCGGAGGAGTGGATAGATGGAATTCGGTCATACGCCCGTTTTGCTTGATGAAGTGCTTAAACTGTTGGATTGCCATCCCGGTCAGGTCATGGTAGATGGGACGGTCGGCGGCGGAGGCCATGCTTACGAGATCCTGAAGCGGATAGTTCCCGGCGGTTTTTTGGTAGGCATCGATAGAGATCCCTCTGCCTTGGAAGCGGCGCAAAAAAGGCTGGAGGAATTTGAAGGCTGTTTTAAACTGGTGCACGCCAATTTTGCAGATATAAAAGAGGTGCTCCAAAGCCTTGGAATAGACGCTGTGGACGGGGGGCTGCTGGACCTGGGCGTTTCATCCTATCAGCTGGATGAGGCAGCTCGAGGCTTTACATATATGCAGGATGCACCGCTTGACATGAGAATGGATCCTACACAGACTTTCAGCGCATACCATGTCGTCAATGAATATCCGCAGCAGGAGCTGGAACGAGTTATCAGGGAATACGGCGAAGAGCGGTGGGCCAGGCGTATAGCCGAGTTCATAGTAAGCAGCAGGCCCATTGAGACTACGGGACAGCTGGTTGATGTCATAAAGAGGGCCATACCCGCTGCAGCCAGGCGGGAAGGTCCCCATCCGGCAAAGCGTACCTTTCAGGCCATACGCATAGAGGTAAACCAGGAGCTGAAACTGCTTCCGGTAGCAATAGAAAATGCTGTAGAGGTTTTAAAGCCGGGTGGACGGCTTTGTATCATATCCTTTCATTCGCTGGAGGACCGAATAGTAAAGCAAACGTTCCGCAATTTGAGCAACCCTTGTACGTGTCCCCCTGATTCGCCCATCTGCATCTGCGGTAGACGGCCGGTGGTGAAGGTGCTGACCGGCAAGCCGGTGGTTCCTACCTCGCGGGAGGTCTCTGCCAATCCTCGTTCGCGCAGCGCTAAGGCGAGATGCTGTCAAAAGTTATGAACCGCTACCAGGAATGAAAATACATAAAAGGTAAGGAGGATGAATAAAATTGGTAGTAGCTCCAAAACGGCAATATCAGGTTGAACAGCTACCTGTACCGCGGAGGGTAGTCCAACCCAAACCAAAGGTTGAACCCAAGGCCAAGGTTGAACCCAGGCCAAGGCTCGTCCAAAGGATAAAACCTGTGATTTTGGTGGCGCTGGGATTTGCTATGGCATTCCTGGTAGTTAGCCGTCATGCTACCATCGCGGAAAACCATCAGCAGATACTCGAGCTTGAGAAAAAGCTGGAACAGTCCTACAAACAGAGCGAGCTATTAAAGCTGGAACTGGCGGCAAGCGAGGATTTGAAAAGGGTGGAGGAAGTTGCTAAAAATCAGCTTCACATGGATTACCCCGATCAAACCCAGATACAGTACGTTGAGCTTCCCGAGGATGAGGCAGAGGAGAAACAGACGGAAGTGGCAAAGCACCAGGAAACGGATATATGGGATTTCATTCAAAGATTAATCGACTGAGGGGTGAAGCAAGGGGGTGGTAATTCCGTGGCATTACCGGGAGTTACCAACAGAAAGCGTTTGGTGGCTCTGTTGCTGGGATTTACTCTAATTTTTTTTGTCCTAACCGTTAGGGTGGGATACATACAGCTGGTATGGGGGGTGGACCTTCAGAAAAAAGCGGCAGACCAGTGGACCCGCGATTTGGACGTCTTCCCAAGGAGAGGAGTTATAAAGGATAGAAATGGCAAGATCCTGGCGCAGAGCGCTACTTCGGAGTCCATAGCGGCAAGGCCCAGCCAGATAAGCGATCCGCAGAAGGTGGCTTCTTTGATAGCGCCCATTCTCGGGCTGGACGAACAGGAACTGTATAAGAAGTTGGCCAACACTTCAAATACATACGTATGGATAAAGCGCCAGGTTGACAGGGAGACTGCTAACAAGATCCGCGCCCTGAACATAAAGGGCCTCGATTTCACCGAAGAGCCCAAGAGATATTATCCCAACGGTAGCCTGGCTGCTCATGTTTTGGGCTTTACCATGAAGTATGCCGAACCGGGCGAAGGATTAAAGGGGCAGGAGGGCATAGAGCTTTATTACGACAAGTATTTAAAAGGGTTTCCCGGCAAGATATTGATGGAGACCGATGCTGCAGGCCGGGAAATGCCATATAACGTAGACAGGTATGTTCCGCCCATCAACGGGCTTAATCTGGTGCTCACCATTGACCGGGTTATACAGTATTTTCTGGAGAGAGAGGTCAACAACGTAGTTGTCAAGTACAGCCCCAAAAAGGTGTATGCCGTCGCCATGGATCCCAATACGGGTGAAATACTGGGACTGGCAAACTGGCCTACCTTCGATCCCAATGACCCACCGCGCGATTTGGGCGATTTTGAAGAAATGCAGAATTACGTCAAAAACTTCGTGTGCAAGGACAACATTGATCCGGGTTCTACCTTCAAGATAATAACGGCGGCTGCAGCCCTTGAAGAGAAGGTTGTCGGCTTAAACAGCACCTTCAATTGTCCGGGGTATAAGATGGTGGACGGGCAGAGGATAAGCTGCTGGCGGGCAGGCGGCCACGGCCACGAGACTTTTCCCAAAGCCGTACAGAATTCGTGCAACCCGGTATTTATGGAACTGGCATTGAGGCTTGGCAAGGATAAATTTTACCATTACCTGAACGAGTTTGGGTTTGGCCAGCCAACGGGGATCGACGTGCTTGGCGAAGAGAGAGGCATAATAATGTCGAGGGAGTCTGCGAAAAACGTTGACCTGGCCAGAATGGGGTTCGGGCAGGCTATTTCGGTTACGCCAATTCAGCTCATTACCGCGGTTTCGGCCGTCATAAACGGGGGCAACCTGATGAAACCGTATATCGCCAAGGAGCTCCGCGAGGTGGTGGTCGATGAAAACGGCCGGGAGACCGAGAAGGTGGTCAAAACCGTTACTCCTCAGAAGGTGCGGCAGGTGATATCGCCCGAAACGTCCAGGATCATGAGAGAAGTGCTGGAAAGCGTTGTAACCGAGGGAAGCGGAAGGAATGCCTACATTCCCGGGTACAGGGTAGGTGGTAAGACCGGTACGGCGCAGAAATACGGACCGGGGGGCAAGATCATCCCCAATAAGAATATATCGTCGTTTATCGGTTTCGCGCCTGCTAATGACCCACGGGTCGTCGTGCTGTTTATGGTGGATGAACCGCAGACGCCCGTTACCTTTGGTAGCGTTATAGCGGCGCCTTATGTAAAGAACATCCTTGAGGATACCCTCAAGTATCTGGGCGTCGAGCCGGTGTTCGATGATGGGGAGCAGGAAGAGGTGCAGCAGGTGGAAGTGCCCGACGTAATGGGCATGAGCCTGGACGAGGCTACCCGGGCCCTCAAAAAGGCGGGGCTGGAGTATCTGGCAGATGAGTCGGGGACGGTCGTGAAGGATCAGATGCCCAAGCCGGGAGCAAAGGTCATCACGGGTACCACCGTTTTGCTCTACACCGAGCGGGAAGTGCAGGAGCAGGCTGAGGGGCAGGGCGAGGAACAATCGGGAGAGCCGCCCGCCGAGGGAATGACGGTGGTGCCGGATGTGACGGGCAAATCCATTCGCGAGGCTAACAAGATCCTGGTTTCGGAAGGATTGAGGCTTAGAATAGAAGGTTCCGGAATTGCGGTGGGGCAGGACCCGGCACCCGGAACGCAGGTCGAGGAAGGCACCGAAGTGACGGTAAGGTTTGCTCTACCATCGGAAAGGCAGCAGAATAGCCAGGATCAGGAGAGCGAATAATGTTACCATGATATGTAAATAATACTTTAAACAGGTAAGCCACATACGGGAGGAAGCAAAGATGTTGCTTAAGGAGCTGCTAAAAGGAGTAGGAAATTTTAGCATAGAAGGCGATGCAGATAAGCCGATAGATGCCATATATTACGATTCGCGGAAGGTTACGCCGGGATCTCTGTTCTTCTGCATTGAAGGTTTTCGATTCGACGGGCACGATTTTGCCGCCCAGGCAGTATCCAAAGGAGCCCATGCCGTGGTGCTGCGCAAGGATGTCCCTCTTCCGCAGCACGTTACCAAGGTGTTCGTTGATGATACGCGCCTGGCAATGGCTTTGATATCGCGAACCTTTTATGGTCATCCCGCGCAGAATATACCCATAATCGGGGTGACCGGAACCAACGGCAAAACTACGGTGACCTATTTAATTAAGTCGATACTTGAGGAAACCGGCAAAAAGGTGGGGCTAATAGGGACCATTGCCAACATGATAGGGCCCAAGATGCTCCCTGCCGAAAGAACCACCCCCGAATCCATGGACCTGCAAAGGCTTTTCAAGGATATGCAGGATGAGGGCGTAGACGCCATTGTGATGGAGGTGTCTTCCCATTCCTTGAGCCTTAAACGGGTGGCCGGCGTGGAATTTGAAGTGGGGGTCTTTACAAATTTGACCCAGGACCATCTGGATTTCCATCGCACTCTTGAGGAGTATCGCCAGGCCAAAGCCAAGCTGTTTTCGCAGAGCAGGCAGGCTGCCATAAACATCGATGATGAGACCGGAAGGATGTTTGCAAAGGCGGTACGGGGGCGGCTGTGGACATACGGAATAAGCAGAGATGCCCAGGTGTTTGCAAGGGATATGGAGATCACCTCCAGGGGCGTATCGTTCCAACTGTTTTTACCTAATGAAAGCACTACGGTAAGCTTGAATATTCCCGGGCTTTTCAGCGTGTACAATGCTCTGGCCGCTGCTACTGCATGTCATGCGCTCAATGTACCCATTGGGTGCATAAAAGCCGGCCTTGAAAAGGTGAGGGGCGTTCCGGGACGGTTCGAGCTTTTAGACACCGGTACCGAGTATTCGGTGATAATAGATTATGCCCATACGCCCGATGGCCTGAAAAACGTGCTTAAGACGGCACGGGACTTCACAAAAGGGCGCGTCATTACCGTGTTTGGCTGCGGCGGCGACCGCGATCCTTTAAAGCGGCCCATAATGGGAGAGGTAGCGGGGAGGTATTCAGATTTTTGTGTCATTACCTCCGATAACCCGCGCAATGAGGAGCCCATGGCCATCATCCAGCAGATCATACCCGGCATCGAAAAGACCACATGCCCCTATGTGGTCATCGAAGACCGCAGGGAAGCCATAGCCTATGCCCTAAAACACGGCAGGGCCGGGGATGTGATCATACTTGCCGGGAAGGGCCATGAAACCTATCAGATATTGAAGAACAATCGGGTGATTCCCTTTGATGAAAGGGAAGTAGTCGCAGAGCTGCTGGGAAGGGAGAAGGTTTGATGGAACCCATATCGTTGCAGGAGGTGCTGGAGGCTACCGGTGGGAGGTTGGTTAAAGGCGATGCGGAGGGCTCGATTACGGGAGTGAGCACCGACAGCAGGACCATAAAGCCGGGTGAGCTGTTTGTGGCCCTCATTGGCGACAGGTTTGACGGCCACGACTTCATCCATCAGGCGGCACAAAAAGGCGCAAGGGCAGCTATTGTCCAGCGGGAGCTCGATAAAGTTCCAGAGGGTATCGATCAAGTTTTCGAGGGCATGAGCATAATAAAAGTTGAAAATACCCTTGTAGCCCTTCAGCGCCTGGCAGGGTATTATAGGAAAAAATTTGATATCCCCGTAGTGGCGGTGACGGGCAGCACGGGTAAAACCACTACCAAGGACATGATATACTGCGTGCTTTCGGCCCGTTATAACGTTCTCAAAACCGAGGGCAATCTCAACAACGAGATTGGCCTGCCGTTGACGTTGTTTAAAATAAGCCGGCATCATGAGATAGCTGTAGTCGAGATGGGCATGAGCGGGTTCGGCGAGATTCACCGAATGGCCGAAGCGGCTCATCCCTGCGTAGGAGTTATCACCAACATAGGCGTTTCCCACATAGAGAAACTGGGCAGCAGGGAAAACATACTCAGGGCAAAGCTGGAGATTTTCGATTATTTCCCCGGAAATGGGGTTGCAGTTCTTAACGGCGACGATGACATGCTGTACGGAGTTAAAGAGTGCCTTCCGTTCGGGGTTAAGCTTTTCGGAATGCGGGAGAGCGTGGATTTCAGGGCTGTGGACATAAATACGGGGGGATCGGGCACGGAGTTTAAACTGTTAAGCGACGATGAGAAACATCCCTTTGAGCTTTCGCTGCCCGGCAGGCACAATGTATACAACAGCCTGGCAGCCATCGCCGTGGGACGGCTTTTCGGGGTAAGCTTTCGGGAGATGAGGAAGGCCCTTAGGGCTTTTAGGCCCGGTAACATGCGGCTCAATATCTGGGAGGCGGAACGGGGCATTGTGGTGATCGATGATGTGTACAATGCCAGCCCCGATTCCATGAGAGCTGCTCTGTCGGTTCTTAAGGATATGCCGGGCGAACGCAGGATTGCCGTGCTGGGGGATATGCTGGAATTGGGAGATTATGCCCGGGAAGGACACCGTCAGGTAGGCCGTGCGGTGGTGGAGAGCGGAGTGGATGTGCTGATCACCCGCGGCCAGGACAGCCGGTGGATAGGCATGGAAGCGCAGGCGGCTGGCATGCCACCTTCAAGCATACACCACTGCAGCTGTAATAAAGATGTAATAAACTTGTTAGACACAATTGTCCAAAGCGGCGATACAATATTAGTGAAAGGGTCACGGGGAATGAGGATGGAAGAAGTGGTTTCCCACCTCTTAAAAGGGGGGTATAAACCTTGGGAGCATTGATATATGCGGTGATAATATCGTTTGTGCTTTCACTTGTGGCAGGTGTAGTTGCCATACCCATGCTCAGGAGGCTCAAGTTTGGTCAGCATGTGCGCCATGAAGGCCCGCAGAGTCACCTGAAAAAAGCCGGTACTCCCACCATGGGAGGGGTAATATTCCTAATACCCATCTGCATAGCCTCTCTTCTCCTGGTCAGGGGCAGCCTGGATTTTATGCTGGCAGCCCTGCTGGTGATGCTGGGTTTTGGGATTATAGGGTTTGTGGATGACTACATCAAGATAGCCATGCGTAGATCGCTGGGGCTCAAGGCTTATCAGAAGATGCTGGCTCAGATCACCATCGGAGTCGTGTTTTCTTTTTATGCCTATACCCATCTGGGCAGCACCGTTACCATCCCGTTCTTTAAATGGGAATGGGATCTGGGCATCATGTACATTCCGCTCATGACATTTGTAATAGTGGGTACCGTCAACAGCGTGAATCTGAATGATGGGCTGGACGGCCTGGCTTCGGGCGTAACCCTCATAGTGGCGGCCACGTTCAGCATTCTGGCGGCGTCTCTGGCCTCCTCCATGCGGCAGGAAGGCCTGGAGTATTTGGCGGTAAACTATCGCAACCTTATGGTGTTTGCCGGTGCCGTAACCGGAGGATGCCTGGGGTTTCTGCGGTTTAACGCCTACCCTGCACAGGTCTTCATGGGGGATACAGGTTCAATGGGGCTGGGTGGAGCCGTTGTGGCTCTAGCGGTATTGCTCAAGCTGCCGCTCTTCTTGCCCATAATAGGCGGCGTATATATGGCGGAAGCCCTGTCGGTCATGATACAGGTAGCGGTGTATAAGTTGACCGGCAAGAGGGTATTTCGCATGAGCCCGCTTCACCACCATTTTGAGCTGGGCGGCATGAGCGAGCCCAAGGTGGTCACCATGTTCATGATAGCGACCGCCGTGCTGTGCCTAATCGGCCTGCTGGCCATATGATGTGAAATAGACGTGATTGATCTAGGTTTTGTTGGTGTCTGATAGGCTTTAACTGATAGATTTAAATATAATCAAGGAAAATAAACCCGCTTAAAGGGCAGTTTAGACCTTATACTGTAATATGATTTATGCATAATGAAAAGAAACAAGCGCTAAAGTGTTTCGTATATACATATACATAAAGCGTATGCGTACTACCCGATTTGACTTTTTGCGCAAAAGAGTTTTGTATATACATAGAAAGAAGCTCATTTTATCGGAAATATTCGAGAAAATATTATATTTGTAAAGGTGCGTTTTGCCTTCGGCAAGATGCGTGCCTTTGCTTACTCTTTCGGGAAGCTACCGTATCCGAGGAAGATGAGCGGTTTCCGTGAATCCGGGTTAGACGGCCGGGAATCAGCAATGAAATCAGCAATTATACGGGAGGATAATATGACGTACTTGGGGAAGACCGTCCTTGTGGTAGGACTTGCACGAAGCGGTATAGCCGCTGTAAAAGCGTTGAGGAGTTTGGGGGCAAAGGTCATAGCCAATGACATAAAGGAGCGGCAGCAGCTGGGCGATGCCGTATCGGAGCTTGAGCCGCTCGGCGTGGAGTTTTATCTGGGAGATACGCCCGATGCCCTGGTCGATAAGGTTGATTTAATTGTTATAAGCCCTTCGGTGCCCATCGACTCGCCCTTTATCCAAAAAGCGCAACGCCTGGGGCGGGAGGTTATAAGCGAGCTGGAGCTGGCCTACAGGCTATGCAGGGCGCAGGTTGTGGCCATCACCGGTACCAACGGCAAGACCACTACCGTAACCTTAACGGGCGAAATATTGAAGAAGGCCGGCTTTAACGCGTACGTGGTAGGCAACATCGGAGTGCCGTTTATCGGCAAGGCCCTGGACATGGAGGAAAACGATATAGCGGTGGTGGAGGTGAGCAGTTTTCAGCTGGAGGCCATACATGATTTTCATCCCCGGGTGGCTGCCATCCTCAACATCACTCCGGACCACCTAAATCGCCATAAGACCATGGAAAATTACATAGCCGCCAAGGCGAGGATCTTCGAAAACTGCACCCCAGATGACTGGGTGGTTTTAAATGCCGATAATGAAGAAGCGGCAGGGCTGGCAGCGCAGGCCCGGGCCCGGGTACTGTTCTTTAGCCGCTTAAAGCCCCTGCCCAGGGGTGCATGGGTGGAAGGCGGCACGGTGGTGCTGGATATAGGGCACGGGAAGGAAGCCGTATGCGGCGTGGACGACATATTCATACCGGGAGCGCATAACCTGGAGAATGCTCTGGCTGCCTCCTTGATGGCCAGGGTAATGGGGGCAACCCCTGAGGACATTGCATTTACTTTGCGAACCTTCAAGGGGGTAGAGCACCGCATCGAGTATGTGGACATCATTGGCGGGGTTAAGTTCTACAACGACTCAAAGGGTACCAACCCCGATGCCTCCATAAAAGCCATAAATGCCATGAAGGGGCCCACCGTCCTCATTGCAGGTGGGATGGATAAGGGCAGCAGCTTTGACGAATTTATAGATGCTTTCGGAGAAACCGTCACCCACATGGTGGTGCTGGGAGAAACGGCGGATAAGCTGATCAAGGCCGCAAAGGAAAAGGGATTTGACAGGGTATACCGCGTAAACAGCATAGAGGAGAGCGTAAGAAAGGCCTTTAGCCTGGCTTCCCCGGGCTATAACGTGTTGCTTTCTCCGGCCTGCGCCAGCTGGGATATGTTCAAAGATTATGAGGAAAGGGGAAGAGTCTTTAAGAGCGCTGTCAGGGCTCTTAAGGGGGAAGTTGAATGACCAAAAAAAAGCCCAAGAAGGCAAAGAGACCCATCGATTATCCCATTTTGCTTACTATAATAATTCTGGTGGCCTTTGGCACCATCATGGTATTCAGCGCCAGCTTTTACTACACCCAAATGAGATGGGGAGACAGGTACTATTTCTTTAAGCGCCAGTGCCTGTGGGCGGTTGTCGGATTTGTGGCCATGGCCTTTACGGCAAACCTGGATTACTGGAAGCTTAAGAAGTTTTCAAGGCTGTTGCTGGCCCTGAGCATAGTGCTTCTGGTGGCAGTGCTGGTTGTGGGCGTTGAGCGTAACAATGCCAAACGATGGTTGAACATAGGGGGCTTGAGCGTTCAACCTTCGGAATTTGCCAAGTTTGCCCTTGTGCTGTTTTTGGCAAGCAGCATGTCCCAGAGAAAGGATAAGATGAAGTACTTTTTTAAAGGCGTGGTGCCCTACCTTCTGGTAACCGGCCTGTTGTTCGGGCTCATAATGCTGCAGCCCAACATGAGTACGGCGGGCAGCTTGGTGTTGCTGGTTATGGTGATGCTATTTGTAGCTGGCGCCAGGCTCTGGCATCTGGGCTTGCTTGTGGCCGGGGGCGCCGGAGCGGCTGCCGTCCTTATAATGGCGGCCGAATACCGTATGGAGCGATGGATGGCTTTTTTGGATCCATGGAAGGATCCCCTGGAAACGGGATATCAGATAATCCAGTCGCTGTACTCCTTGGGATCGGGTGGCCTGTTCGGAATGGGCCTGGGCGAGAGCAGGCAAAAGTATTTATACATACCCTATCCGGAAACAGACTTCATATTTGCCATAATCGGCGAGGAGCTGGGGTTTGTAGGATGTTTGCTGCTTATACTGCTGTTCGTCGTCCTCATATGGAGGGGGTTGAAGATAGCCATTACTGCTCCTGACCTGTTTGGTTGTCTGCTGGCATCCGGGATCATCGGCATGATAGGCATTCAAACCGTTATAAATATAGCGGTTGTAACCGCTTCCATGCCACCTACCGGTTTGCCGCTTCCCTTTATAAGCTTTGGAGGTTCGTCGCTGGCCATTTTCATGGCCAGCATAGGAGTGCTGCTCAATATCTCAAAATATGCAAAGGCGAGCTAGCCTGCCTGGCCACCGTGTCACACCTCTTTTTTAGGCTGCATATGATGGTGTTGTGAAGAGTTGATACATACTAAAGTATTGAGGACGATATTACGATATTCATGAAAAGAGGTGTGACTAATGGCACAATATATCATAAATGGCGGCAGGCGATTGGAGGGGAGAGCGCGTGTAGGGGGAGCGAAAAATGCCATTCTTCCGGTGCTGGCAGCGGTTTTGTTGACCGAGAGACAAGTTGTTTTGCATGATTGTCCAAAGCTTCTGGACGTTGACAAGACCATCCTGATCCTGGAATCCATCGGTTGCAAGGTGAAGAGGGAAGGCAGGGATTTGATCATCGACCCTTCCACCGTGTCCAGCTGGACCATACCCGATTGCTATGTCAGGGAGATCCGTTCTTCCATAATATTTTTAGGAGCAATGCTTTCTAGGACAGGTAGGGCACATATCACATATCCCGGAGGTTGCGAGATAGGGCAGCGACCCATTGACCTCCATCTCAAAGGGCTCAGACAACTGGGAGTACTTATAGATGAATCCAACGGTTACCTGGATTGCTTTGCGCCCAGGCTGGTAGGAGGAATTGTTCATCTGGACTACCCCAGCGTGGGAGCTACAGAGAACGTAATGCTGGCAGCGGTAAAGGCCGAAGGCCGTACCGTTATCTATAATGCCGCCAAGGAACCGGAGATCGTGGACCTGCAAAACTTCATCAATGCCATGGGAGGGAATGTACGGGGAGCGGGTACCAATACCATAGTGATAGAAGGGGTGCGGAGCAGTTTCAGAGAAGTGGAATACACCATCATCCCCGATCGCATTGTGGCGGGCACCTATATGGTGGCAGCGGCCATAACGGGAGGCGATGTTTTAATCGAAAACGTGATACCCGAGCACGTTCAATCCATCATATATAAGCTGAGGGAAGCTGGCTGCACCGTTCAGGTACAGGACTCATGCATAAGGGTGAAGGGGAAGCACCGGCTCAGGGCCATAGAGCACATCAAGACCCTGCCCTTTCCGGGGTTTCCGACCGATATGCAGGCCCAGTTTACCAGCCTGCTGTCGGTGGCCAGGGGAACCAGCATAATAACCGAGACCATATTCGAAAACAGGTTCAGGCATGTGCCGGAGCTCGTAAGGATGGGAGCCAATATCAGGATTGACGGCCAGACCGCCATTATACACGGGGTCAGAAGCCTAAAGGGTACTACCGTTGAGGCCAAGGATTTAAGGGGCGGAGCGGCGCTGGTACTGGCGGGACTGCGCGCCGAAGGCCGGACGGTTGTGGAAAACGCCTTTTATATCGACAGGGGCTATGAACAGCTGGAAGTCGTATTGAGGGATATAGGAGCCGATATCGTTAAGACGGATGATTAAATGCGAGTTTATATACAAGCGTGCATATAAACGGAAGGCCGAGGGAGTACTATGGGAAACGGAAGAAAAAAGGGGTTATTCCTGCTATTGTTTTTGCTGGCTGTCCTGGTTGCTATGGTGTATATCGGTACGGAAGTGTTTCAGGTAAAAAAGGTAACCGTTACCGGCAATCAGGATATAAAAGATGGGGATATTATTAGGATAGCAGGAATACCCGTAGGCCAAAATATCTTTAAGATAGACAGAAAACAGGTAAGGGAAAGGATCGAGTCCAATCCCTTTTTAAAGGTTGTATCCATAGATTTTAACTACCCCGACGAGGTTATCATCGAAGTAGCCGAGAGGGAACCCGCAGCGGCTATCCCTTATTTGGGTTCCTACGTCATCGTAGACGTGGAGGGGTATGTGATAGAGATTCATGATAAACTGGAGGACATGCCCTACCCGCTGGTACAGGGATTGGGGCTGCGGGGATGTACGGTAGGCAAACCCCTTTCGGTTGCCGATTGGTATCAGTTGAAGGCTTTAAGCCGCGTGCTGGAAGAAATATATAAACAGCAGCTGCAGGAGGATATTTCGGAGATAATCATGGATGATCCCAATGATATTTTCATGGTTTCCCAAAACGGCACCGTCATAAGGCTGGGACAGGCTATAGAGGTGGACAAGAAGTTGAAATGGCTCAAAACCCCGAACTTTCGGGACATCGATAATACCGGGGCAAATGGTATGCTGGATGTAAGCGTTGCCAATCAGGCGATATTCAAACCTTTGGAGGAAAAAGAAAAGGAAGAGGTGAATCAATGAAGAAATCCTTGAGCGCCCAATTATCCATAACCATCGTGAGCTTAATACTGGGATTGGCTTTGGCTGCTCAGTTTAAGAACGTTCAGAGGGTGGGAGGAAACGTTTCGCTTCAGCGTACCCAGGAGCTTACGCGGCAGGTACAAAAGCTGGAGCAGGAAAATGAGGCGTTAGAGGCACGTATACAGGAATACGAGGAAAGGGTAAAGGAGTTTGAAAATGCCATTAAGAGCGAGGGACAGAGCAACAAGCTGATTTACGAGGAGCTGGAGCGCACCAAGATGCTGGCCGGCCTTGTAGATCTCCAGGGGCCCGGCGTGGTGGTAACCGTCAACGTCAAATACGTGAATGAATGGGGGCAGGACGCCATCGTACAAAACGTACGCTATGATGACCTGCTGAAGCTGGTGAACGAGCTCAACGCCGCAGGCGCGGAAGCCATTGCCATCAATGACGAGCGCATAATTGCCACTACCGAAATACGGAATGCGGGCGACTATATAGTCATAAATACCAACCGGTATTCGGCGCCCTTTGAGATAAAGGCGATTGGAAACCCCGACACGCTGGAGGCGGCCCTCAAGCTGCTGGGAGGGGTTGCCGATGACCTGGGGGTGTATTTGCAGATCAACATCAAGAGGGTGGACAATATCAGGATTCCCGAATACAGGGGAACCTTTCAGTATAAATTTGCAAAGCCGGTTCAGGATGCGAGTGCCAAGAGTTGAGGGATAGGTAATGAAGATAAGGAAGGACTTGTTAATTTTAAGCTTTATGGCCATGCTGCTTAGCTTTTTCATCGTGAAGTGCTTCGACAATCAGAGGATAGGCTATGATATCGGGTTTACAACTTCCGTGCAAAAGATTCAGGAACTGATGAGCCAGCTTAAGGAATTGGAGAGTGTCAACCGCCAGCTGAAGGATGACTTAAACCAGAAAGAGGCTGAGCTCCATAAGTATGAGGAGGAAGCCACGGGAAGGATATACAGGGGTGAGGAGATCAGAAAGCAGCTTGAACAGGCAAGGATACTGGCAGGGCTTACCGATTTGGAAGGGCCCGGCGTTGAGGTCATACTCAACGATAGAAAGAAGGATACCATCCTGCCCAGTGAGGCCTATTCCATCTCCGATTTTATAGTACACGACATAGACCTGCTGGAAGTGGTCAATGAGCTCAAAGCGGCGGGGGCCGAGGCCATAGCCATAAACGGCACCAGGATATTGGCCACCTCCAGGATAAGCTGCGGGGGGCCTACCATCACCGTTGGACAGGATCAGCGGTTTACTCCGCCGTTTATCATCCATGCTATCGGTGATCCGGATGCCCTTGCCGATTACTTTAAACAACCCGATAGCATCTATCACATGCTCACTTTTTACGGCCTTGAATTCAGCATCAAAAAGCTCGATAACGTAAAGATACCCCGCTATTACGGGGAAGTGAATTTCGAGTATGCCAGACCTGTTGAAGGAGGTGAGTAGCTTGCTGTTGCCCATTATCGGAATTCTACTGGGCATAATCCTGGGATTAACCTTGCCCATACATATACCCACGGCATATTCACCCTACATGTCCATCGCCGTCCTTGCAGCTTTGGACTCGGTTTTCGGCGGGATAAGGGCAAGCCTTGAACAGAAATTTGAGCCGGATGCACTTATATCCGGGTTTTTCGGCAATGCATTTCTGGCCGCAGGTCTGGCCTATATAGGGGACAGGCTGGACGTGCCCATATATCTGGCCGCCATATTCGCTTTCGGTACCAGGCTATTCCAGAATTTTGCCGCCATAAGGCGCCATCTTTTGAACCGCTGGCGTGAACGGGCCAGACGATGAAATTAATATAAAAATTGCTATTAAATAGATTTCATTTTGCTCAATTATGTGGTAACATACTAATATAGTGGGTTCGTCGGTTTATACTAAGCTGATAAGGGACATGCCTTTATGCAAATAAATACATATGCCTGGACGGGGCTGATCGATCTGTCAACCAGCAGACGACCAGTTTTATATTAATTTAAATTGATAGAAATCTTTTAGGCTGTAAAGGGGAGGGTGTAGTTTGATAGAGTTTGATATCGATATGGAACAGTTTGCCGAGATCAAAGTAGTCGGGGTAGGGGGCGGAGGAAACAACGCTGTAAACAGGATGATACAGTTTGGCCTGAAGGGTGTAGAGTTCATCGCCGTAAATACAGATAAGCAGGCTTTATTTGCTTCCCAGGCTAACCAGAAGATACAGATCGGCGAAAAGCTGACCAAGGGCCTGGGTGCCGGTGCCAATCCCGAGATCGGGCAGAGAGCCGCGGAAGAAAGCCGGGAGGAGATCATGCAGGCCTTAAAAGGGGCCGATATGGTATTTATAACGGCAGGCATGGGCGGAGGCACTGGAACGGGTGCAGCTCCGGTTATCGCAGAGATCGCCAAGGATCTGGGCATCCTGACGGTTGGGGTGGTCACCAAGCCCTTTATGTTTGAAGGCAGGCAGAGGATGATCAACGCCGACAAGGGGATTCAGGAGCTCAAGCAAAGGGTCGATACCCTGATTACCATACCCAACGATAGGCTGCTGCAGATCGTCGAAAAGCGTACCACCGTGCTGGAAGCCTTCCGAATGGCCGATGATGTCTTGAGGCAGGGCGTACAGGGCATCTCGGATCTCATAGCGGTTCCGGGCCTCATCAATCTGGACTTTGCCGACGTGAGGACCATCATGAAGGAAAGAGGATTGGCGCACATGGGCATTGGCAGGGGCAGCGGAGAAGGCCGTGCATTAGAAGCGGCAAAACAGGCCATCCAGAGCCCGTTACTTGAGACCACCATTGAAGGTGCCAGGGGCGTATTGCTGAACATAACCGGGGGCGAGAACTTAAGCCTGTACGAGGTCAACGAAGCGGCGGAGCTGGTATCCCAGGCCGCAGATCCGGATGCCAATATAATCTTTGGAGCGGTAATCGACGAAAGCCTCCAGGACGAGATACGGATAACCGTAATTGCTACCGGTTTTGAGGAAAAAGGCAGGAAGGACGAAGGTAAAAGGAAAATGGAGCGAGCGGCCGAAAAGCTGTTTTCGGGCGTCCGGGATGACGACGAGCTGGATATTCCCATTTTCTTGAGAAGAACCAGGGGATAATGGACTTTATCGCCTGGTGTGAGCCACCGAAATGGTGGGCCACCGCATAGGCGGGTGGCCATCGGCTTACGCGTATCGGTTGTAATATACAAAATATGCGGGGAATTTTAGGTCAAAGGTGCAAAACGACAATAAAAATCGCTTTTATTGTCGTTTATTTTTTTGTTTTTTCAGCCCCAATTTTACAAATTTTTAAACATGCCCTGCCTTATAATAAAGGCAAGAGCAAGGGGGCAGGGGTGTTCCATGGGGTAGAGTACAGATACCTGGATGTATTATGGCTCGATAATTTTATAATGAACTTCTCCATACTGTGGATTACCCTCAGGATATCCAAAGTAAAGGGTTCCCTTTGGCGGCTTTGGGTCTCTGCCGGAATAGGGGCCTTGTATGCGATCATATTTTTCATACCGGGCTTTGAGGTTTTGCAAAGCTTTTACCTCAAGATGGCCTTATCGCTGGTGATGCTGCTGGTGGCATTCAAGTTTAACACTTTAAAGGACTTCTTTAAAGCGTTTACCTTTTTCTACGCCACCACTTTTGTGTTCGGAGGCGTGGCGCTGGGCCTGTATTTCTTTACGCAGGATTATTTGGCCATCGAAAAGGGCGCTTTTGTGATAAAGGATTATCCCGTCAATAAGCTGATAGTGACCGGTGGGCTGGTCATCATCCTTATGCATGCCGTGTGGCGGTTCATTCGCCTGCACCTTTCCGGGGACCAGCTGCTGTACAAGGTGAAGATACGCTTTGATGAAAAGGAAGTCATGGTCGATGCCCTGCTCGATACTGGCAACATGCTTTTGGATCCCGTAAGCAAGCATCCTGTCATGGTGGTGGAATTTTCAAGGGTTAAGGAGCTGTTGCCGCAGGATATGCTGGAGCTGTTTGCCAAGCACATGGAAGGCGACTTTAACTCGGTGGTCCAGGTTGTCAGCCAGTCAGGGTGGATTGAGAGGTTCAGGATAATCCCATATGCGGCGGTGGGCAATCCCGGCGGCATCCTGATGGGTTTTAAGCCAGACGAGGTCTTGATACAGAAAAACGGTAAATGGTGTAACGCCGGAGATGTGGTCGTCGGGATATATAACGATAGATTATCCACCAACCAGCATTATCAGGCATTGGTCCATCCGGAGATAGTCGCTTAAAAAAGGGGGGATCGTTTAAATGAAGTTTTACAAAAGGCTCACCATGAAATACTACCTTTTTGTGATGAAGCTGCTCGTTAAATTTCCCCGCTTAAAAGGCCTGCCCATCTTCTACATAAGCGGGAGCGAAGCCCTTCCGCCTCCCCTTACCAATGAGGAAGAGGATCAGCTGCTTCATCGTCTGGAAAGAGGCGATACCTCGGTAAAGAGCACGCTGATCGAACGAAACCTGAGGTTGGTGGTGTACATTGCCAGGAAGTTTGAAAACACAAAGGTAGGGGTGGAAGACCTGGTTTCCATTGGGACCATCGGGCTCATTAAAGCGGTTAATACCTTTGACCCGGCAAAGAGGATCAAGCTGGCCACCTATGCTTCGCGGTGCATCGAGAATGAGATTTTGATGTACCTTAGAAGGAACTGCAAGATGAAGGCTGAAGTATCGTTTGATGAGCCCCTCAATGTGGACTGGGATGGCAACGAGCTGCTGTTGTCGGATATACTCGGGACCGATAACGATCTGGTCTACAGAAGCATTGAAGATGAGGTGGAGAAGGAGCTGCTCGATATGGCCATAAACAAGCTTTCAAAGCGGGAGAGGCGCATAGTGGAGCTGAGGTTTGGGCTGCGCAGCGGCAAGGAAAAGACCCAAAAAGAGGTGGCCGATATGCTGGGAATCTCCCAATCTTACATATCGCGGTTGGAAAAGAGGATAATAAAAAGGTTAAAAAAGGAAATTAGTCGCATGGTGTGACGTTGAATAAAATCCTCCGTCCAAGGTAATACTTTCAATAGAATCTGTCGAGGACATAGCAGCGACATCGTCTGGAAGGGATGGAGGATTTTTGGTATGTCGGCGAACAAGGTTGAGATTTGTGGTGTAGATACGTCCAAGTTACCGGTGCTTTCCAACGAGAAGATGCGAGAGCTGTTTGAGCGGATGCATGCGGGCGATAAAAGCGCCAGAGAGGAGTTCATACAGGGAAATCTAAGGCTGGTGTTGAGCGTCATTCAGAGGTTCAGCAACCGCGGAGAGAACATCGACGACCTTTTCCAGGTGGGGTGTATCGGACTTATTAAAGCTATTGATAATTTCGATGTTTCTCAGAATGTGAAGTTCTCAACCTATGCTGTGCCCATGATCATCGGGGAGATAAGGCGGTACCTCAGGGATAACAATTCCATAAGGGTTAGCCGCTCGTTGAGGGATATCGCATATAAGGCCCTGCAGGTACGGGATCAGCTCATAAGCAAAAATGCCAAGGAGCCTACCATAACCGAGATCGCCAACGAGCTCAACCTCCCCAGGGAAGAGGTGGTATTTGCACTGGATGCCATACAGGACCCCATTTCCCTTTTCGAGCCCATATACCACGATGGGGGAGATGCCATTTACGTGATGGATCAGGTAAAGGACGAGAAGAACGAGGACGAGAGCTGGCTTGAGGGGATAGCCTTAAGGGAGGCAATGAAGAAGCTCAACGAGAGGGAAAAGCTCATATTGACCCTGAGGTTTTTCGAAGGCAGGACCCAGGTAGAGGTGGCGAAGGAAATAGGAATTTCGCAGGCTCAGGTGTCCAGGCTGGAGAAGACGGCACTGGCGCACATGAGGAAGTATATATAGGACGGGTTAAACTTTAGATATTAGATACAGATACGAGAAGAGAAGCCCTTGCTTTGATGCAGGGCTTCTTTTTTATTGCGCCGTTTCGTTTGGGCCTTATTTGTTTGCAATTTATTTATTGGATAAGCTTTGAGTTATATGGCATTTTTGCGTTGCAACCTGAATAAACTTTATTGAACCAAACGTGGACGAAAACAGGGGAGGGTTACCATGGAGAAAACTTCTGATTTCAGGCAGAAGGAAGTCATCAATATCAGGGATGGCAAACGGCTGGGCGTGATAGTCGATATGGAGTTTGACCTGCACAGCGGGAGAATCACCGCCATAGTGGTGCCCGGGCCCAGCAAATGGCTGGGATTTTTGAAAGGGGACCATGATCTGGTCATCCCGTGGGAAAACATAAAGAAGATAGGAGACGATGTCATATTGGTTGATGTGGATCCGGGGATCATAAAGAAGTAAAGCTATCCGGAGAGGAGTGGGGCGGCTTTAAAAAACGCACAAGTATGGACGAGCTGAGTTAAAGAGGCTATAATAAAAAGAAAGCTGTCCCAAATACCGCCTGTTGGGGATGGGATGGCGTCAAAAAGGCGGATTATAAATACCCTAACCATCTAAACCTGCATATATTGGCGAGGTTTAGATGCTCGATTGGCTAGCCATGAGATGCCCTTTTTGCTACCACATGGAGAGCAAGGTTGTGGACTCCCGCCCCACCGATGAAGGCCTTACCATTCGCAGGCGGCGCGAGTGCACCAATTGCGGCAAGCGATTTACCACTTATGAGAAGATAGAGCAGCTGCCGGTGTTTGTCGTCAAGAAGGATGGCAGGAGGGAATCCTTCGATAGGGATAAGATCCTGAAGGGGCTGTTAAAAGCTTGCGAAAAGAGGCCCATATCCCTAAAGGATTTGGAAGCGCTGGTTCAGGATGTGGAAAAACAGGTCTTCAATTCCCTGGAGCAGGAGATTACCAGCCAGCAAATCGGCCAGATGGTGATGGAACGGCTGAAGAAGCTGGACGAAGTGGCGTACGTGCGGTTTGCATCGGTGTACAGGCAGTTCAAGGATATAAATACATTTATGGAAGAGCTGAACAAGCTTTTGAAGGAAAAGATGACCGAATGAAGGGAAAAGGAGTTTGAGGATGGAGTTTAATACTGGATTTGAGCTGCGGGAAAGGCAGGGCGTATGGTACTGCGTCATACCCGATTTTGAAAGGACCGGGTTGGTCAGCCATGGCTTTAGCACCCGCAAGGGAGGGGTAAGCTCCCGGCAGTACGGTACTTTAAACCTCGGATTCAACAAAGGCGATTCCGATGAAGCGGTTATGGAAAACTTCCTGAGGCTTTGCCGTGCGCTGGATATAGATCCCCATGATACCGTGTTCTCCGACCAGGTGCACGGGGACAGAGTAGTTGCGGTTGGCCACGGCGACAGGGGAAAGGGCGCCTTTAGGGAAAGCGATATATTACGGGTGGACGGCCTTATGACCGGGGAGGGGCAGGTGGCTCTGGTGACCTTCTACGCCGACTGCGTGCCCCTGTTCTTTTTAGATCCCGTCCACAGGGCCATAGCCTTAAGCCATGCCGGATGGAGGGGTACGGTAGCCTGCATAGGCGTAAGGACGCTGGAGGAAATGGGCCGGGAGTTTGGTACCCGCCCCGGGGAATGCCTGATAGGGATCGGCCCATCCATAGGCCCCTGCTGCTTTGAGGTGGACCTCCCTGTGGCGGAGCAATTTGCCAGAGTTTTTGACAAATTTAAGGATATAATAATGAAGCCCGGCTCCGAACCGGGCAAGTATCGCATAGACCTGTGGATGGCCAATGCGCTGCAGCTAAGGGAAATGGGCGTTCCTGCCCATAACATAACCGTGGCTGGCATGTGTACCAGCTGCCGGCAGGACCTGTTTTTCTCCCATCGCCGGGATAAAGGCCGTACCGGTAGGATGGCTGCCGTGCTCATGCTTAAAGGCTGAAGCGGCCATATCTCGTGTACCACCGCTTATGTTGCCCACGGGTTTGGTTGTATAACATAGAACTGGTGTATAGCAATCGTATTGTCCGCGGATTATCGCACGTTAAAACGGATTATCATACGTTGAAGCGGAACAGCACCACGTCGCCGTCCTGGATGACGTAGTCTTTGCCTTCGGATCGCACCAGCCCCTTTTCCCTGGCGGCTGTATAGGACCCAACGGCTATAAGGGTGTCGTAAGGGATGACCTCCGCTCTGATGAATCCCCTCTCGAAGTCGCTGTGGATCTTGCCCGCAGCTTGAGGGGCTTTGGTGCCCTTTTTGATGGTCCAGGCCCTGACTTCTTTAGGACCGGCCGTCAAAAAGCTTATGAGGCCCAGCAGGCTGTAGCATGCCGACACCAGCTTGTCAAGCCCCGAGCTTTCCAGGCCCATCTCCTGCAGAAAGGCCTTTTTCTCCTGATCATCCAGCTGGACGATCTCTTCCTCCAGCTTGGCGCATATCACCAGCACCCGGGCATTTTCCTTTTGGGCGTATTCCCTGACTTTTCGAACCAGCGGCGGGTCCTCATCGAGGCCAACGTCATTTTCTGATATGTTGGCGGCGTATATCACCGGTTTTGAGGTGAGCAAAAAGAGCTGCCTTACGAAATTCTGCTGTTCCTCCGAGAAGTTCAGGCTTCTTGCGGGTATGCCCTTCTCGAGGTTTTCCTTTATGTACTCCATAACCTGCAGCTTCTCTATGCTTTGCTTATCCCCGCTCTTTGCCATTTTCTGCACCTTTGCCATCTGCTTTTCCAGGCTTTCCAGATCGGCGAATATCAGCTCCAGGTTTATTATTTCAATATCGCGGATGGGGTCAACGCTTCCCTCCACGTGGGTTACCTCTTCGTCTTCGAAGCACCTTACAACGTGTACGATGGCATCCACTTCCCGTATGTGGGAGAGGAACTTGTTGCCCAGCCCCTCGCCCTTGCTGGCGCCTTTGACCAGGCCCGCGATGTCCACGAATTCTATGAAGGCGGGGGTGACCTTTTCGGGGTTGTACATTTCGGCCAGCTTGTCCAGCCTGGGGTCAGGGACGGGTACCACCCCTATGTTGGGCTCTATGGTGCAGAAGGGGTAGTTTTCGGCTTGCGCTCCGGCTTTCGTTATGGCGTTGAAGAGTGTGCTCTTTCCCACATTGGGCAGACCTACGATTCCAAGCTTCATATCGGTATTCCTCCAGATATCGTTGATATAAGCGCTTACAACTGAAAAATTATATATTATTTGGACAGAATAATCAATGTAAAATTCGCGCGCGGGATCCACATATTCAAAAAAGGTTATTGACAAGCGTATTTTTGTATGCTAATCTATAACGGCTGTCGGACGAAGGAACCGACGGCGGCTTGAAAAAGC
>ENA-UPSB01000970-UPSB01000970.1-bioreactor-metagenome-genome-assembly--contig:-NODE-970-length-39330-cov-5.495226_pt1 | contig 39330 bp, 34 predicted proteins | sample MGYA00238182_ERZ773286 | MGnify/ENA primary metagenome ERZ773286 (study PRJEB29026, sample SAMN07631240) | bioreactor metagenome | isolation source: Switchgrass digestor | place: USA: Dartmouth...
CCGGAGATGACCATCTAGTCGGGGTGCTTTTTACACCACTACTGGGTACTCTAGCTTGCGGATCCTCACCACCAGCCTCACCGTCAGGCTCACCACCAGCCCCGGCGCTGACCTCACCGCCCTTCTCCCCGCTCCCCGCTTTCTGGTCCCTGCTCACATCCCACATCCCACGTCCTGCATCCGTATCCCGCATGCCGCATCCTACGTCCCACGTCCCACGTCCCGCATCCCGCATCCCGCATTCCACCGCCCACCGCCCACGGCCCACCACCCACCACCCACCGCTCAGATCACCCATATTTCGCGTGTCTACCCTATGGACACCTAGCACCAAAGTAGCAAGCCCCGTAGGCGGCTGCTACTTGCTCGCATCCACGGGTGCTACTTTGACCCACGGAATTCAGCACCAACAGGCGACTTGACAGAAGGGAACCCCCGCCCTCGGTTCGAAAAGAAGCTTCGGAAAGCTTCGGGAGGCGTGCCGCCCAACGTGTGAAGGAGTGATCGCGTTGCCGGCGGGCGAGATCAGGGGACTCAGCACACAGGCTTTCGGGACGTTCCGGCGTGACCTGATTCGCACGCTGGGCGAGGCGCGGGCGAGGGGGCTTCTGCTGCGCTTCGGCTGGACCTGGGGCCAGGAGGCCGCGACGGCCCGCGGCATCAACGGCGCTCCGGGCCGCTCCGACCTGGACTGGCTCCGCGACGGCCCCCGCCTGCATGCCGCGACCCGCATGGCCGGGGTGGAGATCCGGCTGCTGCAGGTGGACCCGGAGGCCCGCACGTTCCGCATGGAGGGCACCTGGCTCCACTCCGTCGAGGCCCGGGAGCACCTGCGCCACTTCGGCGCCGCCGCGGAGCCGACCTGCTGGGTGATGACCGGCTTCGCCGGCGGTTACGCCTCCACGGTGATGGGCAGGCGCATCCTCTTCCGCGAGGTCGCCTGCGTGGGGATGGGCGACGAGGCCTGCCAGTTCGTCGGCCTTCCCGCAGAGGAGTGGGGGCTGCAGGCCACGGCGGACGCGCCGCTCTGGGACCTGGGGGAGCTCTCCGAGGACGTCGAGCAGGCGCTGCGCCGGCTGCGCAGCGAGCACGATCAGCTGCAGCACGTGATCGCCGTGCATGAGCAGCTCACCCACGTCGTGGCCCGGGGGGCCGGGGCGGCCGGGATTGCCGAGGCCCTGGGGCGGCTGCTGGGCTGCGGGGTCGCCGTGTACGACCGGCACCTGCGCCCGCTGGCCCGCTTCGGCGAAATCGTGCCGCTGGGGGAGTGTGCGGAAAGCCGCCCGGACCTCCGGCGGCAGCTGGCACGGTTGCAGCGCGACCGCAGGCCGCTGGTGCTTTCGGCCGCCGCCGTCAGCCGGCCGGGTGGGGCGTCCGGCAGGGCGTCAGGCGGGGCGCCGGGCGGGGCGCCGGGCGGCCGGGCCGATTCCCTCATCGTCGCCCCCATCATCCTGGGCGAGGAGCTGCTGGGCTTCCTCACCATGGGCGCGGTGAAGGGGCTCGCCATCGACCTGGTGATCATGGTGGCCGAACGGGCCGCGCTCACCTGCGGCCTCGAGCTCCTGCGGGCCCGGGCGGCGGTGGAGGGTGCGATCCAGTCCCGGGGCGAGTTCCTCGACCACCTGCTTTCATCCGGTTCCGATCCCGCCTTCCTGGAGCGGTGGGCCCATCACCTGGGGCTGAACCTGGCCGGCGAGCCGCACCGCATCATCGTCGTGAAGCCCGGCCCGCATACGGCGGGAGCGCCGCAGGGCCGCTTGGCCACCCTGCACTGGCGGTTCCACGAGCTGCTCGAGGCAGGTGGAATCCGCGGCCTCACGGTCACCCGGACCGACCACGTGGTCGCGCTTGTGGCGTGCTCAGCGCCGGCGGCCGGCAGCCTGGCGGACGACCTGTCCGCGTGGGCGGCCGCCGAGCGGCAGCCGGTGCGGGTGGGTGTGAGCCGGGAGTTCCAGGGGGCGGCCGAGGCCGCAGCGGCCTACAGGGAGTGCAGGGCGCTCCTGGGCGCCGTGCAGCAGAACGGGCTGAAGGGACAGGTTGTGCGCGTGGACAGCCTGGGGGCGATGCAGTTCCTGCTCCGCGCCGGCCCGCCGGACATGCTGCGCCGCCAGGCCGCGCAGCGGCTGGGTCCCCTGATCGACTACGACCGGGAGAACCAGACGGAGCTCCTGCCCACCCTGAGCGTCTACCTCGAGAACGCGTGCAGCCTGCAGGCGACCGCCGAACGGCTGAACATCTCGGTCAGCGGCCTGAAGTACCGTCTGCAGCGCATCCGCGAGGTGGGTGGCCTGGATCTGGACGACCCGGAGGTCCGCTTCGACGCGCAGGTCAGCCTGCGCCTGCTGAGTCTGGCGGGGTGGGGTGCAGACCCCGCGGAATCGGACAGACCGAAGAAGGGCTCTCCGTCTTTTCCAACAGTGCACAAATTGGCTACGCGAACTTAACATTTTGACTAGGCACCAATGGGGGGTGTGGTCCGTGAGTGGCCGCCGGGAGCTGACGGTACTCACCAGCGGGTACGCGCAGGCCCCGCGCGGAACGTGCCTCTCTGAGCGGTTCGGAACCGCAGGGGTGGTACTCGAGATCGATCCGACGACCCACACCATTGTCGACGCAGAATTCATGCTGACCACTGACCTTGCCCGGCGCTTCTGCCGGGAGCGGGTGGTGGGGTACTGCCTCGCCCAGGGCATCGACCCGCTGGTGCGGGAGATGGCCAGGTCGCTGGTGATTCCGTCCCAGCAGGCGTTCATCATGGCCATGCGGTCTGCTGTGCAGCGCTACTGGGAGCGGTTCGGGCGGCCGGCCCGGGTGCCCACGGGAACAGCAGGGTAGACACGAGACGTGCAGGCCTGACAGAGACCGGTGAGAGCGCAGGGTTGACAGGAACGGCGACAGCCCGGGTTTGAGAAGGACCGATGAGAACCCAGGTCTGACACGGACGGATGACGACGCAGGTCTGACACATGACAGCGCAGGTCAGACACAGAACAGCGCAGGTCTGACCGAGGTAGACGGCGTGACAACGCAGGCCCGACGGAGATAGACCCCGGGAAGGCGTTTCGCCGGACCGGGATTGACGACAATCGCAAACCGACGGAGGAGCAGTCCGCCTGTGCCTCGACGCCCCGAAAGGCGCGGAGGAAATCCGGCGGAACCCAGCCCAACCGGACGCAAGGCGACAGCCGCGTACGCGCTGCCCGCCCGCGTTCTGGCTGGGCTTTGATTTTTCTGCGGCCCCCTGCGGAGAGGAGGAGTACCCGTGCCCCTGGCGAGTGACCGCATCGCGGCGTACGCCGCGGAGCTGGATGAAGCGGAGCGCACGCGCAGTCCCATAGGACCCCTCACCGTGCGCGAGCCGGACCTGACGGCGGACGACGCCTACCGGATCCAGCTGGCCTGGATGGACATGCGCAAAGCCCGCGGCGAGCGGGTGGTGGGGAAGAAGATCGGCCTCACGTCCCACGCGATGCAGAAGATGCTGGGCGTCTTCGAACCGGACTACGGGCACGTGCTGGACACGATGGTCATTCCCCCCGGCGAGCCGGTGAAGCTGGACGAGTTGCTCCAGCCCAAGGTGGAGGGCGAGCTGGCCTTCATCCTCGACCGGGACCTGCCCACGCCCTGTACGGTGCTCGACGTGCTGCTGGCCACCCGGCTGGTCGTGCCGGCGCTGGAGATCGTGGACAGCCGCATCGCCGACTGGAAGATCAAGCTGCCGGACACGGTGGCCGACAACGCCTCGTCGGGGCGGGTGGTGCTGGCCGACCGGGGCATGCGGCCCGACCAGCTGGACCTGACGGTGGTGGGCATGATCTTCGAGCGCAACGGCGAGATGCTCTCGTGCGGCGCCGGGGCGGCCGTGCTGGGCAACCCGGCCGCGGCGGTGGCGTGGCTCGCCAACAAGCTGGCGCAGTTCGGCATTCAACTGAAGGCGGGCGAGGTGATCCTCTCCGGCGCGGTGACCGCCGCCGTGGAGGCCAGGCCCGGCGACCTGTTCACCGCCCGCTTCGGGTGCGGGCTGGGCAGCGTCAGCGCCCGGTTTGAGTAGGAAGGAGGATGCTTGTGCCCCAGAAGGTGCGCGTGGGGATCATCGGGTCCGGCAACATCGGCACCGACCTGATGTACAAGATCCAGCGGAGCGATGTGCTCGAGCTGGCCATGATGGTCGGCATCGACCCGAACTCGGAGGGACTGAAGCGGGCGGCCCGGATGGGCTATGAGACCAGCGCCGAGAGCTACCAGTACGTCCTGAACCACCCCAACCCGCCGGCCATCGTGTTCGACGCCACGTCGGCCAAGGCCCACCTGGCCCATTACAAGGCGCTCCAGGAGAAGGGAATCCGGGCGATCGACCTCACCCCGGCGGCTGTCGGCCCCTACGTCTGTCCGGCGGTCAACCTGGGCGAGCACTGGGACGCCATGAACATCAACATGATCACCTGCGGCGGGCAGGCGACGATCCCCATGGTCAGGGCCGTCACCCGGGTGGTGCCCGTGGAGTACGCCGAGATCGTCGCGACCATCGCCAGCCTCTCGGCCGGCCCCGGCACCCGGGCGAACATCGACGAGTTCACCCAGACGACGGCCCGGGGGCTGGAGGTCGTCGGCGGGGCGAAGCGGGGCAAGGCGATCATCATCCTGAACCCGGCGTCGCCGCCCATCATGATGCGCGACACCATCTTCTGCCACACGGCCGAAGAGTACGACCCGGCCGCGCTGCGGGCCTCCATCGACGACATGATCAGGACGGTGCAGGCCTACGTGCCGGGCTACCGGCTGCGCTCGGAGCCGATCCTCGAGCCGCACAGGGTGTCGATCTTCATCGAGGTCGAGGGCCGGGGCGACTTCCTGCCCAAGTACGCCGGCAACCTGGACATCATGACGTCCGCCGCCGTGCAGGCGGCCGAGGTCACCGCCCGGCGCCTGCTCGAGGCCGGGGAGAGGGGGTAATGGAGCATGCAGAAGCGGTACGTGCGCATTACCGATACGACCCTGCGCGACGGCAGCCACGCCGTCTCCCACCAGTTCACCGAGGAGCAGGTGCGCGCCGTCGTGCGCGGCCTGGACCGGGCCGGCGTGCCTGTGATTGAGGTCGCCCACGGCGACGGGCTGGGGGGCAGCTCCCAGAACTACGGCTTCAGCCGCGTGCCCGAGGAGCAGCTGCTGCGGGCGGCCCGGGAGGAGATGACCCAGGCGAAGCTGGCCGTGCTCATCCTGCCGGGCATCGGCACGGTGGAGGACCTGAAGATGGCCCGGGACGCCGGCGCCACCGTGGCCCGGGTCGCCACCCACTGTACCGAGGCCGACATCTCGGAGGAGCACATCCACTGGGCCAAGCAGAACGGCATGGAAGTGGTCACCTTCCTGATGATGTCTCACATGATCGACCCCAAGTACCTGCTGGAAGAGGCCCGCAAGATGGAGTCCTACGGCGCCGACTGCATCTACGTGGTCGACTCTGCCGGCGCCATGCTGCCCGACGACGTGCGGGCCCGGGTCTCCGCCCTGGTGGAGGGACTCGAATGCCAGGTGGGCTTCCACGCCCACAACAACCTCGGGCTCGCCATCGGCAACACCCTGGCCGCCCTGGAGGAGGGGGCCAACCAGGTGGACGGCTCCACCTGCGGCCTGGGGGCCGGCGCCGGCAACGCCCAGACCGAGGTGCTGGCCGCGGTGCTCAACAAGGCGGGCTACGAGACCGGCATCGACCTGTACAAGCTGCAGGACGCGGCCGAGGAGGCGGTGCGGCCCATCCTGCCGCGGCCGATCATCATCGACAAGGACTCGCTCACCGTCGGCTACGCCGGCGTCTACTCCAGCTTCCTGCTGCACGCCCGGCGGGCGGCGGAGCGCTTCGGGATCGACGCCCGCGACATCCTGATGGAGATGGGCCGGCGCAAGGCGGTGGGCGGTCAGGAGGACCTGATCCTCGTCGTGGCACAGGACCTGGCAGCGGAAAGGAGCGGGAAGTAGATGGCAGAGGCGGTCATTCCGGACGCGGTGCGCGAGCGCATGGACGCGTGGCTGCGCAAGGGGCTGAAGCACTTCATTGACGGCAAGTTTGTCGACAGCGTGAACGGCGAGACCTTCTCGGTGCCGAACCCGGCCACCGGACAGGAGCTCACCCGGTGCGCCCTGGGCGGCAAGGCGGAGATCGACATGGCCGCGCAGGCCGCGGTGCGGGCCTTCAAGACCTGGAGCCGCATGGCCCCGGCCGAGCGGGGCAAGCTGCTCCGCCGCTGGGCCCAGCTCATCATCGAGCACAAGGACGAGCTCAACTACCTGGAGTGCATGGACGTCGGCCGGCCCATCCGCGAGGGCATCGCCGGCTACGTCGAGCGCGTGGCCCACAACATCACGTTCTTCGCCGACCTGGCCGAGAAGTACTACGACGAGGCCTTCGTGCTGCCCGGCTACACCTTCTACACGAACCGGCAGCCGGTGGGCGTGGCGGGGCTCATCACCCCGTGGAACATGCCGCAGATGCTCTCCACCTGGAAGATCGGACCGGCCATGGCGGCGGGCAACACCGTCATCCTGAAGCCGGCCGAGCTGACCCCGGTGGGCTGCACCCGGCTGGCGGAGCTGGCGCAGGAGGCCGGCATTCCCGACGGCGCCTTCAACGTGGTGCACGGCTTCGGCCCTGACAGCGCAGGCGCCTTCCTCACCACGCACCCTGACGTTAAACTGATCTCCTTCACCGGCGAGACCGGGACCGGGAAGGTCATCATGGCGGCGGGCGCGCCCACCCTGAAGCGCGTCTCGTTCGAGCTGGGCGGCAAGGGCAACAACATCATCTTCGCCGACGCCGACCTGGAGAAGGCGCTGGACGTCACCATGCGGGCCGCCTTCTACAACCAGGGCGAGGTCTGCCTGGCCGGCTCCCGCGTCTTCGTGGAGAAGCCCATCTACGAGAAGTTCATGGAGATGCTGCTGGCCCGGGTGAAGGCCCTGCGGCCCGGCGATCCGCTCGACATGAACACCACCCTGGGTCCGGTGATCGCCCAGGAGCACTTCGACCGGGTGATGGGCTTCATCAACCGGGCGAAGGCGCAGGGCGTGGAATGCCTCACCGGCGGCGGGCCCGCCGAGGGGCTGCCGGCGCCGTTTGACGGCGGCTACTTCATCGCCCCCACGGTCTTCGCCGCCCCTGACCCCAGCGTGGAGATCGTGCAGGAGGAGGTCTTCGGCCCCGTCGTCAGCGTCACGCCGTTCACCTACGACGAGTGGGTGCTCGACCTCATCAACGCCGGCCGCTACGGCCTGAGCTCGGTGGTGCAGGGCAAGGACATCACCCGCCTGCACCGGATGGCCCAGCGGCTGCAGAGCGGCAACGTCTGGATCAACTCCTGGTTCGTGCGGGATCTGCGGGTGCCGTTCGGCGGCATGAAGGAGTCGGGCATCGGCCGCGAGGGCGGCATGCACAGCCTCGACTTCTACACCGAGCTGCAGACCATCGGCATCCCCACCGCGTAAGGAGGAGAACGTTCATGGCCCTTTCCCGGGACGAGCTGAAGGCCATTGCCGAACACCTGCTGGCGGCCGAGGCGGAGCGGCGGGAGGTGCCCTCCCTGGCCCAGACCCACGGCGAGCTCTCGCTGGAAGAAGCCTACCAGGTGCAGGATGAGATCATCGCTCGCAAGCTGGCGGCCGGCGACCGGCTGATCGGCTGGAAGCTGGGCCTTACCAGCCGGGAGAAGCAGAAGGCGATGGGCGTGTTCGAGCCGGTCTACGGCGCCCTCTTCGCCTCCACCCTGCTGCCGGAGTGCGAGGTGAACGTGAGCGAGCTGATCCACCCCCGCGTCGAGCCTGAGATCGCGGTGGTGATGGGGGAGGACCTGGAGGGACCGGACGTGACGCCGGCGCAGGCGCTGGCCGCCGTGCGCTGGGTGCTCCCCGCCCTCGAGGTCATCGACAGCCGCTACAAGGACTTCAAGTTCACTTTGCCCGACGTGGTGGCGGACAACACCTCCACTGCCCGGGCGGTGACGGGCACGCGCCCGGTCCCCGCCGAGGGGCTGGATCTGGCAACCGTCGGCGTCGTCTTCGTGAAGAACGGTGAGATGATCACCACGGCCGCCGGCGCGGCGGTGCTGGGCGATCCCGCAATCGCCCTGGCCCGCCTGGCCAACCACCTGGCCCGCCGCGGCCAGAAGCTGAAGGCCGGGCAACTGGTCTTCACAGGGGCCCTCACTGCCGCCACCTTCGTGGCGCCGGGCGACGTGGTCGAAGCCCGGTTCTCCGCCCTGGGTTCGGTGAGCCTGCGGGTCGTCTAGCCCCCTGGGCTGGACCCGGCGGGCGTGCGGCCCCGGGGCGTGGGAGCCCGCGGGCGGTGCACCGGTGGTGGCGACACACGAGATCGGCAGGGAAAGGGGGGAGAAGGGATGCCGCTGATTCGGGTGGACATGCTGGAGGGCCGCACCCCCGAGCAGAAGCGGGAGCTCATCCGTGAGCTGACGGAGACGACGTCGCGTGTGCTTGATGTGCCCCGGGAGCGCATTCGCGTGGTGCTCTACGAGGTGCCCAAGACCCACTGGGGCATCGGTGGAACGCCGGTGAGCGAGATTCCCGGGCGATAGGCAGAGGTAAACCCGCTGAAATCTCACATGTGGGAGGACTGAGCAATGGGGATCATGCGACTCGGAGGCGTCCGGATTCGCTGTCTGGACCTGCAGGCCTCGGTGGACTACTACACCAAGGTCATCGGCTTTGAGGTCACCGGACAGGACAAGGACGGCAACGTGTACCTGAAGGGCTGGGACGAGTTCGATCATCACAGCCTGACCCTCGTGCCCAGCAACCGGGCCGGGCTGGAGCACATCTCGCTGAAGGTCGAGTCCCCCGACGACCTGGTCTTCTTCCGCAACAAGCTGGAAGGGGCCGGCGTGAAGGTGACCACCCTGCCCGCGGGTTCGGAGATGGGCATGGGCGAGGCGCTGTGGTTCGAGGATCCCGGCGGCCACATGGTGAAGCTGTACGCGGAGATGGAGCGCATCGGCACCAAGGTCGGCGCACTGAACCCCAACCCCTGGCCGGCCGGCCTGCAGGGGATCGGCGCCCCGCGGCTCGACCACATCCTGCTGGCGGCCGAGGACGCGCAGAAGTCCACCGACTTCTACATGCACCTGCTCGGCTTCTGGATGTCTGAGCGCCTGATCACCAAGAACGGCGACCTGATCGCCGCCTGGCTCTTCCGGACCAACACGGTGCACGACATCGCGATCATCGCCGGCCCGCAGGGCAAGATGCACCACTTCTCGTTCCTGCTCGACGACTGGAACGAGATCCGCAAGGCGGCGGACGTGATCGCGATGAACGACGTGAAGATCGACGTCGGCCCGACCCGCCACGGCATCAGCCGCGGTCTCACCATCTACTTCTTCGACCCGTCCGGCAACCGGAACGAGACCTTCGCGGGCGGCTACCTGCCGTATCCCGACTCGCCGGTGATCACCTGGACGGAAGACGAGATCGGCAGGGGCATCTTCTTCTTCCAGCGTGAGCTGAACGACGCGTTCACCACGGTGTTCACCTAATCGACATGGGCGCTTGGAAGGTACAGGTTCAGGCTGACGGCAGAGAGATCGAAGTGCGGCCGGGCGAGACCCTGTTCGACGCCTTGCGCCGGCTGGATCCCCGTCTGCTCCTGCGGGGCTGCCGGAACGGCGGTTGCGGCGTCTGCAAGCTGCGGGTCGCCGCCGGCGAGGTCCAGACCGGGCTCAGTTCCGTGGCGGCGCTGCCGCCCGAGGAGCGGGCCGAGGGAATGGTCCTCGCCTGCAAGGCGACGCCCCGGAGCGACGTGGTGGTTGAGATCCCCCCCCGGCCCACCAACCCCTACACCCCCCGTTCACACTGACGGCAAGCGCGGGGGCCGGCCTGCCCGTGCGGGCGGCCGGCCCGCCGCGCGTCTGTAACTCGTTTGCAACCGGCCTCTTCAACAATAGTCGTGAGACTGGAAACGTTCCTGCCGGCATGACACACCGAGTTCATAGATGTAGGGAGGAATCTTGTATGCCGAACGTCAGGATCGCGAAGGGCCTGAACCTGTACTTCCGGAAAAGCGGCTCGGGCGACCGGAACCTCCTGCTCATCCACGGGAACACGGCCTCGTCGCTCTGGTGGGAGCGGGTGATGGCGCTGCTCCCCGGCGGCGTCACGGCCTGGGCGCCGGACCTGAGGTGCTGCGGCGACAGCGACAGGACCGAGGGCGGCTGGACCATGGCCGACCTGGGGGACGACGTCTTCCAGTTCTGTCAGGCCGTCGGCATCCGGCGGGCGACCGTGGTGGGGCACTCGCTGGGCGGCGCGGTGGCCCAGCAGCTCACGGTGGACCACCCGGAGCTGGTGGAGCGGCTGGTGCTGGTGAACTCGGCGGAGCCCGCCGGCCTGGTGACGCCGCCCGAGCGCTACGCCCAGCTCGAGGTGGCCGTCCGGCAGCCCGGGCTCCTGAAGATGGCCCTGGCGGCCATGATGCCCACCGCCCCGAAAGACGAGTTCTACCAGAGGCTGCTGGAGGAGTCGGTGACCAAGTCGGCGGGCGCGCTCATCCCCAACGGGCGTGCCCTGGACACGATGAACCTGGTGGAGCGGGTGAAGGGGATCGCCGTTCCGGTGCTGATCCTGTACGGCCAGCAGGACGCCCTGATCACGCTCGAGATGATGCAGCGGGCGAACCGGCAGATTCCGGGCTCCACGCTGGAGGTGTGGCCCGAGGTGGGCCACTCCGCCCCCGTGGAGGATCCGGAGCGGTTCACCTGGCGCCTGGTGGAGTTCATGGGCCTGTAACCATGCGGGCTGTGGTCGTTCATGGGGTTGCAGTCGAACATGCGAAGAAGCAGGGGGTCCCGGCCAAACGGCCGGGGCCCCTTCGCATATTCTCCTGCGAAGGTCCAATATAACGGATCATACGAATAGACGAAATAACTATCTTTGGTTCATTCTGGCGAATGAGGCCACTTGGGTAACTGGTGTGTAACTCGGCCGCAACTCGTCGTCGTTAGGATCTGAATTACAAGATCTGTGCAGATCGACCTCGCTTACAGTCCTCAGGCGGCCCGAAAGACTCTGGCAAGAGAGGTGCTTGGTATGACTCAGGATCGGCCCTACATCGGCGTGGTCAGCACAGGGATCTACATCCCCGACACCTGGCACACGGCGGCGTACATCGCACAGGAAACCGGCATCCCGCAGGACGTGATCGAGAAGAAGTTCGGCTTCTACAAGAAGCCCGTTCCCGGGCCGGATGACCACACCGCCGAGATGGGTGTGCGCGCCGGGCGCATGGCCATCGAGCGGGCGGGCATCGACCCCGGGGAGATCGACCTGGTCATCTACATCGGTGAAGAGTACAAGGAGATGACCCTCTGGACCGCCGGCATCTACAGCGCACACGCGGTGGGCGCCACGAACGCCTGGGCGTTCGACTGCCAGCTTCGCTGCGGCACCTGGAGCCTGGGCATGAAGCTGGCCGAGGCCATGGCGGTCTCCGACGACAGGATCAACACCATCATGCTGGTCGGCGGCTACCGCAACGGCGACTTCATCGATTACAAGAACCCGCGCGTCTCGTTCATGTACGACCTGGGCGCGGCGGGCGCCGCGATGATCCTGAAGAAGAACTACGGCCGCAACCGGGTGATCGGCTCCTCCTTCGTCACCGACGGCTCGCTCTCGGGCGTGGTCGGCGTGAAGGGCGGCGGCACCAAGGCGGGTCTGCGCAACCTCGACCCGAGCCTCTTCTATCTGGACGTCATCGACCGGGAGTTCATGAACCAGCGGCTGGGCGAGGTCTCGCTGCCCAACTTCGTCAAGGTGATCCAGGACGTCTGCGCCATGGCCGGCAAGGAGACGAAGGACATCGGCTACCTCGCGATGCTCCACTTCAAGCGCTCGGCGCACATCGACCTGCTCAACAGGCTGGGCGTGCCCCTGGAGCGGTGCATCTACCTGGAGGATTACGGCCACATGGGCCAGATGGACCAGATCATCTCGATTCACCTCGCGCTGGAGAAGGGCCTCATCAAGGACGGCGACCTCGTGGTGGGCGCCAGCGCCGGCATCGGCTGGGCCTGGGGCGCCACGGCCATCCAGTGGGGTCCGGTGGAGTAAGGAGGCTTGCAGCATGACCAACCGCTGGCAGGAGATGTACCGTCAGAAGCTGGTCACGGCTCAGGAGGCCGTGACGAAGATCCGCAGCCACGACCGGATCGCCTTCGGCATGTGCGGGGCGGAGCCGCAGGCGTTCCTGCGGGAGCTGCACACCGTGGCCGACCAGGTGGAGGACGTCGCGCTCCTCTTCTCCCTGATGATGGGCGAGTACGAGTGGACGAAGCCCGAGTACGCCCACGCCTTCCGCCAGGAGGCCTGGTTCTACGGCAAGACCGCCCGGGAGATGCACAAGCAGGGCAACTGCACCGTGATCCCCAACAACCTGCACCGCGCCGGCCCCGACCGCTACGAGTGCGCGCCGATCAACGTGCTGGTGCACAGCGTCTCGCCGATGGACAAGCACGGCTACTTCTCCATGTCGCTCTCGACCGTGTACGAGCGCTGGGTGCTGGAGATGGCCGACCGGGTCATCGTCGAGGTCAACCCGAACATGCCGCGCACCTTCGGCGACACGCTGCTGCATGTCTCGCAGGTCGACTGGATCCTGGAGTGCGACTCCCCGGCCTTCGAGATGCAGAACATCACGCCCGGCCCCGAGGAGGAGGCCATCGCCGGGTACATCGCCGACATGGTGCCCGACGGCGCGACGATCCAGCTCGGGATAGGCGGCATCCCCAACGCCGTGGCCCAGTTCCTCCGGGACAAGCGTGACCTGGGCGTCCACACCGAGATGATCGTCGAGTCGATGCTCGACCTCTACGAGGCGGGCGCGATCAACAACAGCAAGAAGAAGCTCGACCGCTACAAGTTCGTCGGCTGCTTCGCCTGCGGTTCCCGCAAGCTCTACGACTGGCTGGACAACAACCCCTCGGTCGAGATCCGCGACGGCCACTACACCAACAACCCCTACATCCTTGCCCAGCAGCCCAAGATGACGTCCATCAACACCGCCATCTCCGTCGACCTCACCGGCCAGGTCTGCTCCGAGTCCATCGGACCGATGCAGTACTCGGGCACCGGCGGCCAGCGCGACACCCACGTCGGCGCCTGGATGAGCGAGGGCGGCAAGGGCATCATCGCCCTGCGCTCCACGGCGAAGAAAGGCACCATCTCCACCATCGTCCCCATGCTTCCCGAAGGGTCCATCGTGACCATGACCCGCAACGACATCGACTACGTCGTCACCGAGTACGGCGTCGCGCACCTGAGGGGCCAGTCGGTGTTCGAGCGGGCCCGGCGGCTCATCCGCATCGCCCACCCGGACTTCCGCGACGAGCTTACCGAGCAGGCGCTGAAGTACGGATGGCTGCCCCGCAGGCCCATGGTCGTGAAGCCCTGAGGACTATGCGCTTTAGGAGGCTAGAGAGCGTATGAGGAGAGTTGTGGCCCTGTTCCTCGTCCTGTCCATGACCGTGCTTGCCGCCTGTACCTCGCAGTCCGGCAGCGGCGGCGGCGGCGCCGCCCAGAACCCGTCCGGCGGCGCCCAGACGTCCTCGCAGTCCGGCGGCGCCAAGTCCAACGACCCGATCAAGATCGGCCTCGTGGCTGCGCTCACCGGCCCCAGCGCCGAGCTGGGCAAGGGCATCCAGATGGCGGCCAAGCTCGCCGAGAAGGAGCTGAACGCCAAGGGCGGCATCCTGGGCCGGCCCGTCCAGATCATCATCCGTGACGACCAGTCCAACACCCAGCTCGGCCTGAACGCCGTCAACGAGCTGATCCAGAAGGAGAACGTGGTCGCCATCATCGGCCCGACCAACTCCGGCGTCGTGAAGGCGACCCTGGGCGTCACTGCCGCGGCCGGCGTGCCGCACCTCATCAACAACGGCCAGGACACCGAGTTCGGCTATGACTACCCGCACGCGTTCCAGTTCGCCATGCCCAACCGGACCCAGGCCCGCATGATCGCCCAGTTCACCAAGGAGACCGGCCTGGACAAGCCCGGCCTGCTCACCGCCAATGACGGCTACGGCCAGCCCGGCCGGGCGGACGTGCTGGCGGAGCTCGAGCAGCTCGGCGTGAAGCCCGTGGCCATGGAGGAGTTCAAGCCCACCGACGCCGACATGACCTCCCAGCTCCTGCGCCTGAAGGACGCCGGCGCCAACGTCATCCTCTTCTGGGGCATGGGCAACGACGCCGCCACCATCCGGAAGAACATGGCGACCCTGGGCTGGGACGTGCCGCTGGTCGGCCCGAACCCGCTGGTCATGAACAACTTCCGCGACCTGGCCGGCCCCGAGGCCCGCAACACCTACTCCACGTATGAGGCGACCTTCATCAAGCGGCCGCTGTCGCCGAAGGCCGAGGCGTACGCGAAGGCCTGGAAGGCCGAGTACCCGGACGACACGCTGTTCTACGGCCCGGGCGAGGAGCCGTACTTCTACCTGGCGATGGGCGCCCAGACCTACGACGCGATCAGCGTCCTGGCCGACGCGATCGAGCGGGCGGGCACCGACGACCGGGCCGCTGTCCTGGAGGCGCTGACCGGCACCCAGGGCTTCGAGGGCGTCAACTCGGTGATCACGTTCTCGAAGGAGAAGCGCGTCGCCCTGCCGGACGAGGCGAACATCCTCGTGGAGATCAAGCCCGACGGCGTGTACGAGATGAAGTAGTCGAGCCGCAGGGGGAGAGATCTCAGTGCTGCTGTTGTTCTTGATCCTGGGGATCACGTGGGGCGGGATCTACGCCCTGGTCGGTCTCGGCTTCAACACAACGTTCTGGACGTTACGCATATTGAACTTCGCCCAGGGCGAGTACCTGATGGCGGCGGTGCTCCTCTCCATCGGCTTCAACCGCTGGGTGCACCTCCCGTGGCCGCTGGCCATCGCCCTCGCCCTCGCCGTAACGGCAGCGCTGGGTCTGGTGCTGGAGCGCGTGGCCATCCGGCCCGTGCTCCAGCACGACCCCCGATCCCACAGCTGGGTCGTGACGACCCTGGGTGCAGGCATCGTGCTGCAGAATCTCGCCGTGCTGCTGTTCGGCACCTCCGAGTACCCGTTTCCGAAGCTCATGGAGGGCATCGTGCAGCTTCTTGACGCCCGGGTGGAAAAGCAGCTGCTCGCCGTCTTCGCCATCACCGTCGTGCTGGTGCTCCTCTTTGACATCTTCGTCAACCGCACGCTGATGGGCAAGGCCATCAAGGCCGTGGCGTTCGACCGGATGGCCGCCGAGGCTCAGGGCATCAACTCCCGGGGCATCGTGGCGCTCTCGATGATCCTGATGGCGCTGCTCGCCGGCATCGCCGGCCTGCTGATCGCCCCGATGGTCTCGGCCCACCCGTACATGGGGACGCTCATGACGGTCAAGGGCTTTTCCGCCGCCGTGCTGGGCGGCCTCGGCTCGCCGGTGGGGGCCATCGTGGGCGGGCTGGTCGTCGGCATCGCCGAGCAGCTGGTGGGCGGCTACATCAACCCCGGCCTGAAGGACGCCATCGGGCTGATCTTCCTGTTCATCATCCTGATCGCCCGTCCTCAGGGCATCTTCGGCAAGAAGGTCGCGGAGAGGGTGTAAGTCATGGCAAAGGCAGTGCGCAGGTACCTCCCGTTTCTGCTGGTCGCCCTGGCGTTGATGCTCCTCCCGTGGCTGGGCCTGAACCCGTTCTACACCCACCTGGGGATCAACCTCGGCATCTACGTCATCCTGGCGATCTCGATGGATCTGCTCGTCGGCTTCTCGGGGCAGACCTCGCTCGGCCACGCGGCCTTCTACGCCTTGGGCGCCTACGCCAGCGGCCTGCTGGCCGTGCGGCTGGGCTTCCCGGTCTGGCTCTCCATCCCGTGTGCGGCCGTGATCGGCGCCGTCATCACGGGCCTCCTGGGAATGCCGCTCATGCGGGTCAGCGGCTTCTACCTGGCCATGCTGACCATCGCCTTCGACCTGCTGACGATGACGCTCATCGACCAGTGGCCGGCGCTGACCGGCGGCGTCAACGGCCTCTACAACATCCCGTCGCCGACCATGGGCAACTTCTTCGTGCTCGGCGCACGGCTGAACCACCGGGGCTACTACTACGTGGTCTGGGTCCTGGCCGCGCTGGCGTTCATCTTCCAGCGGCGCTTCGTCAACTCGTTCATGGGCCGGGCCCTGGTGGCCATTGAGGGCTCGCCGCTGGCGGCGAGCGCCATGGGCATCAACGTCGCCCGGTACCGCTGGACCACCTTCGTCCTCTCCGGCACCCTGGCCGCGATCGCCGGGTCGCTCTTCGGCCACAACGTCGGCTACCTGAACAGCGCGGCTTTCCACGGCGTGTCCAACATGGTGCTGGCCATGGCCCTGGTGGGCGGCCTGCGCTACCCGGCCGGCCCCTTCATCGGCGCCCTGATCTTCGTGCTGGTGCCGCAGTGGCTCAACCAGTGGGGCCTGGGCGACAAGCAGGGGCTGGTGTACGGTCTGATCCTGATGTCGAGCCTGGTCCTCCTGCCCAAGGGGCTCGCCTCCTTCATCTCGAAGCGGCCGCAGCTCCTCCGGCTCGATCCGGCCGACGTGCCGGCCGACGGCGTGGAGAACCTGGAGCGGGTCGTCTCGTACTCGCACTCGGGCGATGAGCCGCCCGTGCTGAGGCTGGAGAAGGTCTCCATCCACTTCGGCGGCAACGTGGCCCTGCAGGACGTGGACCTGGAGGTCCGGCCCGGCGAGACCCACGCCCTCATCGGCCCCAACGGCGCCGGCAAGACCACCCTGATCAACATCATCTCCGGCATCTACACCCCGACCTCGGGCGAGACCTACTTCGACGGCGAGCGGACGACGGGCCTGCCGCCGCACGTGCTGACCCAGCGGGGCATGGTCCGCACGTTCCAGAACCTGAAGATCTTCCCGAACCTGACCGTTCTCGAGAACGTGATGATCGGGGCCCACCCGACCTTCAAGCACGCCGCCCTGGCCAGCGTGCTGCCGCTGAAGGCGCTCGACGAGGAGGAGCGGGAGGCGATGGCCGCCGCACGCGAGGTGCTGGCCTTCCTGGGGCTCTCCGAGCACGAGAACACCATCGCGACCGAGCTGCCCTACGGCACGCAGAAGATGGTCGAGCTGGCCCGGGCCATCGTCGCCAAGCCGAAGCTCCTGCTGCTGGACGAGCCTGCGGCCGGCCTGCACAACGAGGAGCTGGACCGCTTCGAGGAGGTCATCCGCAAGCTGCAGCAGCGCGGCCTGACGATCCTGATCATCGAACACCACCTCGACCTGGTGCTCCGACTGGCGGACCGGGTGACGGTGCTGAACTTCGGCAAGCGGATCTTCCTCGGGTCGCCCGACGAGGCCCGCGCGGACGAGCAGGTGAAGGAGGTGTACATCGGTGGCGCCGCTGCTACAGCTTGAACACGTCGGCGTCAAGTACGGGGCCATCGAGGCACTGCGCGATGTGAGCTTCGCCGTGGAGGAGGGCTCGATCACCTGCCTGATCGGCGCCAACGGGGCCGGCAAGTCGACCACCGTCAACGCCATCGCCGGGCTCGTGCCCACGGCCTCCGGCCGCATCCTGTTCCGGGGCGAGGACATCACGAAGCTGCCCGCCTCGCGGCGCATCGCCATGGGTATCTCCATCGCCCTGGAGGGCCGCAAGATCTTCGGCGACCAGACCGTGCTCGACAACCTCATGCTCGGCGCCTACACCCGCAGCAAGAGCCTGTCGAGGCTGCGGCGGGAAGCCGAGGACATGCTCGCCCGGTTCCCGCTGATCGCCGACCGCGGCCAGCAGATGGCCGGCACGCTCTCGGGGGGTCAGCAGCAGGCCCTGGCCATCGCCCGGGCGCTGATGTCCCGGCCGAAGCTGCTGCTCCTGGACGAGCCGTCGCTGGGCCTGGCGCCGATCCTGATCCAGGAGATCTACAGGATCATCCAGGACCTGGCGGACCAGGGCACGACGATCCTCCTGGTGGAGCAGTTCGCCGCCTACGCCTTCATGGTGAGCCAGAACGCCTGCGTGCTGGAGCACGGGCACCTGACGCTCGCCGGGCCCGTGGACGAGGTCAAGGACGACCCCCGGCTGGCCCGGGCTTACCTGGGGAAGTAGGGCGGCCGCGCCCCTGACACCATGGATTGTGATGGGAGGTAACACCGTGAAGCGCATCTGGACGACGGTCCTGAGCCTGACTCTGGTCGTCTCGCTCCTCGCCGGCTGCGGCGGGCAGAAGAGCGCCGAGCCGGCTCCGCAGACCCCGGCTCCCGCAGCCTCCGAGAACCCGTCTCCCGCGCCCTCGGCCCCCGAACCGGCGGCGCAGCCGAAGGGCGACACCACCGGCGTGACCGACACCACCGTCCGCGTCGGCGGCTTCGCGGCCCAGTCGGGCGCCGTGGCCCCCATCGGCATCTCGGTCCGTGAGGGCTTCGAGGCGTACATCCGGCACGTCAACGACAACGGCGGCGTCCACGGCCGCAAGATCGAGATCGTGAACGTCATCGACGAGCAGTTCGATGCGGCGAAGGGCCTAGCGGCCTCCAAGCAGCTGGTCGAGTCCGACAAGGTCTTCGCCCTGGCGCCGGTCCTGGGCACCCCGGGCGTTCTGGCCTCCATGGACTACTGGGTGGAGACGGGCGTCCCCGTGGTCTACCCGATGACCGGCGTCGAGCAGACCGCCCACCCGCCGAAGAAGAACGTCTTCGCCGTGCAGCCCAACAACCCGGACGAGGCGGCCGTCCTGGCCCAGTACGTGGTGAAGGAGCTGGGCAAGACCAGGCTCGCCGTGTTCTGGCAGAACTCCGACATGGGCAAGCAGGGCCTGAAGGGCATCCAGGACCACGCCCAGAAGCTGGGCGCCCAGGTGGTCTACGACGCGCCGCATGAGGCCGGCTCCGTCGACTTCTCCACCCCGGTGCTGAACGCCCAGGCCAAGGGCGCCGAGGCGGTCATCCTCTACACCACGCTGGGCGAGACCATCGCCGCCCTGAAGTCCATGTACGAGCTGGGCTACGACGCGGTGCCCATCACCTCGTACGTCAACGCCGATCCGGAGAACGTGCCCAAGCTGGCCGGTGAGGCGGCCGTCGGCCTGATCGCCGGCGGCTGGGTGCCCGTGGCTGACCCGAACGACCCGGACATCCAGAAGTTCTGGGAGATCGTCGGCACCTACTTCAAGGACGCCGACGGCAACCCGAAGGTCCCGAACGCCTACCACACCGCCGGTTTCATCGCCGGTGAGCTGCTGGTGAAGGGGCTGGAGGACGCCGGTCGCGACCTGACGCGGGAAGGGTTCATTCAAGCGTTGGAGAATTTGAAGGATTTCAACGGCATCATGGCCAAGGGCATCTCCTACGGCCCCAACGAGCGGGCGGGCGTGCTGAACTTCTACCTGAACAAGGTCATCAAGGACGAGAACGGCAACATCGTCATGGTGCCGATCAACAAGGAGCCGTACCGACTGGAGCGCTAGTCCGGCCGAGCGGCAGCCACCGGGCTTCCTCCGAAGGAGGTCACGTTCTTGACCCTTGCCATCCTTGCCCAGCAGATCATCAGCGGCCTGGCCACCGGTTCGCTCTACGCCCTGGCCGCGCTGGGGCTGGTGCTCATCTTCAAGACGTCGGACGTCGTGAACTTCGCCCAGGGTGAGATGGCGATGTTCGGCACCTTCATCGCCTTCACCCTGATGATGAAGGGCGGGGTTCCGTACTGGGGCGCCTTCGTCCTCGCGCTGATCTTCGCCGCCGTGTTCGGCATGCTCATCGAGCGGATCGTGATCCGGCCCCTCAGCGCCGCGCCGCTGATCTCCGTGCTGATCGCGACGCTGGGCCTGCTGAACATCATCAACGGCGTGGCGGGCTGGATCTGGGGCTACGACCCCAAGCCGTTCCCGACGGGACTGAGCGGCGCCCCGATCCGGGTCGGGGGCCTGGTCTTCACCCTGCCCACGCTGCTCAACCTGGCCGTCGCCCTGGCGCTCATGCTCGCCTTCTTTGCGCTGTTCAAGTACTCGCTGATGGGCATCGCCATGCGGGCCGTCGCGGAGAACCGGCTGGCGGCGCGGCTGGTGGGCGTCCGCACCAACCGGGTACTGGCGATCACCTGGGGGCTGGGAGGCATTCTGGCGGCCACGGCGGGCATCCTCATCGCCCCGGTGACGACGCTGAACATCAACATGATGGCGGAGATGCAGGTCAAGGCGTTCACGGCCGGCGTGCTCGGGGGCTTCACCTCGCTGCCCGGCGCCGTGGTGGGCGGCCTGCTGCTGGGGGTGCTGGAGAACCTCGTCGGCCAGTTCGTGCCCCAGCTGAAGACGCCCTTCGCCTTCGCCCTGATCGTGCTCGTGCTCATCTTCCGCCCGGCCGGCCTGCTCGGGACGGTTCAGAGGAAGAAGGTGTAAGCCATGACCAGGAAGCTGCTGTACTTCCTTGGCTTCGCCGTGGTCCTGGCGCTGCCTCAGGTCCTGCCCGACGAACTGAACTGGCTGATCATGCTGCTGGACCGGGCGCTGATGATCGCCATCGTGGCCATCGGGCTCAACATCCTCACGGGCAACGCCGGCCAGATCTCCCTGGGGCATGCGGCCTTCATGGGATTCGGCGCCTTCGTCTGCTACGGCCTGACCGATAGGATCGGGATCCCGTTCTGGTTCTCGGTGCCCATCGCCGGCTTCGCCGCGGCCATCCTCGGCTGGGGCCTGGGCTTCCCGGCCCTGCGCCTCTCGGGCCACTACCTGGCCATCGCCACCCTGGGCTTCGGCGTCGCCGTCCCGCAGATCCTCAACCTGTTTGAGGGCTGGACGGGCGGCTGGACCGGCGTGAAGCCCTCACCGCCCTCGCTCTTCGGGATCTCCTTCAGCAGCGACCGGGCGTACTTCTACCTGATCCTCCTCACGCTCATCGCACTGGTGTGGGTCGCCCGGAACATCCAGAAGAGCGCCGTCGGGCGGGCGTTCATCGCCCTCCGGGACTCCGAGGTGGCGGCCCAGGCCATGGGCATCTCGCCGGCCCGCTACAAGACGATGGCCTTCGCCGTCTCGGCCTTCTACGCCGGCGTGGCCGGCGGCCTGTGGGCCCACTGGCTCAACTACATCTCGCCGGGCAACTTCGGTTTCGGCATCTCGATCGAGCTGTTCACCATCATCGTGCTGGGCGGCCTGGGCACGGTGAGCGGCGCCATCGTCGGTTCGCTGTTCCTGGGCCTCCTGCCGAAGCTGACGGAGATCATCTCCCTGTCGCTGCAGCGCTCCGGCGCCTTCGCCGACTCGTTCTTCATGCAGAACGTGTTCAAGAACTCCAACCAGGTGCTGACGGGCATCATCCTCATCCTGGTGGTGCTCTACCTGCCGATGGGCCTGGTCGACCTCTGGCGGAAGGCGCGGGGCCGGTTCGACGCCCGGAGGCAGGCCGCCGGGCGGCACGCCGCCGCCGGGGAGGTGAAGTAAATGGCCATCCTGGAGCTTTCGGGGGTGACCGTCCGCTTCGGCGGCCTCGTGGCGGTGAACCAGCTCGACATGCAGGTGGAGGCGGGCACGATCCACGGCCTCATCGGCCCCAACGGGGCCGGCAAGTCGACGGTGTTCAACGTGCTTTCCCGGTACTACGAGCCGGCCGAGGGCACGTTGACGTTCGACGGCAAGAACCTGCTGCAGTACCAGCCGTCGCAGGTCGTCGGCCTGGGGATCGCCCGGACCTTCCAGAACGTGGAGCTCTTCCGGGGCCTCACCGTCTGGGAGAACCTGATGGTCGGCCAGCACTCGACCGCCGGCTACGGCCTGTTCGCCGCCGCGCTAGGCACGGTGCTGGCGAAGGTGCGCCGGGCCGAGCAGGAGGCCCGGGACCGGGCCCTGGAGGTGCTGGAGTTCTTGGGCATCGCCCGGTACCGGGACGCCTACACGCAGTTCCTGCCCTATGGCATCCAGAAGCGCGTGGAGTTCGCCCGGGCCCTGGTGAGCCGGCCCCGGCTGATCCTGCTGGACGAGCCGGCCGCGGGCATGAACCCCGCCGAGACCGAGGAACTGGCGCAGATCATCCGCACCATGCGGGACCGGTACGACACCACCGTGCTCCTGGTGGAGCACGACATGAGCCTGGTCATGTCCATCTGCGAGCGGATCACCGTCATGGAGTTCGGCCGGAAGATCGCGGACGGCACCCCGGCCGAGGTGCAGGCCGACCCCGCCGTGATCAAGGCCTATCTCGGCGAGGAGGAGGTGGAGGCAGAGCATGCTTAGACTCACCCACGTCTCTGCCTCGTACGGCCGCATCGAGGCGCTGCACGACGTCTCGCTGGAGGTGCCCGACGGGAAGATCGTCGCCCTGCTGGGGGCCAACGGCGCCGGCAAGACAACGACCCTGCGGGTCATCGCGGGCATCCTCCACCCCACCCGGGGCTCGGTCGTCTTCGACGGCCGGGACATCAGCCGCCTGGAGACCGAGGACATCGTGCCGCTGGGCATCGCCATGAGCCCGGAGGGCCGGCAGGTCTTCACGGGGCTCACGGTGGCCGAGAACCTGCGCATGGGCTCCTACGCCCGCCGGGACAGGGCAGCCGTGGAGCGGGACCTGGAGTGGGTGCTCACGCTGTTCCCCCGGCTGAAGGAGCGCTACAGCCAGGTGGGGGCCACGCTCTCGGGCGGCGAGCAGCAGATGCTGGCCATCGCCCGGGCGCTCATGGCCCGGCCGAAGCTGCTGCTGCTGGACGAACCGTCGCTCGGGCTGGCGCCGATGGTCGTGCGCGACATCTTCGCCATCATCCGGAAGGTGAACAGCGAGGGGACCGCGGTGCTCCTGGTGGAGCAGAACGCCAACCTCGCCCTGCGCACGGCGGACTACGCCTACATCCTGGAGACCGGCAGGCTGGCCATGGAAGGCCCGGCCGCCGAGCTGCGGCAGAACCCCGAGGTGAAGCGCATCTACCTGGGCGGCTAGCCCGGCGGACGGGAGGGAATCGGGATGCCCGTGGTGCACGTGAACGGGATCGACATCCGGTACGAGTGGCAGGGGAAAGAAGGCGGGCCGGTGCTGGTGCTGGTCAACGGCCTGCTCACCGACCTTTCCAGCTGGAACGGTCATCTGGACGCCTACACCGACCACTTCCGGGTGCTCACCTACGACTGCCGGGGGCAGGGCGGCTCGTCCAAGCCTGACGACGGTCCCTACCTGCCGGCGCAGCACACCGCCGACCTGGCCGCGCTGCTGGATGCCCTGGGCGTCGAGAAGGCGGCCCTGCTCGGGGTCTCCAACGGCGGGCTCATTGCCATGAGCTTCGCGGCGCTCCACCCGCAGCGGGTGACGGCCCTGGTGCTGGCCAACACCTACGGCCGGGCGGACACCTTCATGCAGGCGAAGCTCGAGTCGTGGCAGTCGGCCATGCGGGCCGGCGGCGGCCCCGTCCGGTTCGACGTCTCCATGGTCTGGATCTGGGGGCGCTCCTTCGTGAACAACCACTGGGACGCGCTCCGCCCCTGGCGGGAGAAGGGATCCGCCATTCCGGTGCACGCCGCCGCCAACCTCATCGAGGGCGCCAAACACTTCGACATGCTGGAGCAGTTGTCCAACATCACCTGTCCGACGCTGCTGATGACGGGGGATGAGGACGTGTTGACACCGCTGCCATACATTCACGAAATCCAAAGCCGCATCGCCGGCAGCCGCGTGGCCATGCTGGAGCGGGCGGGGCACTGCATGTTCCTGGAGCGGCCTGACCGCTTCAAGGCGGTGGCCGCCGCGTTCCTGCGTGAAGCGCTGCGGGTCTGACGGCGGAAGACAGGGGGTTGAACGGCCTGAACCAGTCACTCATTGCCTCTTTCGTGGTCCGCCTGTACTGCGATCAGGATGGGGCAGGGCGGGCCGATTCCTGCTGGCGGGTCGTGGTGCGCCACGTCCAGACCGGCCAGGAACGGCAGTTCCGCACACTTGCAGAAGCGTGGTCCTACGTGGAAGAGATGGCGAAGGCCGCTGACCCGCTTGGCACTGCCTCCAACGGTCTTTGACAGCGTCAATCTCTGCTGGGAGGTATTGCGTTATGGTTAAGGAGCTCGAAGGTAAGCTTGCACTCGTTACCGGTTCCGCACGCGGTCTGGGCAGGGCCATTGCGCTCGAGCTGGCCTCCAGGGGCGCCGACATCGTCGTCAACGACGTGCCGCAGATGGAAGAGGTCGCACTGAAGACGGTGGAAGAGGTCAAGGCGCTCGGCGTAAACGCCCGGTTCTATCCCGCCTTCGTCAACGACGAGGCCCAGGTGAACAAGATGGCCGAGGAAGTCGGCCCCGTGGATATTCTGGTTAACAACGCCGGCATCAACCGCGACGGCCACATGCGCAAGTCGAAGAAGGAAGACTGGGATGCCGTCATCGACGTCAACCTGACCGGCCCGTTCCTCTGCACCCGGGCCTTCATCCCCGGCATGCTGCAGAAGGGCTGGGGCCGCATCGTCAACATCGCCTCGTACGTGGGCCGCACCGGCGTCTTCGGCACCCCGTACTACGCGGCCTCCAAGGGCGGCCTGATCGCCTTCACCAAGGAAGTCGCCATCGAGCTGGCCCGCAAGGGCATCACCGTCAACGCCCTGGCGCCGGGCTACATCCTCACCGACATGATGAAGAACTACCCCAAGGAGTACCTGGACGAGATCACCTCCAAGATCCCCGTGCAGAAGTGGGCTCAGCCCGAGGATATCGCCTACTGGGTGGGCGTCGTCGCCTCGCCGCGGGCGTGGTACATGACCGGCGCCGTCATCGACTGCAACGGCGGCTGGTACATGTAAAGGAGGCTGTGAGCATTGCGTGAAGCCGTCATCGTCTCTGCTGCCCGTACGGCGATCGGCTCCTTCGGCGGGACCCTGAGCACCGTGCCGGCCCACGAGCTCGGCGCCGCGGTCATCCGGGCGGTCCTGGACCGGGCGGGCGTCAAGCCCGAGATGGTGGACGAGGTGCTGATGGGCCAGATCCTCACCGCCGCACAGGGCCAGAACCCGGCCCGCCAGGCGGCGCTGAAGGCCGGCATCCCGGTCTCCACCCCGGCCACCTCCGTGAACAAGGTCTGCGGCTCCGGGCTGAAGACCGTGGCCCTGGCCGCGCAGGCCATCATGCTGGGCGACGCCGACATCGTCGTCGCCGGCGGCCAGGAGAATATGTCGCTGGCCCCGTACGCCCTGCCCCAGGCCCGGTACGGCTACCGCATGGGCCACGGCCAGCTCGTCGACACGATGATCAAGGACGGCCTCTGGTGCGCCTTTGAGGACTGCCACATGGGCATCACGGCCGAGAACATCGCCGAGCAGTACGGCATCAGCCGGGAGGAGCAGGACGAGTTCGCCCTGTCCTCCCAGGCGAAGGCCGAGGCGGCCGTCAAGGCCGGCCGGTTCAAGGACGAGATCGTGCCGGTCACGGTGCAGAGCCGCAAGAGCGAGATCGTCTTCGACACCGACGAGTTCCCGCGCTTCGGGACCACCCTGGAGGCGCTGGCGAAGCTGCGGCCGGCCTTCAAGAAGGACGGCACCGTCACGGCCGGCAACGCCTCGGGCATCAACGACGGCGCGGCCGCGGTGCTGGTCATGTCGGCCGACAAGGCGAAGGAGCTGGGCCTCACGCCCATGGCCGTCATCCGGTCGTACGCCTCCGCCGGCGTGGAACCCCGCATCATGGGCATGGGCCCGGTGCCGGCGACCCGCAAGGCGCTGGCCAGGGCCGGCCTCACCCTCGACCAGATCGACCTGATCGAGGCCAACGAGGCCTTCGCCGCCCAGGCGCTGGGCGTGGCCCGGGAGCTCCAGTTTGATTTCGCGAAGGTCAACGTCAACGGCGGCGCCATCGCCCTGGGCCATCCGGTCGGGGCTTCCGGAACCCGCATCCTGGTCACGTTGCTGCACGAGATGCAGAAGCGGCAGAGCCGTTACGGACTGGCGACTCTTTGCATCGGCGGCGGCCAGGGGATCGCCATGATCGTGGAGCGGCCGTAAGGCCTCCGGTCCCGGGGGCGGCGGGGGTGCCCGCCGCCCCTGGCCGATCTTCACCTTCGGCTCCGAGGACGTGAAGCGGCCCGCGGTGATGCCGCCCGGGGAGGATAGCGGCGGGCTGGCCGGGGGTTAGGGGGTGAAGAACACCCCCGGGGGTAATGATGCGGGCTGCGGGAGAGGCGGTTGCGCGCAGAATCTTAACTTGCCAGGGGGACCAGGATTATGATCTTGCGCGGACTCCCGGGTTGGGGGACGGGATGAGCAGGCTGACCGACCGGCTGGAACATGAAGGAGGCGGGCGGAGAGGTGAGACTGAGCGGGACTTCCACCTGAACACGGTCCCTCGGCGAACGAGAGATACCCACCTGGGGTAAGCTCGGGGGCGATGGAACACGCCGTTGCGCGCAGAATCTTAACTGGCCAGGGGGAACAGGGTTAAGATTCTGCGCGCTGCCGGTTGCGAAAGGCCCCGCCCGCCCTCAACGGGGCGGGCGGGGCCGACGTGTGAAACAGGTTTCAGTTCCCTTCCTCCTCCAGCTCCCGGGCCAGGTTGTAGCCCCGGTCGCCGAAGGGCTGCAGCTTGCGCAGCCACTTCTGCTTCAGCTTCTTCAGCGCCCCGTCCCGGTCGAAGTAGCCGGTCTCGGGCTCCTCCAGGGTCTCGAGCCGCTCGAAGACGAAGGCGTCGGGGCCGAACTCGTCCCACGCCCGCTGCAGCTCGCGGCTCATGTGCGATCCGTTCTCGAGCTGGAACCGCTGGCCGTTCAGCGTCCGGAAGTTGGGCGTGACGCCGATCCAGACCATGCCGTTCCGGACGTTCCGGATCTGGAAGACGCCGCCCTCGGTCTTCGCCTCCCGGGCGAGGCGCTTCAGCTCCTTCCTGCGGTCCACGGGGTTCACCCTTTCTGCGTCCCCGCCGCTGCGCCAGTACTGGCTGCCGTCGGGCAGCCGGCTGAGGTGGCCGAAGTCGACCAGGCAGCGCCGGAGCAGTACGTAGTCTTCTGCGATGGTCTCCAGGATCGCGTTGACCTCCCGTTCACTGTAGCGACGGCCGGGCTCGAACCGCCCTGCGACCGCCTCCGCGATGATCCGCCGGTGCTTCTCGGGCGTGGCGCCGCTGAAGCGCTGCAGCGGGCCGTCCAGCCCGTGGGGGAAGTAGCGCGCCAGGATCCGCTCCCGCTCGCCGGAGGGGTTCGCCGCGGCCCCGCACCGCTGCCCGGGCTCGGCGGGTGTCGCCGCCCGCCTGCGCTTCGGGCCGGGCCCGCCGGCGGCGTCCTCGCCGCTCCCGCCCTGCCGCTCGCGCAGAAGTTCCATGATCGCCAGGAAGATGCGGGCCTGGCGCTCCTTCTCTCTCAGGATGAAGCGGTGGTTGCGGACGGTGGAGGTGGAGCCGGCCCCGATCGCCTGCCGGACCTCCTCGTCGCTCAGGCCCTCGTGGAACAGGGTCAGCAGCCGGCGCTGCAGGTCGGACAGGCCGTGGGCGGACTTGTCGAGCCCGACGAGCCAGGCGAAGACGGAGCCGTGGGCCTCGGCGATGTGGTGGCGGATGTACCGCTGAGCCTCGTAGAGGCGGCCGGCCACCGGGTAGACCACGCCCTTCTCGATGCGCTCCCCGCAGCAAAGGCAGGTGTAAGCTTCGGCCGATTCGCGGTAGCCTTGCTTCAGTTCCTCCAGCGAGGCGCCGGTCAGCAGATCCGGCAAGACCACTGGACATCAACTCGTTTCGTCTAAGAATGCCTAGACAGTATACCGCGTAGTCGGGTGCATCGTCAAGTCGCATAAGAAGGCGGTCCCGCCCCGAGTGGGCGGGACCGCCGCCGCGTCAGAAGCCAGCGCGTGCGACCCCGAGCTCCGGCGCTGCACATCCGTTCCCCGATGCAACCAGGAACAAGTTATTCAAAGAACTTGGTATACAAAATCGAATTACTAGAGGAAAGATTGCAAATTGAGTATAATTCAATATCAGGGTGCGGCGCCGCAACCCAACCTTGGCATAGGGGGAGTGGAGAAAGTGAGTCCCAAGGATGCGGAGCGGTATGAACAACATTTCCGGGCGAACCTCGGGCTGGCAGTGAAGTTGCTGGTGGTCTGGTTCCTGGTCTCAGTGGGGGCAGGAGCGCTGACCGTGTGGCTGGATCAGTTCCGGATTCTCACGGGGTTCCCGCTGGGGTACTACATGGGGGCCCAGGGCGCGCAGATCACCTTCGTGATCCTCATCTTCATCTATGCCTTCCGCATGCGGACGATCGACCAGAAGTACGGAGTGGACGAGTAAGGGGGTGAGCGCACATGTTCAGTCAAATTGACAGGCTGGGTCGCATCTGGGGAATGTACACCCTGGCCTTCGCCGTCTTCGTCGTCCTCCTCTGGGTGGCGGAGTCCGCAGGGATCATCGGCCAGCGGGGCATCTCGTGGACCTTTGTGATCCTGACGATTGGCATCTACGCGACCATCGGCATCATGTCCCGCACGGGCAACCTGGACGAGTACTACGTGGCCGGGCGCACGGTGCCGGGCATCTTCAACGGCATGGCCACCGCGTCCGACTGGATGAGCGCCGCCTCCTACATCTCGCTGGCCGGTACGCTCTACGTGCTGGGGCAGGAGGGGCTCTCCTACACCGTCGGCTGGACGGGCGGCTACGTGCTCCTCGCCCTGTTCCTGGCGCCCTATATCCGGAAGCTCGGCGCCTACACCATCCCCGACTTCGTCGGCGTGCGCTACCCGGGCAGCTTCCCGCGGGTCGTCGCCGTGATCGCGGCCATCATCGTGTCGGGGACGTACCTGATCGCGCAGGTGTCGGGTGTCGGCATCATCATGTCCCGGTTCCTGGGCCTCGACTTCCGCATCGCCTGCTTCGTCGGTCTGCTGGGCATCCTCGTCTGTTCCATGCTCGGAGGCATGAAGGCTGTCACCTGGACCCAGGTGGCCCAGTACATCATCCTCATCGTCGCCTTCATCCTGCCGACCGTGTTCGTGGCCCAGAAGATCACGGGCGTCCCGTTCCCGCAGCTCATGTACGGCCAGGCCCTCACGGACGTGGCCGCGACCGAGGCGGCCCTGGGCATCACCAAGGGCTATCTCACGCCCTTCAACGACTGGACCCCGGCGCAGTTCCTGGCCCTGATCATCTGCCTGATGTGCGGCACCGCGGGGCTGCCCCACGTCATCGTGCGCTTCTACACCACCCCAAACGTGCGTGAGACCCGCTTCTCCGTGGGCTGGGCGCTCCTCTTCATCGGCCTGATGTACATCACCATCCCGGCGTACGCGGCGTTCGCCCGCTGGGAGGTCCTGCACAACGTCGTCGGTCAGGCGATCAACTCGCTGCCCGGCTGGGTGGAGGCCTGGACCAAGACCGGCCTGCTCACCATCAACGACCTGAACGGCAACGGCCTGGTGGAGTTCGCCGAGTTCGGCCTCAACTCGGACCTGGTGGTGCTGGCCATGCCCGAGATCGCCGGCCTGCCCTACGTGGTGGCGGGCCTGGTGGCGGCGGGCGGCCTGGCGGCGGCGCTCTCCACGGCCGACGGCCTGCTGATGGTGGTGGCCACCGCCATCTCCCACGACATCTATTTCAAGCTGATCAACAAGAGCGCGAGCGACCGCACCCGGCTGACCATCTCCCGGGTGATGCTGGTGACGGTGGCCGCCATCGCGGCCTGGGTCGCCAGCCTGCGGCTCAGCATCATCGCCGACATCGTCGCATGGGCCTTCTCGCTGGCGGCAGCGTCCTTCTTCCCGGTCCTGGTGCTGGGCATCTTCTGGAAGCGCATCAACACCGCCGGCGCCATCACCGGCATGGCGGCGGGCCTGCTGACCACCCTGGGCTACATCATCTGGTCCTCCGTCACCGGCAACAGCATCGGCGGCATCCTGCCCAACGCGGCCGGCATCTTCGGCATGCCCATCAACTTCCTGCTGACGATCGGCATCTCGCTGGCCACGGCGCCGCCCAAGGCCGAGATCCAGGCGCTCGTCGACCGGCTGCGCTTCCCGAAGCACCTCCATGACGCGGCCACCCCGGCCACCGGCGACTAGGGAGGGGTAGTCCGTGGAAGCACAGTTCGCACAGCTGCTCCAGGGGGGCGGGCGCATCGCCCCTCCCCCGGAGCTGGCCGGATCGGCCCACGTGACCGACTACGACGCCTACTACGAGCAGGTGATGGCCGACCTGGAGGGCTACTGGGGCCGGGTGGCCCGGGAGGAGGTGGACTGGTTCCGCCCCTTCGACCGGGTCGTGGAGGGGGACGGCCCCAACGCCCGCTGGTTCCTGGGCGGGCAGACCAACATCTGCTACAACGCCCTCGACCGGCACGCCGACGGCGCGCGCAGGAACCGGGCCGCCCTGATCTGGCTCGGGGAGGACGGCGAGGAGCGCATCTTCACCTATGCCATGCTCCGCCGGCAGGTGGCCCGGCTCGCGGGCGGCCTGAAGGAGCTGGGCGTCCGGAAGGGCGACCGGGTGATCATCTACATGCCGCTGACCCCCGAGGGGATCATGGCCATGCTGGCCTGCGCGCGCATCGGGGCGATCCATAGCGTCGTCTACGCCGGGCTCGGCGCCGGGGCCCTCCGGCAGCGCATCGAGGACGCGGGCGCCAAGGTGGTGCTCTGCGCCGACGTAGGCTACCGGCGGGGACGGCGGATCGACCTGAAGTCCATCGTGGACGAGGCGGTGGAGGGCAACCCGCACGTGGAGCACGTGGTGGTCCACCGGCGCGTCAGCCCGGCCCTGGAGCTGCAGGAGGGCGAGACCGACTTCGCCGAGCTCATGTCCCGGGGCTCGCCCGACACCCCCTGCGAGGTCATGGACAGCGAGGACTGGCTCTTCATCCTCTACACCTCGGGCTCCACCGGCAAGCCCAAGGGCACTGCCTACACCCACGGCGGCTACATGGTGGGCACCACGCACCTGTGGCGCATCGCGTGCGACATCAAGGAGAACGACATCTACTGGTGCACGTCGGACATCGGCTGGATCGTGGGCCACTCGATCATGGTCTACGGGCCGTTGGTCAACGGGTCCACCATCCTCGTGCGGGAGGGGGCACCGGACTACCCGCACCCGGGCATCGTCTGGGAGATCGTTGAGCGGTACCAGGTGAACAAGCTCTACACCGCGCCGACGGCGGTGCGCATGTTCATGCGGATGGGCGAGGAGCACCCCCGGCGCTACGACCTCTCCAGCCTGAAGCTCATGGTCTGCGCCGGAGAGCCGCTCAACCCCGAGGCGCAGCTCTGGGCGTACGAGCACATCATGCAGCGGCGGGGTCCGGTGCTGGACAACTGGTGGCAGACCGAGACGGCGGCGCCCACCATCGGCACGCTGCCCTGCATGGACGCCAAGCCCGGCCGGGCCGGGCGGCCCTTCCCCGGCATCCGCGCGGAGGTCCTGGACCACGAGGGCCGGCCCGTGCCCCCCGGCAAGGGCGGCCTGCTCTGCCTGCGGGGGGCCTGGCCCCACATGTTCCGCACCATCTGGGGCGACCGGCCCCGGTATGAGGCCTACTGGCAGACCGTGCCGGGGGTCTACACCTCGGGCGACGTGGCCACCGTGGACGAGGACGGCTACATCTCCGTGCTGGGCCGGGCGGACGACGTGCTCAACGTGGCCGGCCACCGCATCGGCACGGCCGACGTGGAGTCGGCCCTGGTGAGCCACCCGGCGGTCGGCGAGGCGGCGGTGATCGGCAAGCCCGATCCGGTAAAGGGCGAGGCGATCAAGGCCTTCGTGATCCTGCGCAAGGGGCACGAGCCCAGCGACCAGCTCGCCCACGCCCTCATCACCCACGTGCGCCACCAGCTGGGGCCCATCGCCACGCCGTCGGAGATCGCCTTCGTGCCGTCGCTGCCCAAGACCCGCTCGGGCAAGATCATGCGCCGGGTGCTGAAGGCGCAGGAGCTGGGTCTGGATCCGGGCGACCTGACGACCATTGAGGAGTAGGGAATCGAGTAGCGGGCCGGCGCCCAGAGCGGCGCCGGCCTGATCTATCTGTGTTCCGTGTGGGGCGTTGGCAAGACAGACCCCCGGGCACGCCTACTGAGACACATTTCCACCCAGGCTGCAAGCCAGGTGGAAAAACGTCGCCGTTCGCGGGACAGGCCGTGTGCAGTCGAGTCCGCCGTGCGGGATACCGATCCGACCATGCGTTCCCGCTGCAAGAATTGCGATCAACTACAGACGTTCGGCAGGAACGTCCGTTCGCTATGGCGAAAGAATTCTTGCGGTGGCCGTGCCGGGAGTGGGGCCGCCGCAGAACGGCGAGGGGAGGAAGGCCTGTGGTCGTTCAGGTTTCGAAGTACGCCGCCCGCTGCTTCCTGCTGTTCACGCAGGGGCTGCTCGAGGTGCCCGGGATAATCCAGCCGTGGGTGAAGGAGCTGAGGGGCCGAAGCGGCCTGATCCGGGCGCTGGAGCGGCTGGAGGCGGTGCAGCTTGACCCAATCGCAGTCGTCGAGCGAAACCACCACCTGGTCCTCCGCAACCGGGTGGGGGGCTACCGGCCCGAGCACCTGGACGGCCTCTTCGCCGCCGGGCAGGCCTTCGAGTATCTGGCCAACGCCCGCTGCGTGCTGCCCATGCGCGACCTGCCCCATTTCTGGCCGATCATGCTGGCGGCGCGGGCATTGCCTGCTCGGCAGGCCTTGGCCGACAGCATGGTCGAGGTGCTGCTTGAGCTGAAGCGGGAGGGGCCGCTGCCGCCCCGCGCTCTGGGCAACGAAGGGCCCCGCCTGATGGGCATCGGCTACAACCCGCCCGACAAGGCGTCCAAGGCCTCCGGTCGCGCGATTGACCTGCTGTGGCTGGGCGGCGAGATCTTCGTGGCCCGCAGGGAGGGCAACGAGAAGTGGTACGACCTGGCCGAGCGGGTGATCCCGCGCAACGTGGCGGCGTGCCTGCCGGGCGACTTCATGGACCTCCGTTCGCCGCTGCTGCGGGCCTGCTCTGTGGGAACCGAGCCGGGCGGAGGCTCGGGCGTTGGCGAGGGTACCCCCGCCGGCGAGGAAAGCGGGCAGAGTGGGCGCATCGGCGGCAGGGACAGCGGAGCCGCCGCAGGCAGCCAGATTCTCACGGGAGTCGACGTCTCCCGCCCCTGGTCAGCGCCCGACGTCGCCCCGGGCGAGGCGGAGTGGCAGCGGTTCCTGCTGGATAAGTACATGCGGGCCTACCGGCTGGCCGACCTGGGCGACTTCCGGTTCGGCTGGCAGACCTACACCGCGGCGGAGCGCCGGGCCCTGGCGGAGGCGAAGGTGGCTGCGGGCGAGTGGGTCGAGGTGCGGGTGGAGGGCGTGCGGCGGCGCTACTTCGCCCTGGCGGAGGACCGGCCCTTCCTCGAGATGGCCCACGACTGGGAGCCGAAACGGACCGTCCGCTTCCTGGCGCCGCTGGACAACCTGCTCTGGCGGCGGGAGCGGCTGCAGGACCTGTTTGATTTCGACTACACGTGGGAGGTGTACACCCCGGCCCACAAGCGGCGGTACGGCTACTACGCGATGCCCATCCTCTACGGCGACAGGCTGGTCGGCCGCATGGACCCCAAACTGGACCGGAAGAACGGCGTGCTGGTCGTGAACCGGCTGCAGCTGGAGCCGGACGGGGTCGACCGCCGGGGACTCCGCGCCTCGCTGGAGAAGGCCCTTGACGAGTTCGCCCGCTGGCACGGGGTGGAGGAGGTGCGGATCGACCGGCCGGAGCAGTGACAGTATGCTGTCACTGCCCGGCGCGATGCTGCAGGCGGAGGGAGGTCGATCGCATGACCCACGCACTCACGCTCTGCACGCAACTGGACCGCACCTGCATCCCCCCCTCGGGCGGCGAGCTGTACCTGCTGGTCACGCTCGCGGCTCCCCGGGCGGAGGCCTCCGGAGGCCGCCCGCCCCTTAACCTGGCGGCCGTGATGGACCGCTCCGGCTCCATGGCGGGAGCCAACCTCTACTTCGCCAAGCAGGCCCTGCGCTTTCTGGTCGATCAGATGGCCGCGGCCGACCGGCTGGCCATCGTGACGTATGACGACGAGGTGCACGTGCCGTTCCCCAGCCAGCTCGTGGCGCAGAAGGACGCCGTGAAGCTTCTGGTCGACGGCATCACCGCCGGCGGCACCACCAACCTCAGCGGCGGCCTGGCGACCGGCATGCAGCAGATCCGGCCCCACGCCGGGCCGGAGCGGGTGAGCCGCGTGCTCCTGATGACCGACGGCCTGGCCAACGCGGGCGTCACCGACCCCGATGTGCTGGTCGGCTGGGCAACGGCCTGGCGGGAGCAGGGGCTGGGCCTCAGCACCATGGGCGTCGGCCCGCACTTCAACGAGGATCTGCTGGTGGCCCTGGCGGAGGCCGGAGGCGGCAACTTCCACTACATCGAAGACCCCGACCGGATTCCAGAGGTTTTCCAGGAGGAGCTCCAGGGGCTGCTCCAGGTGGCCGCGCAGGGGCTGCACCTGACCATCGAGGCGGAACCCGGCGTCGCGGTGAGCGGGGTGCTGGGCTACCGGCCCGCGGGGACCCCGCACCGGGCGGAGGTGGCGCTGTCCGACCTGTACGCCGGCGAGGCGAAGCACGTGCTGGTGCGGCTCTCGGTGGCGGCGCCGCCTGCCGGCGGGAAGCTGGCCCGGCTGGCGCTCGCCTACGTGCCGGCGGCGGCCGGCGGCCTGCCGGAGAGCATCGAGGCCGAGGTGTCGCTGGACGTCACGGATGACCCGGCGCGCCTCCGCGAGCCGCCCGACGAGGCGGTCATGCGCCACGTGCGGCTCGCCGAGGCCGGCGCCGCCTGGGACGAGGCGGTCGAACTGGCCGACCGGGGCGACCTGCAGGGGGCGGCCATCCGCCTCTTCCGGGCCGCCGAGGAACTGGAGATGCAGTCCGCCGCGGGCGACGCCGGGGCGCTCGAGCAGGCCAGGGCCCTCAGGGCGCAGGCGGAGGCGATGACGACGGCGCCGTACGACGCCACGGTGCGCAAGCGCATGCGCCAGGAGGGCTTCCGCCGCCGCCGGGGGCAGTAGTCGCCCGTGCGGCGGGAACCCGCCGCCGGGGATGTGCGATGCGCGGCGCAGGGGCCCGCACCCGCTGCAGGCCCCTGCCGTGCCGGTACCGGGTGTGCGCTTACCAGCGCTTGCCCCACTTGCCCCAGGGGAACTTGCCCCACGGGGACTTGTCGAACTTCTGGAACGGGAACTTGCCGAAGGGCGGGAAGCGCCGGCGACGGCGCCGGCGGCGCCAGGGGTTGCCCCAGCCCATGCCGTCGTCCCAGCTGTCGTCCCAGTCGTCGTCGCGGCCCCAGCCGTAAGGCATCGTCATGTTGGATCCCTCCGACACAGCATATGCGCCGGCCGGTCCCGGGTTACATAACGCCCGGTCGGTGCGGGGCGCAGGCAGGAGATTCCGTCGCCGCCGGGGAAGGCTTCCGCTGGTTGACATCAAGCCGGCGACTGGCCGCCCATGACGGAGGGATGCCACATGTCCGCGGGATCCTCACGCGCACTGGAACGCCGCTTTCAACTTCTCACGGCGCTGATGGGAGGCGGAAGGCCGCGGGCCGAGGAGCTGGCCCGGCGCTTCGGCGTGACGCTCCGGTCGATCTACCGCGACCTGGCCTTCCTGGAGCAGGTGGGGGTGCCCATTGTGCGGGACGGCGGCCGGTACGCGGTGCTCGACACCTTCAAGGTAAGACCGATCCAGTTTCAGCCGGATGAGATCCTGGCCCTGATGGCCGCGCTGGACTTCGGCCTGCGGAAGCGGCCGGTCGCGGGCTCGGCGGCCCGCAGCGCCTGGGAGAAGCTGCTCGCCGTGCTTCCGGCCCAGCAGCAGGAGCTGGCCGGCGAGCTGAACCAGACGCTGGTGGTGGACCCCATCCAGGCGTACTCCCTGCCGCCGTCCCCCGACGTGGAGGCCGCCTGCCGGGCGGCCGTCGAGGGGCCGCATCCCCTGCGCATCCTCTACCAGTCCCTCCGCGCCGAGGAGCCCGTCGAGCGCGTCGTCCGCCCGTACGGCCTGGCGTACCGGGGCACGGCCCTCTACCTCATCGGGTTCTGCGAACTGCGCCGGGAGATCCGGATCTTCCGGGCCAACCGCATCCTGGAGGCGCAGGTGCTCAGCAGCACCTTCGAGCGGCCGGCCGACTTCGATCTGGAACGGTACCTCAGCGACATCTGGGGCATCGAGTTCGGCCCGCTCATGCACGTGTGCGTCCGGTTCGACCGGTCGGTGGCCCGCCTGGTGCGGGAGACGGTGTGGCATCCGTCGCAGCGGGTGGACGAGGAGGAGGGCGGCTCGGTGATCCTGCGCATGGAGGCGCGGGGGACGGGCGAACTCGCCCGGTGGCTGGCCGGCTTCGGCGGCAACGCGGAGGTGCTGGAGCCGCCCGAGCTGCGGGAGGCCGTGTGCGCGCTGGGGCGGGGCATCGTGGAGCGTTATGCGGGCAAGTAGGCCCCATGCTGTTGGGAGGCGAGGTGGTGTTCCGATGCGGTTCCGGCGTTCCCTGTGCGTGGTGCCGGTGCTCGTCCTGGCACTGCTGACGGGTCCCGCCGGCGGGGCGGCCGCGCTGGCGGCGGAGGCGGCCGGTCAGCCGGCGGCCGGCGCAGATGCGGGGTCCTCCATGACGGACCTGCTGACCGACCTGAATCAGTCGCTGAAGTCGGAGAACGAGACCCTCAAAACCCTGAACGACGTCCTTCGGGCCGAGAACGAGGCCCTGAAGCAGGAGAACGAGCTGCTGCGCAGCCAGTTGAACGAGGCCATGCGCCGGCTGCAGGAGCTGGAGGCCTCGGCGAGGCAGGTCTCGACGGTGGAGGGGCTGGCCGCCGAACTGCGTACGCGCGTCTTCCGCGTGGACGTATACGACTACGGGGGCCGGCTGATCAGCATCGGCAGCGCCGTGGCGGTGACGGAGGACGAGGTGGTCACCAACTACCACGTGGTGGAAGAGGCCTGGTCCGCGGAGCTGGTCACTGAGTCGGGCGACCGCATCCCGGTTGTGGGCATGACGGCCTTCAACGAGGCGTGGGACCTGGCGGTGCTGCAGGTGAGCGGGCGGCTTCAACCCGTGACGATCCGCACCGGCGCCGTCCGCGTCGGGGAGGACGTGGTGGCCATCGGCAGTCCGATCGGCCTGACGAACACCGTGTCCACGGGCATCGTCAGCGCCCTGCGCACCATGGACGGGCTGGACGTCATCCAGGTGAGCGCGCCGATCTCCCAGGGCAGCAGCGGCGGCGGGGTCTTCGACCGGCAGGGCCGGCTCATCGGGATCACCCGCGCCTACATGAAGGACGGCCAGAACCTGAACTTCGCCATCCCGACGCAGTACGTGCGGCGGGTGCTGGCGCAGGCGGGCCCCGCCAGGGACCTGCCCGGCGTGAGCCGGGTGACCCCCCAGAACCTGGTGACCGTGCTGTACCAGACCTACCCTGCGCTCCACCTGGGTGATGAGGAGGTGGCCGTCGACTACCTGCTGGTTCCCGACTCGTCGGCGGCTCCCGGGGAGGCGCCTGAGAACCTGTGGATCCTCATGGACGACGAGGCGTACTTGAACTTCCTGACGGCCATGGTGTTCGGGGGCGACGTTGCGGGCAACGAGGCTGCGGTCCAGGCGTTCGTGCAGAACGTGGCCTCCGTGGTCGCCAAGGCCTATCCGAATCTGGATTCGACCGTGTTCTTCGCATACTTCGGGGAGTACACGTACTACCCGTGGGGATACGACTACGTCCGCTACAACCCGGAAACCGGCACGTGGTGGGTCGTCCGCCCGGTGCTGGTGTACTGGCAGTACCTGGGCGATTGGGACTACATGTGGTTCGACTGAGCGGGACGGGGGAGTGGCGCAGACAGGCACGAGATGGGGCCGGGGACGGTGGCGTGGAGGCCGCCGGTCCCGGCCCCGGGCGCGTGGTGGCAGCATCTCGACGCGGCAGGGCCCGGGCTCATGCACGTGCAAGCGGCGACGCGGCGGCTGGCCCCTCGCACCCACGCGGCATACAGACTTCATTGAAGATTAGGTAGAGAACAACTTTTCAAAGAGGAGGTCAGAACCCCCACGTCCAATTTCATTCCCTAACCCCGGGCGCCGTGCCCGGTACACAGAGAGGGAGGGACTCAGTTCATGGGGGTTCGCACCAAGCGGTTCCGGTGGGCGGTTGGCCTGCTCCTTGCTGCCCTCGTGGCGCTCTCCGCCTGCAGCGGCGGTGGCTCCACGCCCAGCGGGACTGACGGCGGCTCGCAGAGCGGGGGTCAGCAGGACAGCGCGCCCACCCAGCAGCAGGGGGACACGACGACGCCGGCGCCGCAGCAGCCGGCCGTGCAGGAGAGGGTGCTGGTCTGGGGCCGCGGCGGCGACTCGGTCGCGCTCGATCCGATCCAGGTGACCGACGGGGAGTCGTTCAAGGTCACCCACCAGATCTACGAGGGCCTCCTGGACTACGCCCCGGGCAGCACCGAGGTTGTGCCCGTGCTGGCCACCGAATGGGATTCCAGCGAGGACGGCCTGGAGTGGACCTTCCGGCTGCGCCAGGGCGTGAAGTTCCACGACGGCACGCCGTTCAACGCCGAGGCGGTGAAGATCAACTTCGACCGGTGGCGCAACACGTCCGACCCGCTGCACGTCGGCGGCGACTTCGCCTACTACGTGCACATGTTCAGCGGGTTCGACGACAAGTCGGTGATCCAGGACGTTCAGGTGGTCGACGAGTACACGGTCAAGTTCGTGCTGAAGCAGGTGCAGGCGTCGTTCCTGCAGGACCTCGCGATGGTGCCGTTCGCCATCGCCAGCCCCAAGGCGCTGCAGGAGAACCCCGAAGGGCTGAACGACAACCCCGTAGGCACCGGCCCCTTCAAGTTCGTCTCCTGGACCAAGGGCGACCGCATCGTGCTGGAGGCCAACCCCGACTACTGGGGCGGCAAGCCGGCCATCGACCGGCTGATCTACCGCTCGATCCCGGACAACAACGCCCGCCTGGTCGCCCTGCAGGCCGGTGAGCTGGACGTGATGGACGGCGTGGAGCCCGCCTTCCTGCCCACGATTCAGGCCACGGGCCAGTTCGACATCATCGAGCGGCCGCCGATGAACGTCGGCTACCTGGCGTTCAACACCCAGAAGCCCCCGTTCGACAACGTGCTGATCCGCCGGGCCATCAACCACGCCATCAACAAGGAAGAGCTGAACACCGCCTTCTACGGCGGCCTGGGCATCCCGGCCATTTCCCCGCTGCCGCCCTCGGTCTGGGGCCACAATCCCAACGTCCCCAAGTACGAGTACGACCCCGAGCGGGCGAAGGAGCTGCTGGCCGAGGCGGGCTACGGGCCGGGCAATCCCCTGAAGACCGAGCTGTGGGCCATGCCGGTGCCGCGGCCCTACATGCCGCAGCCGGAGCGCATCGGCGTCG
>ENA-UPSB01000971-UPSB01000971.1-bioreactor-metagenome-genome-assembly--contig:-NODE-971-length-39317-cov-56.872956_pt1 | contig 39317 bp, 34 predicted proteins | sample MGYA00238182_ERZ773286 | MGnify/ENA primary metagenome ERZ773286 (study PRJEB29026, sample SAMN07631240) | bioreactor metagenome | isolation source: Switchgrass digestor | place: USA: Dartmouth...
GGGTACGTAGGGCGGGAAACGGATGCTGCCCTATATGTGCATTTTAGGCGGGTTCGTTTTGCAGGATTGGGATGAAAGCTACAAGGTAACCGAAAGGATGGTCCGATATGGAATACATTTGGATATATCATAATTCCCACGACAGCGATTACAGGAAACCGTTTGGCGCGGTGCCGTGTCAGGAGACAGTTACTTTGCGGGTAAAGGTGTGTACGCAGGATGATATAAGATCCGTCACACTGAGGTTATGGCGGGACGGCATTGGAGAAACCAGGATTCCCATGTTCCTTGCGTGGCGGCATGAAGACCAATACGTGTACGAAGGGAGCTTAAGGTGTCCAGCAGATCCCGGTCTCGTATGGTATTATTTCATAGTTGAGACTGGCAAGGGATTGTATTATTATGGCTGCAAACCCGATGGGTTGGGAGGGGTGGGCCAAATCACCGATTATCCTCCCCATTCATATCAGGTGACGGTGTATAAGCGGGGCTTTAAAACTCCTGACTGGTTTAAGGACAGCATCATGTATCAGATATTTGTGGACCGGTTCTATAACGGAAACCAGGACGGGCAACCGCTGGTTTACAGGGAAGACTGCATAATACACCGGGATTGGTACGAGATGCCCAACTACAAGCCCGATCCGGTTACCGGCAAGGTGCTGTGCAACGATTTCTTTGGAGGAAACCTGCTGGGCATAAAGGAGAAATTGCCATACCTCAAGGAGCTGGGTGTCAGCGTCGTATACCTTAACCCCATCTTTGAAGCCTATTCCAACCATAAATACGATGTGGGGAACTATAAAAAGATAGACCCCATGTTTGGGGATGAGGAAACCTTTCGGGAGCTTTGCCAGGAAGCCAGGAAATTGGGTATATACATCATCCTGGATGGGGTGTTCAGCCATACCGGCAGCGACAGTATATATTTCAATAAAAAAGGCAGGTACCCGACCCTGGGGGCCTATCAGTCCAAGGATTCTCCCTATTACCCGTGGTACAGATTTATACAGCATCCCGACGTGTATGAATGCTGGTGGGGAATAGATACCCTGCCCAACGTAAACGAGATGGACCCATCGTATCGGGATTATATCATCCATGACGAGGATTCCGTGGCCAAGTACTGGCTTAAGAGGGGAGCAAAGGGTTGGCGGCTGGACGTGGTGGATGAAGTGCCGGATGAGTTTTTAAAGGAATTCAGGAAGGCCGTAAAACAGCTGGATGAGGAGGCAGTGGTGATAGGAGAAGTATGGGAAGATGCCTCCAGAAAGGTGAGCTATGGCAGGAGAAGGGAATATTTGCTGGGCGAAGAGCTGGACTCAACAATGAATTACCCTTTCAGGGACATGGTATTGAAGTTTTTCCTGGGTGAGTGGGATGCCGCCTATTTTAACAGGGCCATGATGAGCTTATATGAAAACTATCCGGTTGAATGCTTTTATTCGCTGGTCAACCTGGTGGGGTCCCACGATGTGCCCAGGATAAAGACGATTTTGGGGGAAGCGCCTCCGCAGCATTCCCTGTCCCGGGAACAGCAGGCCCGTTACGTTCTTACCAGGGAGCAGGAACGGCTGGCCGTCCAAAGGCTCAAGCTGGTATCGTTGTTTCAGATGACGTTCCCCGGGGTGCCCTGCATATATTACGGAGATGAGGTCGGACTGACGGGATACGGGGATCCCTTCAACAGGGGCACTTATCCCTGGGGTCGGGAGGATACCGAGCTTCTGGAATGGTACAGGAGGGTGGCTGCCTTAAGGAATGGCCTGGATGCCCTGAGAACGGGGGAATTTGTACCGGTCTATTATGAGGGGGATGTGTATGCCTTTGTCCGCAGCATCAGAGGGGGCAAGGATGTGTTTGGGCGGGAGCGCAGCGACGGCTTTGCCCTTGTGATGGTGAACCGTAGCCGGTACAAGGCCTATACCGTAAAACTTGATATGCAGAGGTGGGGTATAAGCAAACTGGTGGACGTAATAAACTTTGGTATGGAATTCTTCACAAGAGAGGGATACCTGTATATAGATGTATTGCCCCTCAAGGGCAGGGTTCTCATAGGCTTTTGATTTATTGATTTTTTGTTACATTTTAATAAATTTTTGGCCAGGGAACCGACAAATTGGCAATTTTTATGATAACTTATTGATTTTGTAAATATTTATATATAAACTATAAATAGGGGTCCCCTGCGCTGGACGATAGGGAAAGCACAGCGATTGGCCGCAACAGCAGAAGTATTGCTCTCGGCGAGGGGACGATAGCCGGTAACCATCAGGTTAAGGAATTAGCTAGAGGGTGTAATCTTGGATGAGCCAATCAGAACTAATGTATGGATATCTGCGAGAGTACTTTGGGCATGATGATTTTCGTCCCGGCCAGCGTCAGGTGGTAGAGGCCATACTTCGAGGAGAAAATGTCGTGGCGGTGTTTCCGACCGGGAGCGGGAAATCGCTGTGCTATCAGCTCCCTGCCCTCATGTTCCCGGGTACCACCCTGGTTATATCGCCCCTTATATCCTTGATGAAAGACCAGGTGGATCAACTGGGGCAGCGGGGTATTCCTTCCACCTTTATAAGCAGCATCATCTCCGAAGAAGAGCTTGCCAGGCGCTTGGACAACCTGCGCCGGGGGAAGTACAAGATAGTATACATTGCCCCCGAACGCTTTTATTCAGAAGGGTTTATTGACACCCTTAAGGGCCTGAAAGTGCCGTTTGTAGCCGTGGATGAGGCCCACTGCATATCCCAGTGGGGGCACAATTTCCGTCCCGCCTATTTAAAGGTCAAGGATTTGATACAGCAGCTGGATGGCCCTGTGGTGGCAGCTTTTACGGCTACCGCCAACAGGCATGTGCAGCAGGATATTATACGATTGCTCAATTTGAAGAAGTATAGGCTGTTTGTGAGCGGCTTTGACAGGCCTAATTTGGAGTTCAGGATAGAGAGGCCCCGGGATAAACAGGGGTTTATTCTTAAGTATGTCAGGAAGAATTCGGGCAAAGCGGGCATCATTTATGCCGCCACCAGGAAGGCCGTTGAAGATATCTATAACCTGCTCGTCAGCAAGGGCATACCGGCTGGAATGTATCATGCAGGGCTGAGCAGCCGGGACAGGGTTATGGCTCAGGAGGACTTCGCCCGGGGCAAGATATCGGTCATGGTGGCTACCAATGCTTTCGGCATGGGAATAGACAAGAAGGATATAAGATATATAATTCATTACAACATGCCCAGATCTTTGGAGTATTATTATCAGGAAGTGGGACGGGCCGGGAGAGATGGCAGGCTGGCCTCCTGTATACTCCTGTATGCGGAAGAGGATTATCATCTCAACCGGGCCCTTATAAATATCAATTACCCTCCCGTGGGCCTGGTGGAGAGCGTGTACAACAGGGTGCTTGAGGCGGGTGACAAGGGTGTACCCTTAGATGCGCTCCTTAAAGGCAACATATCTAAGCAAATCCTGCACAGCGCCATACGTAAGCTCATCGAGTATAACTACGTAAAGCTGAAAAACGGTGTTGTATACCCATTTCTAAATGGCAGGAAGTTCGAGCTTACCCAGGAGGAGATAGACCAGCATAAAAAGGTGGAGCTTGAGAAGCTGGATAGGATGATGGAGTACTGCCTGAGCAAAAGATGCTTGCGATACGACATCCTGGAGTATTTTAACGAGGAGCCCACGTTCACCAAATGCGGAAATTGCAGCGTTTGCGGTTCGGCTGCCGATGGTACCAAGAGAAAGTTCATAGACGACCTGCTAAAGGGTATACTGAGTTCCCAGGGAGATACCTATAATGCCGAAGAAAATGACAGGGCGGACGAGGCATTGCTCGACCTCCTTAAGCAGGTGAGGGAGAGAATTGCCAGAAAAGCGGGGATACCGCGCCAGGCGGTGTTTGACGACAACATCCTTGAGCGGATGGCCGCTTTAAAGCCGGTTACCAAGAAACAGCTCCTTAAAATCGATGCCGGCATAGAGCAGCACAAGGTTGAGCTTTTTGCCGATGAATTTCTGCTGGAGATACACCGCTATATCCGTCAAAAGACCATCGTTTGACCCTAACTTGTATTTTACACTTCTAGCCTCCTGTACTGGCTTTCCGCCAGGTTGTACAGGATTTTCAAGCAGGGAATGGACAGAAGGCCCAATGCAAGTCCCAATACGGCATATATGATCCACTCGGAGGCCTTCAGCTTAAAAAATATAGCTATTAAGAGGACGGATAGAGCCAGAACGGCCAATGTCAGCAACATGCTGAACAGGCCGTTTAAATTTTGCTTTACGGCTTCCTGCGGGTTATCCCACTCTAGCCTGGGATGTATGAGGTCAACCAGCAGGTTGAGGGTATTGAGGAGCACATTTCCCAGCAAACAGAGAACGAATATTGTGAACATCCTTATAACGGACAACTGCACTACTATTCCGACAACCACGGTGGTGATCACAATTCCTACGCCTGACATGGCCATGCTGTGGAGTAGCTTGGCAGTCACCTGTTGCCTTGCCGGCACGGGGATCATCTTGGATATCCAAAAAGTTTTGCCTTCCCTTGATATGGAAGTGCAAGCCACGATATTGATGCTGGATGCAAACAAAACCAGCCCGGCACAGCCAAGAGTAGTCCACATGAGAAATTGCGGCTGCCTTATTTGCATGAGCAGGTCCTTCATTTCTTCCGCCCGTGATATAAAGGGCATCAACATTATGAAAGGTACCATTATCGTGCCCGCCAACCCGTTCATGGCGTAGACTGGCGTTCTTAAAAACAGCTTCCATTCCCTCCCGAACAACGCCATCACGGGGGATGAAGCTTTTTCCACCTGAACATTTATCCTTTCAACTAAGAGCTTTTTTCTGCCGCGACTTGTTTCTTGTCCGGCCAGCAGCCCCTTGTAGAATATCAGATTGGCCACCCACAGCAGGAACCCGAATAGGGCCGCGGATACCACGAGATATAGTGCAAAATACATCCAGCCTTCTAAAGTTTGCCTTGCCAGTCCGTAAGTGGCCCATATGCTGGGGGGGAACCCCCGACCGATTAGTTTTATGATATCGGCCCGGGCCACTATCATATCCTGTATGAATTGCTGGGAGCTGTTTTTGGGCAATTTTTGTGCAAAATAGTTTATCGTCAAGCCCAGTAGCAAACCCAGCAGGCTGCCCACCACCGCCAACACATCTCTGTTTTTCCGTATGCTCACAACCTGCATCAGCAGGAGAACGAATATTGATACTAACACCAGGGGAATTACCGGCGTGAGCAACAATACAAACAGGCCTTTGAGCCAATATATCAATCCCGGCTGCATTCCTATGCCGTAGATGATGATTGCGGGAAGCAGCATGGGCCAGGTTACCAGATATTCGTTTACCACGATTATTATAAATTTGCTGGCCAGTATATGGTAGGGTTTTAACGGTAAGGGAACCAGGAGCTCCATATCGGTTGAAAAATAGAAGGCCGATATCACGTAAAATATGCCGAATATGAATACCATGAACTGACAGGCAAGGATAGCGATGAGAAGGACCAGCTCGGGACTATTGAGCATCTGTCCTCCCTGGTACACTGCCTGTAAAAACACGGCATAAAGCGATAATACGGATACCCCGCTCAATATGATGGACAAACCTATTAAGATCGGCTCCCATAGGCGTTTCTTCTCCTTTGTGAACCTGTAACGCAGGGCTGAAATGCCGAAATTCACATTAAGGCTGGTAATTAACAAGCTTATAAACTGTTTCATTGTTCCGTCAACTCCAAGAATATGTTCTCCAGGGTTTCGGCCTGCTCTCCGCCGCGTAGCTCATCAAGGGTGCCCACCGCTATCAATTTACCTCTGTGGATTATGCCTATCCTGTCGCATAGCCGTTCGGCTACTTCGAGTATATGGGTAGAGAAAAACACGGTGTTGCCCTTTTCACAGTGTTGCCTCATGAGCTCCTTGAGAAGGTGCGAGGACTTGGGATCTAAACCCACCATGGGCTCATCCATGATCCACAAAGCGGGCTCGTGAAGAAGGGCTCCCGCCAGAACTATCTTCTGTTTCATGCCGTGGGAATAGCTCTTAATGAGGTCTCCTACGGCATCGACGAGATCGAACATCTCCAGGAAATAATTGATCCTCTCTTTTCTCCGGTCGGCCGGTACTTGGTACACATCGGCCATGAAGTTTAAATATTCCATACCCGTCAAGCGGTCGTACACCACGGGGGTATCGGGTACATATCCAATACTTTTTTTGGCCTCTATGGAATTTTTCCGGGTATCGTAGCCGTTCACAATGATGCTGCCTTTGTCGGGTTTTAAAAGGCCCACTATCATCTTTATGGTGGTGGTTTTTCCCGCGCCGTTGGGTCCCAGGAAGCCGAATATCTCACCCGGCTTTACAAGAAGGCTCAGGTTATCGACGGCCTTGACCGTTCCCCGATTGTAGCTCTTGGACAGGTTGCTTATTCTGAGCATAGAAATGCCCCCTCGTTCAAAGTTAAGTACATTATACCAGCCATTTGCAGTAATTGCAATTGATGTTAGGCCAGCAAGGCCCAAACTGCTTTGAATGATGGCGGTTTGTCTTATCTTCCTGATTATGTTATAATTTTCGTGGGAAAAGGGTTACATTAAAGAAAGGCTTTAATGCCGGTTTACATCGCTTTACGGAAGGATGTCGACGGATGGAATTGACCTTTTGCGGCGGAGCTGCCGAAGTGGGAGCCAGCTGCTATTTGCTGCGCATAGATGATAAGAATATCCTCCTGGATGCGGGGGTCAGGATGGACTCATCTAGGGATAGCCTTCCTGACCTTCGTATCCTTCAAGAAAAAGGCGGCGTGGATGCGGTATTTATCACCCATGCCCATCTGGATCATACCGGTGCCCTTCCAGTAATAAGCAGGGAGTATCCCAGCGCTCCCATTTATATGACCCATGCAACCAAGGACCTGGTGCGCCTCCTGCTCTACGATAGCCTGAAGATCATGGAGCAACGGGAAGGCGAGATACCCATATATGCAGAGGTTCACGTAAAGCAGATGATGGACAGGATAATATGTTTTTCTCCCGAATTTGCCGTACAGCCCTTTAAGGATGCCGAACTTAAGGTTACCTTCTATCATGCAGGGCATATCGTCGGCGCAAGCTGCATCTATATACATGGCAAAGAGGGCAGCGCATTCTATTCGGGGGATATATCCCTCATCAATCAGTATACGGTGAGCGGAGCTTCAATCCCGAAGCTTCGGCCCGATGTGGCCATACTGGAGGGCACTTACGGGGATAAGCTCCACGCCAACCGCCAGATGGAAGAGGAGCGCTTCATCCAGATGGTGGGCCAGGTCATAGATAGAGGGGGTAAAGTGTTGGTCCCCGCTTTTGCTGTAGGGCGTGCCCAGGAGGTCATACTCATGCTGAGGCGGGCCATGAACAGAGGGAAGCTGTCCAGGTTTAAGGTATTTGTCGATGGCATGGTGCGGGAAGTGTGCAGGGTGTACCGCCTGAACCCAAATTATCTGCACAGCAGTTTGGCCAAGAGGGTGTGGAAGGATAAAGAAGTGTTCTTTGACGACTGGATACAGCCGGTGACGGACAGCAGGGACAGGGAGGCCGTGATGAAGTTTTCGGAGCCCTGCTGTATAATATCCAGTTCCGGCATGCTGACCGGTGGGCCCAGCCAGTGGTATGCCGAAAGGCTGGCCGGGGATGAGAAAAATTTCATCGCCATAACGGGCTATCAGGATGAAGAGGCTCCCGGCCGGCAGCTGCTTGACCTGGTAAATGCTCCTCCCGATGAGAGGTTTCTGGTGCTGGGTGAAAGGCGAATCCCTGTCAACTGCCAGGTTGACAGGTACAGCTTATCTGCCCATGCTGATAAGGTTGAACTTCTGGGGTTGGTGCACGCCCTGTCGCCGCGGCACGTATTTCTGGTGCACGGGCAGGAAGAGGTCATTCAGCACTTAGGAAGGGAGCTGCAGGCCGATTTACGGGGTAGGGTTTATGTGCCCAGAAACGGAGAGGCTTATGATTTCCGTATCGGGCGCCCCAGAAAGCAGCTCGAACGGGCTTTAACCCCTTCGCTCAATAGAGAGGATATGCCCGGCGAAGGGGATATGGAGGCTTTGTGGAGGCATATAATGGCTCATGGCGGGCAAAAGCGGGCCTATAGCCCCGAAGAGCTGCTTTACATTTGGTCGGGAAGGGAGCCGGTGCAGGAACAGGTAAGCGAGCTGGCCGACATACTGTTGCGTTCCGACTACTTCGAGCCCGATAGCTGGCGCCCTTTTTTGTACCGGCCACTCTCTGAAGAGCAGGTAGCCCGGCGGCTGCAGGAGCTTCAAGGGCCGATGGAGGTTAACCGCATGCTTGCGCTGGTGGATGAATTTTTCCCGCCCCAGGCGGGATTGTATAAAAAGGGAGCCAGGTTTGATGAAAAGGTTGCACTGCTTTACTTCAAATTTCCCAAGGTTGCATCCCAGAGATACAAGGAGGAGATCCAGCGGTTCGAGGAGATGACCGGCTGGCGGGTTGAGCTTAACCGGGAGTGCAATCTTGAAGCTGCGGAGGACCTGCTGGTAAGCCTTTTGCCCGAAGGGGCTTACCTGTCGGGAAGTTTGTCGTATTACCGTGCTCAGGGATGTTTTAAAGCCTCCATTGAAGGGGATGTGGATGTTGAAGATATAAGAAGGCGGTTCAGTGAGGCTACCGGCCTTGATTTGGTCGTTGAAGGACATGCCAAACAAAAAACATTCGAACCAGTGGCTGCGCGGCCCGGCCAGATGGAACAGAACAAGGCTTTCGGGCTCATAGAAGAATCATTTGCGGGTAAGCCCCACAGGCTGTATAAAAAGGGTTTGAAACGGGACGAAAACGGGCCCTATATAGAGCTGACCTTCATATCTCCTGAGATAGGCCAGCGGTACATGGATATCATATTGCAGCTCGAGGAGAAGACCGGATGGCCCATGAGGATCAACCCCAATCCCAACCAGAACGAGATCATCAAGTTGGCCAGACGGTTGCTGGAGCAGAGGGGTTTGCGCCTAAAGAAGAACCCCGGCTTTTTTCAGCTGGAAAAGGAGGTCAGGGTCATACCGGCGGATGATTGGGATTACGAGACCCTTGACGATATAAAAAAGGAGTTTGAGTCTTATACCGGGTACAGGCTGGTTGTTGAGAAAAATTGACGTTAGATTTAAAATATTATTATGGGTTACCATCTCTGTCCGTATTAATTTCCGGCAAAAATGTGAAGCTTGATATGGGGGTCATAGATGTATCGTTAGATGGCGGTAATTGACATTTGCAGTACTAAAGGCGTTTCTTAGTTGGATATCCAGAATGGATTAAAGTACCAGTGAAATGGGGGATGCAATATGAAGATAAGAAAAGCTATCATTCCGGCAGCTGGTCTAGGAACCAGGTTTTTGCCGGCCACAAAGGCCCAGCCCAAGGAGATGCTGCCCATCGTGGACAAGCCAACCATACAGTATATAATAGAAGAGGCCATTGAATCGGGGATAGAGGAATTTCTCATCGTTACCGGCAGAAACAAGAGGTCTATTGAGGATCACTTTGACCGTTCTCTGGAGCTGGAAGAGGCCCTTCGCAACAGCAACAGGGAAGACCTTCTCAAATTGGTGGATGATATCTCAAATATGGTGGATATTCATTACATACGCCAGAAGGAACCTAAAGGGCTAGGGCATGCCATATACTGCGCCCGTTCCTTTATAGGGGACGAGCCCTTTGCCGTGCTGCTGGGGGACGATATAGTCTATTCCAAGACCCCCTGTTTGAAGCAGCTCATCGAGGTTTACAATGAATATAAGACCACCGTTCTTGGATGCCAGCATGTACCCAGGGAAGATGTCAACAAGTACGGCATCGTCAACGGCATACCCATTGAAGACAGGGTTTATAAGGTTAAGGAACTGGTTGAAAAGCCCGATATCGATAAGGCGCCGTCTACCCTTGCAATTTTGGGACGGTATATCATTACGCCCAGGATATTTTATCATCTGGCCAATACTCCGCCCGGAATCGGGGGAGAGATACAGCTTACCGATGCGCTTCAGGCTCTGGCTCTGGAAGAGGCCATATATGCCTACGAGTTTGAGGGTAAAAGGTATGACGTTGGCCACAAGCTGGGCTACTTGCAAGCCACGGTGGAGTTTGCCCTTCGCAGGGAGGACCTCAGGGAAGAGTTTGGAAGGTATTTAAAGGGCCTGGTACAAAAAGAGCTGAGCGATATCTAAAACAAGTGCATGGCTTGCATAAATAAAACTTTCTTGCTCGTTAAACAATAAAACCGGAATTCCATGAGGTATGCTACAGGAAAGGGAGGAAGTTTGGATGGACTATAGAGATAGGTACAGGTTATGGATGGAAAGCCCTGTAATAGATAAGGCCACAAAGGAAGAGCTGGCGGCCATAGCCCACGATGAAAAGGAGCTGGAGGACCGATTTTACAAGGATCTGGAATTCGGCACTGGCGGACTCCGCGGCATCATAGGTGCGGGGTCCAACAGGATGAATAAATATACCGTTGGCAGGGCCACCCAGGGCCTGGCCAATTATATAAAGAAGCAAGGGCCACAGGCCATGAACAGGGGCGTGGTGATCGCCTATGACTCCAGAAGGATGTCAAAGGAGTTTGCGCTGGAGGCGGCTCTGGTTTTGAACGCCAATGGAATTAAAACTTATCTGTATGATGAGCTGCAGCCTACGCCGGTGCTGTCGTTTAGCGTGAGGGAGCTGGGCGCCATGGCCGGGATAGTCATAACGGCCAGCCATAACCCACCCGCTTACAACGGCTATAAGGTGTATTGGGAGGATGGGGGACAGGTACCGCCCAGCCGTTCCGAGGAGATCATAAAAGAGGTTTATGCCGTAAATCGCTTTGAGGATATCAGGATCATCACCAGGGAAGAGGCTGAAGCCCAGGGGCTTTTTCACCTAATAGGGGAGGATGTTTTGAGCCGCTATATCGAGAGGGTGAAGCAACTCTGCATAAATAAGGAGCTGGTAAAAGAAGTCGGCAAGGATCTCAAGGTCGTTTATACCCCGCTGCATGGAGCCGGTAACAAGCCGGTGAGGCGTGTGCTTGGGGAGCTGGGTTTTAAGAACGTCATGGTGGTTCCGGAGCAGGAACTGCCCGATCCCGAATTTCGTACCGTAAAATATCCCAACCCCGAGGAACCGGAAGCTTTTGCTTTGGCCATACAGCTTGCCAAAAAACACGATGCCGACATAATAATAGGTACCGACCCGGATAGCGATAGACTGGGAGTTGTGGTGAAGGATGGAAATGGCGAATACGTGGTGCTGACCGGCAATCAGCTGGGCGCGTTACTGGTCAATTACGTGCTTGGGTCACTGCAAAGGGCAGGTAGGCTACCGCACAATGGAGCCATCATCAAGACCATCGTGACCAGCGAGATGGGACGGGAGATTGCCAGGTCATATGGTATGGAGACGGTGGATACCTATACGGGCTTTAAGTTTATAGCCGAGAGGATCAAGGAATTTGAGGATACCGGCGATAAGGTATTTTTGTTTGGATATGAGGAGAGCTACGGTTACCTGGCGGGAGATTTTGTAAGGGACAAGGACGGAGTCATAGCATCCATGCTGGCCTGCGAGATGGCCGCTTATTACAAATCGAGGGGTATGACGCTGTATGATGGCTTGGTAGAGCTGTGGGAAAAGTTTGGGTATTACCACGAGGCACAGAAATCGGTATATCTTGAAGGTAAGGAAGGTATGGAGAGGATAAAAGCCATCATGGAGGACTTCCGTACAAACCCACCCGTAGATGTAGGAGGAGTAGGGGTTACCGTCGTTAAGGATTATAAGGAGCTAAAGGCTTATTACGTCCATGAGGGCAAGGTGTCGCCCATACCTATGTCCCAAGCCTCTAACGTGTTGCGCTATACCCTGGCCGATGGCTCATGGTTTGCCCTGAGGCCTTCCGGGACCGAGCCAAAGATAAAGTTTTATTTCTCCACCGTAGGAAATAGCTTGAAAGATGCCCGGGAGAAGATGAACAGGCTGGTGGATGGAGTGATGGCCAGAGTCAGGTGATAGGGGGATGAATTTGAGGGGGATCGATACTTTTCTGTTTGATCTTGATGGGACGTTGCTTCCCATGGATATGGATGAGTTTACGCAGCTGTACTTCAGGGAATTGTCCAAAGCTTTTAGCGATTTGATAGGGCCCGAGCGCCTGGTCAAATATGTGTGGGCGGCTACAAAGGACATGATCAACAACTCAGGGCAACGTACCAATGAAGAGGTTTTCATGGAAAGCTTTGCCAAGCTGGTGGGCCGAGACAAAATCCAAACGTATAAGGAAAGGTTTGACGCTTTTTATGACCAGGGCTTTTTAAATACCCGGCAGTGCGTGAAAGATGTGCAGGCCATGAAGGAGAGCATGCGCATTTTGAAAGAGAAGGGGTACCATGTGGCCATAGCCACAAACCCCCTTTTTCCCAGAAAGGCTATAGTTTACAGAATCCAATGGGCGGGCTTTAAGCCGGAGGATTTCATATACATTTCTTGTTTCGAAAATAATCGATTTTGTAAGCCCAATGTAGCCTTTTACAGGGAGGTTTTAAAGGAGATCGGCAAACAACCTCATCAGTGCATCATGGTGGGCAATGACGTGCAGGAGGACCTTGTGGCTTCTGCCCTTGGCATCAAGACTTTTTTAATTACCGATTACATGCTGCACAGGGGCGGTGAGCCCATCCAGTGTACCTATAAGGGTTCGTATGAGGATTTTTACGAATTCGTGAAACAGCTTCCCGTTGCTGGTAAGCAGCAAGATGTTCGATAAAATGGGACCATTTAAAGCGGGAGCGCCTTGCATGACGTATATATTTGACGGGCTTAAGGCCGATGACAGGGGATGGAGCTGGCTATATGCCGATCCTCCCTCTTTTTATTTTTTGGATACCTCGTAATGTACCAAGCGGGGTATAAAGGTTGTAGCGCGGTTAAAATTGTGGTACAATTTCCTAAAGAAAAGGAAAGCGTACAAACAGGAGGAAAAGTATGTGGTAAGGGTCAAAGTACCGGCTACTACAGCCAATATTGGACCGGGTTTCGATTGCCTGGGAATGGCAATTAATGTATACAACACCATAGAAGTGGAAGAATGCGATGAAGGATTATACATAGAGGTGAGGGGCCAGGGCTACCATGAGGTGCCCTGTGACCACACCAACCTGGTGTATTCAGCCATGCAGAAGGTTTTTGATGAGGTATGCTATCATCCGAAGGGCATACGAATGGTTCTGACCAACGATATCCCGGTAGCTCGCGGGTTGGGGAGCAGTGCCGCATGTATTGTGGGCGGTATGGTTGCGGCCAATGCCTTGAGCGGATTTAAGCTGAGCTTACATGAGCTGATGAAGCTGGCCGTTCAGGTTGATGGACATCCCGATAACGTGGTCCCTGCCATGGTGGGGGGGATGACGGCTGCCTGCTGGGAAGGCGAGGAGGTTTTATATGTAAAGATGGATCCTCCCCTGGGTATAAGGCTGGCGGTGATGATACCCGATTTTGAGTTGAACACTTCCAAAGCCAGGCAGGTGCTTCCCGACGTCATACCCCTGAGGGATGTGGTGTTCAACATAAGCCGCACGGCCATTCTGGTTGCGTCGCTTTTGACGGGAAAGCTGGACATGCTTTCAGTTGCCACGCAGGACAGGCTGCATCAGCCTTACAGAAAGGCTTTGATTCCCCATTGGGACGACATATTTTTTTATGCCGGCAAATGGGGCGCCAAAGGCGTGTTTTTAAGCGGAGCAGGTCCCACCGTTATCGCCATCCTGGATGAGGGGAATGTATCTTTCATAGATAGGATGAAGGAAGCCGTTTCAGCTTTTCAGGAAAGATGGGAGATACGCATGGTCGACTTTTGCAGAAGCGGAGTGGAATTATCGTGCATATAGGCACGTAAGAGGGCCTGTGTATTTGCCATCGTTCGCAAATTGGACAAAGGGGTTTTGCCGATGCAGAGTAAAAATGGATTCATCGAGCAGCTCAAGCAGCGGGGGTATAAGCTTACCAAACAGCGCCAGGCTATACTCGATGTATTGATGGATCTGGAAAGGCCCCTGGCTACAGCGCAACACATTTTCGAAAAAGTTGTCGAGATAAATCCCGGTATAAACTATTCTACCGTGTATAGAAACCTGGATGTGCTGGTGCAGGAAGGTATATTGCGCAAAATAGCATTTGATCAGGGTGCTGCCTATTACGAACTGATGGATGGCAAGCACCATCACCATTTGATCTGCAAGGGCTGTGGTAAGGTTCAGTGCGTGGAATACTGTCCCCTCAGGGATATGCCAATGAATGCGGGCTTTGTTCCAACCGACCACAGCTTTGAGGTATTCGGATTTTGCCAGGAATGCGTGCAGGCCAGGTTAATAGACGGCGAAAGGAGGAGAGAGAAGGAGTGAGTATTTGGTATGTTGAAAAGGAGACGCCAGGATACGAGCTCCATTGGAAGATAAAGAAGGTATTGCATGAACGGCAAACCAGGTATCAGAAGTTGCAGGTGCTGGAACTGGAGGATTACGGGCGTACTCTTATTCTGGATGATGCCATTCAAATCACCGAGAAGGACGAGTTCATCTACAATGAAATGATCGCTCACGTTCCATTGCTGACCCATCCCTCTCCTAAACGGGTGCTCATAATAGGAGGAGGGGATGGAGGAGCGGCGCGGGAGGTGCTCAAGCACAAAGAGGTTGAACGGCTGGACATGGTTGAGATCGACGGAGAAGTGGTCGATGCCGTGCGCCAGTTCTTCCCAGAGATCGCCTCTGCTTTTGATGATCCGCGGCTGCGTTTGTTTATACAGGATGGCATTGAGTTTGTTAAATCCAGAAGACAGGAATACGATGTGATAATAGTGGATTCTTCGGACCCGGTAGGGCCGGCGGTCCAGCTGTTTGAACGCCAATTTTACGGCGATTGTTTAAAGGCTCTAAAACCGGATGGGGTTTTAAATGTCCAGTCGGAGTCACCTTTTGACAATAAGGACGTCATGAAGAGGGTAAAAGGCATATTGAGCGGCCTGTTTAAATACGTGAGCCCGTATTTGGCGTGCGTTCCCACTTATCCAAGCGGGCTGTGGAGCTTTACAATGGCATCCAACACATACCACTATTTATCAGCGGATCTAAGCCGGGTACGGGGCCTCAATACCCGGTATTTTACCGAAGAGCTATTTAGTGCATGTTTTGTATTGCCCGCGTTTATAAACGAATTTCTTAATACCATCTAAACTGGTGATGCTTGGCCCTTTGACCTAATAGGATGGTTGAGGAGGCGTTTTGCTCGACTACTTTGGGGATGGGTGGTACCGGTGCATGAGGGACACAGGGAGAGGGTTAGGAATAGATTCCTCAGCGAGGGGTTGGACAGCTTCGAGCCCCATCAAATTTTGGAGCTCCTGCTGTTCTATTCGGTGCCCAGGAAGGATACCAACGAATTGGCCCATACTTTGCTGGAACGGTACGGGTCTTTATCCGCGGTGTTTGAAGCCGATCCAGCCGATTTGATGTCGGTTCCCGGCATTGGCAAGAATTCAGCCGTGCTGCTTACGCTCATACCGTCCCTGGCCAGGATTTATTTTAAGGATAAATGGGGCAAAAAACCTCAACTGAACAGCACGGCCAAGGCCGGCGAGTACCTGGTTGCGCTGTTTTCCGGCAGGCTGTACGAGGCCTTCTACGTGGTGTGCCTGGATGCTCAAAACAGAGTCAACCACCCTTGCCTGGTTCATGAGGGGACCATTGACCAGGCGCCGATATATCCCAGGTTGATCGTTGAGGCTGCCCTGCGGCATCAGGCGCACAGCGTCATTTTGGCTCACAATCATCCGGGTGGTTCCCTTGAGCCCTCGCAGGCTGACTTAAACGTTACGCGCAAGATAGCCGCTGCCCTTGAGGCCATATCCATAAGGGTGCTGGATCACATCATCGTGGCCGATGGCAAATACTTTAGCTTCGCCGATCACGGCCTTATATAGGGTTGCCACCTTATTTGGCCGAACGGCTTTATGCCCTACGCTCCTTAAGTGGAGGGCTAGCGTATGCGTTTTGCCACAAGAGCGAGCAAATGTACGGGTTTGGTGAGGGTGAGATTTTGGCTGGCCAGGCATTAAGGAGGCATAAGGAATAAAGGCGTAAAATTAAAAGGATATATGGGAGATAGAGGGCAAATTACAGCACGACGGATAGCCATAGGTTTATAAATTAAGGGAGGGGATAAGATGGACGTGCTTATCAAAAATGGCAGGATACTTACCATGGCGGGCAAGGACTACGATAAAGGGGATATATTGATCGAGGGAACCAAGATCAAGAAGGTGGCGGAGCATATAGATCCCCCCGAGAACTTCGAGGTGATAGATGCGCAAGGAATGTGGGTCATGCCGGGGATTGTGGATGCTCACTGCCACATAGGAATGTGGGAGGATGGAATAGGAGAGGAGGGCGCCGACGGGAACGAAATGACCGATCCCGTAACCCCGCATCTTAGGGCCATCGACGGCATAAACCCGGATGACAACAGCTTTCGTGAGGCCAGAGAGCACGGCGTTACTACCGTCGTTACCGGTCCGGGAAGCGCTAACGTCATAGGTGGACAGTTTGCGGCGCTCAAGACTTACGGGCGCAGGGTGGATGACATGGTTATAAAGGCTCCTCTGGCGGTGAAGGCAGCCCTTGGAGAAAATCCCAAGCGGGTATACGGTGGTCAGCACAAAGCGCCTTCTACCAGAATGGCTACTGCCGCCATACTGCGTCAGGCATTGATTCGGGCCCAGGAATACAGGCGCAAATTGGAGCTGGGCAAAAAGGACCCGGATAAGATGCCGGATAGGGATATTAAGATGGAGATACTGGTTAGGGTTTTGAACCGTGAAATACCGCTCAAGATCCACGCCCACCGGGCCGATGATATATTGACGGCCATAAGGATTGCCAGGGAGTTCAACATCGATTTCACGCTGGACCACTGTACCGAAGGCCACAGGATAGTCGATTTTCTGCTGGAAGAGAATGCAAAGGTCATCGTAGGGCCATTGCTTACGGAGCGCAGTAAGGTGGAGCTCAAAAACCTTACCTTTAAGGCGCCCGCTATCCTATCAAGAGCGGGGCTTAAGGTGGCCATCATGACCGATCATCCTGTAATTCCTATACAGTATTTGCCCGTTTGCGCTTCCATAGCGGTACGGGAGGGAATGGATGAGATGGAGGCCTTGAAGGCCATAACCATATATCCCGCCCAGATAACCGGTTTGGACGACAGGGTAGGGAGCCTGGAGGAAGGCAAGGATGCCGATGTGGTGATATTCGACGGCCATCCCCTGGACGTGCGCTCCAGGACCCAGTGGGTATTTATTGACGGCAATCCTGTGTTCAGGAGAGAGTAACAGGGAAAGAATGACTGGAAAGTTTTGTATGGGGCTATCGTGCTAATGTTGAACGATTTTATAAGGGGGTATAAAGCGATGTTAAGGGTAGCGATGCTCAGCCGTTGGCATGTACACGCAACCGGGTACGCCAACGAATTAAGGTCCCTCCCCGATGTGGTCATAACTGCGGTGTGGGACGAGGACCTAAGCAGGGGAAAACAATGGGCGGAGGAACTGGGGGTAGATTTCGTACCTGACCTAAATACCCTACTTGCGAGGGAAGATGTGGATGCGGTATGCGTGAATGCCCCCACAAATATGCATCCGGAGGTCATGATCGCGGCTGCCAGGGCAGGGAAACATATCTTTACCGAAAAGGTTATGGCTATTACCACAAAAGAAGCTGAGAGCATTGCAAAGGCCGTAAAGGAAGCGGGGGTCAAATTCTGCATATCGTTCCCCCATAGAACGGTGCCCGCTAACCTTTTTGCCAAAAAGGTGGCAGATGAAAAGCTCCTGGGCGACATTACGCTGATGAGGGTGCGCAACGCCCACGATGGCGCTTCCAGTAACTGGTTGCCCCAGCATTTCTATGACCCCGTACAGTGTGGCGGAGGGGCAATGATCGATTTGGGTGCTCATCCCATGTATCTTTGCAGGTGGATATTGGGGAAGCCTTCCCGTATAACGTCCATGTTCAACAGCTTTACCGGTAAGCCGGTGGAGGACAATGCGGTATGCGTTATGGAATTCGAAAGCGGGGCAATAGCTGTTGCCGAGACGAGTTTTGTATCCAGGAGCAGTCCCTTTTCGCTGGAGCTCTACGGTACTAAAGGGAGCCTTTTTATCGGGGGACCGGAAAACAGGGTTAAGATCATATCCGATGACCTCAATGCCAGGATATCCGGGTGGGTATCGCCATCTAGGCTTCCCGAGCCGCTGCCCAGCCCTATACAGCAGTGGGTAAATGGCATACTTAGAGGTTCGGAGATCCACTTCGGGGTTGAAGATGGGGTGCAGCTGACCGAGCTTATGGAAGCGGCATATATATCCTACAGGGAAAAGAGAATGGTGGAATTTTCGGAGATTGAGCACCTGTGATGGTTGAAACTGCCTATTTGAAGCGCAAGTTAGTCACATGTGCCTGCTGTATAAAACAATGAATGGGCGAAGGAATGTAGGGAAATGGGGCAATTTAAAGAAGTTAACGTTATTATATCTCAGATACTCGTATTGTTTTTGATAATAGTTTTCGGTTTTTTTGCCAGGAAGCGAAATATTATCTCCGGAGATATGACCAAAAAATTGTCGGATCTAATATTACGGGTTACCCAGCCGCTTTTGGTCATAACTTCTTTTAATTTTGAACTGTCAAAAGAAATGCTTCGCAACGTTGGATTGATCTTTTTGCTGTCTATGGGCATCCACGTGTTTTCAATGCTTGTGAGCCAGATTCTGTATCCCAGGTATCCGAATAATATCAAAAGCGTGCTCAAATATGTGACGGTATTTTCCAATTGCGGCTTTATGGGGTTCCCGGTTCTAGAAAGCATCATGGGAAGCATTGGTGTTCTTTACGGTTCCATATACGTTATACCTTTTAGTATGTTGACTCTGTCGTACGGCGTAGTGGTTTTTACCGGGAAAAGCGATAAGGATACGCTGAAAAAGATACTGGTTCATCCCGTCATTATTTCGGTTGCTATAGGCATGATTCTATTTCTCCTGCAAATAAAACTTCCCGAACCTATGTACAAGGCAGCATCCATGGTAGGGTCCATGACTTCGCCCCTATCCATGCTGATAGTAGGCGCTTTGCTCGCGAATGCGCCTATAAGGAAGATGTTTCAGGGGCTCCCGGTCTACTATGGTAGTGTTGTAAGGCTAGTTCTTCTTCCCGTGCTGGTTATGGGGGTGTTGAGGTGTTTTGCCCTTCCGGATGATGTATTGCGCACATGTGTAATATTGACAGCCATGCCGGCTGCAGTCAACACCGCGATATTTGCCGAGAAATATGGTGGGGATGCAGAATTAGCATCAAGGTTTGTTGGCATATCGACCATTCTTTCTACCGTTACAATCCCTTTGGTCATGCTGGTGCTACAATAAGTAGGTATTGATACATGCAAAAAGATGCCGGCAGCTCCTGGTTTCCTTAATATGGTACGCTGTGCAAATTGTTATTGATGAGATGGATACTACATAACGGTGTATGCAAAAAATATGGTTATATTAAAAACTGCCTTATGGCAGTTTTTTTGTTTGCAGTTAAAATATAATATCAAATATTTTAAATCAAATATTAAAAATATTAAAATTGATATTTACAAATTGAATACTTTATGATTTAATATAAATAAACAGATAACGGAGGTGGCTATATGGGATATCAGGTACCGGGTAAATGCAGTATCTGTGGACATGACATTACCATTACCAGTTTCTATTGTCCAAACTGTAAAACCAAAACAGAGGGCGAATTTACCCCATGCAAATTTTGTAGCTTGAAACGGGAACAATTGGATTTTATAGAAGTTTTTCTAAAATGCAGAGGTAATATCAAGGATGTAGAAAAGGAAATGGGCATATCCTATCCTACTATCCGGAATCGGTTGGAAGAGATCTTGCAGGCATTGCATCTTACAGATTCAGATCGGTCGGTAGAATGTAGAAGAGAGAGTATTGAATTAACAGAGATATTCGACGCATTGGAGAAAGGTAAACTTACACCTCAGGAAGCTTTAAGGAAATTGAGGGAAAAAAGGTAATTTACAAAGCTAAGGAGGGTGTTGAAATGAGCGATGAGAGAATTAGAATTCTTGAGATGTTCAAAGAGGGGAAGCTCAGTGCGGAAGAGACATTGGAGTTGCTTAAAGCTTTGGAAGAAATAATTCAAGATTCGGAACCAGTCTATTCCAAGGAGGAAATCGGAGATCAAGATACTGCAGAAAAAGAAAACAATATATTTGAAACCGCTGATGAAGATGAACGAAAAGATGAAGTAGATAGCGGAGATGAGAACAGAATTGAAAACATGAATGAAGGCGATTGTCAGAGTAAAGATCAAAGCAGCAACGGTAACAAGAGTGAGGAATGCGGCTTTAAGTTTCCAAACGGGTTTAAATTTTCGATGCCCAAAATAAAAATAAAAGTTCCAAAAATTAATATCCCCGATATCCAAATCCCTGATGTCGAAATTCCAGAGATAAAAGTGCCTGCCATTAACGTATCCGGGATGGGATTTAAGAGTGACAGCCATCATGCTGATGGAGATATTAGTATTGATTCTTTTTGTAATTACGATGGCGATATCAGCCTTGATAATATAGAAATTTCGGGGACAGGTAATTTTAGCGGAAATGTAAATGCCAGCAGAATCAATGTTTCGGGTATGGGAAACTTTCATAAGAGCATACGATGTGATGAGATTAGTGTATCGGGAAAGCTGCATGCGGGTGGTACTGTTATCGCAGATCATATCTCAATATTGGGCTCATGTAGCTTTGATTCAGATGTTAAAGCTGACGAAATGAGTGTTAAAGGCAAGGTTGGTATAAAAGGCTCCTTAAGGTGCGATGAGGTATCAGACTCTGGTGATTTTCGTATAGGGGGTGATGTGGCGGTAGATAGCCTGTACATAAGCGGCAATTTCCATGCAGGACGGGATATTCGGGCTGATAATATTGAGCTCAACGGTTATATGGAAATAGGTGGAAATGTAAATACCGATTCTTTTGAATCAACGGGAAGTTTTAATATCAATGGCTGTATTAGGGCGGACAGAGTAAACATCGAATTAAATAACGCCTGCAGGGTTAAAGGAGGAATTGTTGCTCACCGTATCGTTGTTACAAGGGCCAAGGATGATCAGAATATATGTCTTGAAGCACCCAGCCTGCAAGCCGATTATGCAGAACTGGAAAATACGAGGCTAAATATATTGAAGGGGCATAATATCAAGATAGGATCGGGATGTGATATAGACAGAGTAGAATACACAGGTGAACTAATTGTCATGGAAGGTGCCAATGTTAAACAGCAGCAAAAAATGAAGTAATTCTAGTCAGACGTTTAAACATACAATTTTTTAAAACTTCTGGCTCCAAAAAGTGCTTGCCAAATTTTCGGTTATCAATTATAATTATTGCGAACTGAATATGAAGTTGACGATGACTATCTTCGGGGCAGGGTGAAATTCCCGACCGGCGGTAAAGCCCGCGAGTCCCTCGAAGAGGGATTGATCCGGTGAAACTCCGGAGCCGACAGTTACAGTCTGGATGGGAGAAGATAGTGATGTTTTGAATGTGCATAGCAAAAGCTCCCGATGATAGCATCGGGAGCTTTTTTAATCTAAATTTAAGTTACGGGAGGAGAATGGCTTATGTTTAATGCAAGGTATAGCACCGGTGCAAAGCTAAATTTCAAGGTCCGGGATATCGCCAAAATCTCATTGCTTTCGGCCATTGCCTTTTTGCTCATGGTATTTGTGGAGTTTCCCCTACCGCTTTTCCCGGCGTTTCTCAAGTTCGATTTCAGCGACCTGCCTGCCCTTGTAGGCGGGTTTGCCATGGGGCCGGTGACAGGAATTATAATAGAATTTATTAAAAATTTGCTGCACTTCTTTTTTAACAGCACGACCGGCGGGATCGGCAACCTGGCCAACTTCATAGTTGGGATCGGGTTTGTGGTTCCGGCTGCCATGGTGTATTCGGCCAATAGGACCAGAAAGGGAGCGCTAATAGGCATGGCGGTGGGCACCGTAGTCATGACTTTGTTGGCTTCCCTGGCCAACTATTACGTCTTAATACCCCTATATGCAAAGGTATATTCCATGGACGCCATATTGAACATGATGTCCCAGGCCAATAAGGCAATAGTCGATATAAGGACTTATATAGTGTATGCTGTTATACCTTTTAATATCCTGAAGGCCATGATTGTGTCGGTAGTTACCCTGCTGATATATAAAAAGGTATCGCCAATCCTGCACAGATAAATCCGCCACGGATTTTATACCCCCCAAACCTAATGCTCCCCGTTTCCGTTAAAGGGGGAGCATTTTTTGTTTTGGCCCGTCCTTGTTATGCAAACCTTTTGAGGATATAATATAAAGACGTGATAAATATTTTACAGGGAATGATGTTTTTATGGTGGTGTTCGTAACGCATTCGGAGCAGGAAACGGTGGAACTCGGTAGCAGGATGGGCAAGCTGCTTGGCGCAGGGGACATAGTGCTTTTGTACGGCGGCCTGGGGGCAGGCAAAACGGTGCTGACCAGGGGCATCGCCCTGGGCTTAGGCACCAGGGATATGGTTACAAGCCCTACCTATACGCTGATGCACAGGTATGAAGGCCGGGTACCCATATTTCACTTTGACCTGTACCGGCTGGGCGGGCCGGACGAGGTTTTAGACTTGGGGTATGAGGAATTTTTCTACGGCGATGGGGTGTCCGTAGTGGAGTGGCCCGAGCGCCTGGAATACCTTTGCCCGGAGGAGTATGTGAAGGTGGAGATGGAAGCTGCCGGAGACGGAATAAGGAAGATCACGGTGAATGCGATTGGAGATCGGTATTCTAGATTTGAGAAGGAGCTGAAGGGTCTATGAGAGTGCTGGCGGTAGAGACTTCTTCTGCTGTCATTTCGGTGGCCGTAGTGGATGAGCAGAGGCTGCTGGCAGAATACATATTGAATCAGGAGCGGAATCACTCCCAGAAATTGGTGCCGATGGTGGAGCGGGTTTTGGAGGATGCATTGCTGACGCTGGAGGACATAGACGCTTTTGCGGTTGCGCACGGTCCCGGCTCCTTTACCGGGCTGCGCATTGGAGTGGCCACCGTTAAGGGATTGGCTCAAGCGTTGAAGAAGCCGGTGGTGGGGATTTCAACTCTTGATGGCCTGGCGTTTAACCTGGCCTGCGTTCAAGGGCTGATCTGTCCCATAATGGATGCCAGGCGTGCACAGGTTTATACGTCGGTATACAGATGGGCCGGAGATGGGCTGGAACGCATGGAGGAGTATATGGCCGTATCCATCGAGGAATTGATGGAGCTGCTCGACAAGTGGGATGAGCCCGTCTACTTTTGCGGCGACGGCATATTTGCTTACAGAAGCGATATAGAGGAGAGGATGGGCGACAGGGCAGCTTTTGCACCCCCAACCCACGCTATGCAGAGGGCTTCCTCCATCGCATGGCTAGCCCTTAAAAGGGCGCTGGCAGGGGATACGCAGAACTACTGGGAGCTGCAGCCTTTTTACCTGCGAAAATCGCAGGCTGAACAGAGGTTTGAAAAGCTCGGCAAGGGGGGCGGTTGAAAATGGAGTATGTTATCCGCCCGATTACGCCCGCTGACATAGATGCAGTCTGGGATATAGAGAAGATGTGCTTTTCGGTACCATGGTCCAGGCAATCCTTCGTGCTGGAGGTAGAGAAGAACAGGTGTGCCAGGTATGTGGTGGCTGAGCACTCGGGAGCCGTGGTGGGGTACGGCGGGATGTGGCTCGTCGTTGATGAGGCGCACATAACCAACATAGCGGTGCACCCCCTTTTTCGCAGGAAGGGTATAGGCCGGGCTATCCTTAAGGCTTTGATGATGGAAGCCCACGGAATGGGAATAGAAAAGATGACGCTGGAGGTCAGGGCTTCCAATGTGGAAGCTCAGAGGCTGTATAAAAAGCTGGGGTTTGTTGAGGTGGGCGTGCGAAAGGGATATTACAGCGATAACGCCGAAGATGCCATCATAATGTGGAACTTCAGCATAAGCCGTACGCTGGGTTTGACACGGGGGGAATAGGTAATGATGGGGCGGCCGATGAGATCAAGGGCATGGGTATCTTTTGTTTCGCTGGCGTCGATATTTTTGCTGGCCTTCATATTTCTGCTCTGCTGCATAGAAATCTCTGCCTTTGACATGGATTTTTACAGGGCAGAGTATGAGAAGCTGAAACGTCCTGAGGCCATTGGCATTTCCCAGCAGGAGCTCATGGAGGTCACCGAGGCCCTTTTGGATTATATACGGGGCAGGAAGCCGGATTTAAAGGTAAGGGCTGTCATCAAAGGACAGGAAAGATACGTGTTTAATGAGCGCGAGATAGCCCATATGGTGGATGTAAGGGAGCTGTTCATGAAGGGGTACCGGTTGCGTACGATTTTGATCGTAGTGTCCGTTTTTTTGCTGATTGTACTCTATATGCTGACCAAAAAGGATATGGTAAGATGGCTGTTAAAAGCCCATTTGCTTTTACTGGCCTTTTTAGCCGTGGTAGGCGGGATTTTGTTTTGGTTGATAAACCAGGATTTTACGCCATACTGGAATTATTTCCATTATATTTTCTTTGATAACGACCTCTGGCTGCTCGATCCGCAGGTCGATATCCTTATACAGATAGTGCCTGAACAGTTTTTCTTTGATATTGTTACCCGGATAATGACGCATTTTATTTTGGGGATGCTGGCTGTGGGTGCCTTACTTTGCGGAGCTTATGTATGGTTGAAGAGGGTAAAATGAAAGCAGGGATAGGGCTGAGCTTACGTCCTATCCCTTGGTTGTTTAAGTAGGTAAGTAGAGAAGTCATCCTTTTTTACGGCATTAACCTTCGTTGCTGAAAATCTTAAAGCCTCCGCAAAAGCAAAATAGGATGATCAACAGGATGATTATGGAGAACGAATCATCGTCGTGGAAGGATTTCCCTCCATCGCTGAACAGCAACAACAGTAAAATAAGTAGCAGTATGCTGTTATCACCGCCGAAGAAACCTAATAGATTGGACACCCACCATCACTCCTTTTATTAACTTCAATATCATGTTATGTAAGACTCGCTATAGTGTTACATTTAAAATAGAAAAAGTAGAGGTTTTGATCTTAAGGAGGTAATTTTCATGGCATATTTTGATGATGCGATAAAAAAGGCCGAAGCATTAAGGCATAAGGATGAGGTTATCATCCTGGCTATAGAGACTTCCTGCGATGAGACCTCGGCGGCCGTTGTGAAAAACGGCCGTATCGTGCTTAGCAACAAGATCTCGTCCCAGATTGGGCTGCACAGGCGATACGGAGGCGTGGTGCCCGAGATAGCGTCGCGGAAACATGTGGAGATGATAAGCCCCATAATCGATCAGGCGCTGGAGGAAGCGAAAGTGGGCTTTGATGGGCTAGATTGCATTGCAGTCACCTTCGGTCCGGGACTGGTAGGGGCCTTGCTGGTGGGGATGTCTGTTGCTAAAGCGCTGGCATATGCTCTGCGCCTGCCTCTTGTGGGCGTTGACCACATTGAAGGGCACATAAGCGCCAATTATATTGCCCATCCCGGCCTTGAGCCGCCTTTCCTCTGCCTGGTGGTGTCTGGAGGGCATACGCACCTGGTATGGGTTAAGGATTACGGGGAATACGCCCTTATTGGACAAACCCGCGACGATGCAGCGGGGGAAGCTTACGATAAGGTGGCCAGGGCCTTGGGGTTAAGTTACCCGGGCGGGCCGGCCATCGATTCCTTAGCAAGGCAGGGAAATCCGGAAGCGATACAGTTTCCGCGGGCTTACATGGAGGGAGATAATTTCGATTTTAGCTTCAGCGGGCTTAAGACGGCGGTGCTTAACTATCTCAATAGCGTGGAGCAGCGCAACCAGAGCTATAATATTGCTGACATTGCTGCCAGCTTTCAGCAGGCAGTGGTGGATGTTTTGGTCGATAAGACCATCAGGGCTGCTCAAAAGATAGGGATGACCAGGATAGCCCTGGCGGGAGGCGTAGCTGCCAATTCCCTGCTCAGGGAGCGCATGAAGCAGAAAGCCCGGGAATGCGGGTTTGAACTTTACTATCCTTCACCGGTGCTGTGTACCGATAATGCTGCCATGATTGCCTGCGCGGCCTATTACAGCCTCATGAGAGGGAAGATCCATGACCTGTTGTTGACGGTGGAGCCCAGCTTCTCCAACATCGTGAGCAGCCGGACCCAGTGTGGATAATGTGGTCAAAAAGCGTGTGAATAATGTGAACATTGTGTGGGAAAGGCTACAGCAGGCGGACAAGGCCTGTGGATAACTATGTGGATAATGTGAATATTTCAGAAAAATCATTATATTCTTTATTGTCGATATTTTGATGTTTAAGGTGCAGGGATTTGCAGCTCCTTGAATCGTAAATTCGGCTATTTTGAAAATCTGAGCAGAATAATTGTATGGGGGCGAGGAAAACTAAGAACGACCAATCGTAATGAATTGATTTTGGGAACAGGAGGTAGATTATGGAGCTGCAGGATATAATGACTACGCGGGTTGCGGTTGTGGGGCCGGACAATACGGTGTTGGATGCCTGTAAGCTAATGCAGATTCACGACGTTGGCGCTCTCCCCGTTTGTCAGCATGAGGGTAAGGTTGTGGGCATTATAACCGATAGGGACATTGTGGTAAGGAGCATCGCCAACGGGGCAGATCCGAAGACCACCCCGGTGAGAACGGTGATGACCAAGGAGGTCATCTGTGCAACTCCGACCATGAAAGCGGAAGAGGCGGCTGAGCTGATGGCACGCCACAAGATTCGCAGGCTGCCGGTTGTGCAAAACGACAGGCTATTGGGGATGATCTCCATAGGCGATCTTGCTACCACGTACCGCCTGGTCGACGAAGCCGGAGAGGCCCTGAGCGAGATCTCCGAACCTTCAAGGCCAGTAAATATTATACAATAGAGAGAAAGCCGTTTATTTTTAATGCTCCCGTGGAATACTAGGGATAGACGGGAGGTGAAACTGGATGCTACAACAATTCCAAAACCGCAATGACAATGCCGGTACTAGCAGGAACAGAAAGCTGGTTCCCGAAGCCAAGCAGGCTTTGGACCAAATGAAGTTTGAGATAGCCGGACAGTTGGGCATAAACCTCCAGCAGGGTTACAACGGCAACATCTCGGCCAAAGACGCAGGTAGGATTGGCGGCAACATGGTAAAGAAGATGATCGAGCAGCAACAGAGACAGATGGCCGGTCGATAAATAACCATTATAATTAAAAAGCAGGGCAAGTATTTCTGCCCTGCTTTTTATGTATGCTGCTATCTTTGGGCCACCTTTTCCCTTTCGCGGAAAAGGAAGCTTATACAATACGCCCCTGCGACGCCTACCAGGGTGTATACTATCCTGCTTATTAAAGCGTCGCGTCCACCAAATAGGGTAGCCACCAGATCGAACTGGAAGAGACCGATAAGTCCCCAGTTCAGGGCCCCTATTATGACCAGGATAAGGGCTAATCGGTCCATCTCATCAACTCCTTTGGTATCAGAATCTCTTTTCTAGTATTCCCTAAATTTAGGAATTATAATACTATTTTTTCTTCCCTGTTTATGCTTTTTATTTTTGAGAATATATACTGGACCTTCATATTTTCGGATTTGGTCAGCGTGGCAAAGTCGCCTATCAGTATTAGCTGCTTCTTTGCACGGGATAGAGCAACGTTTATTCTGCGGTAATCCCTCAAAAACCCGGTACGGGTGTATGTGCCGGGCCTGCTGTAGTTGCTTCGGACCCAGTTGATTATGACGTTTTCCTGCTCCCGGCCCTGGAAAGAGTCGATGGTGTAGATGTTGCGCTCGATGAAATCCTCCAGTGAACAGTTAAAGCTGGAGAAATACTTGGCGTTGGCCTTAAATACCTCCTTTAGCTTTTCGGTCTGGGCTTTATAGGGCGTAATGATGCATATGTCCTCCAGCTTTTCACCCGCCTTTAGCAGATCCAGTACTTTCTTGACCGATAGCATGGCCTCGCTCATGTTGTAATAGGTTGAGCTTTCCTCGGTTTCGGCCCGGGTTTGGGGATCCAAAAATTCGGAGGTATCGATGATTTCTATGGGCTTGTCGGGAAACAAGCGACTTCTTTCCTGTTGCGGTATTTTGTAGTACAGCGAATCGGTGTTGGGGTAGAGCCTTCCATCGTATATCAGCTCCGATATAAATGACACCATCTTTGGGTTTCCGGTGCGGTAGTTTATATCCAGAAATACCGAGTTAAACCTGTTTTGGTCGGTTATGAGCTTTTCAAAAAGGCTCTTTTGAAGCTCCTCGCTGGCCTGAAGATCTATCTGAGGGTCGTACTCCAGCAGAACCTCGCTCTGGATCGGGAAGGGCGGGATCTGCATGTGGTCTCCGATGATTACGGCCTTGTCTGCAAATCCCAGGCTGAACAGCGTTTCCGGTATGTCCATCTGGGACGCTTCGTCTATGATCACTATATCGTAGTTTTCGGGCTCCATGTTTCTATCCAGATAAAAGCCCATAGGAGTACCTAATACGATCTTGTTGGTGCCCTTTAGCCTGGCCATATAGGCTGGATTGGAAGTCGAAACCGTAGGGGCATACGGCAGGTTGGATTTGAACTCTATGTTGTTTCCGGTTCGCAGTACCCGCACCCTGTCCTCTATCAATTTTTCAAGTATGTTATCTACGGCTACGTTCGTCTTGGCCAATACCAGCACGTTTTTGCCGGCATGGTAATACTGCAGTGCAATCTCCTTTATCAGAGTGGTCTTGCCCGTACCCGGGGGTCCCTGAACTATCTCGAGCACGTGGTTTACGCCGTCAAGCGCGCATGCCAGAGCCACCGCCTGTTTTTGGGCCTGATTGCGAAGCAGGCTTTTATTATAATAGGCGTGGTCGGGAAGTACGTCAATATTGTCCCATGATAGGGGTGCTTCTTTCTTAAGGCCCAGCACTACCGCCATAAGGGGCGAGAGGGTATCATCCTCTATCTGGTGCGTTAAGCTTTCGAGGTAGGCCAGCAGTATGGCGTCGTTGGAGCTTCTGGTAAAGGTTTTGATCCGGGCTACTTCGTCTTCGGTGACCGGCTCCAGAGGTTTCAGCTCTATGATATAGCCCTCATTGGTTTTGTGCTCACGGCATTCAACCACCTCGAACTCGTATCCCGTATTTGAGGTGAGCACCTCACCGGGGAAAAGGGCCATCTCCATCCGGAATATAAACGAATTTCCGAATTCCACCAGGAAGATGCACTTCATATCGTGAAATTTCCTTATTTTTATGTCCAGGATCCTCTTGTAGACGTTGAGCTCTTCAATGACGGCTTTCTTATCTTTAAGCTGCACCAGCTCGGGTTTTGCGAAATCTACCTTGTTAACGGGTTCCTCGATAGGCCCTTTAATGCCCGCCAGCTTGTAGAGATCCGACTTGAGCAGCCTGTAATCACCTTTGCGGGGTTTACGAAGGCCCAGCCAGTCCCTCGGTACGGCTTTCAATATCTCGTAAAGAAAATCCAGGTATTGATTTCGGTTCATAGGGGCCAGTACGGTGACCAGTCCCTTTTTGTATATGCCGGCCTTTTTGGCATTTTTTATAAACGTATATTTCCTGCAAAGGCTTTTTAGGTCAAACTGCTTTAAGTATTCGTTGACCACCGCCTTTATGTTGGCCAGGCTGTCAAAATACTTCCGGTGGGACATATTATCGGTGGTGGCCAACCTCCCGGTCCTGGGGTTGATGTCAATCCTGGGTATGTTAAGGGTGTTGAATATAAACTCGGTGACCTGCTGATCGGGGTCGTTGAGCTTTGCGGCATAGTGGTAATATAGGCCGCTTAAGGTTTTATTGTTCAGGAACTTGAACTCCACCGAATCAAACTCCTTTGTACCCATAAGCCGGGGATGGAATACTTGCATTTCGATGGCCGCCCGCATTACGATTTCCCTTTGTACCCTTATGGGAACGCTTTCCCATCTGCACATGTTGCAGCTAGCTATCATGCTGATCCATTCGTTCACGGTTAGCTTTTCTACCCCCAGCGAATCGCATATATATTGTGCCACCGGAGTTTGATCGGAAGGCATCCTCAAGCTGTAATACGCATAAAGCCCCGACAGGGTTTTGCCGTTCAGACAATCAAATTTTGTGAGGCAGAAGTCCCTATAGTCCATCAGCCGGGGGTTTTTTAGTCCAAGCTCCTGCGCACACCTGTACAGTATTTCCCTGGCGATTTCCTGAGGGACCGATTCCCATGTGATCTTGGAGTTTGGCTCCCCTATCTGGGATATCCATTCCTGGATGTTGAGCGGCGGTATACTCAAGTCATCGCACATAAAGGTTATGGTATCCTTACCGGTGTTGAAGGCCAGGATGCTGTAGTAGGTATACAAGCTGGTCAGGGTTTTGTTGTTCAAAAACGAGGTTGGTTTGGAAAAATCTTCGGCCTTCAGCATCCGCGGATTGGATTTACCCTCTTCCTGGGCTTTCATAAACAATATCTTTGCCAGGTATGGCTTGGGCACCGCTTCCCATTTAAAATTCTTTTGGTATGAAATAAAATGTAGCCATTCTTCAAAGGTAAGCTCCGGTACCCCGTAGACGTCGCATATAAAGTCTATGCTGCGCATACCGCCCCTGTTTAAGCCGAAAAACCTGGAAGCAAAGCTGTAAAGGGACATGCCGTTTAGAAAGTCTAGCCCCACCTTTAAATCGTCGGACGACATCATCCGTGGATTGGAATAGCCTAGTTTTTGTGCAGCCTTAAACAGCAAATCCCTTATGACCTTATGGGGGATGACGTCCCAAAAAACGGTTATAGATTGATCGGTGATATAGGTTATCCAATCCTCTTCGGTGATCTCGATATCCAGCATGTCGCACATGTTTTTTATGACGCTACCCCTTATATCCTGGGAGATGCTTTTGAAGTAGTTATAGAATCCGGTAAGGGTTTTGCCGTTTAAAAATTTGAACCTGTGGGAGAAATCATCGTTTTTGATGTAAATGGGATGGGGGTACCCCAGCTCCCGGCAGGCCATAAGCAGTATCTTCCTCTTAGCTTCATTGGGGATGTTGTTCCAGGAAAATATGTTGTGGGTGCTGATGTAGCGGATCCACTCGTCTTCGGACACCGGAGGAATTCCCAGCTGATCGCATATGTTGGTTATGACATGGACGCCCTCTTTTCTGGGCACCCTATTTTTGTAATATGAATACAAGCCGTTCAATGGCTGATTATCCAGGAATTTAAACCTATGCTTTTCAAGGTCTTTGGATGCGATGAATCGGGGACTGGGCAGATCGAGCTCTTGCGCTACCATATAGAGGATTTGTCGGTGTACCTCGTCGCTTACTTTGTTCCACAGAAAAGCGCGGGGACGACCCGACTTATTTTTTCGCTTTAATATGGATAATACCTCTTCTATATCGTCTAATATTTCTTTTGCCTGGTATTTTAACACCTGCACTGCCGCAGCTCTCCTTTCGGCCAACATAAATGGTATTATCATATACCTGAAGTATTTTATTGCTGTCTATTACATGTATTTCAAAGTATATAATATAATTATATACTATTTATTGATTTTTCGCATATTGCAAGATTTGATAAAAATAACTGTATTTTTTTATGTAATTTGTACTTATGGAGCTTATTGGTTATAATATGCGCCGGACTTGACAAACTATAGGACGAGACATATAATGGTAAAGCAAATGCAAACCATTTGCAATTAGCCGTTGGATGAATGGCAGAAGTATTCCAGGCAGGGGGGAGCTGCATGAGCCACGTTCATTTACCCGACGGAATAATCCCCACCGTATGGTGGGTTGCGGGATACCTGATCAGCCTGGTTGTGGTGTTTGTCACATTGAAAAGAGTGAAGGCCGAGAAGGTGCGGGATAAAATACCCCAGATGGCCATGATGGCGGCGGTAATGCTGATTACCATGTCGGTGCCCCTGGGTTTTGTACCCTTTCATATGAATTTTGCTGCTTTGGCCGGCATGCTTATAGGGCCGGGTTTGGGCTTTGTAGTAGTTTTTGTAGTGAATTTCATTCTGGCCCTTCTGGGGCACGGTGGGATCACGGTAGTGGGTTTAAATACCCTGAACGTGGGCGTGGAGGCGCTGATCGGTGGTACTGCCTTTAGGCTGCTAAAGGGCAAATTTGGAAGCGTGCCTTCATCCGTCATATCTACGGCCATAGCTCTTTTGCTCTCTACCGCCCTCATGGTCCTGTTTTTAAGCACCGTTGGAGTGGTGGACCTACGATCTGGGGAAGGCATCCTACATGCAGAGGAACATGTGGAGGATGGTGCGGACAGGCAGGCAGAAGGATTGCATGGCGATGATACGGCCTACCGTTTTGGTGGGATAGCCCTGGCGGGCTGGGTCGCTGTGCTGATCGTGCTGTTTCTGGGCATCATATCGGAAAGCGCGGTGACCGCTTTGGTCGTAAGGTTTTTTACGAAGGTACGGCCGGATATGATAAACCCCGAGCCCGATGAGGACAGGTAGGGAGGGATCAGGATTGCATTTGGCGGAAATAGACCGGATGGCCAGCAGCGGTGCCAGCCTGTTTCACCGTGCGGGAGTGCCCTCCAAACTGTTGATGACGCTGTGCCTGCTGGTGAGCGTCATGGTGAGCACCGACGTCCTGGTGCTGGGAACGCTGATAGCCATTTTGCTGGTTTTACATTTAGCAGCCAGGGTGCAATTTAAGGAGATAGCCCACCTGCTATTTTACCCGCTTTTTTTCAGCCTGCTATTTGCCCTGCTGAAGTTCCAGGAATCATGGGCATCCGGCCTTGTGGTAATATTCAAAGCGACGGGGGCTGCCCTTGCAACCCTGCTGTTGCTGGTTACCACGCCCTGGGTGGAGGTCTTTGCCTTTTTATCGGCCTATTTACCCGGGCTGCTGGTGGATATATTCCTGTTTACATACCGCTCTTTTTTTATTTTGTTGGATCAGGTGGACGGGCTGCTGCGCAACATAAAAATAAGGGGTGGGTACCACTCTTTTGACGTGGTCAAAAACGTTAAGAATATGGGAGCAGCGGTTGGACTGATCTTGTTGCATTCTTTTGAGATGAGCCAAAGGATGTACAGGATATATCTGCTCAGGGGCTATGACGGGGGCATTCCCATAGCCCGAAGATGGTGGAAATTGGGCTACTCCGACGGGGCGGTTATCATTCTTTCGGTACTTATCGTGATTGGGATGGTGATAGCGTGGAAGCTCTTGTAGAGGTGAGATGCATAAAGCATATATATCCGGATAACACGCAGGTGACGCTGTGCGGCCTGGACTTTGTGGTAAACTCCGGTGAGAGGGTGGTCATCCTGGGCCCAAACGGTGCCGGTAAGACCACCTTGCTTTCGCATATACTGGGGCTGCTTGCGCCGGTTGAGGGCTCTGTAAAGGTCATGGGGCTGGAGCCGCATAAGCATTTCAGGCAGGTGCGGAAAAGTATAGGGGTGGTTTTCCAGAACGTCGATGAGCAGATAATAGGACCAACGGTGTACGATGACATTGCCTTTACCCCCAGAAATGAGAAGCTAAGCGTGGAAGAGGTAGAAAGGCGGGTGATGGCCGTTGCAACCAGGCTCGGAATCCGGGATATGCTGCACAAGATACCCCACTACTTAAGCGGCGGACAGAAGAAAAAGGTGGCTCTGGCAGGAGCCATAGCCATGTCACCGAGGCTTTTGATACTCGATGAGCCGTTTGACGGCCTTGATCCCGCTTCCAAGAAGGAAATGATGGACCTGCTGAATCAGCTGAACCGGGAAAGTGGCACCACTCTGATCATTACCACTCACGATGTAAATCTGGTACCGTATATAGCCGATACGGTGTACGTTATATACGATGGTAAGATAGTCACAAAGGGAAGTCCATGTGAAGTGTTCATACAAAGGAATATACTGGAGGCAGCGCATCTTGAACCCCCTATCCTTGTAGACCTATTTACACACCTTAAAGAAAAAGGCTATAATATAGCAGTACCGACAACATTGGAACAGGCCAAGGAGCAACTCGATATGCTGTTAAAGAGCGCTAGATAAAAGAGGATGGGGGGAGTTTTTTGGAATTTTCAGCCAATCTTCTGGATTTTGCCGAGATGCTTGCCTGTGCCGTTGACCTTATGGAGAGGGGTTCACACCACCACGGGCAGAGGGTGGCATATATCGCTTTCCGGCTATTTGAAAAGATAAAGCCGGGCTATAACCCCTCCGATCTCGTGATTGCCTCATACCTGCACGACATAGGCATTGAGTCCTTCAGGACCAAGGAAAAGGCGAGGCAGTTCCATTTGGACAAGGAAATCTTATGGCCTCACTGCCGTGATGGCGCTGAAATGGTTGAGATGGTAGACTTGCTCAAAGACATCAAACCTTTTATTTTTTATCACCATACCGATTATTCCGAAATACAGGCCGGTTTGGTAGAAGTCCCGTTGGAAGCTCAAATCATCCATCTGGCCGACAGAATCGAGGTGCAAATAAGGCCGCACAAAATGGTCCTGGAACAGGTGGAGGGTATCGTGAATACCATTTTGAAACACAGGGCTTCCATGTTTAACCCTGAGCTGGTGGATGCTTTTCTGGATCTATCCGTACAGGAATCGTTTTGGCTGGATATCGTGAATGAGTATCAGTCAGTGGTGGAGCACATCTACTTTCCTTCAATGGATATTAACATGAACTCCAACGATATACGGCAGTTTTCCCATCTTTGCGCTAAGATTGTAGACAGAAAGAGCCCATTTACGGCACAGCATTCCCAGCGCGTAGCGTCAATAGCCGTAAGGCTGGCAGAGTTTTGCGGCATGACAGGGCAAGACCTGTTTTTCATGGAGATAGCAGGCCTGTTGCACGATCTGGGGAAGCTCGCCATACCCGAAACCATACTGCATAAGCAGGGAAGGCTGACCGATGAGGAGTACCGGGTGATCAAGCAGCATTCATATTATACATATTGCCTGATCGATCGGCTCAATGTGATGGACGATGTGCGGGACTGGGCTGCGTTTCATCATGAGCGCCTGGACGGAAGCGGTTATCCTTTTCACCTTACTGCCGGTGAACTGCACCTGGGCGCCAGGGTGATGGCCGTGGCCGATATGGTTGGGGCCATAACCGAAGACAGGCCGTACAGGGAAGGTTATGGTGAGAAGGAAACCATGGGTATAATGTGGGAACAGGTAAGGAACAACCGGATAGACGGCGATGTGGTGGAAGTTTTGGGTAGGTACTACGGGGAGATCGTCTACGGTAGGTGAACTATTTCATCAAAACGGACATACTTCTCTTTCCGCATTTTTAGCACATTAAAAGCTTAATCGGCTTATAACGCAGATTAAAGAAGCGATGATCAGTAGACCCTACACCAGTGGCTACCGGGGATAATGCAAATTTGATAGAAAATACTTGCAAAAAAATGAGCCCGTGTGCTATAATTTTTGATGATTTTAAAACAAGTAATGGTAGACAGAGATGCAAAGCTTTATTATGGATGCAAGATTTTGTTCGTTTTGTTGCGCGACGCGGGCCTGGTGAAGGTATAAATTCACCTTTTTGCAAAGTGGTATATATTTGCAATGGAAAGGAATGGTCAGAATATGTCTTATGTCCAGGAAATAATACAGCAAGTGGTCCAGAGAAATCCCGGTGAGCCAGAATTCCATCAAGCCGTAACCGAGGTTCTCGAATCGTTATCGGTAGTATTGGACAGGCATCCCGAATATATCAGGGCTGGCATACTTGAGAGGCTGGTGGAGCCCGAGCGCCAGATCATCTTCAGGGTACCCTGGGTGGATGACCAGGGAAGGGTGCGCGTAAATAGAGGGTTTAGGGTACAATTCAACAGCGCTATTGGTCCCTACAAGGGGGGCATTCGCTTCCATCCATCGGTATATCTCGGGATCATTAAGTTTTTGGCCTTTGAGCAGGTATTCAAAAACTCGCTGACCGGCATGCCCATAGGCGGCGGCAAAGGCGGCAGCGACTTTGACCCAAAGGGCAAATCCGAAGGCGAGATAATGCGCTTTTGCCAGAGCTTTATGACCGAGCTTTTCCGCCATATTGGCCCCGATACCGACGTGCCGGCCGGAGATATAGGGGTGGGAGCCCGCGAAATCGGATATATGTTCGGACAGTACAAGAGGTTGAGAAATGCGTTTGAAGGGGTGCTCACCGGCAAGGGCTTGACCTACGGTGGTAGCCTTGTTAGAAAAGAGGCCACCGGCTACGGCCTTGTATATCTTACCGATCAGATGGTAAGGGAGAAGGGCAAGTCCATCGAGGGTGCAAGGATAGTTATATCCGGTTCCGGCAATGTTGCCATTTATGCTGCCGAAAAGGCGATGCAGATGGGCGGTAAGGTCGTTGCCATGAGCGATTCTAACGGCTATGTATTTGACCCCAACGGCATAAAATTGAATACCGTCAAGCAGATAAAAGAGGTGGAGAGAAAGCGAATTCGGGAGTATGCAGACATTCATCCCGAGGCCGAGTATCATGAAGGGTCTTCGGGTATCTGGGAGATCCCGTGCGATATCGCACTGCCCTGCGCTACCCAGAACGAGCTGGATGGCAAGGCTGCTAAGGCGTTGGCGGCAAACGGTTGCTTTGCGGTGGCAGAGGGGGCAAACATGCCGTGTACTCCCGAGGCTACGGACGTCTTCTTGAGCAACGGTATACTGTTTGCTCCGGGAAAGGCTGCCAATGCAGGCGGAGTGGCCACATCGGCTTTGGAGATGACCCAGAACAGCATGAGGTATTCGTGGACGTTTGAAGAGGTGGACGCAAAGCTGAAGCAGATAATGACCAGCATTTACAGGAATATCAGCACGGCTGCCAGAGAATACGGACACGAGGGTAACCTAATTGTGGGAGCCAATGTGGTAGGTTTTATCAAGGTGGCCGAAGCCATGATGGCTCAGGGCATAGTGTAATGGTACTATGATACGGACCGGATAAAGGCTTGAAGGCACAAAATAACGTCTTCAGGCCTTTATTTTGTATGACGATGTGCAATAATTAAAATAGCATGGAAGTTTTAAGGCTTAATTTGGAATGTATGTTGATACCTAAGATGGTTGATATTATGGATTCATAAACTACAATTCGATGAAGAATTGGTTGTTGCATACAAACTTAGCAGGTAATGATGGGAGGAATAAAAATGTGCGGGATTGTCGGTTATATAGGAGACAAACAGGCTTTGCCTGTTTTAATTGAGGGATTGAAGAGATTGGAGTATAGGGGCTATGACTCGGCCGGAGTGGCGATCCATAACGGCTATGGTATAAATATCAGCAAGGCAAAGGGACGGTTGAACGTATTGGAGCAAAGGATTGACCCTGACCAGCTTCAGGGTACGCTGGGGATAGGCCACACCCGATGGGCTACCCATGGAGAGCCTTCGGATGTCAATTCCCATCCCCATACCAACCAGTCAGGAGAGATCGCAATAGTACACAACGGCATCATAGAGAATTATATGAAGCTCAAGGATTGGCTTGAGAAGGAAGGGTATGTGTTCATATCGGAAACCGATACCGAGGTGGTTGCACATCTCATAAATTACTATTACCGGGGCGATCTCGTGGAAGCGGTGAGGAACACGCTGGACAGGATAGAGGGTTCCTATGCGCTGGGGGTTATAGCAAAAAACCATCCCGATTATATGGTGGTTGCGCGTAAGGACAGCCCGCTGGTGATTGGCCTGGGAGACGGCGAAAACTATATCGCTTCGGATATACCGGCCATATTGAAATATACCAGAAGGGTTTATCTGTTGGAAGACAAGGAGATAGCCCTGATCCGCAGGGACGGGGTCGAGATCATAGATCAGTATGGCAGAAATGTAAAAAAGGAAGTGTTTGAAGTCACATGGGATGTGGAGTCGGCTGAAAAAGGCGGATACCCGCACTTTATGATAAAGGAGATACATGAAGAGCCGAAAGCGCTTAAGGATACCATGGCTTCCCGCATTGTGGATGGAAGGGTCAACCTGAACGATTTGAATATTACCAGGGAGCAGCTTAAAAAGGCCGGGAAGATTATAATCATCGCCTGCGGAACGGCATATCACGCCGGCGTTGTGGGCAAATATGTAATTGAGAAGCTAGCGAGAATACCGGTGGATGTTGAAATAGCTTCGGAGTTCAGATACAAGGACCCCTTGATAAGTAAGGATAACATAGTGATCGTCATAAGCCAGTCGGGTGAAACGGCCGATACCCTGGCTGCCATGAGGATGTGCAAAAATATAGGTGCCAAGGTTATCGCAGTTACCAATGTGGTGGGCAGCACGGCATCCAGAGAGGCTGACCACGTGGTGTATACCTGGGCTGGGCCCGAGATTGCCGTGGCTTCCACCAAGGCATATACCACCCAGCTTTTGTGCATGTACATGATGGCGCTGGATTTTGCCGATAAGCTGGGGAGAATATCCGAAGAGCAGTACCGCAGGATAATTGAGGAAATTAAGAAATTGCCGGAGCTGGCCCAGGAAATACTGGACGATAAGGAGATCATTCAGAGATGCGCCGATGAGACATTCAATGTTGGCAGCATATTTTATATGGGCAGGGGATTGGATTACGCCGTGGCCATGGAGGGTTCCCTTAAGCTGAAGGAGATCTCGTATATCCATTCGGAAGCCTATGCTGCAGGTGAACTCAAGCACGGTACCATAGCTTTGATAGAAGAGGGGACACCTGTGGTTGCCCTGGCCACCCAAAAGGGACTGTTTGAGAAGACCCTGAGCAACATAAAGGAAGTGAAGGCAAGGGGTGCGTTTGTCATAGCAGTGGCAATGGAAGGCGATACAGAAATAGAGAAGGAAGCGGACAGGATAGTATATGTACCCCGGGTGTATGATATGCTGGCCCCTGTTTTGGTTGCCATACCCCTTCAGCTGTATGCTTACTATGTGGCTGTGGCCAAAGGTTGTGACGTGGATAAGCCCAGGAACCTTGCCAAGAGCGTCACTGTGGAGTGACGGGAAAAAGCGATTTTGAATGTTGTATATACAAAATAAACTCCACTCCATAATAATAAAGTTGACTCTATGATAATAAAGTTCATTCCATAATCCCGTAGTAAATGCAGGATAACCCCTGTTTTGCTG
>ENA-UPSB01000973-UPSB01000973.1-bioreactor-metagenome-genome-assembly--contig:-NODE-973-length-39269-cov-5.532514_pt1 | contig 39269 bp, 43 predicted proteins | sample MGYA00238182_ERZ773286 | MGnify/ENA primary metagenome ERZ773286 (study PRJEB29026, sample SAMN07631240) | bioreactor metagenome | isolation source: Switchgrass digestor | place: USA: Dartmouth...
TAACTGCCGCTATTACTGCAACCAAGAGGCAAAGGACATGTCATTGCAATAAATTACCTAGTTTTTATTTGTTTTGAGTTCTCGGGGAAATACTAAATAATAGAAAATATGGCTGAGTATAATCTTTAAGACCGCTGCTAAGGGTATGGCAATTAACATGCCTAAAATGCCGCCTATTTCTCCTCCGGCCAGAAGGGCAAACACTACCCATAGAGGATGTAAACCAAGCTTATTGCTCATTAAGTAAGGGTTGATAAAGTTGCTGTCCAGTTGCTGAACAATAACAATAACCAGGAGAACTTTCAAAGACATAACTGGGCTTTTCCCCAAAGCCAAAAGCACGGAGGGAATAGCTCCCAGAACCGGCCCGAAATAAGGTATTAAATTGGTTACGCCGCAAATAACACCGATCAGCAGCGCATACTCCATGCCGCAGATTTTTACTCCCAGGCCAATAAGTAAACCCACAATTAAGGCATCAAGAATATTGCCCTGAATATAGCGCTGAATAAGGTAATCTATTTCCTGCAGCAAACGAAGCCATTCCCCTCTTACTCTGACCGGTACAAGATTAATAATGGTTTTGGTAATCTGTGGCCAATCCAGTAAAAAATAAATCGCAAGGATGGGAGATAAAATTAATAAACCAATGGATACCAATATAGAAGGCAAATTTTGGAGGATATTTTCCAACCAATTAATAAGTAGATCCTGACCGCGCAATAACTGTTGATCGATGAGCCGGTTAACCTCCCCTGGCAAACCGGCCTGCGAATAATTGCTTTTCAAAGTCTCAAGATAATTGTTGATTACCTGAAGTCTATCCGGCAAAACGGCGGCCAACTTGCTTATTTCCAAATATATTAATGGCAAAACAAAAAAAACTATAAAAGCTATAAGAAAACTAATCCAAATAAAGATAACAGCAACTGCTCCCTTGCGCCGCAAACCCTTCCTTTGCAGCCATTTTACGGCGGGACTCAACAGGTAAGCCATAATTGCGCCAACAATAAAAGGAGAAATAATATCGCTTACTTTTAATAGGAAGTATAGGCCAATAATAACGATTATAATAATAAAAGCAAAACGCACATTTTTTATTCCAACCATGAACACCCTTTATACCCTTTTACACTATTGATGATTAAAAAGGCCGGACTTCAACAAGTCCAACCTTTTAGAGATAGAGATAAACGGTATTATTCTATTCGGCATAAGCTTGTGCTATATCATCCCGAGCTTCAACGTAATAATCCTCCCAGGCTACCAAGCTGCCATCCTCTTCCAAGTTATAAACAACTATATTATCTGTATTATTGTTGAACTCTACACAACAATCCCAGCAATAGTATTGTCCAACGCCAACCTTGCCAATTTGGCGGCTCCCGCAAACAGGACAAATCATGATAACAACCCCCCTTCAATAATGACAACATCTTGGCTTTCGGCCAAAATATTGTTTTCTAAAACAGCTCTTCTCCCTTTATATAAATCTGCAAATAACCCGTCCGATATTTCATAGCCAACAATAGTTTGAACTAAATTATCCACATAAATATCGCCGATAGTACCTTTAATATCTCCATCGTCATTGTATACTTTGCTGCCAACCTTTTGCGACCAGCATGTTCCGACGATTTCCTGGGGGCTTAATTTAACTAATGTTACTGATTCTTTGCCAAAAGAAGCAATATCATCTCTGGGTATTTTTAATAACTGCGGTTTCAAAAAGGTATCTTTTTCAAAAATAATGCCTGTTACCCTATTGGTAGTTTGATTAAAAATTATATCTTTAACCCAGCCTAGTCTTTCCCCGGTATTGGGATCAATAATCGGCAGCATGATTAAATCTCTCATTCTCCTCATATCAATCCCCCATTCATGGTTAACATGTTTAAGTTATTTCCCATTTTGGTAATTATTATTCATTAAATATGGCGGCTTTGGAAAAACCCATGCCGCCGACAAAAATTAATCTATAAAAAGTAATAAATGAACGTTTTTATAAATTTCTACCGGTTATACTTTATTCTGTTTACTCAAATAATCTTTAATCGCCGCATGCAGAGCATCCGCTGCCAAGTTGGAACAATGCATCTTGATTGGAGGTAATCCTCCCAGAGCTTCAGCCACTGCCTTATTGCTAACCTCAAGGGCTTCTTCCAGGGTTTTACCCTTAACCATCTCTGTAATCATGCTGCTGGTGGCAACGGCCGCCCCGCAACCAAAAGTTTTAAATTTTATATCCTTGATAATATTATCCTCCACATCAAGAGTTATGCGCATAATATCCCCACATTGGGCATTTCCAACTTCACCGACACCGTCGGGATTTTCTATTTCTCCCACATTGCGGGGATTGGTAAAATGATCTATAACTTTTTCCGAGTACATATCCATCTCTCCTTATCAAAGTTAAAGTCGGCCTAACGCTTACGACTAAAATGCTGTTTGGGTGTTTCTTATACAGAAGAGGCATCGCTCTTATACAGAGGGGACATCGCTCTTAGTCTGTCCACAATTTTAGGTAACTCCTGCAGGACAAAATCTATATCTTCCTCGGTGTTTTGCCTGCCCAATGAGAAGCGCAAAGATCCATGTGCTACTTCGTGACTTATTCCCATGGCCAATAAAACATGAGAAGGATCAAGTGAACCCGAAGTACAGGCCGATCCGCTGGAAGCAGCCACACCTATCATATCCAGGCTGAGGAGCAATGATTCCCCTTCAACATATTTAATACTGACGTTAACATTATTGGGCAAACGTTTATCACCTAAGGGACCGTTGAGTTTGACCTGGGGTATTTTTTTCAAAATGCCGTCAATTAATTTATCCCGCAGATAATAAAGCTTTTTGTTTTCTTCTTCCATTCTCAAACCGGCTAACTCACAAGCCTTGCCGAATCCTATTATGCCAGGAGCATTTTCTGTTCCGGAACGCAATTTTCTTTCTTGAGAGCCGCCAAAAACGAGCGGTGAGATTTTTACGCCTCTCCGAACATAAAGAGCTCCCACGCCTTTGGGGCCATAAATTTTATGGCTGGAAATGCTTAACAAGTCGATATTCATGCTCACCACATCAATCGGCAGTTTGCCTAAAGATTGAACGGCATCAACATGGAATAAAACACCATTTTCTCGGGCAATTTTGCCGATCTCAGCTATGGGTTGAATGGAACCGACTTCATTGTTGGCATGCATCACACTGATCAGGATAGTATCCGGACGAATAGCTTTGGATACGTCCTCAACGCTAACAATTCCTTCTTCGTCCACGGGTAAGATGGTTAAATCGTATCCATTCTTGGCCAAATATTTAAACGCATCCAACACCGCATGATGTTCAATTGCCGTGGTAATCAAGTGTTTTCCTTTATTGTTCCTGGCTCTGACCGTCCCCTGAATAGCCAGATTATCGGACTCGGTACCGCCGCTGGTAAAAATAATTTCGCTGGGTTGAGCCCCAATCAATTGGGCAACTTGTTCCCGCGCTTCTTCCAAAGCCTTTTTAACCTGGCGCCCGAAAAAGTGGACGCTGGAAGGATTGCCATAATATTCAACATAATATTTCATCATAAGTTCCGCAACTTCAGGGTCAACCGGAGTGGTAGCGCTATGATCAAGATAAATGCGCTTCATTAAAATCCCTCTTTTCTTAGGACATTATTATTTATTATTATTTAAAGAATCTTTATTTTTTCTTGTTCGTTATCCCTGCCTGACAGTAAGTCGGCCAGGGATATGGAATCAACAACATCATTAATGGAGTCCCTGATTTTAACCCACACTTCCCGGTTTATACAGAAATCCGTATTGGAACAACAGTCTTTATCCATTTGATTCTCGCATTCTACCGGAGCTATAGGACCTTCCAAAACCCTAATTACATCGCCCACATTGATCTCTTCAGGGCTTTTGGCCAGAGTGTAGCCTCCTTGGGAACCTCTAACGCTTTTCACTAAACCGGCTTTACGCAAATCAAGAACAAGTTGTTCCAGGTAACGTTCCGATAATTTTTGCCTTTCAGCGATGCTCTTCAAGGGAATTGGCCCCTGGCCCAAATTCCTGGCCAAATCTACCATTAAAAGCAAGCCGTATTTTCCTCTAGTGGTAAATCTCAATAATCTTCACCTCATATCCGTACCAGCAATAATTAGGATTTATGAAATTGTAAAGAGCAACTTTTGAATGAGAATTCCGTTAAAAGACAAAAATTATAAGTAATGGTTTTGGAATTTCTGTTTATATCCTACTAAACCCATCGGAATTTGTCAATAAGGTTTGACCTTAAATGCAATCAGAAATATTGGTATAATATATAAATAATGCTGTAAAAATTTGGACGAGATAAAATCTTGATTAGAAAGGATTATTCAACATGGACTTGTTTTCCGCTTCCTTTGATTCCAAAAGAGTTGCACCGCTGGCAGATAGAATGCGGCCTCGCACCTTGGATGAATTTATCGGACAAAAAGATATACTTGGACCGGGTAAGATATTACGGCGAGCAATAGAAGCAGACAAAATTACTTCTCTCATTCTCTACGGGCCGCCCGGTACGGGCAAAACGTCTCTGGCCCAGATAATCGCCAATAAAACTTCCTCCCATTTTATAAAAATCAATGCTGTTTTCTCCGGTGTAAAAGAAATCAGAGAAATCTTGGAAAAAGCTCAGGAAAGGCTACACTATTACGATCAAAAAACACTGGTCTTTTGTGATGAAGTCCACCGGTTTAATAAAGGCCAGCAGGATGTATTACTGCCGGCTGTGGAACAGGGTATTATCGTTTTTATTGGAGCCACCACTGAAAATCCTTATTTTGAAATTAATTCCGCACTACTAAGCCGCTCCACAATTTTTCGTTTTAATCCGTTAACTGATGAGGAGATTCGAGAGGGATTAAATAGAGCCTTGGCCGACCAAGAACGCGGTCTGGGGACCTATAAAATTCAAATTTCTCCAGAAGCCATTACTCATTGGATTGACCATGCCGCAGGTGACATGCGCAGAGCTTTGAACGCCCTGGAACTGGCGGTTCTCACAACTCCACCGAATAATAACGGTGTTAGGGTAATCGATTTGTCCATAGCCAAGGAATCCATACAAGAACGGCATTTCCGATTTGATAAAAAAGGAGATAATCATTATGATATTATCTCCGCTCTAATTAAAAGTATGAGAGGCTCCGACCCGGATGCCGCTCTTTATTGGCTGGCGGTTTTACTGGAATCGGGCGAAGATCCACGCTTTATAATGCGCAGAATTATAGTTCATGCCTCAGAAGATGTGGGGTTGGCAGATCCTATGGCCATGCTTCAAGCCCATGCCGCGGCCAATGCCTTGGAATGGGTGGGAATGCCGGAAGCCAGAATTCCAATGGCCCAAGCCGTTTTGGCCATTGCCACGGCACCTAAAAGCAATTCCGTTGTCACAGCCATCGATAAAGCTATGGAATACATTCGAACCCATCAAGCGGGCCCAGTTCCCCTTCACTTGCGAGATGCTCATTACCCCGGAGCAAAAACCTTCGGCCATGGCGAAGGCTACCTTTATCCTCACTCTTATCCCGGCAACTGGGTACAACAAGAATACCTACCGCCTGAAGCTAAGAATGCAAAATTTTATTTTCCAACCAATAAAGGTCTTGACAAAAACAGGGGCAAACCGGATCTCCAAGAATAGATCGAGATTTACTTCAAAAAAAAACAAAAGCCTTTACTTGACCTCTTTCTTTTCTACAGACTTTTTATATTTCTTCAACGCCTCCAGGGTGGTTCTGTCTAAAATATCTTCCAACTTCGGTTTATCCAAGTCGGCCATGGTGGCCAAACTGTCTACAAACGAATCCCTTAAAGCTTTATTTATTTCTACCAATTGGTAATCTTCTCGTACACCCACCGGCAACAAACCACGGAAAGCTTTCTCTTCAAACTGTGCGCTATTGCAATCTTTCCGTTGGTTGAGTGCCGGTTTTTTGGGTTTTGCCTTACTTAATTCGGGCTTACCGGTTTTTGAGGGTTCGGCATCATCTTTTTCCACCGGTTGTTGTTTGTCTAAGGTTGATTGTATTAAATCCAATTCCTCTCTTATTTTAGCCGCCCATTCCCGTACGGTTTGCGGTTTAGATGTGACAACAAACACCTCTTGAATTGAACCCCCGTTTTTAACCAGCAACTTGCAGCCGGAAGAAGTTTCGTATTGGAAAAACACTCCTTTTTCCTTGGAATGGGTAACATCAATTACACCGGGAATTATATCGGTCACATCCCGGTTGCGGCTAAGATCTTCCAACCAATCCAAAGCGCCTTTAATAATGCTGTGTTCTCGTTTTATTTTTTTATGCCGGTATTTCATAGATTTTTCCTCATACAATTATCTAGAAAAAAATGTGTTGGATGTCAAAATCGCTGTCGTTTATATTCATTAAACCCATGGAGTGAAACTCAGAACCTCTTTTCTCGGTGGGTGAACCGGGATTAAACAGCAATATACCGCTGGTATATGTTTTATAGGGTATATGGCTATGTCCAAAAACAATAACGTCTACCCTGTCTTGAGCAAAAGTATTTAACGCCCTTTGAGGAGTATTTTGTCCGGGACCTTGATGACCATGAATCATGCCTACTTTTACATGGGCCAAATTAAAAATTGCTTTCTCCGGAAGACCTTCCATCATCCAATCGCCATTACCTTTAACTGCGATTACCGGAGCTATTGATTCCAAATCTTTCAAAAAGCTGGAGCTGCCAATATCTCCGGCATGTAAAATCATATCCACTTCAGCCAAAGTTTCCCAAACTACTGGCGGAAGATTGCGGCCTTTTCGAATATGAGTATCGGCCAAAATTCCAATTTTCATAATTTCACCCTATACATTTATTTATGAAATCTATCATATAACATTCTACAATATTTTACCAGAATCTATTCTTCTAAACTTTTCTACATAAATATTAGCATTTACGTTTATAATTCTTAATAGCAAAAAACAGGGATTATAAAACCCCTGTTTCAATAATAGCGATATTGATGTTGACATTTAATGGTTTTTCTTATTTCATTAGCCACTCTCCAGGTTTCTTGAAGTTGGGGAGTGAGAAGCTTTACTTTTCCGCTTATCCTATCAACCAGGATATCCGGAGATGTATCTAAATTGGGATCTTTATTAGCATGACGGATATCTATAGCAATTTTATTGTCGTCATATGCCGGAGGAGCAAAATAATTCAATACTTCTTCAGTAGCATTTATCAACTCTTGAACCTGTTTATCAGGATAACCTTCTCGTAAAAGTATTTCTTTAACCTGGCCTAATGAATGGTCGAGAGTGAGAAGCATCTGGGCTCTGCGCACCAATTCCGAATCAAAATCCATTCTTCCACCTCTTCTCTTTATATATTCTTTGTATTTTCTATTACATTTTCTCCTTTACAAAATGAACAAATACTATAATATTTTTAACTTACTTGGTGTTCTTGACCATAATATATTCAAAAAATTTTAGGAGGTTAGAATTTTGCTTAAGCTTTTATCCGTCCCGGCCATCATTGCCGCCATATCGGGAATTGCTATGGCCATACAAGGAACACTCAATTCCCAATTAACACAAAAAACCTCATTGCTCACTTCAACCTTCGTCGTCCATTTCATGGGTGCGGTTATTGCCCTACTGGCCTTATTATTGTGGCGAGTTCCATTTTTGGAGCATAAATGGTTACAAATACCATGGTATTTGTATTTGGGTGGCGTGCTAAGTGTGCTGATCGTAGCTTTGGTTGCCCTTTCCATTTCAAAGATCGGAGTTTGCAACGCAACAACTTGCATAATTGTGGGACAAGTCGGGGCTGCTGTGCTTATTGACCACTTTGGCCTGTTCGGTGTCCAAAAGATTCCCTGGAATCCCTGGCAGCTATTGGGACTGGTATTGTTTGCCACCGGAGCGAAACTGCTTTTTCGCTAAGTAGTATTAAATTGTACCCGATCTAAATTTAATTTTATATAAGTTGGAGATAATATCATAAATCTCATCACTTACCGTATACTTTCTTATCGAGCCGTTAGCGGCCAGAAGCAATGTATTTTTTATCTGGGCATTGGTATCGGCATCAATGACGGTCAAAATAAAGGTATAACTATCCGGTGATAAGGGCATTTGTTTTAGTTCATTATCCACACCAAACAAGGCCCAATAACCGTCAGAAATTTCACTATCCCCGCTATAAATGGCCTTATATGTACTGGGTAATTGGTAATAATAATCATCTATATCATTTTCGGGCAGAGTTATCTCTCCTAGGCTTTCATTTTCAGTCGTTGCCGGCATGGTTAAATGCTCATAGACATTGTGAAAAAAATCAGGAAATAACAAATACCCAACAATACCAACAATAAAGACCCATAAAGCCAGGGCTCTAAGATCGTTCCAAATATCGTTTTTCGGAGGCCTTCCCCAGGTATTAGCCATAATATCACCCAATGAAATATACGTAAAAATCGATTGGAATATGATGTCCGATTGCATATTAAGGATATTCCCTCTAAAATATATGCCAATAGAGGTGATAATTCTTTGGAAACGATCAGAAAGAAGCTTAATTTACTGCCTGAGCGTCCCGGCGTTTATCTGATGAAAAATGCCGCTGGCAAAATTATTTATGTTGGCAAAGCTAAAATATTGAAAAACAGAGTCCGTTCCTATTTTACCGGCTCCCACGATCAAAAAACGCAAAAACTGATTAGTGAAATAGCGGATTTTGAATACATCCTAACTTCTTCAGAAGTTGAAGCTCTTTTATTGGAGTGTAATCTAATAAAAAAGTACCGTCCACAATACAATATTATGCTCAGGGATGATAAAACTTACCCTTACATTTTAATTACCGCTGAAGAACATCCTCGAATTATAGTGACGCGCCAGGTAAATAAAAAGAAAGGAAAATATTTCGGTCCCTATCCCAATGCCACAGCCGCAAGGGAAACCGCCCGCCTGCTCAACCGTTTTCTTCCTTTTCGCAAATGCAGGCAAATTCCCCAAAAGCAATGTTTGTATTACCATATCGGGCAATGCCTGGCACCTTGTACTCAGGAAATTAAACCGGAGCAATATGAAGATCTGGTGGAAAAAGCAAACCAGTTCTTGCGCGGCAACCAAAAGATTATAATCAGCTGGTTGGAGCAAAAAATGAAAGAAGCTTCCGAGTCGCTGCAATTTGAAGCTGCTTCGGAATACCGTGATTTAATTGAAGATTTAAAAAAGATTAAAGAGAAGCAGAACATAACGCTTAATGATTACCGCAACAGAGATATCGTTGCCTATGCCGCCAACGAAGAACTGATCAGTATACAGATCTTTTGCTTCCGTCAAGGCAAGCTTGTCACCAGGGACAGCTTTATATTCCCCTATTTTTTTGACCCTGAGGAATCATTTATCTCTTTTCTGGTCCAGTATTATTCTAACAACGCCGTTGTCCCGGATGAAATCTGCATCCCGGAACTGACTTCCACTTCAGTACTCGATTTGCTTCCTGTGACCGTCCCTAAAAGGGGCAAAATCCGAGAAATAATTGACTTGGCCCTTACCAATGCTCAGACCGCACTGGAGGAAAAAGTAAAATTGGAAACCGATAAAAATGAAGAAATAACAAAAGCTTTATCAGAATTGGCCCAAATGCTTAATATTCCCCAGGTGCAGGTCATTGAAGCTTTTGACATTTCCCAGCTGGGTGGAACAAATGTGGTTGGCGGTATGATTCAATTTCAGGACGGCAAGCCCTGCCGGTCCAACTACCGAAAGTTTAATATATCACCTGAAGAACAAATAAATGACGACACGGCTTATCTTAAACATGTTGTCTTTCGCCGCTACAGGCGTTTACTGGATGAGGCTACTCCTCTCCCGGACCTGATTTTGGTAGACGGAGGCAAAGGTCAAGTTAACGCCGCCTTGGCCACTTTAAAAGAGTTGGACTTAACAATCCCGGTAGCCGGCATGGTTAAAAATGAACGGCATGAAACGCGCAGCCTTATAAGCAGTGCCGGCCTGGAACTACATTTGAAAGGCAAGCCCCAAGTCTTTCATTTGATTCAGCGTATCCAGGAAGAAGTACACCGTTTTGCCATTACTTTCCATAGGCAACAAAGAATAAGAAGCATGATATCGTCTGAGTTGGACGGAATACCCGGGATTGGAGTCAAACGCAAAAGACTTCTTCTGCAATATTTTAAATCTATGGAAGCCATTAAACAGGCTACCGTAGAAGAATTAAAAAAATCCGGTTTACCGTCCAAAACCGCCCAAACAGTTTTTGATTACTTCCATCGATAATCAAAGGTATTGACAAGCACTTCTTCCACCTTATTGACAAGGGAAGAAAAGGTCATTATGCTAAAGTTTAAGATGAAATTCAATACAAAACAAAAATAAAAGCAGAAATAGCAATAAATCCGCTCTATTTTCTATTTCTCGATGTTTCGGGAGTGATAATTTGAAACGCAAATATTCCATAATCATTATTCCGCCTGAACATAATCAATCTCCCCGTCAATTCAACTTTTCGCCAAAAGCAAAAAGGATTATAATAGCCGTCGCAGGCGTCCTTCTGGTCTTTTTCGCCAGTCTTTTTATTCATACCAGATATCAAATGCACTATATCAATGAGTATCGTCAAAAAATAGCCTATATGGATAAACTCGAGGCGGAAATTGAGGCAAATAATCAGGAAATAGACCGTCTTCATGAAAAAACCGAAGAAATAAACAATCATCTTTCAGCAATTGCCGCTTTAGAGAAAAAAATAGCCAAAATTTTAAACATACAACCACAAAACAATACTCAGACAAATTCATCTGAAAACCGGTAAGATAAAGCCCAAACTAACCGATAATACTCATCAGCAATTCTTGAGTCGTAAGATTCGTTAAGTTTTATAACAATAACAGTAAGGAGCATATGAAAAATGTTTGGAAAAAAAGAAAATGAACTTAATCCGGTAACTAAAAACCCAGTAACTAAAAACCAGAATAACAACGATCTTTCCTATGTGGCAGAAAGCTGTGAAATAAAGGGGGCTTTTAAAGCCCTTGGCAATGCAAGGATTGATGGGAAACTTGAAGGTTCTATCCAAGTTGCGGGTACATTGATCGTGGGGCCTACCGCAGTTCTCAAGGCTGACATTGAGGCCCAAAACGTTAGCATCGCAGGTGAAGTTCGAGGGAACGTCAAAGTTGAGGAATTTTTGGAGTTAAGTTCTTCCGCCCGTCTTTATGGCGATATATGTACCAAAGAGCTGAAAATCGATCAAGGAGCACGTTTTATTGGCAAAAGCAGCGATCAAAGCGAAAAACAAGAATAAAGCGGATTACATACCGTCGAAATATGTAAACCTCGATTGTTTGTCGGGGTTTTCTTTTTTTATTAAGCTAAAGCAATAAAAGAAAAAGGATCCCGCTTCCAGGATCCAAATATCGTTTTTCTAGAAATAACAAGGTTTCACCAGGTTTAGGAAGTCAAAAAGTAAACATTGCGGCTTAGGTCAAGTAGGTTTTCCCACCAGGATCCTTTTGGTTTCCCAAAAAGGCGGTTTCCCTTTACTCCCGGCCTGAAGTGTCACCACTTTCAGAACTTGATCGCCACTTAGTCCGCACTCTAATCCTTTTTGACTATGCGCTCTAGAAGCTTTCCTTCACACTCCCGATTGTCTTAGCCTCTTTTGCAGGTAGGAATTTCCGGCCAGTAAACAAATACCTGCCGATATTTATTTACCGTTTTAAGCCTTCCCAACCTACCCACCTCAAGGCAGGCTACGCTGCACTAAGTTTCTCCCTAATGCAGGTTCATCCCCAAGCCGTAACTTTTAAGCCACGAACCTGGGCCTCCACGGACAAAGGGTACCGTCTACATGCCATTGTAGATCCCCCTAAGTCCTTAACTCCCAGCAACAGCCCGCGACTGGGCGTCCTCGAGCCACCACCAGGAACTTCATCGGTGTGCCCTTAGCGGATTTTTAGGCCCGCCCTCCGACAACCGTTTCGTGCACTAGAATAGCGCTCCATGCCTGTGGGTAACTTCCTTGTTTTCATAGAACAATCTTTATTATAGTACAATCTATATTGATTTCATTAATATTTTATTCTAAGTGTTGTAAACATTCAAAAGCTAAACAGACTATCCAATATCAGCTTATCAAAACATTCCGCTAAGAAAATAACAAAACTAATTTCAATCCTTCTTAACAATCTTTTTCTGACTTAATTAGCCTAAATTGAAGAAATTAAATTTTATTCCTGCCAAGCTGCCAGATATTGGACCTGTTCTTCGGTTAGACTGTCAATGTCCAGTCCCAAGGCATGTAACTTCATTAAAGCCACTTTATTATCGATTTCTGCCGGCACGTTATGAACACCGTTTTTCAAATCTTTATTATGCACCAAATATTCTAAAGCCAGTGCTTGCAAAGCAAAGGACATATCCATAACTTCAGCCGGATGCCCGTCCCCGGCAGCCAAATTGACCAATCTCCCTTCAGCCAACAGATAAATGTGCCTCCCATCAGGCAAAATGAATTCCTCGATGTTAGGCTTAACAGTTTTTTGGGAAACACTGATTTTGGCTAAATCCGGTTTGCATATTTCTACATCAAAATGTCCGGCATTGGCCAAAATAGCACCATTTTTCATTAACAGCATATGTTCCTCGCGGATTACATTTTTGTTTCCTGTCACTGTAATAAAATAATCTGCATAAGGGGCCGCATCTTTTAGCTTTTTCACATCATGACCGTCCATCCAAGCTTCATTCGCTTTCACCGGGTCAATTTCACATATTATCACTTTTGCTCCCAAAGCCTTGGCGCGTAAAGCAACCCCTTTGCCGCACCATCCATAACCGATGATACAAACGGTTTTACCGGCCACTACAAGATTAGTGGTTCTCAAAATGGCATCCCATACCGATTGCCCTGTTCCGTAGCGATTATCAAAAAGGTATTTACTACGGGCGTCATTGACGGCAATCATCGGGAAACAAAGCTTCCCTTCCTGAGACATGGCCTTGAGACGAAGAATCCCTGTAGTGGTTTCCTCTGCCCCTCCCTGGACCTGGCCCAGAAGTTCCCGCCGGGTAGTATGAAGAGTGGAGACCAGGTCCCCGCCGTCATCGATTATCAGGTCCGGTTTAAAATCCAGCGCCTGGTTAATATGCATTTTATACTCTTCATCCGTGGCACCGTGCCAGGCGTAAGCGCTAATACCATTTTCCACCAAAGCGGCAACCACATCATCCTGGGTAGAAAGCGGGTTACTGGCACACACAGCCACTTTTGCCCCTCCCGCTTGCAAGGTTATTGCCAAGTAAGCGGTTTTAGCTTCCAGGTGAAGGCATAATACCAGTTTTTTGCCGGCGAATGGCTTTTGCACGCTGAATTCTTGCTTTAAAGAACTCAAAACAGGCATAAACTGTTTAACCCATTCTATTTTTCGTTGCCCGTTCGGGGCTAAGGTAATATCTCTAATATTGGACTCTCTCAAAAACATGCCTCCTACGCAAAATTTTTCGTCAAAATTTAGCCTAATATCCATTAGAGTTTGGCATATTGAGTACCGATGGTTTGACTGATTGTCTCCAATTTGGCAGAACAATAGTCTTCAATATTTCCGGCATCAGCCAACCTGGTTAATTCAGGGTCAAGAGGAAGTTCTCCCAAAAAGGGAATGTCATTGTTTTCCGCTTCTTCTTTGCCTCTTGGTTTGCCGAAGATCTCAATCCTATGTTTGCAATCCGGGCATTCTACATAAGCCATATTTTCTATCAAGCCGTAAAAGTTGGCTTTAAACATTTTAGCCATTTTAATTGCTTTTCTAACTACCATATTGGCCAATTGTTGGGGACTGGAAACAATCACCACCCCGTCGACCGGTATTGATTGAAATATTGAAATAGGTACATCTCCGGTCCCCGGGGGCAGGTCAATCAACAGATAATCCAAATCTCCCCAAACGACGTCGGTCCAATATTGCCTAACCAATTGGGAAATCACGGGACCTCGCCAGATAACAGGATCATCTTCTTGTGGAATCATTAAATTCAGTGACATTAACTTAATGCCTGATCTGGTCTCAACCGGTACAATCCCAATCTCACTGACACCTACGGTGTCTTTGCAGCCAAATATTTTAGGGATGCTGGGACCTGTTATATCTGCATCAAGCACACCCACCCGGTAACCTCGACGTCTGAAATCAACGGCCAACATAGCGGTGACTGAAGATTTGCCGACGCCTCCCTTACCGCTCATAATCGCTATTATTTTTTTTATTTGGCTGGCTTCTTGAGCCTTGGTTTTTTCCGGAACTGAAGGACAGCTTCCGGAACAATTGGAAGCCGAAGAACAACTTTTGCATGCTTCAGACACAATAATTACCTCCATCTATCTGTTGAATTTAATTCTTTTGTTTTTTACTTCAAACCTCTGGAACCTCTAATACCCAGATTTATTAATTATCCATCTAACATTTTTTATCGATTAAATCATCCAATTGATCTAACAAGTCGGAAAACACATCCAGCGCTTGCCTTACGGGTTCAGGTTTTTCCATATCGACACCGGCCCTGCGCAATAGCTCAATAGGATAATCGGAACCACCGCTGGACAAAAAGTCCAGATATCTCTTAACTGCCGGTCCGCCCTCTTGCAAAATTTGTTGAGACAAAGCAATGGCGGCCGAAAAACCGGTGGCGTACTTGTAAACATAGAAAGCATTATAAAAATGAGGTATACGAGCCCACTCAATATTAATTTGTTCATCGACAACGACGTCCGGGCCGAAATACTTAAGATTTAATTCTCTGTATATATGGCAAAGTGTCTCCGCTGTCAAGGATTCATTTTTTTCCACTGCAGCATGAATAATTTTTTCAAACTCGGCAAACATTGTTTGTCTAAAAACTGTTCCTCTGAATTGCTCCAAGTAATGGTTAATAAGATAAGCCTTTTTCTTCGGATCTTCAGTAGTATCTATTAAATGCTTCATAACCAGCGATTCATTAAGGGTGGAAGCAACTTCGGCCACAAAAATTTTGTAGCCGGCATATAAATGTGGCTGATTCTTATTGGAGAAATAACTATGCAGAGCATGTCCCATCTCATGAGCTAAAGTAAACAGGGAATCAAGAGTATTCTGATAGTTGAGCAATACATAAGGATGACTGCTGTAAGTCCCCCAGGAATAAGCGCCGCTTGTCTTCCCTTCATTTTCGTAAATGTCTATCCATCGGTTGGAAAAACCTTGTTCCAAGACCTTCAGATATTCTTGGCCCAAAGGTCTAAGGCCTTCCCTTACTTTATCCTTGGCTTCGGCAAAGGGAATGTCGGCATCTATTTCCGGAAACAAAGGAACATAGATATCATACATATGAAGCTCGTCAACCGCCAGGGCTTTTTTCCGTAATTTGAGATATCTTTGAAATTCGGGCAAAAAGCTATGTACAGTTTCAATAAGCGAATCATAAACCGCCAGTGGAACATTATCGTCATCTAAGGCCGCCTCAAGGGAAGAACCATAGCGCCTGGCCCTGGCAAAAAAGGCATCAGCTTTGACACTGGCATTAAGCATTGCTCCCCATGTATTAATTTGCTTGTTATAAGCGGCATAAAAGGTAGTAAAGGCGTTCTTCCTTACCTCCCGATCTTTACTCTCCATAAACTTGATAAAATTACCCTTGGTAAGTTCAGTGTCTTGCCCTTTTTCATCTTTAATATAACCGATTTTCAAGTCGGCATCGTTGGCCATACTAAAGATCGTTCCAGGTGCGGCGGCGAGTTCACCTGCTTCGGTTAACAACTTTTCCTCGGCAGGAGAAAGAACATGCTCTTTTTGCCGTATTATGTTGTCCAAAAAGTGATCATAAAGCCTCATCCGCGGATCCCGGCGCAGTTGATTCAGCCTTTCATCCGGTATAGCCAAAATTTCAGGTACAATGAATGACATGGCACTACCTGCTTGCACGGAAAGCATGCCGGCCCTGTCCGCCATACCCTGATAGAGACTTATTTTATTGTTTTCATCCCTGCGCATTTTAGCATAAGTATACAAGTCTTCCAGGTTAAGGCTCAGTTTGTCGGCCCATTCCATTCCTTCGATAAACATATCCGGGCTTTGGTCCAGATTACCCCTGTACTTTTCAGCCAGGGTAATAAGCTTTTCTGTTTCTTTGAATTTTTTCTCCCATTCTTCATCTGTAGCAAATATATCTTCCAGTCTCCATTTATCTTCTTGTGGGATTTCTTCTCTACTACGCAATGCTTTGGCCAAAATAATTCCTCCCAAATACTAAAATACTCTCGGTTCTTTGTGCTTATTATACACAGTAAAATGAGAAAATACTAATGTCAAACGGATCCCAGTACATAACCCACTTCCTAAATCCAGTGGGAGTATGGTCTACGGCTTAAGTTAAAATTATTATAACGTCTGTCTTCTGTTATTTCATGTTCCCGATCCACCCAGGATGGAAATTGTACTGGATAATCCTCGGCAGGCAGTTCGACGTCCACCGTTATCAATCCTTTGTTTTCTCCTTCATAAACATCCAACTCCCAGATTAAACCCTGTTCATCTTCAATTTTATACCTGACTTTTATAATGGGAGGGCTGATCGCCAGTCCCAAAAGTTTTTCTATTTCTTCCTCCGTCAATTGTCTTGGCGGTGTTTCCAGTTCAAAACGCCTCCTGCCGGAAAAATACTCCTTTACGGCTATTGTCACCTTATGATCAGTAATTCGGAATCTAACCATAGGCTTTTCTGACAAGTAGCCCTGAATTATTCTCTCCCCCTTGCTTAATTTGGGCAACAAACCGGAGTGAACCAGAAATTTGCGTTCAATTTCCAAGCCCATGTTCAATCTCATCCCCACCAATATAATTAGTTATAGCCACTTTTTTTTCTTGAACAGGAAAAATGTAAACAATATAATAACCAGACATAATCCGTACAAAATGTAGATTCCATCTTGCCTATGAATCAATGGCATTTCATCAAAATTCATACCGAAAAAACTCGTAAGCAGATTGATCGGCAGCAAGATGGTAGCCATAATAGTAAGAAATTTCATAACTTCATTAGTTTTATAATCCATGGAGGCCTGGTGAGCCTCTCTGATATTTTCGATAACTTCAAGTAAACTCCTGGCATCATCAAGGCTGCTCTGCAAATTAATAATTAATTCATCCCACAAAGAGGTACTGCGTTTGTGACGGATAAATATTTGATTGTAGTTGTTCAATTGCTTTTTAATTTTTAGAGCATTGCCACGCAAACGGATAATATCCGCTCTTTGGGATTTTCGAGGATTTTCCAAAATCTCGGCCTCAAATTTATCCATATAGGACTCCAGGCTGTGGCTTTGGCGCTGGATTATTTCCAGCAACTCAAAACCAACGAGGCATAAAAGATCATAGGTATTGGCCAATTTCTGATCGTTTCGCCAGTTGGCGATATTATCATCCAGAATATCGTTGGGATGATAGTAAAAAGCGTTTTCACTGATCAGAATTCTGATATGATAACGGCTCCCTTTAAAACTAAAATACTGCAGTGAGCTATTCAATTGTTTGGAAAAAGTCTTTTCTATCGTTGTTAGGTGTTTAAAGTCCCTTTGTTCCGAATTTGTCAGCAAATTGACATTATTTTTAACCTCTTCCCAAGAATCAAAATTCAATGCTTTAATTTCCATTGGCCTCCTCCAAGACAGTTGTTATTAGTGCAAACCATCCATACTTGCTAAGGCCGTTGCGTTCTATTATTATATTGTATTTAAAAATATGTTTTATATCAAAAAAAAGGCTTGAATTCAAAATCCAAAAGCCTTGGCCAATAATGAAATATAATGCTACTCTCAAGTTTGAAAACAATATTGAAAAAGCAGAACAGGCAGCGTACGTTCCACTGCCTGTTCCCGCCACTTCGTCCACCTTTTTCCCCAAGGAAGGTTCCCCATCCTTCCGACTACTTATTTTACTTTATATATTTTTTAAATGTCAAGGCTTTTTCTCCTTAACAGAATTCCTCTAGAATAAATTTTTCAATTTCGTGCGGCCGGCATTTTTGTGCCGGTTGAGCTTGTTTATCCTGCAAATTCCTTAAACCCGGAGGAATTTGCCACCCCGTTAGCTCACTCAATCTGTCTAAAGCCTTCCAAGCATCTTCGGCAGCATAATCTTCCGGGCGAATCGCCCGCAACACACTTTGAGCGAACTTAAAGGGACTTGCCGTTGAGGCCAAAACTGTATAAGTGTTATCCTTGCTTTGTTGTTTATAATCCTGATAAACCTTAACCCCCACAGCGGTATGGGGATCCAATACATATCCGTGTTCTTGGTAAAACTCTGCAATGGTCTGACTGACTCCTTCTTCCGAGGCCCAGCCGGCATACATATTTTGGCGACAAGTATCAAGTGTTGAACTGTCAACTTCATACCGGCCTTCAGTTCCCAAAGCTTGAAACCATTTATTTATTTTGGCTGCATCCCTGGAGGTCATTTCAAACAAAAATCTCTCAAAGTTACTGGATATTAAAATATCCATTGAGGGTGATGTGGTAAGGTAAAAGGGCCGATTACTGTTATATATACCGCTTTGGAAGAAATCGAATAAAACATTATTGCGGTTAGAAGCACAAATAAGCTTATTAATCGGCAAACCCATTTTTTGGGCATAAAAAGCCGCCAGGATATTTCCAAAATTACCGGTGGGTACAACAATATTAATTGGAGACCCGGGCTCAATACTGCCCTGTTCCACGGTCTGCAAGTAAGCCCAAAAATAATAAACTATCTGAGGCAACAGTCTACCCCAGTTTATGGAATTAGCCGATGAAAATACTTTCTTCTTTCTCAATAATTTCTGCCTAAGATCCGGAGAGGAAAAAACTTTTTTGACCGCTGTTTGACACTCATCGAAGTTACCGGAAACAGCTAAGACATAAGTGTTTCGACCTCCAGTAGTAATCATTTGCCGTTCTTGAACGGCACTTACACCTCCGTCGGGGTAAAAGACCACTATTTTGGTACCCGGCGCATCCTTGAAACCTTCCAAAGCAGCTTTTCCCGTATCTCCGGAGGTAGCCGTAAGAATTAATACCTCGGCATCAAGACCGACAATTTTAGTACTGGAAGCCAATAAATATGGCAGTACCTGCAAAGCCATATCCTTAAAGGCTGCTGTCGGTCCATGCCACAACTCCAGCAAACCGCAGCCACCAATATTTATTACCGGTGCCGGATTGGGGTTGTCAAAACGGCCATCCTTATAAACATTAACCGCCTGCTGTAATGTTGAATCAGGCAGATCGTCACAAAATAAGCGCAAGACGGACAGGGCCAGTTGGCTGTAATCCAGCCCGCGAAACTCTTGCCAATTGACATTAGGTATCTCCTGTGGAACAAATAGCCCCCCAGCCGGAACCATTCCTATAGATATGGCTTGAGCGGAAGTCTGGGGTTCGCTATTGCCTCTGGTACTGATATAAAGCATATTGGCCTCCTTATTATAAGCAAATAATATGTTAGAGAGGGTTAATTATATTGCCAATACTATTATCCCGTCAAATAAATATTGTATTTTTATATTATAACATATAAATACGGTTTGGCAGCAATAGTTAAACTTGAAACGGGAAGGCCGTTGTTTCCCTTCCTTCTCATTTTTAAATAATTCCTTTATAATACTGTTAAGCAAAAAAATATAAATATGAGGTGCTTTATGACCGGCGATTATATCCGCAAATACAGACAAACCTTGCAATTGGGATTAATCCATGTTATCGAAGAACTATTTCCCGAGGAAAAATTATCCATACCTTACTCGATTTTGGACGGCGTATACTGTGAATTGGTCGGTTCGGCCGTATCCAGCAGGGAAGTAAGCCAAATCGAGGCTAAATTAAAAGCCTGGGCAAAATCAAACAGCACAATTGTCTTCTGTGGCCGCCATAACAACTGCTATCAATATAAGCTTGGAAATAAAGTCTATTCCGTAATTAACCCCGCTTTTGAAAATACCTCCGTACTTAAAGAATTCCATCTGGTTTATTTCCCGCCCGGTTTTATTCTCCATTTTAGCGGGGACAGCGTTCAATTTGTCACCCCTGGGAAATTGGCAGCAACATACAACGAAACACATCGTTGGCTGGAAAACTTGAACTTGAGCCAAGTCAAAGATATTAACTCCTTTATAAAAAAGGGAAGATGTACCGAGCTGATTACTTTAGCCGAAGCCCTGCACGAAAAAAAGATAGCCGATATTGCCGATCTAATCTTGCAGCAAAAAAGAACGGTAAGAATAATTCTTATTGCCGGTCCTTCATCTTCCGGCAAAACTACTTTTGCCCAGCGTTTATCCACTCAACTGCGGGTCAACGGTCTCAAACCGGTTCCGTTATCTTTAGATAATTATTTTCTCAACAGAGAAGACACCCCCAGAGATGCGTCCGGCCAGCTGGATTTCGACGCTTTGGAAGCGTTGGACTTACCCTTGCTCAATCAACAAATGACGCAACTGATTGAAGGCCGGGAAGTGGAAGTTCCGATCTTTGACTTTATCACTGGGCGCAGGCTTCCGAAAGGCAATCGACTTCAGCTGAATCCGGATAACATTTTGGTTGTCGAAGGCATCCATGCTTTAAATCCCAATCTATTGCCAACCATCAATCGCAATATTTGTTTTAAAATATATATCAGTGCACTTTTTCTCTTGAATATTGATTCCTATAATAGGGTACCGACTACGGACGTCAGGCTTATAAGGCGTATGGTCAGGGATAAAAGTTTTCGGGGATTTGAGCCCGAAAGGACTTTAAAACAATGGGCCAGCGTAAGACGGGGTGAAGATTCCAGTGTTTTTAAATTCCAGGAGGAAGCGGATGTAATGTTTAATTCCAGCCTGCTTTACGAATTAAATGCACTGCGCAACTATGCTGAACCGCTTTTGCAAAGCATCCCCCAACAAAGCCCTTACAGCGATACGTCTGCCCGTCTGCTCAACCTTCTTTCTTTCTTTGAACCCATGCCTACGGACAAAGTACTCTCAACTTCTATTTTAAGAGAATTTATCGGTGGCAGTATTTATGCTGAAAATTAAAGACAAAGAAAAAGAAATAGAACGGGTTAAACATATACTTGACATTCTAGCCCGAATTTATCCTGACGCCAGCTGCGGTCTTAACTTTCACAATCCCTTTGAACTGCTAATCGCCACGATTTTGAGCGCTCAAACCACCGATCAAAAAGTCAACCAGGCTACGGCCGAACTATTCCGCCAATACCCTACTCCTCAGGCTATGGCCGCATTGACTCCGGAGGAACTGGAAAAACATATCAAGATGCTGGGCCTTTTCCGAACTAAAGCTAAAAACATTGTAGCAACCTGCCGTATTCTTCTGGAACAATATAATGGTTTAGTTCCCCCGGAAATGGAAAAACTCGTTCAATTGCCCGGAGTAGGCCGTAAAACAGCCGGAGTAGTATTGGCCAACGCTTTTGGTATTCCTGCTTTTCCCGTGGACACCCATGTTTTAAGAGTAACAAACAGGCTAGGTCTTACTGATTCCTCCAACCCTTTGCAGGTGGAAAAGGATTTGACTTTCTTAATAGAAAAAAACCGATGGATTGATTATCACCACCGGTTTATAGCTCATGGACGAAAAATTTGCCAGGCAAAAAAACCGCAATGCCAAGAATGTCCTCTCTCAAATTATTGCCTATTTCATAACATGGGCGGTAAGTTGCATTAAAGTTTGGCGAGACTTGATTCCGGCCAATGATTCCTGGGTAATTTGTTCCCCCGCTTTTAACAGGTTGCCGGTCTCAAGCTTAACATCTTTGGTCAAAATTTTACCCACTAAAAATTGAAGTTGACGTTGTTCAAAAACATTAAAATCTTGGGGAAATTCAATAACCTCGCTGTTGTTAGCCTCGGACTTAAGCAGGCTATCTTTTTTTCCAAACTCCTCTATTTTCTTTCTCAGATATTCTTTATCTCTGACAGAATTAGCCGCCGCATTTTGTTTGCGCTCCTTGCGGCTCGCCAAAGTATCCTGATTATCTTGTTCAATCAAAATTATTTCTTGGCCATAAGTTAAGACATGGTCACAATGACATTGACTGGTTTTGTTCTCGCTATCCACCAGGACGAAACCAGTGATTTTGCCTGTCTCCTCATCAATCATGAATTCACTCACCTGGCCAAGAAGAGTACCCTTGGTGGTAAGTAATTGCGATCCTATAACTTTAACTCTCTTCTGCAAAAGTTCGATGGCAAGGGAGTTATGAGCCACATCCTGAATAACTGTACTGTCGTTAATAATCAGGGCATAGTCCCCCAGACCCAAAACATCTTCAAAAGCAATTATCCGGGCTCCAAGATAATCAATTGGTTGATTAATTATAAAAAAAGCCAAAGTACCTTTGGTCGGGTCAATAATTATATCCTTAACGGTGCTGATTTCCTTGCCTTCAGCAACACTTATTATTTTAAGATTGCGGAGATCCGCGGAAAACTTCATCCTCTAATCCTCCCCAAATTTATTTTATAATCTCCATCATTAATAAATTATAATATAAACTGACAAATTCTATAAAAATTATTAATATCCTTCTTGTCTTTTCCAAGAATAATTAAATTCCAATACTTACATATCCTCCTAATTGCTCAATTCGACTCTTAATGGTATACTTCTTATGGCAATTAAACTAGTTGAAATGAGGGCTGTTCATGAAACATTATGATATAGGTATTATTGGCGGTGGGATCTCCGGTATTATGTGCGCTTTCGAGCTTATACAAAATAACAGCAATCTGGAGATCTGTATTTTTGAAAAAGGAAACAGTATTTTGGACAGAAAATGTCCGTTAACAGAGCAAAAATCATCTAAATGTCTAAAATGCCCATCTTGTGCCATTATGGAAGGATTCGGCGGCTGCGGCTCTTTTTCTGACGGTAAATATAATTTCACCACCGAATTTGGAGGTTGGTTAAACGAGTATATTCCCAGTGAACAAGTAATGGAACTTATCGAATATATGGATAAAATACTTGTTCGCTTCGGGGCCACCACCAAAAGATATACTACCAACACCCCCAAAGCCCGGGAACTACGAAAAATAGCCCTGCAAAACGATCTTCACCTTTTGCAGGCCGAAGTTAAACATCTTGGTACAGAAAACAATCTCAAAATTATGACTAATATTTATAACTTCCTGAAAGACAAAGTTGACATCAAGCACCGTACTGAAATTATTGACATTTCTCCTGAAAATAATAAATATGTATTGGATACCGGATCGGAACAGTTCTCCTGCGATTACTTGATAAGTGCTGTCGGCCGGGTAGGCAGCGAATGGTTTAGCGAACAATGCAAGAAATTGAACATTAAATTAACCAATAACCAGATCGACCTGGGAGTCAGAGTGGAACTGCCTTATGAAATTTTCAGCCATATAACTGATGAAGTGTATGAAGCCAAGCTTCACTACTACACTAAAAAATACAATGATCTGGTCAAAACTTTCTGCATGAATCCCAGAGGCCATGTAGTAACAGAAAACACTATTGGGGTTCTCACAGTTAACGGACACAGCTATTCCGACGAGGCTTTGAAAAGTGACAATACCAATTTTGCCTTATTGGTTTGCAACAAATTCACTTCTCCATTCAATGAACCTTTAAAATATGGTAAATATATCGCTACTTTATCCAACATGCTGGGTGACGGGGTTATCGTCCAAAGGTTCGGCGACCTGGTCAAAGGCAGACGAACAAACGAAAAAAGAATGGCCAAGTCTTTTACCAAACCTACTCTTAAATCCGCTAATGCCGGGGATTTGGGACTTGTTTTGCCTAAACGCTACCTGGACAATATCATTGAGATGATCTACACTCTCGATAATATCGCACGTGGTACCGCCAATTATGATACTCTTCTTTACGGAGTGGAAGTTAAATTTTACTCGGCCAGACCAGAACTGGATAATAAATTGGAGACAGTTTATCCCAACTTCTACGCCATCGGCGACGGTGCTGGAATCACCCGCTCCCTTTCTCAAGCCGCTGCCAGTGGTATATATGTTGCCAGAAATATCTTGGAAAAGATTAACTCATAAAGTTTAAATTAACTTTTCCAAATAAACCAAGGCCTCTTTCATATCGCCAAAGTTTTGGATACTTTCATCTTTTATCTTTTCACCGATAATAAAAAAATATTGTGTTTCGTCTTTCATTGGTAAATCAACAATGGTATTGCCAAAAACTACAATTTCGTCTTTTTTAACTCCAAAGATATTCTTAATAACAGCAAGGGCTTGACCCTTGCTGTTTTCTTGAGGCATAATCTCCACCGCATCTTCATATTTATTAATTTTATAATTGTTTTCCTTGACCGCTGGAAGAGTAAGCACTGTTTGGTACAGATGGTCGATTTGGGACAGATCTCGCGGAGCGGCGGTCAACATGGTTTGATTGGGCTGAAACCAGAGCCCTTCAAATTCTTTAAATAAAGCCTCTTTTATAATCTGAGCCGTCTCCCGGGGAATTTCCGCCAGGGTTTTTTCCCATTTGGTCGCCGGATTAAAAATAACACCACCGTTTTCCCCCGCCACCAACGGCTTTTTCAAGCCAATTCCTCTGGCCAAACCCGCCAAGTAACTAGCCGTTCTCCCTGAAATAAAAACGATCTGGAATCCCAAGTGTTCAAAATGGACAATTTTTTCGGATACGGTTCTGGGTATAGGCTCCTCAGTGGGAGCCAAGGTTCCGTCTACATCAAAAACCAATAACTTTATGGTCATAAATCATCCTCTTATAAATCTCAATTTATCCTAAGCATAGTTTTATCCCTTAAGAATTATTTTATGAACCATAAAGGTATTTATCTCATTAAATGTTTTACTCTTACCCAGGCAACCTGCTTTTTGGTATAATCATCTAGCCAGTTTTCAAAATTCCCTGCCTCTGTCGCCGGAACATATACCTCCAAACTGACCTTATCCGCGAAAGATTCTTCTCCCGGTTTCCAACCTTTTTGCTGTATAACGTATTTTAATTGGTCAAACCAAGCATAGGATAGTTCCAGTTTGTAAACCGCATAACACTCTAACTTGGTAATCCCCGCCTGTTCCAACGCCAACCGGGCCGTTCCCCCATAAGCCCTGGTTAAACCGCCCGTTCCCAAAAGTATACCGCCAAAGTAGCGAACTACAATTATCTGGATATCCCAAAGTTGGCGATGCTGAAGCAGTTCCAATATCGGCCTTCCTCCCGTCCCCTGGGGCTCACCGTCATCAGAAGATTTTTCAAGTTTGTTTTGATAAAGGCGGTAAGCATATACATAATGACGGGCATTGGGATATTCCCTTTTGACCTCTTGCATATGTCTTTCAACATCGGCTATAGTTTTTACCGGCCTAACCAGTCCTATAAACCTAGATTTTTCAATAATTTGTTCTTTTATTCCTTCGCCTGCTACGGTTAAGAAACTTCCCTGACTAAAGTTACACTCTGTCATTTTTATCAACCACTTTTTTTATTCTTCGCTTTGGTTATAAATTTATCCTTGCTTACCACAACCCTTTCGTGCTCGCCTTCCCCGATCTTTTCTTTTTCATCAAAAGCTACAACTTTAAAAATTATTTTACGACCTTCCGTTTTTATTACCTCAGCTTCCGCCCAGACCTCCATCCCCACCGGGGTGGGAGCGAGGTGTTTTAAATTTAGATAAGTGCCCACACTGGTTTGATCTTCGGGCAAATTTAAAGCACGAACGGCCGCATTTTCCATTAAAGCGGCAAGCATAGGGGTCGCCAAAACCTCCAATTCCCCGCTTCCGACGAATTTGGCCGTTTTTTCCTCGGTAACTATTGACTCCGATTTTCCTTTTAGTCCTTGATTATTCATTAAACCATTTCCTTTTGAAATTATTGTGATTCTTTGTTATAACTATTTTATTTACAATTATAACTTGGTTTAACATATAAAAAAAGTGCTGGCTGAGCAGCACTTTTTATTGGTCTTTGAAACCAGGACAAAACAAATACTAATGGCTTATCCCTCTTGCAATACCGCTTAAAGCTTCACCCGCTTCGTCAATATGGATTTTTTCAATAGCCAAATCGCCTAAAGAGATAATACCGACTAAATTACCCTTGCGCAATACCGGAAGCCTTTTAATCTGGTATTCGGCCATAAGATCAGCAGCCCTGTCAATATCACTGTTTTCCTCAATACATATTGGATCTTCAGACATGATTTCTTCGGCAGTCACGGTATGATAATCTTTATTGTCAGCCAAAACTCTTAACACAATGTCCCGATCCGTAATAATGCCCTCTACCTTGCCCATACTGACAACAGGAACCGCGCCTATGCTGTTTTGTTTCATTAATTTTGCTATCTCTGCAACTCTAGAGGTTCGATCAACATATATCACATCAGTAGACATTATATCTTTTACTCTCATCTGAATTACCTCCATTATAGTTAAGTTACAGAAATAGTTTTACACTTAGAAAAAATATTATGTAGTTATGCTGTTTACAAAATTTTATATTAAATTCTAGGTTTTTGCCCATAAACAATGGCCACGGCGCCAAAGGCCAGATTTAAATAATTACAATTCACCAAACCGCAAGATTCAAATAATTTTACCAATTCCGTCTGGGAATAAAATTTGCTGGCTGATTCATATAAGTAGCGGTATTGATCCCGTCCTGAGGCAAAAATCTCCCCCATTAAGGGAACAAGCTTCTCAAAATACAGCCAGTAAAGCTGTTTAAACAAGGGAAGCGTTGTCTTACCCATATCAATAGATACGACCATTGCTCCGGGTTTTACAATTCTGTACATTTCCTGAATACCTTTGACCGGGTCAGGTAAATTCCTTAAACCCCAACCTATTGTTGCGCCGTCAAAAGAATTGTCTGCAAAAGGCAAATTCAAAGCATCTCCCAATAAAAACGTTATCCTATCATTATAAAAATTATTTTGGCAATTCCTTACTGCCTGGTCTAACATTTTCTCCGAAAAATCCAGGCCAACAACTTTTCCGTCGGGAGATACTGCCTTAGCCAGTTCTCTCGTCAGCATTCCGGTACCGCAACAAATGTCCAGCACCGACATACCCGGCTTTACTCCACAAATGTCTACAACCTTCTTGCGCCAGCGCCTGTCCAAGCCAAAGCTCATTACGGTATTCATAAAGTCATATCTTTCGGCTATGGAATTGAATGTATCTTTAACATATTGTGCTTTGTTTTTTCCCAAATAATCCATGGCTATTTTTCCTCACTTGAGCTATCATCCTTCTCCAAACCTTTCCCCAATGAAAACACCTTTACAAACAAAAACCAAAGGTTATTCTTTCCTCCTTAAATCAATTATGGTAAAATTAGTTACCAGGGGGGATAAGTTTATGTATGAACTTAAAAATTTCAGCGAAGTAATGGTAAAAAAAGCATTGGAAGAATATTTGGCCTCCAATAAAATCCCGTGCCAATGCGAAAGGTGCATAGCGGATATTACGGCTTTCGCTTTAAATCGTCTTCCTCCCCGCTATTATGTTTCGGAAAAAGGCGAAATTCTCACCAATTATGAAGCTCAATTGTTTCCTGACAGAGCAAGAGTAATGACCGAAGTCATTTTAGCCACCCAGATTGTGGCTGCAGCCCCTTCTCATGACCGGAACTGAGTTCCTGTTCACTTCTCAAGATAAAAAGATTATGTTAAGAGATGTTCTTTATGAGAACATTTTTTTATTTTAGCGGAAATTTGATTATAAATAAATACTTTGATAAAATTATTGAGACTTCCGGCTTGAAAAGAGTGACTACAAATGATTACCGAATACCGAGGACTTAAACTGGATCAATTTCAAATTGAAGCCATTGAAGCTATAAACAACGGCTTATCCGTTATAGTTTCTGCCCCCACCGGCACAGGTAAAACCTTGGTTGCCGACTATTTGGTTGAAAAAACAATCATAGAAGGCCGAAGAATTATTTATACTGCTCCTATTAAAGCCTTAAGCAATCAAAAGTTCAAAGACTTTGTCAAACTTTTTGGTCATGATAATGTCGGGATTATGACGGGTGATGTAGTTGTTAATCCTACGGCACCATTGCTGATCATGACTACAGAAATCTTTCGTAACCAAGTTATTACCAACGACGAGCATTTAAATACCATATCCTATGTTATATTCGATGAAATCCATTGGCTAAATGACGAGGACCGGGGAACTGTCTGGGAGGAATCAATAATACTCGCTCCTCCCCATATCAAAATTTTAGGCTTAAGTGCGACAATTGCCAATGCCAGGGAATTGACCGATTGGATAGGCACAATACGTCAGGAATCCATAACATTAGTTGAAGAACATCAGCGCATTGTTCCCTTAGAGTATTATTATTTTAGCCAGGAAACCGGTTTTGTTACTTATGACAGCTTAATGGATTATTATTACAGCAAATTAAAATTGAAAAACAGAACCGACCATAGCCCGCTATTTAAGCCAACTGTCCATCTGGATTTAATTAAGAGCATTGAAACACAATACCTGCCGGCCTTGTATTTTGTCTTCAGCCGCAAACAATGCTCGGACAAAGCTCATGAATTGGCTTCACTTAGAAATTACCTGACTCCTGAGCAAAGCGCCGAGGTAAAAGAAAGTTTCCTCGAACAATTTGGTCCGGAGGACAATTGGTCTTCTTCAACCCGCAAATTGTTTGGGGTTTGCCGTAAAGGTATAGCCTATCACCATGCCGGGTTGCTTCCCCTGCAAAAATCTTTGGTGGAAGAGCTTTTTTTGCGCAAATATATTTCTGTTCTTTATTGCACTGAAACATTCAGCGTAGGCATTAATTACCCTGTAAAGGCAGTATGTTTCGATTCCTTAAATAAATTCGATGGGCATAACTTCCGCCCTTTAGCCAACCATGAGTTTTTTCAGATGTCCGGCCGGGCAGGTCGTCGGGGAATTGACAGCAAAGGGTACTCCTTTGCCCTTGTGGACCTTAATTATTTTGACAAAGAACCTCCGGTTAAATTCGATATGTATAAATTGGAACCCTTAGCCAGTCAATTCCGCTTGTCCTACAACACAGTATTAAATTTGTTGGCCACCCTAACCAACGAGCAAATTGAAACCTTTTTCAAGAAAAGCTTCGCTGTATATTCATATGCCACGCTGTCCGAAAAAATTGAAACTCAAATGCAACGTTTGACCCAACTGGCAAAAGAATCCCAAAAACATCTTTGTTCCAAAGCTGGGACCTACCAATGCCCCCTAAATTATTATCCCAAACAAAAAGAATTGGAAAAACTGTATAAGGCTTACCGGAAGCTTGATCCTCGGCGCCGCAATAAAATTTACGCCAGGCAAATGTATCGCAAGATTCGTAAATGGGAAAAGATATTGCACAAACCCCCTGCCAACTGTTCCCCGAAACAAAGTAAACTTTGCCAAATACATTATAAAAGGTGGAACAGGTTGGAGGACAAAATTAGGGATCTAAGGAATCAATTATTCGCTTTACCGGACTATCATACATTTAATGACGAATTTATCAGAAAAAAGCAGCAGCTACAAACAATGGGCTATATTGATAATAACAATATCCTTCCTCGAGGCGAGATTGCCCGCCAAATTTATGTTCAAGAAGTCCTGGTAACGGAAATATTGTTTGCCGGAATTTTGGACCAGCTCGACGACGACCAATTAAATGCTTTAATCTCCTGCATTGATTATGAAAGCAAACGCAACGATTATTTCCATAAGTTCGATAAGCTTGATTTCTCACCGATATACGAGATTATCGCTTATGTCCAATCCATGTGCGACCCGGATACGGTACGCTTTGACCCCCGTCCGGCGATAATTACTTATTTTTGGAGTAAAGGATCCACTTTAAACGTCATCCAAGAGTTGTGTACCCTTGACGAGGGCGATATCATCTCGGTATTACGCCGGACTATCGATCTGTTACAGCAAATACGCGAAGCGGTTACGGATCAGTTATTAAAGGAACGCCTCAGCACCTGTATAAAAAAACTGGACAGGGACGAAGCGTCAATATTGGAACTTTATTAAGCGGTAAAAAAAAGTGTTGCTTACTACTTTATGGAGTAGCTTGCAACACTGGTGGGCTGTAATTTCCGACCGATATTACCTATTACAGCCTTTATTTGCAAAAAACACTGCAGGATATTTTAATAAACTTCGAAGATTGAATGTCAAGCATATCGTCTAATCTCAAGCCTGAATTTACGGATACGACCCGCTCCTGCAACCAATAGCGCAATTATTGCTTCAAGCATCAGGATCTTGAGATAGATCGAATGCCGGACAACCTCCCTTTCAATCTTCTAAACAAACAAACCCTTATTTCTGTTCATGCGATATGGTCGCAAGCCGTGACAATATAACATATTGTCGTATCATTCACAGAAATAAGCGGTTGTTTGTTTTCCTGGGGTTATAATTCTAGCTGGAAGAAGAAATTCCTTGGTAAAATTTTGTTTATTTATGACTATGTTTGTCGAGATTGCTCATCAATTAAACCCTGGGCTATTGCCTTCCTCGCCAACTGATCGCATTTTTCATTTTGGGAATTACCGGCATGCCCTTTAACCTTTATCCACTTTATTTTATGTTGGGCGCTGAGTTCCAATAACTTCTTCCATAAGTCCATATTTTCTACAGGTTTTTTTTGAGCATTAAGCCAGCCATTACGCTGCCAGTTATGTAACCATTTTTGTTCAAAAGCATTAATGAGATAGGCACTATCGCTATATAGTTCCACCTCACAGGGTTCTTTCAACAACTCTAAAGCTTTTATAGCAGCAGTTAACTCCATCCTCTGATTGGTTGTTACCGTCTCATAGCCGGAGATTTCCTTGATATGCTGACCGTACTGGAGAACGGCACCCCACCCTCCGGGACCCGGATTGCCGGAACATGCCCCATCCGTATGTATTATTACTTTTTTAAGTGCCATAACGACTCCTATCTTCTTTTAATTTTATAATCAAAGCACTCTCATCGCAGTTGGGAAATTTCACACAATTAATACATTCTTTCCAAACTTTATGAGGCATTTTTTCTTTGTCGATCAGTTTAAAACCCAAATGTTGAAAAAATTTCACCTGATAAGTCAAAGTAAATACTTCCGGACAGTCCAATTCAGCAGCCTCTTGAAGAAGCAGATAGACTAATTGGCGTCCAATGCCCCGGCCCTGGCATTTTTCATCCACGGCCAAAGCCCTTATTTCCGCCAAGTCCTCCCAAATAATATGAAGAGAACCTACAGCCACTATTTGCTTATCTTTTTCAGCAACAATAAATTCTCTAATACCTTCATAAATTGTACTCCTGGTGCGAGGCAACATAAGCCCTTTTTCAGCATAATAATTGATTAGTCTAAGTATGTCTTCAGTATCGCTTAATCTGGCACGTCGATATTCTATCATCTTTTCCCCCGAGATAAAAAAATAATACTATTATAGTCTATACTATCACAATATAGTAAAAGTTTAAGTGACCAACGGCATTATTTAATAAATGTTTCATTCTGCAACGGCAACATCTCTTTTGTACCTTTAAGGCCTTCAGTTCGCCAATCATCGGGCATTATATATATTGTAAAGTATTGTGGATCTTTTAACCAACATTGACATAACCGTAACTCTTCAATGAAACCGGAAAGAGCTAAGATAACCATTTTATGTTTTCGTTTTGTATCTTGTTTTTCACCAATATTTTTTTTGTTTCTATCCCATAACTCCAAAAACGATGAAATCAAAAGTGCCTGTACCATTCTAAAAATTGGTTTATCGATAATAGGATAAATAACATTAATACGATCACCATTAATAAAGTAAAAGAGGTTGGGGTTGTTTAAAATACTATTGCGATTTTTTACCAACCAAGGATATTCCTGATAACTCCCGAAATAATTGGTCAAAAACTCCTTATCCGTAATAATTTTTAGAGCCAGCAAATCTCTGTTGTCAAAACATCTGCCAGCTTCCATATTTTCTAATAAATCGATAATTCCTAATATTGCTCTGCGAAACTCCTCATTTATGTTTCCACTATAATCCACCCAACCGGTTTTTAGAAATTTGGCCATAATGTTTTTGTTACGGGTCCATTTAACCTTGGATGATAATTCGAACTTATTGCTTTTCAAAACAATTTCTGCAATCTCAATCGGTCCCCAGTAAAAGTTGATTTTGTTTTTTCCAAATACAGTCCTAACTCTTCTCTTCTCCAAGGCCTCAAAAAACTCTTTAATAACCCGCAATTGATTCCAAGCTACAGGGTTCAACTGCTTTTGCCAAAATGACCAGTCCGGCCTGGGCAAGAATGTATCGGGAATGTATCCAGTATTTAAATATTCATTTTCTTGAACAGGATAAAGGCTAGGGGTAAGCTTTTCTCGCCAATAAACCGCCTTTGCCGATATTCTGCCATCCAGTTTGGCAAGAGCATTTAGAAAAACGGGGGAAAAATCCTGGGCCACAAAATAAAGCACGGTTCGAGCTCCATTACCGATATAGTTACCCCAAGAAACTCCTTCATATAAGAAGTTTTCCTCTTTATATTCGCTCTGGCAAGCGATAATTCCGACCCGAAGGTTCATGTCACCTGAACTAAAAAAGCTAAAATGAGAAGACAAATGCCAGCCTTTTCTTTTTTCTTCAGTGCATTCTTCGAAGTCGGACGCAATAAAAATATCCTGGTTGGCTTTCCAAATATCGTTCCAGTCAATTTTCAAAACACATCCTCCCCTACAAGCCGTTTGGTAATAAATACGCTCCAAAGGGGCTGGAAATGCCTATTTCCTATATTTTTTCCGCTTGGGCTTATTTGTTTAGATCTTCCCGGATACCTAGAACTATGTATATAACCTCTTCACCAATGTTAGTACAATAATCGCCTATCCGTTCTATGTACCGAGTTACCAAAAGAAGGTAAACACCCTGTGAAACAACTTTCGGATCTTTTGTAATCAAATCAATGATTTCATCAAAAATCAGCTTGTAATAACGATCCACTTGATGATCGAGCTCAGCCAATGATCTGGCCAATTCCACATCCTCGTTTATAAAAGCCTTTAGCGCGGTATGCATCATGCTAATAACCAACTCAGCCATGGCCGGCAAGTCGATAAGAGGTTTCATTAAAGGAACAGGGCCAATTCTTAAAGATATATTAGCGATATCAGCTGCCAGATCTCCCATTCGCTCTAAAGAAAATATTATTTTATAACTGCTGACAATTTTTCTTAAATCAGTTGCAATAGGTTGCTGGGTGGCTACAAGATGGGTGCAAAGCTGTTCTATTTCTGTTTCCAAATTATCAATAATGCTATCATCAGCAACAATTTTTTCAGCTAATTCCAAATCCCTTTCTTTAAGACTCTGGATGGTTCTCTGAATAGCGATATGAACCAAGTCTCCCATCTCTGTTATCTTTTTTTTTAATTCATTCTGCAGAGAATCAAATTTGTATCGCATATAACATCCCTCAAAAGTTTCTATTATCTTTGACGGAAAATCCTCTCAAAAAGGCAAGAAATTCAATTTATAAAAGATAAAGAAAAATAATAACCGCCCCCAAAAGAATTCTATAGCCAACAAAAACGTTCAAACTATACCGTTTCACAATTTTTAGCAATACCGAAATTGATAACATTCCCACAAGGCAGGAAACAATAATTCCACAAATAAACGGCAAATTGATTTCTCCGGGATTTAATTCCGTTAAACTTAAAAGTGTCGCTCCCAAAATCACCGGAGTAGATAAGAGGAAGGAAAAACGAGCCGCTTCTTCCCTGGTGTAGGAACACAAGCGAGCGGCCGTTATAGTAACTCCTGAACGCGATACTCCGGGGATAAGGGCAATTGCTTGTGCCAAACCGATAAATAAGGCTTCCCGAACTTTCATGTTGTCCAGTTTTTGACTTTGTTGTTGTTTATCCGCCAAATGTAGTAATAGACCGAAAATAATTAGCATAAAGCCAATTAAAATCGGTGACCTGGCTTTCATTTCTATTAAATCGTTAAACATGTACCCGCAAAAGGCAGCAGGTAAAGTGGCGAGGACCAACAACCAAAATATTCTTCTGCTTTTTCGATCCTTGCCGCTTATAGTCCCCTGTATCAAATTTAGCCAATCCTGATGAAAATAAATTACAACGGCCAGTAAAGTGCCTGCATGTAAAGCAATGTCAAATGTCAAGCCAGGGTCTTGCCAATCGAAAAACCAAGGGGCTAAAACAAGATGCCCGGAACTGGAAATAGGCAAAAACTCACCTAAGCCCTGTATAATTCCCATAACAACAGCTTGCCATAATGTCACCCTACTCCCCCTCATCCCAGATAATTGTGTTAAATAGGTATTTATATTTACACAATTATCTTCCGGGATATGCTAATTTTCTAGCTGTAATTGGGAGCTTCTTTAGTTATTATAACATCATGGGGATGGCTTTCAGCCAGACCGCCGGGAGTCATTTGAATAAATTTGCCGTCTCGGCGTAATGATTCAATGTCGGGTGTCCCGCAATAGCCCATACCTGCCCTTAAACCACCGATCAATTGATAGACTGTTTCCGAAAGGGGACCCTTGTAAGGTACCCTTCCTTCAATTCCTTCAGGCACCAATTTCTGGTCTTTTTCTTGGAAATAGCGATCACTGCTTCCGGCCTTCATCGCACCAATAGAGCCCATCCCCCTATAAACTTTGTAGCTTCTGCCTTGATAAATTTCTATATCCCCGGGGCTCTCTTCCGTACCCGCGAAAAGACTGCCGATCATTACCGTCCTGGCACCCGCGGCAATGGCTTTAACGATATCTCCTGAAAACTTGATTCCACCGTCGGCAATGATGGGAATATTATACTTATCCGCTTCTTTTGCGCAATCATAAATAGCTGTGATTTGCGGGACTCCAATCCCGGCCACAATTCTCGTGGTGCATATCGAACCGGGACCTATACCGACTTTAACGGCATCTGCTCCGGCTTCGATCAAGTCTCTGGTTGCTTCGGCAGTGGCTACGTTGCCGGCGATGATTTGCAGATCGGGAAATTTCCTCTTTAATTGTTTAACCGTATTAATAACACCCACCGAATGTCCATGGGCAGTATCGACAACTAAAACATCCACTCCCACGTCGTATAAGGCCTGTGCTCTTTCTAAAGTTTCCTTACTTACGGTAACCGCAGCCCCAACTCTCAGCCTTCCCCGTTCATCCTTGGCCGAATTTGGGAATTGCCTTGATTTCTCTATATCTTTAATGGTGATAAGTCCTCTGAGCATCATATTATCATCCACTAAAGGAAGCTTCTCAATTTTATGCTTAATCAGAATTTTCTTAGCTTCCTCTAAAGTCGTACCCACCGGAGCGGTAATCAGATTATCTTTGGTCATTACTTCACTGATTAAACGCTCAGTATCAGTCTCAAAACGCAAGTCACGGTTGGTGACAATCCCAACAAGCTTTCCCTCAACTGTTATCGGGACCCCGGATATTCTGTAACGCGCCATTATTTCCAAAGCATCTTTAATACGATCCGTTGGGCTCAAATAGATTGGATTAGTTATTACCCCATGCTCCGATCGTTTAACTTTATCCACTTCCAGCGCCTGTTCTTCAATGGTCATATTTTTATGAATAATACCTATACCTCCCTCTCGAGCTATAGCTATTGCCATCCGGGAAGTGGTAACGGTATCCATGCCGGCGCTAATGAGCGGGATGTTTAGTTTTATGGATGGAGTAAGATAAGTGCTGACATCGACATCCTTTGGCAAGACGTTGGATTTGCCTGGAATAAGTAAAACATCATCGAAAGTCAAACCCTTTTTCCCAAATTTTTCGCAAGTCATAACAAACCCCTTCCCCATTACTTTTCTAACAAGTATAGCAGAAACTCCTAAGGTTTAGTAGCTTTTAATGCAAGAATTTATTAAAATGAAAAAGCAAATACCAATCTAAAGGAAGAAAGCATGTTTTATCGTTTTTATCAGTTTTGCAGCGCTGTCCACGCTCGTATCGACCCGAAAGAATACCAATGGGTAAAAAAAATATTAACGAAGAAAGAATATCAACTCTTCCTGCAACAACCTTTGCCCGACCAGCGGCATGCTTTGGATGTGGCCCTGGAGATTGAGCAGAATTCCGAAAAGATAAAAGAACAATATGGGACGACAGCCTACCACAACCTTTTACATGCCGCCCTTTTGCATGATTGTGGGAAATCTGTAGCCCCACCCCATCTTTGGCAGAGAATATTAATTGTAATTATTAATTCCCTTCCTGCTACCTGTGTTCGGAAACTCAGCTCCGGTTCCAATTTTTTGGGCAAGACCTTGATTCTCCATCGACAACATCCCTTACAAGGAAAACAACTGGCCGCCTTGGCCGGTTGCGAAGATGAAGTTCTAACTCTAATAGAAAACCATCATTCTCCAACTACAAATTTAGAACGGTTTCTGTGGGAAATAGACAGCAGGCACTAAATTTAAACTCAGCGTCCTTAAATGTTTAGCAACCGTGACGCTGAGTTTGTTTCTCCGCAGCTTCTTTTCTCTTTTCAGGAAAAAGAAGTTATTTTTTTAGGTTATTTTTCAAATAATGATTAAAATCGTAAAGCTCAAACTCGGATGAATAGCCTTTTCTGTGGATTTTTTTCCGTTTCAGTATTTCCTTAGACCTTTTTTCCAATTGTGCACTGAGAATGTTTTTTTCTTTTTCTACTTGTTCCAATAAATCCATTAAGACTCTTCTGCTCAGGCGCAGATTATCAAGTTGTTTTTCTAATTCGTTAATCCTGTTTTTCAAGCAAGTTATTTCTTCGTCCTTCGTGTTCACTGTTTCATCTCCCAAGAAATAGAATTCCTTGTTTCTATTCTATACTTGAAAGACTTTTTTTAATCCTCCTTAAGCAAAAAAGTCTTAATTCTTTTGACAGCTTCTTCTAATACTTCCTCCTTTTGGACCAGACCGATTCTTACATATCCTTCGCCGTATTGACCAAAAGCGGCTCCCGGTACCAATATAACTCCGGATTTTCTGGCTAAATCCATAACAAACGAAAGGGAATCCTGCTCGGTCGGAACCGGTGCCCAGATAAACATGGTAGCCAACGGCTGGGTAATTTCCCACCCGGCTTCTTTACAACCATTAATCCAAATCTCGCTTCTCCTCTTATAGGTTTGACAGTTTGTTTCTATCGTCTTTTGGCAATTGGAAAGAGCAAGAGCGCCTGCTTTAAGGAATGGCTTAAAACTACCGTAATCTATGTTTGTTTTGATAGTTTCCAAGGCTTTAATAACTTTAGAATTGCCTACCGCAAAACCAAGTCTGACACCGGCCATGTTAAAAGATTTAGAAAGTGAGTGAAATTCTATCCCAACCTCTTTGGCTCCATCAACCTGAAGAAAGCTTACCGGTCTAATGCCGCCATAGGCTAATTCGGTATAAGCTGCATCATGGCAGACAATAATATTATGTTTATAAGCAAATTCTACAACCTGGGTGAAAAACTCCAAATTGGCAGTGGCAGTGGTTGGATTGTTAGGATAGTTTAAAATCATCAGTTTAGCTTGGTCTGCTTGCTTAATGCTTAGTTGAGAAAAATCGGGCAAAAAATTATTGGCTGGGAGCAACGGCAAAGGAATTATCTTTCCTTCTGCCAAGGTCAAGCCATCTGAATAAATTGGATACCCCGGATCGGGTATAAGAGCAGAATCTCCTTTATCAATCAAAGCCCAAAAAATGTGAGCCAGACCATCCTGAGAACCCATCGTAGGTAGAACTTCAGTTTCCGGATCCAAATCCACGTTAAATCTTCGCTTGTACCAATTGGCACAAGCTTCCCTGAACTCTGCCGTACCGCGAGTCAGAGTGTAATCATAAACCTGATCATCCAAAGCTTGCCTACTGATTAGCTCTTTAACCTCCTGCGGAGGTGGAAGATCCGGGCTGCCAATACTCAAATCAATTAAAGATTTACCTGTTTGCGCAATTTCTGCTTTTAATTCAGCTAATTGCGAATAAATTGAGACTTGAAGTTTGTTTAGTCTTGATGCCAATTTCACTTTTACAAATCCTCCTATTTAACCATTGCCCTTTCTATTAACTCTATGGTCTTTAAATCGGTTCCCCACTGTCCAAGTTCCACTCTCGGCTTAACACCGGGTCCATGAAAGTCAGAACCCCCGGTAGCTATAAGGTTTAACTTTCTGGCTAATTGCCGATATTTTTCAGTTTCTTGCGGAGAATGATCCGGATGGCTGATTTCTATGCCCTGTAAGCCCTCCTCAATCCATTGTTCTATTTCCATCTGACTGATTTCTCTGCCGGGATGGGCCAAAACGGCCACCCCTCCAGCCTGGCGTATAAGATGTATAGCCGAAACCGGCGTAATTTTTTCTCTGGGCACATAAGCCGGGGCACCAATCTTAAGATATTTGTCAAACACTTCTTTAAAATTGGACGCAAGGCCATATTTAACCATAGCCTGAGCGATATGGGGACGCCCTATGGAATCACCCCGGGCCACACTAAGTACCTGTTCAAAAGAGAGTTCCTGACCTAAATTATTTAATTTTTTCAGGATCTGTTTAATTCTTTTTACTCTTTTTTCCCTAAGTTCCCGCAACTTTTGTCGAAAAAAACTATTATTTTCATCCAAACCATAGCCTAGAATATGAACTTCCTTGCCCTCACCATCGGTATTGATTTCTATCCCGGGCAGTAAATACAATCCGACTTCCTTTGCTTTTTGGGTTGCCCTAGCCAAACCGTCAAGCGTATCATGATCAGTAATTGCTAAAGCCTTAAGCCCAATTTTTTTAGCAAGTTCTACCACTTTTTCCGGTAAAAATTCCCCGTCCGAAGCGATGGTATGACAGTGCAGATCGGCCTCGAATTTGGAAATGGACATTAGTATTTCACCTGATCTTGTTATTAAGTATGTATACAGCTTATTTTAACACATCGGTTAAAACTCTGACAAAATTACCATGGCATATTTTTCTGATTTCCTCCTCTTTAAACCCTGCTCCGGCCAGTTTATGGATTAACAATGGGAATTTTGAAGCATCTTCCAAACCAACCGGGGGAATAGGAATCCCGTCAAAATCAGATCCAAAAGCAACAGTATCAACGCCCGCGATTTCCGCAATATAGCATATATGCCTCACCACATC
>ENA-UPSB01000974-UPSB01000974.1-bioreactor-metagenome-genome-assembly--contig:-NODE-974-length-39206-cov-60.889403_pt1 | contig 39206 bp, 32 predicted proteins | sample MGYA00238182_ERZ773286 | MGnify/ENA primary metagenome ERZ773286 (study PRJEB29026, sample SAMN07631240) | bioreactor metagenome | isolation source: Switchgrass digestor | place: USA: Dartmouth...
GTTTGGCTCTTTTTGCATGATGCGTTTGGTTATTTTGTGGAATGCTAAAGCGTAATATGTTATAATTGTCACTGGATGCGCAAGAAAATTGATGATAGTTGCTGCAACCATCAGCTGAAAGGGGTGTAAACATGGACAAGTTACAGCAGCATGCAGCCTACCTGGTGGAAAAGCTGCTGGCCTTTGGGCTGGCCAACGATATGATATCTGGTTTTGATGTCACCTACACAAGGAATCAACTCCTTGACCTTTTGAAAATAGACGAGCCATATCCGGAACCCCTGGATTTTGGAAGCCTGGAGGTGCCCGAGACGGCAACGCCTATACTTGAAGAACTGCTGGATTATGCCGTCCAGCGCGGGCTTATACCTGAAGATACGCTGACCTATAGGGACCTGTTTGACACGCGCATAATGGGACTTTTGATGCCCAAGCCATCAGAGATTATCCAGCGTTTTAACAGGATAAAGGAAGAGAAGGGCATAAAAGCCGCAACCGACGATTTCTATAATCTATGCCAGAAGTCCGATTACATACGCGTAAGCCGTATTGCCCGCAACATAAAATGGCAGTATGACAGTGAATTTGGCCAGCTGGAGATAACCATAAACCTCACGAAACCCGAGAAGGATCCAAGGGAAATAGCAGCTCTTAAGAGTGCTCCCCAGGTGGGGTATCCGAAATGCTTGTTATGTCCCGAAAATGTGGGTTATGCCGGACGGGTCAACCATCCCGCGCGGCAGACCCTGCGGGTATTGCCCGTAAAGCTTAAGGGGGAGCAGTGGTACTTCCAATATTCGCCTTATGTGTATTACAACCAGCACTGCATTGTGCTAAGCGAGCAGCACGTACCCATGAAGATCAGCCGGGAAACCTTTGAGCGCCTTTTCGAATTTCTGGAGTATTTCCCCCATTATTTCATCGGCTCCAATGCCGACCTTCCCATTGTGGGTGGTTCTATACTAAACCACGACCACTTCCAGGGTGGATACTACACTTTTCCCATGGAAAAGGCGTCTATAGAGTATTACCTCAAATCGCAGGAGTATCCGGATGTGACTATGGGCGTGGTTCACTGGCCTATGTCGGTATTAAGGGTACGCTATCCAAAACCGCATGTGCTGGTGGAGCTGGCCGATAAGCTACTTCATCTGTGGCGGGATTACTCCGACCCATCGGTCGATGTTTTAGCGTTTACTACAAATGAGAAGGGGGAGAAGGTGCCCCACAATACCATTACTCCAATTGCCAGACTGGGCAGCGACGGTCTGTATGAATTAGACCTTGTGTTTAGAAACAACCGCACCAGCAAGGAGCATCCCATGGGCATATTCCATCCGCATCAAGAGCTTCACCACATAAAAAAGGAGAACATAGGGCTCATCGAGGTGATGGGGCTGTTTATACTTCCCGGTCGCCTGAAGGATGAGCTCGCAAATATCTGCGATATACTGGCCGGCAAAAAGCCCGTGAGCGATGATATCCACCGGGAATCCCATCCGCTCAATAAGCACCTCCACTGGATTGAAGAACTGACCAGCAAGTACGGTAGCAATCTTGATGATGAGACTGCCCACAGGGTTATCAGGGATGCGGTGGGAGAGAAGTGCCTGCAGGTATTGCATCATGCCGGCGTGTTTAAGGCTACCAAAGAGGGGCGTCAGGCATTTGATCGTTTCCTGGAAACTGCCGGGATAAAAAGGCTTTAATGAATTTACCGTTGATGAAGCGTTTTAAGTTGGGAGGTAGAGATGATGATGACTTTAGAGTTGCTTAAGGAAAAGTTGAGTGGAGAGAAGAGCAGGGCGTTACTGGCAAAGCTGTACGGCCAGGCCCCGGAAATAATCGAAAAGCAGGTTGAAAGATACATACAGGCGGTTGAGAATTTTTATCGAATTTTCACGCAGCAAGGATCCAGCGGGTTCTATGTGTTGAGCACCCCCGGTCGTACCGAAATCGGCGGAAACCACACCGATCACAATGCAGGAAGGGTGCTGGCAGCAGGCGTCAGCCTGGACGCCATCGCGGTAGCAGCACCTTCACGGGATAAGGTCATAAGGGTGTATTCCGAAGGATATCCGGAGCCCTTTGTGGTTGAGCTGGACAGCCTGGCTCCCAGAAAAGAGGAGGAAGGGACCACCCTGGCGCTCATAAGGGGTATTGCCAAACGCGTGGGAGAACTGGGTTATAGAATTGGTGGATTCGATGCATATATTACCAGCGATGTATTGGGTGGCTCGGGCCTCAGCTCATCGGCCTGTATCGAGGTACTGCTGGGCAACATCATAAACCACTTATACAATGAGGGAAGGATAGACGAGATCCTCCTGGCCAAGATAGGGCAATACGCCGAAAACGTATACTTTAATAAGCCCTGCGGGCTGATGGATCAAATAGCCTGCGCAGTAGGCGGATTTGTTACCATCGACTTTAAGGATTTCGATAATCCCATCGTACGAAAGATAGAATTCGATTTTACAGCGCAAAACTATTCCCTGCTGGTTATCAATACGGGTGGCAGCCATGCTGATCTTACCGATGACTATGCCTCTATACCCAGAGAGATGAAGGCGGTGGCCGGCGCACTGGGCAAGAAGGTCTGCAGGGAGATCACGATGGAAGAGGTAATTAAAAATATTCCCGGGCTCAGAAAGCAGCTGGGGGATCGGGCTATACTCAGGGCTATGCACTTTTTGGCTGAGGATGAAAGGGTGGTACGGCAGGTAGAAGCCCTGGAAAGGGGAGATTTTGAAGGATTTTTGAGACTGGTCAACGAATCGGGGAACAGTTCATGGAAATGGCTTCAGAACTGCTTTACCAACAAAGATCCCAATGAGCAGGGAATTACTCTGGCTTTAAGCGTCACCGAGAACTTCTTAAAGAACACTGGTAAAGGAGCATGTAGGGTGCACGGAGGTGGTTTTGCCGGTACCGTGCTGGTGTTCATGCCCAATGAATTGCTGAATGGATATGTTGAGCTCATAGAAAGCATATTTGGAGAAGGCTCTGTAACCGTTTTGTCCATTCGGCCATACGGTACGCTGTGCGTAAATTCAAATATATAAGAAAATTAAAGCAATAGGGAGAATTATTGGGAAAAAACCATTTAGAATGGGAAGAATAGGCAATAATGAAGCCTATTCTTCTTTATTAACACATATTTTACTTTGACTTACTTTGACTTTTGTTTTTATAATAATAGCGAACTCAGAGAGAGATACTTAAAAGTGAAAGGCCAAAAGAAAGATCATTTTAGGAAAGGAGTGGTTGTCAATGCGTGATATTACGCCCTTCAGGAGGAGGCGTTCCGCTTTGACGCCCAGCGAATGGATAAGAGACTTTTTCGGGAGAGACATTTTGGATGAATTCTTCGATATGGGCTTTTTTACGGGATTTGGTTCTGGTTTAGCCGGCATGCGTGCTGACGTCAAAGAAACCGATAAGGAATACATCGTCGAGGTTGAACTGCCGGGATTTGACAAAAACGACATCGACATTGAGTTGTTTGACGACAGGCTGACCATCTCTGCAAGGCGCAAGGAAGGCGTCGATGAGGAAAGAGCCGATTACATCCGCCGCGAGAGGAGATACGGAGAAGTATCACGTACATTCGTCTTGGAAGGCGTGAAGGAAGACGGCGTAAGGGCGGATTACAAAAACGGCATCCTGAGGGTTGTGTTGCCCAAGGCCGAGGAATACACGCGGCGTGGTCGAAAGATTGACATCAGCTGATAGCCGGCATGAAATAGAGGGGTTATGGCTTCCATGGCTGTAACCCCTTTTTTATGTGCTCAGAGGTTATCAGGTGATTTTGAGGTAGTTATTTTGTTTATTTATAGTTTCCTGCTTCTTTAAGCGGTGAGCAGTTCGCGAATTTTCTTCAGGTAATTCTGGGTTTCGGCAGGTAACCTTTCAAACTGCACGGGATCGCTCAAATCGGTAATACTCCTTGACTCAACATTGGCCGGTCCCCAGTTATAGGCTGCCAGAGCCAAGTCCAGTTTTCCGTTGAAGCGTTTGAGCAGGCTTTGCAGGTATTTTACCCCGCCCTCGATGTTTTGCGCCGGGTCAAAAGGATTTGTTACTCCCAGCGATTTGGCTGTGGCGGGCATGAGCTGCATAAGCCCCATGGCGCCGGCAGGGGATACGGCATACGGGTTAAAATTGGATTCCACGCTGATGACGGCCTTAATGAGTGCCGGGGCTATGCCGTATTTGCTGGCTACCCGTTCTATGATGCCATCAAATTGGGTTTGAAAGCTTGTCTGGTTTGCCATCGTTTGCCACGTATATGCCATGCCCTGATATGGCTGTAGCGTCAGCAGCGCATCCGAAATGTTTCCCGTATTGCCGCCATTTATCTGCTGTAAGTACAGCGGCATGAACGGCAACAGGTTGTACGCCCATGTAGAATCTGCGTCCGTACTAAATGGCGAAAATGAACCATCCATCCCTAACTGGGCTAATAGAGAAGCGAACAAAACGGAATTATACGGCTTCTGCCCGTTAAGCTGTTGAAGGTGCATGTTGATGGAAGCGGCACGATTTACATCAGCCGAGATCAAAGCGCTACTGTTTGAAGTTTTTTCGCTAGGCTGTTCAACTGACCGTTCTTGAACGGTACGCCGGGCACCTTCTGCCTGCTGTAGTGCCTCTTCGAATGATAAAACATTTTCCTTAGGGCGGGTCAGGTTTACGCTATAAGGTAAGCGCCCTTGTATCTCCTCAAGCTTTTGCTCAAATATTTGACGGATTATATTGGACAAGAGATATCACTCCACTTTATCACAGTTGTATTAGAAGGCGTGGCGCACGACTGGAAATCGCGTGTACCGGTATCATTCTGCCTTATCATCTCTTTATGCACATTTTACCATCGAATTGAGGGCTGTGCAAGTAAGACATTTGCCCTAATTAAGCCTACCTGATGTTGCTAGCGGATTTTCTGGAGAGCCGTAAGTTTTATTTCCATCGTTAAAGGATTTTCCTTTGGTGCCATAGCATAAAAAACGCCTTATGGGGATTACTTTACATTAGGTATGCCTGACTTAGAAAAAGCAGTTTCGAAAATTATGGAACAATATATGAAAAAGCATTAAAATAAGAATGGAAATCCAAACGGAAGGGATTGGTGGATAAATATGGAAACAAAATATTACGGGAACAAAGTAACCATAATCGGAGCGGGTTTTGTGGGTGCTACCACCGCTTATGCTCTGATGATGGGGGGAACGGCTTCGGAAATCGTGCTGGTAGATGTAAACCAGAAAAAGCTGGAAGGCGAGATAATGGATCTCAATCACGGTATAGCTTTTGTCCCTCCCGTCAGGATACGCGCCGGCACATATGAGGATTGTGCGGATTCCAATGTGGTTATCATAACCGCAGGGGTAGCTCAAAGGCCGGGTGAGACCCGCATTGATCTGCTCAAGAGAAACATAGAGGTTTTTCGCTCAATCGTACCTAACATTGTAAAGCACAACAGGGATTGCATAATACTGGTGGTTACCAATCCGGTAGATATACTGACCTACGTAACTCTCAAGATTTCAGGGCTGCCTTCCTCTCAGGTCATGGGCTCGGGTACAGTGCTGGATAGCGCACGGTTTAAGTTTATGCTGGGGCAGCACTGCCATGTTGCCACCCAGAATGTTCACGCCTACATCATAGGGGAGCATGGTGACAGCGAGGTGGCTGCCTGGAGCATTACCAATATAGCCGGAATGCCGATAGAGCAGTACTGCTTGAGGTGCGGACGAGCCTGCGAGAGCGATGAAAAGATGAGGATATTCGAAGAGGTGAAGAATGCGGCCTATAAAATAATTGAAGCCAAGGGAGCCACCTATTATGCTGTGGGCCTTGCCGTAAGGCGCATAGTGGAGGCCATATTGCGGGATGAAAACGTGGTACTGCCGGTATCGTCGCTTATGCAGGGTTACTATGGAGTGGAGGACATATGCTTGAGCCTTCCTACGCTGGTCAACGCCAAGGGGATTGTTAGGGTGCTGGAGCTTCCCTTGAGCCAACCCGAAGAGGAAGGATTCAGGAGGTCAGCTGAGATATTGAAAGGGTGGTTAAAGGAAGCGGGATTTTAAAGGGGGGTCATTATGCCTTTACATGTAGTCTTGGTGGAACCGGAGATTCCTCAAAATACCGGCAATATAGCTCGTACCTGTGCCGCTACAGGGTGCATCCTTCATTTAGTAAGGCCGCTGGGCTTTTCCACTGAGGATAAATACCTCAAGAGGGCCGGCCTTGATTACTGGCATTTGGTGGAGATACACTATCACGATTCGGTTGACGAGATATTTGCCCGGTATCCGGAGGGGGATTTTTACTTTTCCACCACCAAGGGGGCCAGGGATTACGCTTCCGTGCGGTATGCTCCCGACAGCTTTATATTTTTTGGCAAGGAAACGGCGGGACTTCCCGAGGACCTGCTCAGGAGGCACTATGACCGCTGTATACGGATTCCCATGAGGGAGGAGGCTAGATCGCTGAACCTGTCCAACTCCGTGGCCATCATCGTGTATGAGGCGTTAAGGCAGCTGGGCTTTCCCGGCCTGGAGCTTAAAGGCAGGCTGAGGTCCCAAACAAATGGTCAACCATAGATTGGACCTATTTTGTGGTGCCTGATATAATAGCCTGGAACCCGAAATATACTGATATTGAGGTATGCTCGAAGGAAGGAGCCATGGCCATTCCATTGGGGGAGGAATCTCATGTGAAGCGGGATTTCGGTATTAAAGCAAAGTGGATGGAGAAGGGTAACGATGGTACGGTACTACACGAGGTATTGCGGTGGTCTTCCGAAGAGCTTTATCGCTATATACAGAGGGAGACGGAGATAAATCCCTTGCTTAAGATGCGTGAGGATTATAAGAGGGAAATGGAAGGGCCCTTTGGCGCCAGATTTCCGGTGGACATGGGTGAATGGTTCCAGGATGGCTGCGATGATGACGATACGGATGATATGGACAGCATAGATAATCGGCACCTTGAAAGGCAGCAGCGCTATAAGCACCGTGATGCGGCATATGGCGGGATCACGTTGCAGGAGCATCTTATGTCACAGTTAAAATCGATGGACATTTCTCCGGATGATGGCAGGATTGCTGCTTTCATCATTGAAAATCTGGATGAGAACGGCTACTTGCTAATATCCAAGCATGAAATAGCCGCAACGCTGCAGGTTGACAGGGAGAGGGTTTCCCGCATGCTCCGCCTAGTTCAGACCTTTGATCCGCCGGGGGTAGGAGCCAGGAGCCTCAAAGAGTGCCTGCTGATACAGCTTTCTCAAATGGGCAAGGCCACTCCTCTCATAAAGGATATAGTACTGGAGCATTTAAAGGACATAGTGTGCAACCGCCTGGAAGTCATAAGCAAGAAGACGGGGATTTCTCTTGGGGAAGCTCGGCGTATAAGGGGCCTCATACGCTCTCTGGAGCCCAAACCCGGAAGATGGTTTGCCAATCTGAGACAGGGTAGGTTTATAGTCCCCGATGTTGTGGTAAAGCGTATTGGGGGGGATTACCATGCCTTTGTGTCGGAACACGCTGCTCCCCGGCTGCGCATAAACAGGATGTATCTAAACCTGCTTCAGAAACCCCATCTGGATAAGGATGTCTCGGAGTATATTGCAAGCAAGCTGGATTCCGCCATCGGGTTGATTAAAGCTGTGGAGCAGCGCAGGGTTGCCCTCAATAAGGTGGCGATGTCCATAGTCTCGAGGCAAAGGGAGTTTTTGGATGCCGGACCCGAATTTATAAAGCCGCTGACCGTGCAGACGGTGGCTGAGGATTGCGATATGCATATTTGTGATATAAGCCGAGTTGTTGAGGGCAAATATATACAGACGCCGTACGGAATTTTTGAGCTGAAACGTTTTTTTGATAAATTCATAACTTTTTGATGCAGCTGTATTGAAATTTTTGGCCATTTAATATAAAATAAAATTTGTAATTTGAAATTGTCTGCGGATGCAGCTGTTTTTTTATAATCATGGTGGGACGTTTTTTGCACGGCGGGACAATTTCAGTCCAGGGTGAAGCCTATGTCACAGACCCACATGTATCTTAAGAAAATAGTGCCGGAGTTAATAGAAGTATATGAAAAAAGATATACTATATTGCGTAGTATATATAACTTTCAGCCCATAGGCCGGAGAACATTGGCGTCCCGTTTGGGTATGGGAGAAAGGGTGGTCCGCAGCGAGACGGAGTTTTTGAGAAACGCAGGCTTTCTCGAGATAGGCCCTTTGGGAATGAGGGTGACGCCGGAGGGAGAAGCCCTGCTGGAAGGGCTTAAAGGTTTTACCCATCAGCTCAAAGGGCTCAATGAGCTGGAGGAGAGATTACGTGGTATCCTGGGCTTGGAACGCACCATAGTGGTTCCCGGGGATGTGGATGAAGATCCCTTGGTTTTAAAGGATATAGGCAAAGCTGCAGCCAGATTCCTGGAAGGCATCATCAGGAGGGGCAATATAATAGCGGTAACCGGTGGTTCCACCGTAGGTGCGGTAGCCGATGCCCTTTCACCCGTCAACGATAACACCGATATAGTTGTGTTACCAGCCAGGGGGGGAATGGGTAGGAATGTCGAGCACCAGTCTAACGTGATAGCCTCCATATTTGCCAAGAAGCTGGGAGGCCAGTATAGGCTGCTTCACATCCCGGATCACCTTCGGGCCGAATCGATGGAGACGCTTTTGAACGAACCGGACATAAAAAGCGTTATTGACAACCTCCAAAATGCCGATATACTTATTTATGGAATAGGCCGGGCGCAGGACATGATGCAAAGGAGGAACTTCACCCCCGAGCAGCAAAGGAAACTGGAAAGGCTTGGCGCTGTAGCCGAAGCATTCGGTTACTTTTTTAATGGGAAGGGCGAGATAGTTTATGCCTGCAACTCCATATGGCTAAAAATGGACAACTTAAAACGCATCCCCAAGGTTATAGCCGTGGCAGGGGGGAGGCAAAAAGCGCGAGCCATAATGGCAACCTTTAAACACTGGAAGAGAGGTATCCTGGTAACCGACGAGGGTGCAGCCAGGGAAATGATATGCCTGGCCGAAATTGATGGCAATTGAGCGTTTAAGGCTATGGAGGACAGGTGATATATTTATAAAACAATAAGTATGGGTCCCATGGTTTCATGGGTTAAAATAAAAAATTAAAGATGAGGAGGAATGTACATATGGCAGTTAGAGTTGGTATTAATGGATTTGGAAGAATAGGGAGGAATGCTTTTAAGGCAGCTCTGGACAAATATGGCAACGATATCGAGTTTGTAGCCATCAACGACTTGACCGATGCTGCTACTTTGGCCCATCTGCTGAAGTATGACTCCTGCTATGGCAAATTCAATGGCGAAGTCGTTGCAAAAGATGGTTCACTGGTTGTTAACGGGAAAGAGATCAAGATTTTGGCTGAAAGGGATCCCGCCAATCTTCCATGGAAGGACTTAGGGGTGGACATCGTAATCGAGTCTACGGGGCTTTTTACCTCCAGGGATAAGGCCGTAAAGCACATCGAGGGTGGCGCAAAGAAGGTCATCATAACCGCTCCTGCAAAGAACGAGGATATCACGATTGTCATAGGCGTTAACGAGGACAAATATGATCCTGCCAACCATCACGTAATCTCCAATGCTTCGTGCACGACAAACTGCTTGGCTCCGGTTGCAAAGGTGCTGCACCAGAAGTTTGGTATCAGGAAAGGGCTTATGACCACCGTTCACTCCTACACCAATGACCAGAGGATCCTCGACCTGCCCCACAAGGATTTGAGGAGAGCGAGAGCAGCTGCTCTGTCCATCATTCCCACTACCACCGGTGCTGCTAAAGCTGTTGCTCTGGTGTTGCCCGAGCTGAAGGGTAAGCTCAATGGATTTGCCATGAGAGTGCCCACACCCACCGTATCGGTAGTAGACCTTGTGGCCGAGCTTGATAAGCCCGCTACGGCAGAGGAGATCAATGCTGCACTGAAAGAGGCTGCAGAAGGCCCGATGAAGGGTATATTGGGTTATGAGGAAGAGCCGTTGGTATCCATAGACTTCAAGCAAGATCCTCGTTCGTCCATAGTTGACGCTTTGTCCACCATGGTAATCGAGGGCAATCTTGTAAAAGTGGTAGCCTGGTACGACAACGAATGGGGTTACTCCAACAGGGTAGCTGATCTCATCATGTATATCGCATCCAAAGGCCTGTAATGTAAAGGAGTGGTCTTTGTGAACAAAAAAACCATAGAGGATATTGATGTAAGAGGCAAGCGCGTTCTGGTTCGCGTTGACTTTAACGTACCCATGGATGAAAACGGCAATATCACCGATGACAGGCGCATAAGGGCCGCTCTTCCCACCATACAGTACCTGATCAAGAACAACGCCAAGGTAATACTTATGTCGCATCTGGGAAGGCCCAAGGGCGAGTTTGTTCCCAAGTACAGCCTGGCTCCCGTTGCCAAGCATCTGAGCAACCTGCTGGGCCAGGAGGTCATCATGGCAAAGGACGTCATAGGGGAGAGCGCCAAGAATGCCGTGGCCGGCATGAAGGAGGGACAGGTTGTCCTTCTGGAGAACGTCCGTTTCCACAAGGAGGAGACAAAGAACGATCCGGAGTTTGCAAAGGCTCTGGCACAGCTGGGCGACATTTACGTCAATGACGCCTTTGGTAGCGCTCACAGGGCCCATGCCTCTACTGAGGGTGTAGCCCACTACCTGCCGGCTGTGGCGGGTTATCTGATACAGAAAGAGCTCGAGATCATGGGAAAGGCACTGGAGAATCCCAGCAGGCCTTTTGTAGCCATCCTGGGCGGTGCCAAAGTATCGGATAAGATAGGCGTTATTGAAAACCTCATCAACAAGGTAGATGTTCTCCTAATCGGCGGAGGTATGGCCTATACATTCCTTAAGGCCAAGGGTTATGAAGTGGGCAATTCCCTGCTGGAAGAGGATAAAGTGGAGCTGGCAAAACAGCTGATGGAAAAGGCAGATGAAAAAGGCGTAAAGCTGTTGCTGCCCGTGGATAACGTGGTAGCGCAGGAGTTCAAAGCCGACGCACCGCACAAGGTAGTGGACAGCGACAAGATCGAAGCCGGTTGGATGGGCATGGATATCGGGCCCAAGACCAGGGAGATGTTTGGCGAGGAGATAAAGAAGGCCAAGACCGTGGTTTGGAACGGGCCTATGGGAGTATTTGAAATGCCCGCCTTTGCCGAAGGTACAAAGGCTGTAGCTAAATACGTAGGCGAATGCGGCGGTACCACCATTATCGGTGGAGGCGATTCGGCTGCCGCTGTAGAACAGCTGGGATTTGCCGATAAGATGACCCATATTTCGACGGGCGGCGGTGCCTCTCTGGAATTTCTGGAGGGCAAGGTGCTGCCGGGGATTGCGGCCCTTAATGATAAATGAGTTTAAAATGCTTTCGCAAATTAAAAAGGTATTGACATGCCGATAGATGTTGTGTTAAATAGATAAATGTTGTGTCAGATAAAAGTAATTATACAGCAACATGGAGTTACTAACATTGCCCCCTAAATTTTATATAGATTACCCAACCATTGGCTGCCCGGGAATTTTCCCCCGGGCAGGTAGGTTGGGATGTGATGTAAGGAGAGTTGAGCATGAGGAAACCTATTATAGCAGGGAACTGGAAGATGTACAAAACGCCGTCCGAGACGGCGTCTCTTATAAATGAGTTGAAACCGCTGGTGAAGGATGCACAGGCTGAGGTAGTTGTGTGTCCTCCTTTTGTATGTTTACCATCTGCTAAGGAGGTTCTGGCAGGCTCCAACATCAAGCTGGGTGCCCAGAACATGCACTGGGAAGAGCAGGGAGCCTTTACAGGAGAAGTGGCTCCCGGCATGCTGAAGGAGCTGGGAGTTGAGTACGTCATAATTGGCCATTCCGAGAGAAGGCAGTACTTTGGTGAGACGGACGAAATGGTGAACAAGAAAGTGATGTCTGCCGCAGCTCATGGGTTTATCCCCATCATATGCGTGGGAGAGACGCTGGAGCAGCGCGAGCAGGGAATTACCGAGCAGGTTGTGGACAGGCAGACCCGTGCAGCCTTGAAAGGATTGAGCTCCGAAGTGGTCGATCGAGTGGTCATTGCCTATGAGCCCATATGGGCTATAGGCACGGGCAAGACGGCTTCCAGCGAGGATGCCAACGAGGTAATAGGTTATATACGTAAGGTAGTAGGAGAGGTGCTGGGCAGCCAGGCGGCTGAGCAGATGAGGATCCTGTACGGCGGAAGCGTGAAGCCCGCAAATGCCGCTGAGCTCATGAGCATGCCCGAGATTGACGGCGCACTGGTGGGCGGCGCTAGCCTGAAGGCGCAGGACTTTGCAAAAATCGTGAAATACTAGGAGGAAAATATGCACAAAGATTTGACCGTTCTCATCATCATGGATGGGTTTGGGCTGAGCGATCGAAAGGAATGGAATGCGGTCTATCAAGCCAGGACTCCCAATTTGGATAGGTACTGGAATGAGTACCCCCATGTGGCCATAGGGGCAAGCGGCCTTGACGTAGGGCTTCCTGCAGGGCAAATGGGCAACTCCGAGGTGGGACACTTGAATATCGGTGCCGGCAGGATAGTATATCAGGAGCTTACCCGCATCAGCAAAGCCATAGAGGATGGCAGCTTTTTTAATAACAGGGCACTGTTGACTGCAATAGAGAATGTCAAAAAGCACGGTACAAAGTTACATCTAATGGGCCTGGTGTCGGATGGAGGAGTTCACAGCCACAACGAACACCTGTATGCGCTGGTAGAGCTGGCAAAGAAGAGCGGCCTGTCGCAGGTCTATATACACTGCTTTACCGATGGAAGGGACGTTCCGCCTACAAGCGGCAAATCGTATATCGAGGCTCTTCAGAAAAAGCTTGATGAATACGAGTTTGGAAAAATCGCTACCGTGATGGGGCGTTATTATGCCATGGATAGGGATAAGAGGTGGGATCGCACCCAAAAGGCGTACGATGCACTAGTCTTGGGTACGGGAGAGTTTGCTTCCTCGGGAGTGGAGGCCATGGAGCAGTCGTATGCTGCCAATGTAACCGACGAGTTCGTGCGTCCCACGGTGGTGCTGGAAAACGGTAATCCGGTTACCACCATTGAGCCCAATGACTCAATTATATTCTTTAACTTCCGACCCGACAGGGCAAGGCAGCTTACCCGTGCTTTTATCCAGCCGGAGTTCAACGAATTTCCGCGGGGCAAGGGTTATTTCCCCGTGTGTTTCGTATCCATGACCCAGTATGATGAGACATTTACCAATATTCATGTTGCTTATGAGCCCCAGGTACTTACCAATACCTTTGGTGAATATATAAGCAGGATGGGCAAAAAGCAGCTGAGGATTGCCGAGACCGAGAAGTACGCCCACGTGACGTTTTTCTTCAACGGAGGTGTGGAGTACCCCAACGAGAACGAGGACAGGGTGCTCATTCCATCGCCCAAGGTCGCGACTTATGATTTGAAGCCGTCCATGAGCGCCGTTGAAGTGACAGACGAAGTTGAGAAGCGCATTGCTTCGGGAGAATATGACGTCATCATCTTAAATTATGCCAATTGTGACATGGTAGGGCATACCGGCGTAATGGAAGCGGCAGTTGAGGCCGTTGAAACGGTGGATAAGTGCGTGGGACGAGTGGTGGAGGCCGTACGGGCAAGGGGTGGCAAGGTAATAGTGACGGCTGACCACGGCAACGCCGAACAGATGTTAGATTACGAGACCGGCCAACCGCATACCGCTCACACTTCAAATCCGGTTCCGTTTATCTTAATAGATGACAGCAGGAAAGACGTGACCTTGAGAGAAGGAGGCCGGCTGGCAGATATCGTACCCACCATGCTCGAATTGATGGGTATTGACAAGCCCGAGGAGATGACGGGAGAAAGCTTGATTTTGAAGAAATAAAGCGGTTGAAAATTACTTGTTATGCTACAACATATTAAGATGCAGCGTGCGTTTTTATTAGTTATTGCTTGAAACCGATAAAGATACCAAGAAGGCATTGAAAGAGGAAATTGGTCTTTTATGGATATAGAGCTGATTGTACTTATATAAAGCTAAAGAGAAAGGGGAGAAAAGTTGTGACCACCATTATTGATGTTGTAGGGCGAGAGATTCTGGATTCCAGAGGAAATCCTACTGTAGAAGTAGAGGTCTATTTGGAAGGCGGAGCTGTAGGCAGAGCCGCTGTACCTTCCGGTGCTTCTACAGGTGCTTTTGAAGCTGTCGAGTTGAGAGATGGCGACAAGAAGAGGTATATGGGCAAGGGCGTACAAAAGGCCGTAGAAAATGTAAACAACATTATTGCCGAAGAAATCATCGGAATGGATGCACTGGATCAGGTGGCCATTGACAAGCTCATGATCGAGCTGGACGGTACGCCCAATAAGGGTAAACTGGGTGCCAATGCCATCTTGGGCGTATCCCTGGCGGTTGCAAAAGCCGCTGCAAATCAGCTAGGGCTTCCGCTTTACAGATATATTGGCGGTGCCAACGCAAAGGTGTTACCGGTACCCATGATGAACATATTGAACGGCGGTAAGCACGCCGACAACACCGTGGACATTCAGGAGTTCATGATCATGCCGGTAGGCGCCACCAGCTTTAGAGAGGCATTGCGCATGTGCGCCGAGGTGTTCCATAACCTGAAAGCGGTGCTCAACAAGAAGGGCTACAGCACGGCAGTGGGCGATGAGGGTGGTTTCGCTCCAAATTTGAAGACCAACGAAGAGGCCATCGAGGTAATCCTTGAGGCCGTTGAAAAAGCGGGCTACAGGCCTGGCGATGATGTGCGGATCGCTATCGATGCTGCAGCCACCGAGCTTTACAACGAAGAGGATGGGAAATATCACTTCCCCGGTGAAGGCGTTGTAAGGACGGCAGCTGAAATGGTGGACTACTATGTCCATTTGGCCGATAAGTATCCGATTATATCGCTGGAAGATGGCGTGGCCGAGGAAGACTGGGATGGCTGGAAGTTGCTCACGCAAAAGCTGGGTGACAGGATCCAGCTGGTGGGCGATGACCTGTTTGTGACCAACACCCAAAGGCTGGCAAAGGGTATTGAGCTGGGAGTTGCCAATTCCATTCTCATAAAGGTGAACCAGATTGGTACCCTGACCGAGACGCTGGATGCCATCCAGATGGCAAACCGTGCTGGATATACGGCGGTTGTATCCCACCGTTCCGGTGAGACCGAGGATACCACCATTTCCGACCTTGTTGTGGCGGTAAATGCCGGCCAGATCAAGACGGGTGCTCCATCCCGTACCGATCGCGTTGCTAAATACAACCAGCTGCTCAGGATAGAAGAAGAGCTGGGCGATGTAGCGCAGTACCTCGGCTTGAAAGCCTGGTTCAATCTGAAGAATAAGTAAGATGATGATCCCCCGCTTGTAAGGCGGGGGATTTCTTCTGTTGGAAATTATGCCTTGATTTTAGAATAGCGGTATGCTACAATAGGGTTGTCATCTGTAGGAAGGGGGAGTTTTGTTGGCAGTTGTAAAGTATATCCTTACCGGATTGCTGGTGCTGGCCGAAATCTTTTTGATAGCGGTTGTTTTGCTCCAATCGGGCAGGAAAGCCGGTTTGTCGGGAGCCATTGCAGGGGGTGCTGAAACGTTTTTCGGCAAAAACAAGGCCAGAAGCTTTGAAGGAAAGCTCCAGCGCTGGACCAAGATATCGGCCGTGCTGTTTATAGTGCTCACGTTGATTTTGGTAATTCTCGAGTAAGGAGCTGGCCACAATAGCATTTTGCAGAACGTGAAAGCTTAGGCAAGGCGATAATGCGATAATAAATGAAACGAAGAAGCGAAAAGAGCAAATTTGAAGTTTATTAAGGAGCAAATTTAAGATTTTAGGCTTATTGCGAGAGATGGAAGCTTCAATAGATGGGAAATGGGCTGACATAAACTGGCTATAAGATGAAAGTACATGATAAAAAACGACCCAATGGTCGTTTTTTCTATTATATTGAGGTGCGAAGTCTTGAATTTACCTCAGATGCTTACTACTCCATGGGGCGAAGGATTTTATACCGCTTACGGCAGATCAATCCCGGTCAGCGATTTAAAATCGGACAAACCGGGGAACTTTTAGCTAATATTAATGAAAGATTTCAAGTAAAGAACTTAAAAAGGAGGAATATAGAATGACCAGGGAAGAAGCCTTTAGGATGGTAAAGGAGAACGTCAAGAATGCCAATCTGATAAAGCATATGCTGGCCACCGAAGCGGTCATGCGGGCTCTGGCCAGGAGATTGGGAGAGGATGAGGAAAAATGGGGATTGGTTGGGCTTGCCCATGACGTCGACTATGAGGAGACAGCAGATTCTCCCTCGCAACACGGGCTTGTAGGTGCCCAGATGCTTGCACAAGCAGGTATGGAGGAAGACGAGGTGAACGCCGTTAAAGCCCATAATGAGGCTTTGGGATATCCGCGCGTGACCAGGCTTGATAAAGCGTTATATGCTGCTGACCCAGTAACCGGTTTGATAGTGGCTGCAGCGCTGATTAAGCCCAGCAAAAAGTTGGCGGATGTGGATACGGAGTTTGTGCTGAAGAAATTCAAGGAAAAGTCGTTTGCCCGTGGTGCCTCAAGGGAGCAGATCATGAGCTGCCAGGAGCTGGGGCTTTCTCTGGATGAGTTCATTGGTTTGGCAATTGAAGCCATGCAGTCGATAGCCAGCGATTTGGGGCTGTGATGGGGGAATATCATGCTTAAATAGCTTAATATAGTTATACATAAAATAAGCGTAGTTGATAAGGCAGCCTGTAAAATTATTGCGAAACCAGCAGTTGGCACAGGGCGTGCGAAGAATTGTATGAATTTGTGGAAAGCAACATTGGCTACCCAATTTCTCATGAAGCCACAACATCTGTGGTTGTAGTCCACAATTATGCGAAAAATGGCTGAATTTGAGGATAAGTCACTGCTATATAATGCCAATGCTTTTTTGTTTGTCATGGTGGTAAAATGGTTAAACTATATAGCAGCCGTAAAAGCAACAGCGGTATTTTACAGTGCGTCATGCTATTGGCAAATGCTGGCTAAACTAACACAAATACTAGCTAAACTAACAGGGATGAAGTGGAGGAAAGAGGCTTGAGCATAAAGGACAAGATAATAGAGGTTTTGAGAGAGGACAAGCAGCCCCCGATGTATATCGAGCAGCTGATGGAGGTCCTGGGGATCTCCCCGGCTGAGCGAAAGGTATTTCAGTCTATACTGGATGAATTGGTCAAGGATGGCCAGATCATCCAGACCAAGAAGAAGAAATATGCCTTGCCCGAAAAGCTGGGGTATATAATAGGCAAGATCCAGGGGAACCCGAGGGGCTTTGGATTCTTGCTTCCCGATGATCCTGTTGAGGAAGACGTGTATATATCGGCTGAGAACATGAACGGTGCCATGCACAACGACAGGGTGATAGTACGCCTTTTGTCCGACGGATACGGTTATCCATCCCGTGAGGGAGAGGTATACAAGGTGCTGGAACGCGCCAACAAGACCATCGTTGGCACCTTTGAGGCTAACGGCAAGGGCCACCATGGCTTTGTGGTACCCGATGACCCCAGAATTGGGATGGATGTGTTTGTACCTTCAACAGACGGGGTTGACGTCAGAACGGGCTATAAAGTAGTGGTTGAGATCTATAAATGGCCCGAACAGAGAAGGAATCCCGTTGGCAGGATCATCGAGGTCCTGGGGTACAAGGATGATGCCGGGGTGGATGTGCTGTCCATCATACGGCAGTATAAGCTGCCCGAAAAGTTTCCTGCCGAGGTTGAGGCCGCTGCGGCCAGCGTCAGCCAGACGGTGCGGGAAGAGGACTTGGTAGGGCGTCAGGATTTTAGACATTTGCGAACCTTTACCATCGATGGGGCCGATGCAAAGGACTTTGACGATGCGGTTTCTCTGGAAATAATGGAGAATGACCACTTCCTTTTGGGCGTGCATATAGCCGATGTGAGCCATTATGTAAAGGAGGGCTCGCCCATAGACAGGGAAGCGTATTTACGGGGGACCAGCGTGTACCTGGTGGACAGGGTGATTCCCATGCTGCCGTTCGAGCTATCTAACGGCATATGCAGCTTAAATCCCAATGAGGACCGCCTTGCCATTTCTGTCATGATGGAAATCGACGATGAGGGAAAAGTCGTGGACTACCAAATATACGAGAGCGTCATCCGCAGCAAGATGCGCATGATATATGAAGAGGTTAACAGGGTTTTGGAGGATAACGACCAGGAGCTGCTGCCCAAGTATGCGGAGTTCCTGGAAGACTTAAAAAACATGCAGCGCTTGAGCGAGATACTAAACAAACGCAGGGCTAGAAGGGGCAGCATAGATTTTGACCTCAACGAGGCAAAGATAAAATTGAGCGATAGCGGCAAGGTGCTGGACGTTAAATTGTATACCCGTGGCGTCAGCGAGCGCATGATAGAAGAGTTCATGCTGATATGCAACGAAACAGTAGCGCAGCATGTGTTCTGGCGGAACATACCTTTTATGTACCGCATACATGAGGATCCGGATATCGAAAAGATGCTGGAGTTCGATGAGTTCATACACAATTTTGGGTATCACTTGAAGGGCATAGGAGGGAGGATACATCCCAAGACGTTGCAGCAGTTGCTTGAGAAGATTCGAGGTACCAGAGAAGAAACTATAATAAATACCGTCATGCTCAGGTCGCTTCAAAAGGCCAGGTATAGCCCCGACAATACAGGCCATTTTGGGTTGGCGGCAGAGCATTACTGTCACTTTACCTCGCCCATCAGGAGATATCCCGATCTTGTGGATCACAGGATAATTAAGGATATGCTGCACGACAGGTTGGATTCGGACAGGATAGCCAGCCTTGAAAGCATGCTGCCCGATATGGCCGAGCATTGTTCGGAGCGCGAGATCATTGCCGATGAGGTGGAGCGCGAGGTTGATGATTTGAAGAAAGCCGAATTTATGCTTGATAAGATCGGCATGGAGTATGACGGGATAATATCGGGCGTAACCAATTACGGCATATACGTGGAGTTGGAAAACACGGTGGAAGGGCTGGTGCACATAAGCACCATGGACGATGACTACTACATCTACGATGAAAAGCACTATTGCCTGATTGGGCAAAGATTAGGTAAGATATACCGTCTCGGGGATGCCGTAAGGATAAGGGTAGTGGCGGTGGATATGGCATCGAGGAATATCGATTTCATACTGGTAGAATGATAAAAATGGCCAATCATCCTTATTGACATGTTGTTTAATGTATGGTATACTTTGAGTGCAATTGAATAGGGAGTAGCAACGATATGAGCCCTATTTGTGCTGCTTGATCAGTTCAAGTAGGGTTATTTTGTCGGTAGTAGGTGTTAATTCAATGGCCGATGAGGGTATAAAGATAGTAGCTCAGAATAGAAAGGCAAGGCATGACTACTTTATCGAAGAAACGTACGAAGCGGGAATTGTACTGGCGGGTACCGAAGTGAAGTCGGTACGCCAGGGCAACGTCAATCTCCGTGACAGCTATGCCGTCATCAAGGATGGAGAGGTTTTCCTCTACAACATGCATATAAGCCCTTACGAGAAGGGCAATATATTCAACCGGGATCCATTGAGGACGCGCAAGCTGCTGCTAAATCGCAGGGAGATCAACAAGCTCACGGGCTATGTACAGCAAAAGGGCTACACGCTGGTTCCCCTTAAGGTGTATCTTAAAAGGGGCTGGGTAAAGGTGGAGCTGGCTGTAGCCAGGGGTAAAAAGAGCTACGATAAGCGCGAAAGCATCGCCAAGCGCGACGCCCAGAGGGAGATGGAAAGGGCTTTCCGGGGGCGCCAGAAGATATAGGCTGCTCATAGTGTCCCGATGGCGCATTTTTGTAAACAGGTGAATATGGTATAACGTGGGGGCGTACTGGGTTTCGACGGGGATAGTTGAGGTGAAAGAAGCGAGCCGCGGACTCCGGGACCGCGTCAACAACCTGGAGAAAAAATAAGTGCAGACGACGCACAATTAGCCTTAGCTGCGTAAGGAAGCAGCTAACGTCCACCCTGTAGTGCCCACGCTGCAGGTGCTGGGCGCCGGTTCAGTGGGGAACGAACCTGCCTTCGCTTCGGGGGCAGGCCGGATTTAACGAAGCTACCGACGCCGGGATCCTGTCAGTGGGAGCCCGGTGAAGGGAATGGCAAAACACTGACTGCGCTCGGAGATGCTTTCACCGAAGCATCTTCGGACAGGGGTTCGATTCAGGGAGAGTCGCCTTGCAGAGCGATCTGCAAGTGTAAACCCGGCTTAATCGGTGAAGCCGTAACGTAAAGCCGACGGTAACGCCGAGGGGTATGTGGAGAAATCCAACAGCCCTGTATCGACTCATAGGCTTCTAAATCCGATGTGTTGTATTGGTTATATGCGTCGGACATGAAGTACTAGGATGGAAGCTGAATCCGAGAACATGGCTTCCATAATACGCCGGGGAACTCAGTTTTGAGTTCAAGACATAGTCAGCACCGCTGGAAACAGCGGAAGCATGTGTCCCCTCGCCTCCACCAGAAATATAAGGGCTGCTAAGTTGGAGAATCCAAATAGCAGCCCTTTTGTGTTGTTAGATGTAGATATCAAAACAATTACCCAACATACAGGATGGTTGCCCATGACTCCAATTAAGCTGGAAAATGCTGTATTTAAATGGCTGCCGTACTTGCAATCGCTTAAATGTTAAGAAGGAAGGAAATAAAAATATCTATATAAGGATTCTTTGTATTTCCAATTTTTCCCGAATAAGTTCCCCGTTCATCCGGTTGTTTCGCTGTGCCTCCAGTACCTTTCTTAACCTTTCATGCAATTTGGGAGTCAAAGGGTATTTCAACGATGCCCATAGGCATAATATTAACAGGGCTACGGGGAGTACGGCAAAGATCAGCCGTAGAGCCAGAATGAATTCGGGCGATTGCGGTTGCTGGATGGTTTGAACGGTGCCATTTACCGCTTGTTCTATCGGTGGCTTGTATCCTGCCGCGGCAATTATGTTTGAAATGATAAAGGAGGCGAAGGCCGAACTCAGTTTTCTCATAAAGGTAAACAATCCCGAGAAAACCCCTTCCCTTCTTGAGCCGCTTTTGAGCTCATCTATGTCGGGAATATCGGCGAAGATGGCATAGATCATGACGACCACTCCGCCGGTGGCGATGCCTACAATGCCTGCGAATACATAAACGGTATAGGAGGGCATGTTCGGAGTGATGATCAGGCTGGTCAACATGGCAAAAAGCCATAGGATGATGCCTGCTAGAAATGCTCTTTGTTTGCCTAACCTTTTACCCAGGGCTGAATAAAGCGGTATGACGAGTATTTGTACTATTAACAGGGTGCCCAGAACGTAATTGGTTTGGTCTCCTTTTTCCAGGTAATAGGTCATAAAGTATATTACAATGGTCATTATGACATCCATTGCCAGGAATGCAAACAGGTACATGCAGAGCACTAGGCGAAAGGAGCGATTTTTAAAAGGCTCAAAGAAGCTTTCTTTGAAGTTGAAGCTGGATGAACTTTGCTGGAATTCCTTTTTCTCTTTTGTAGTCAAAAAAGTGGCTATGAAAGGCAGGGCAAAGAGTAAACCGAAGGATGAAGCCATCACTATATGTCCTGTCTTCATATCCCCGAACATCTTGATTATCTCCAAGGGCAGGACGGCGCACAATATGGAAGAAAACATGGAAAAAAACATGCGTATTGAGGTAAGGGACGTCCTCTCGTTATAGTCAAGGGTGAGTTCGGATGCTAAGGCGTTATAGGGTATCATTACCATGGTGATGACGGTGGAGAAAAATAAGTAGGCGAAGGTGGCAAACATAAAGCGGAGGCTTTCCAGCTCAAAATCCACGGGGTACCACAATATGAAAAACGAAAGGAATATAAATGCAAATCCTGCCAGGAAATATGGCCTTCTACGCCCGTATTTTGTTCTTGTTTGGTCGGATATTATCCCCATCATGGGATCGCTTACGGCATCCCATATCTTGCTTACCAGTATCACTATGCCGGCCAATGCCGGGTTAATCTTTAACACATCGGTAAGGAAATACAGGTAATACATGCCGATGATCACCATGGCTCCACCGCCATAAATATCTCCCATCCCAAACCCGATTTTTGTCTTGAGGCTCAGCTTCTCGCTGCTTACAGAATTTGAGTTATTGGTTTGAGCAATAAGGCCATTCCGTTTTTCCATACAACAGCTCCTTTCTTCTAGAAGTAGAAAGTATTATAGAGATCATATTGCTTTTACGCCCCATTTGCTTCCAACAGCTCAACTTTTTCTTCCCTGCCGGAGATGGCTGAACGATAGATTGCGGTTATGGCCGCAAGCACCGGCAGGGACTGCTGGGCAGTGTTTAAGGGAATCTCGTCATGGATTACCCATCGTCGGAAGGCTTCAAGGCTTCTGGTTAGAGCGTGTATTCCTTTAACCGGTGGTCTTTGTCTTTTTGTGCGTACCCCCTTAAACCGGACTTTTGGAAAATCCGGTCCTTGATAAATGGCCGTTCCTTTTTCGCCGTAAACCTGGATGGTGACCGGCTGTTCGGGCGTGGATATCATAGAGCTGGTGATCTGGGCAAAGGCCCCATTGTCAAGCTGTACAATACCCATTGCCAGGTCTTCTACCTCTACATCGTTAAATTTCCTGTTGGCTATAATCCCGCGTGCGCTGACGGGAGTTCCTCCCAAAGCCCAGATGAGTATATCAAGGGCATGGCTGCCCTGGGTGAGCAAGGTACCGCCGCCGGATAGAGCCTTTTTACCGCGCCAGCTACCCTGGACAAAATAATCGGTGTCCCTGTGCCACGGAACGTTGCATATCCCGTAGTACAGCCTGCCCAGGTGTCCTTGATGGCTGGCGGCTACCATGGCATAGCATGCCTTGTCATAGCGGTATTGATAATTGACCGCTATTTTTACCCCTCTTTGTTGTGATAGATTACATATCTCTATAGCATCCTCCAGGTTGGTGGTTATGGGCTTTTCGCATAGCACATGCATATTGGCGTTGATGAGCTCCTTCATCATCGGGTAATGCAGGTAGTGCGGAACCGCTAAATAGACGGCTTCGGGTTTTGTCTCCCGGAGCATCTGTATGTAATCGCTGTAAAACGGAACCTTAAACCTTGAGGCGAAACGTTGGGCTTTGGTTATGTCTATATCTGCACAACCGACGATCTTTATTTTTGGGTTGAATTTTAAAGCATATGCCATATATCCCGCTATGTCGCCGCAACCTATAACGGCCATGTTCAATACTTTCATAAGGCGTCTCCTTTTCTAATTACCCGGTATTCTTGCTTAGCTATTTTTTCAAATAGTCAGGGGTGAATTAATGCTATTTTTAGATTATATATTTAAAAGTATTGCTGCGCCATAACAACGATTTTATGAACATATCAGTATGGGTCATAAAGCGGAGTGGTAGCAGCCGATGCGGATAGGCATATCCAGTAAAGCCCTGAATGGATGAGCTTCTGGATGCATGGGTTTTTAAGAGTTTGAGCACGGTGGCCTATGGCCAGGTAACACACCCTGCCTTTTCCGTGACGCCTGGTCCATACTACCGGCTCTTTTTTGCCGTCTTTTTCAACATAAAAATGTATCTCATTTTTGGGATGGTACTCATGAAAATACAGCTCATCTTTGACCGTAAATTCATCTATATTGCTGAATAGAGGGACACTTCCCGAAGCATCACGAGCATCCCCGGCGGTTTCAACATGCATCATAGAAGCATTAAAGCTTGGGCGGACAACATACTCTTCAATTTTTCCATGGTCTATAAACCTTCCTCCCAGAATATCAAAGTACTGCGGGTACTTCTTAAAAGAAGCTGAAGCGGAATGGATGGCTAGTAAGCCACCACCGTTTTTCACAAATTCATCAAGCGCCTTCAGTGATTCAGCTGAAGTGTGCTGCCTGTGGAAATACAGGATTACAGCCTCATACTTTTTGCATGATAATTCTTTGAAGCTCTCAATCGATGAGGAAAATACGTATTCATAATCTTTTATGCTAAGGAGTATCCGTCTCAGATTTTTTCGCGCTAACCATGACGGATGGACTATCCCGGCGGATATTACTAGCAATCTCCTGTTCAATAAAGTCACCTTCTTTTTTATAGGTTTCCAGCTTTAACTTACTCTTTACTACGATACTTTAGAAGGAGGTATACGGAATTAACGCTCGTTTTCCCGATGAGCGGTATCAAATCACGGTAGCTCCTGCCGTATCATATTGTAAAAATCAAGATACAGCTTTTTGCCATTGAATTCGAGCTCGATAATTTCGGGCTTTCGCTGAACTATCCCGTAGGGTGAATCAAGCCTGGGGTACTCGGTTTCCACTTTTTGGCCGTTGATGCAGAAATCCTTGCCGAACTCCAGCTGGTAAAGGATGTTGTTGGTGGTATACTGAAGTTTTTTATTTCTATAATACACGGCATTGGACTTAATTCTTCTTATGAAGCTTTCAAAGGAGCCCTCATCATCTTTCGTGCTTATTTCGCATATCCAGTATGTTTCCCTGCCTTCCTGGATGAGGTCGTCGGTGCTCCCTTCGCGGTATTTTAGAGGGTTTTTGGCGATTAGGGCTACATATACGTCCCCATAGCGGCCAAAGGCGTAATTGTTGTCGATGACCACCTCGTGAAAAATTTCCCTGGGGAAGTATGCGTGGGTGAATTGGAGCAGGGCTTTTTCCATGAATCCCCTTCTTGCCGGCAAAACATATAGTGTCATATTGACGTTCTTGTCCTGGACTGAATGGGGAAGCCTGCCCGAACCTACCCAGTAACCCGGCGAGATGCTTTTGGCCCCTTCTTGAGTAAGGGGTGTAGCGGGATGGGTGGTGAATATGCTGAGCTCTTTGCCTAACGTAGCCTGCCAGATGTGTTGCTGATCGGCAAATTCACCGGGATGATATTTTTGAGCGGTGGATAAACTGTATTTATCGGTTTTATATGTATAAGTATTGGCCCTTTGAAGGGCTACCCCATTGGTCTGGGGATTTAAAACTCTACTTATCAAAGGAAGCAATCCCAGCTTCTTTAGCAGCGTGATATTTACCGATTTAAACTCATTTAGAAACTCATTTTTGAACATGTTGTATTTTTCGATGATTGATATGGAATTGTTGATTACTTCCGGATTTGTAAAGGCCTCCATACCCCACTGCATCATGATCTGTTTGTCCTGCAGGCCAATCAAGCCTTCTTTTTTAAGTTCCTTCACATCGAGCCCATTGGATGCTTTGATTATAACGGTGCTGGGGTCCAGGCCAATCTCTCTTATCACCTGCGGTACCCTGTAATTGTTCGCATATATGAAGTTGAGTTCCATGCCAAATCTGTCGCCATCAAACTTATAGCCCCATACGTGCTCGGATATTTTTATGGTTGAAGCATTGTTACCGCTCTTTTTGTGATTTTCGTACAAGCGCCCGCTGGTGGTGATGAAGTTTCCTCTAAAGGATTGAGAGGCGATATCGAACATTAAGAGGTCTAGTATTATTTGAGATTTTTTAACTATTTCCTGATCTTTGCAAAAGTCGATTAAATTGCTTAACGGGGCTATATCTTCTACATAATATACGTTGGAATATCACTCGCTAAAGCCATAGGTCCAGCGAATCTCAAGCCAGGTCAAAATCCTTTTCCTGGCTTTTTCCATGTGTTGTCTACCGGTAAGGCCGGAGTTTGGAAATACATCGTCGGGGAAGAGCTGCCCGGCCAGGTATTCGGCCGCAGCAAACAATATCTGGTGGTTTTCGCTCCAACAGCACATGCTGTCCTCGCCTGGTTCATCCATCCAGTATTTGAAATTGAGCAATATATTCTTGATTTTTATTTTTGTAGCGCTATCTAATTTGTCGCTATGCTTGTAGATAATCCTGAGAAGTGATTGTAGATGAAAATCCGAGCAATCATACCTGGATTCAATGAATTTAAAGGTGTCATTAAGTTGGCTGAAATCTACTTCAAGGCTGTTTTCAAGCTGCCACAATACTTCGTTCACCTTTATGTCCAAAGGCTTTTCCGGCTTTGATGGGATTTTTTTATATTTTTGATTTTTTCTTAAGTCCGTTATTACTGAGCCGATCGCAGCAAACAGCAATATAATGGCCAAAAACAGAACCGTAGCTTTGAAGCCCATATTTTCCTCCTCTTCTATTCATCAGACTTTATATAGTCACCGGATGACCAAGAATGAACTGCTTGTTATATTTATTCTATAGATGATCCGTTTTCCCTGCATGTTTATGAAAATGTTGATAGCTGATTTTTGGTTTTATAATGTCAAATAATAAAATGTTTGTTGATATTGGGCAGAAAATGTAATATAATTTAACGCGTATAAATTCTCATTGAATGAACGGACCTCATGGGTAAGCCGTTCATTTTTGGTATTTATGATTAATTTTATAATTGTGAGGAGATTGAGAGATGGAAAAGAGGGAGAGATTTGCTTCACGTTTAGGTTTTATCTTGATTTCTGCGGGATGTGCCATTGGTTTGGGCGATGTTTGGCGTTTTCCTTATATCACAGGGCAATATGGCGGAGGAATATTTGTCCTGATCTATCTCATATTCATCTTTTTGCTGGGTTTGCCCATCATTACAATGGAGCTGGCGGTAGGACGTGCCAGTCAAAAGAGCATCGCTACTTCATTTAACGTTTTGGAGAAAAAAGGCCAGAAGTGGCATTGGATGGGTTATGCCGGAGTAGCTGGGAATTACATACTGATGATGTTTTATACTTCCGTCGCGGGCTGGATGCTGGCTTATTTCTACAAATTTTTGGTAGGCCAATTTGAAGGGCTTGATCCCCAGCAGATCGGTCAAGTGTTTACGGATTTTATAGCAAATCCGGTAGAAATGACTATTTGGATGGTTATAACAACCGTAGTTTGCTTTGGAATATGTTCGCTTGGTTTGCAAGAGGGGGTCGAAAAGATCACCAAGATCTTGATGGTGTTGTTGCTGGCCATCATCGTGGTGCTTGCGGTTAAATCCATGACCCTCCCCAATGCAGGCGAAGGTTTGAAGTTTTATCTCCTGCCCGATGTCAATCGGCTAAAAGAATATGGCATTTGGGAAGTGGTATTTGCGGCTATGAGCCAGGCGTTTTTTACCTTGAGCATAGGAATTGGTTCTCTGGCCATATTTGGAAGCTACATAGGAAAAGAGCGCAGCCTTCTTGGAGAGTCCGTTCATATCGCTTCATTGGATACTGCAATTTCATTGATCGCAGGGCTCATTATTTTCCCGGCCTGCTTTGCATTTAACGTTGATCCGGGTGAAGGCCCAGGCCTTGTGTTTGTAACACTGCCCAATATCTTCAATTCAATGGCCGGCGGGAGGGTCTGGGGTTCATTGTTTTTCATCTTTATGACGTTTGCTGCATATTCTACGGTCATTGCCGTGTTTGAAAACATCATTTCCTTTGGAGTTGACCTCTGGGGCTGGAGCCGAAAAAAGGCATCTTTGATTAATGCGATTTTGATTATCGTGCTTTCCATGCCGTGTATTTTGGGCTTCAATGTTCTCAGCTGGATTAAGCCCTTGGGAGAGAATACCGGTATATTGGATCTTGAGGACTTTATACTCAGCTATAATTTGCTTCCATTGGGTTCGCTGGTCTATGTGCTCTTCTGCGTTACCCGTTACGGATGGGGATTTGACAATTACCTGGAGGAGGTCAATACGGGTGAAGGCCTGAAGTTGTCCCGTACGCTGAAATGGTATTTATCCTGGGTATTGCCGGCCATTATCGTGGTGGTACTTATTCAGGGGTATATTAATGTGTTCGGCAAGTAAAAAGGAAATAGCTTTAGAGATATCAGATCTGGATCTTCTATATAATAAAAGAGTCGGGCAGAGGATGCCCGACTCTTTTATATTCACTTTATCCGCAAAATAAGATCCTGTAGCCGATATCAATGGCATGAAAACTTAAAAGTTGAAGTTCAATAAAAGGCTACTTTAGCGCAACGGCTTCGATCTCTATCAACACATCCCTGAGCAGTCTGTTTACCTCTACGCATGACCTGGCGGGATACGGCTCGGAGAAATATTTTTGGTATACCTCATTCATGGCTGCAAAGTCGCGTAGGTCCTTCATGAATACGGTGGTCTTTACAACCTTATCCATGCCGCTCCCGGCCGCCTCGAGTACGCTCTTCAGGTTTTCCAGCACCCGGGCGGTTTGCTCTTTAATCCCCCCGTTTATCACCTGGCCGGTTGAAGGTTCTATTGGTATTTGCCCCGAGGTAAATATAAAAGTTCCCGCGTCTATAGCCTGCGAGTACGGGCCTATGGCAGCAGGAGCTTTACGGGTATGAATGGCCTTATGCATTTGCCTCACCCTTTTTAAAGAAACTTTCGTTCATGCTGCCCGTCCTGTATCCTTTGAGATCAAGGGCAACGTATAGAAAACCCAGCTCTTTGAGCCTCGAATATATGGCCTCCCTTGTCCTCTTCTCCAGAAATCTATCAAAGTCATTCTCATTGGTTTCTATCCTGGCTACGTTTCCGTGATATCTTACCCGAATCTGTTTGAAACCCAGATCTATGAGAAACTGTTCTGCCTTACCCACCATTTCCAGCTTTTCTTTTGTTATCTTCTCGCCGTAAGGGAACCTCGATGCCAGGCAGGCAAAAGAGGGCTTGTTCCAGGTGGGAAGGCCCATCTCCTTTGAAAGGAATCTGATCTCATCTTTGGTCAATTTAACTTCCTTTAATGGGCTTACCACGCCCAGCTCAGATACCGCCTGAAGGCCGGGGCGATAGTCGCCGGTGAGGTCATCATAATTAGAGCCCTCGGCTACAAACTTAAAGTCTTCTTCCTCTGCCAGCTTTTTGATCTTTCTAAACAGCTCATGCTTGCATAAGTAACACCTGTTTAGAGGATTGTCGGAAAAACCTTCTACTTCAAGTTCTTCCGATACTATTACCCTGTGCGGGATCCCATGCTGGGCTGCAAATTGCACCGCTTCGTTAAATTCCCTTTCGGGATACATGGAGGATCTGGCTGTTATGGCAAGTACCTTATCCCCCAGGACTTCATGGGCTACTTTGGCCAGAAAGGATGAGTCTACCCCTCCCGAAAAGGCGATGACCACGCTTTCCATAGATTTCAGCAAATTTTTTAATGCTTCCAGCTTGGCATGTGCTTCACTGACATGTACGTCGATAGCCATTGTATTTACCCCCTGTTCATCATTTACCCGATATCAGAGTTTATACGCCGAAACGTTAGCGAAAATTCTTAACTAATCCTATATGAGTAATATAATAAATCACAATTGCATTATTTGTCAATAACTTGTGATGGTAGCAAAAACTTTCTTTTTGGAATATCAAGAGTTCATAAAAAATTTATCAGACGAGACTATTTTGCAAAAATATGATAAAATATCTTTGTGTGTGTTTGCCGATAAGCGAGAATGCTCTCAAAAAGCGATTAGACGATACAAATCATTTGATTTAATCCGTAGCACAGCCTTTTGCAATGATTAAGGGGTGAAGTGAGAAGATCTATTGCGGGATAAAATAAGATGTAGTTTCGGGCTTTTTGAGAGCACGTATGCCATGCATAGGGAACAGGAGGGATGGTTATGCACATTTAACCTTTATGGAACGTTAGTTAAAATCAAGTGAAAGGATATTCATGGCAATAAAATATACATGCAAAAAGGCTTATAGAAAGGAGTTGTTAATGCATATATGGCAAGGATAGCGGAATTATTTGCTCCAAGAGATATGACGGAAGGGAAGCCGTGGAAGCGAATAGTGGAATTCTCGATTCCCATGCTTATTGGCAATGTAGCGCAGCAGCTCTATAATACCGTTGACTCGATCGTCATCGGAAGGTACGTGGGGGATAATGCCCTTGCTGCCGTGGGCACTGCTTTTCCTGTGTTGAACTTTTTACTGGTACTTTTCGTAGCGGTAGCTACCGGGGCAGGTATAATGGTAGCGCAGTATTTCGGCGCAAAGGATCGTGAGAGGCTTTCCCGTTCCATAGGCGTGTGCATCACCCTTACGGCCATAACATCGCTGGTAATAATGGTGGTAGGGCCCATTATAATCCGCCCTATGCTGAAGTTCATAAACACGCCCGAATCCATTTTAGACTGGTGTGCCGAATACCTTTTGATACTGTTAATGGGTAATTGGGGGTCTTCGTATTATAACATTTTATCGGGAATACTACGCGGATTGGGCGATTCGCTCTCAGCATTGATATTTTTACTTATAGCCACTGCTCTCAATGTGGTACTGGATATATGGTTTGTGGCAGGGTTTAATATGGGAGTGCCGGGAGTGGCATGGGCCACCGTTATTGCACAGGTGATATCTGCCATACTGTGTTTTATCAAGCTAAAAAAGATGCACAATATATTTGATCTCAACTTAAAGGTGCTTAAGCCTCTGAAGGAGTATGTAACTCAGCTGATAAAGCTCGGTATACCCTCCGGACTTACGCAGGCTATATTTTCGTTCGCTATGGTTGCCGTGCAATCTTTAACCAATACCTTCGGTGAGATGGTCATAGCCTGCAATGTCATAGTCATGCGCGTAGATGGATTTGCCATGATGCCCAATTTCAGCTTTGGCATTGCCATGACCACCTTTGCGGGGCAAAACGTAGGGGCAAAGAAGATGGACAGGGTGGAAAGAGGGGCTAAAGAAGGGCTCATAATCGCTGTTAGCGTTTCTACCATAATTACGATAATCATATTGTTATTTGGAAGATATCTTATGAACATATTCACCAGTACCGTCGAACTTGTGGATTTAAGCATGAGAATGATGCGTATCCTTGCGGTAGGATATATTGCCATGGCGGTGACGCAGGTCTTGTCGGGGGTCATGCGCGGGGCGGGCGATACCATAACCCCTATGTGGATTTCGCTTATCACCACCATCGTGTTGCGCGTACCCATTGCTTATGGCATTGCTTACCTGACGCGCAGCCAAGCCTATCCTACCGGCAGGCCCGAGTCCGTATTTATATCGCTATTGACTGCATGGGTATGTGGTGCTATAATCACTACAGCTTTCTACAAAAAAGGTAACTGGAGGAAAAAAGCCCTTTTGGGCAATGAGCAAATCAGCGCACAAGCTTAAAAAGGAGGTTTTTTCATGTCGAACATACCGCGACCCGAATATCCGCGCCCCAATTTTGTAAGGGAGGATTGGCTCAACTTAAACGGGGTGTGGGAGTTTGAGTTCGATGACGAGAATTTGGGTGAGAGGGAAAAGTGGTACCAGAAACAGGCCTTTTCCCGCACCATAAATGTCCCGTTTTGTTTTGAAAGCGAACTAAGCGGCATAGGAGATACCTCGCACCATGATCATATATGGTACAGGCGCAAGCTGGCGGTGCCCGACAGCTGGAAGGGCAGGAGGGTTATCCTGCACTTCGGTGCGGTGGACTACCACGCTAAAGTATGGATAAACGGCGTATACATGGGTAGCCATACCGGTGGCCATACGCCTTTTAGCTTCGACATAACCGACGCCCTAAGGTGGGACGGCAGCGACGAAGTGGTGGTAAAGGCGGACGACATATCGTCGGATCGCCAGCAGGCCCGTGGGAAGCAGGGCTGGTTGGACCAGCCCTACGAGTGCTGGTATGACCGTACATCCGGTATTTGGCAGACGGTATGGCTGGAGCCCGTAAACCAGGCGCATATAATAAACGTCCGGATGACTCCCGATATTGACAGGGGTACCGTGAACGTAGAGGCTTATCTTACTCCGCAAGCCGTAGGCTGCAGCTTAAACGTCCGTATATCTTTTGGTGACATGTCGGTGGCTTCGGTATCCGTGCCCTGTTTTGAGGATCGCGTTAGCTTTGAGGTGAGCCTCATCAACCATGCCTTCAAGTGGGGATTAATGCTGTGGAGCCCGGAGAATCCCAACCTTTACGATATAACCTTTACGCTGGTGGATGAAAAAGGGGGCACGGTTGATCATGTTGCCAGCTATTTTGGAATGCGCAAGGTGTCGGTCAGAGATGGCAAGGTGCTGCTGAACAATCACCCTTATTACCAAAAGCTCATACTGGATCAGGGGTATTTCCCGGGGTCAAACCTCACCGCTCCCAGCGAGGAGGCTTTGATAAACGACATAAAGATGACCAAGGCCTTTGGCTACAACGGGGTAAGGAAGCATCAGAAGGTGGAGGACCCGGTATACCTTTACTGGTGCGACAGGCTGGGACTTCTGGTATGGGGCGAGATGGCGGCATATTATGAATTCACTCCAAAGGCGGCCAATACATATATGCGGGAGTGGCAGGAGATCATAGACCGTGATTACAATCATCCATGCATCATAGCCTGGACGCCATTCAATGAGTCGTGGGGTGTGCCCAATATACTGGTGGATAGGCAGCAGCAGAAATACACAGTGGCGGTGGTCAACATGATACGGAGCCTGGACGGGACCAGGCTGGTGGTGTCCAACGACGGATGGGAGCATACCGATACCGACCTGTGCACCATACACGACTACCGTTCAAGCGGTGAGGATTTGGTGAGGGTTTATGCGGATAAGGATAAGGTGGTGAATGGTTCTCCCAATGGGGATAGGTTCACGTTTGCCGATGGGTATGGTTACAAGGGCCAGCCAGTGCTGATAACCGAATATGGCGGTATAGCCTTTGCGTCGGGCAGGGGATGGGGATACGGAGACAAGGTGGCCGATGAGAAGGAATTTTTAAAGCGCTTTGCAAGTTTGACCCGGGCCATCATGTCAATAGACTATATATGCGGTTTTTGCTACACCCAGCTTACCGACGTGCAGCAGGAGGTTAACGGCCTCATGACCTATGACAGGAAGCCCAAGGTTGACCCGGACAAGATAAGGGCCATAAACGAGGGAAGAGCGTAATATAGGACAGGGGTGTTTGGATAAAATGCCCCTGTTATTTTTTATATGCAAATTTTATGCTTCTTTACCCGATACCCCAATCGGGATTCCCTTTGTGGACCAAAGCGCACTCATTTTGCTTGCGATGGTATTCTTATAAGAAGTTTTATATAAATTTAATTTGTGCGCCTGTTATAACCCGTTCGTAATGGTATAATATTTTAAAAGTATAGAGAGGGAGATGGGTTGCCTTTCAAAAGGAAGGAGGTGCTGCCATGCTGAAGGAGCTGGATGCCCGTTTATCAGAAATTCGAGAGCGAATTCAGGAAAGCTACAGGATCTGGTCCAGGTTGGAGGCTGCTGAGAAGAGATATGATGAGCTACGGAGCCGCATCGCCGAACTAAAAGTCCAGCTTGACAAGGAAAAAATGGACGTGGATAAGCTAGAAGGGATGAGCCTTACCGGCTTGTTTTATTCCGTTCTGGGAACCAAGGAAGAGCGGCTGGACAAGGAGCGCCAGGAGTACCTGGCGGCAAAGCTGAAGTATGACCAGTGGAGCGATGAGCTGAATGCTCTGGAGAAGGAAATTCACCGCCTTAAGCTTCAGCTTGGAGAGGTAAATGTGTTGGAAAGGGAATACCAGGAACTCTTGCGGAAGAAGGAAGAAGCGTTGAAAAAAGTACAAGGGGGCCCATTTAGAGAACTGACGGAGCTTTCCGAAAAGCTGGCAGAGGCCCGTGCGAAAGAAAAGGAAATTGAGGAAGCCTTAAGAGCGGCCAATGCTGCAAAAGGAGAATTGGAGAGGGTACTGAACTGCCTGAATAGCGCCAGTAACTGGGGTACATGGGATATGCTGGGGGGAGGATTTTTGTCCACCGCCATCAAACATTCTTACATTGACGATGCTAAAGCTGCGGCAAGCCAGGCCCAGTATCAGCTGCGCAGGCTGGAGAGGGAGCTTATGGATGTGGGTAGCTTTCAACATTTGGATTTGGATATAGGCTCGTTTGCTACTTTTGCCGATTTCTTCTTTGATGGGCTGATTACCGACTGGGTGGTTCAATCGCGGATTTCTCAATCGTGGGAGAACGCAAGATGGGTTTTGAGGCAGGTGGAAGATGTCAGGCAAAGGCTTGAGAAAGCGCTGAAGGAAATTCAAATAGAGATTAGACGTATTGAGCATGAGAAGCACGAGCTGATAAGAAAGGCTTGATGGTGCTGAGATCGGCGCTCTTATGTTACAGATCTTTGTCTTTGAAGGAGGAAGAAAGGTATGATCGACTTTAAAAATGGGTGGTTTAAGCTTTCACCCATCCCAAAGGCGGAAGGGGAAAAGGCGGTAGCACCTCTTTTGATAGACAATGAGGATGTCATCGCGGCTTTTCAATCAGTGCGGGATAAGCTTATTTTTACTGATAAACGCATTATTGCCGTCAACGTACAGGGCATTACGGGGAGCAAGGTGGATTACACATCGATCCCTTACAGCAAAATTCAGGCTTTTTCTGTGGAAACGGCGGGCGTGTTTGATAGGGATTGCGAGCTAGAAATATATGTAAGCCCTATCGGCAAGATCAAATTTGAGCTTCGCGGCTCTTTCGATATAAAGGCATTTAGCAGGGCGATAGGCAAGTATATCTTATGATAAGCCGATGTAAATGAGCATGTACGCAATATAATCATTATTAAAGGCCATAGTAATTTTTTAAGACCCCGTGAGGGGTTATTTTATTTTTAGCATCGGAAGATTGAGGATGGTTAATTCTAAAAATTACCATGAAAAAATATAACCGAAAAAAATGTAGTAATTTGTTGAAATATGGAGAAAATGTTGCTATAATTAGATTTAGTAAATTTTACTACATGTTTGAAGGGTGTAATTGATTAAATCAATGAAAGCGAGTGTACCCCTTGTTAAAAGGCAAACTTGTCGAAAGGCAGGGGCGCAAAGCCAGGGGCCTAAGGAATGTTACTGTTCTATGGCAGCCGGTTGCACAAAGGGTGACTAGTGAAGGACCAATATAGCTCTGCAGGTGATTAAAATGCTTTCCTTTTGTAGTCGGCGTGCAGAGCTTTTTTTTTAGCTAAACGTATTTTGATTAGTAGTGATTGAAGGTTATCTGGTGGTGGAAGCATATGGCTATACCAGCATTTATTTTTTATGGATTTGCAGGTAAAAGCAGTAAGGATGTAGTTTTTCTTATAAACAGCAATTCAAAACGTATGTTGATGCAGAAGATAATCTTTACACTAAATATTATTAAACGGAAGCTAAATCTATAAGCGTTAAATAGGCGATGGGTGTACCATGGAGGGCTGTTGGGCGCCACAACTTTAGATTTGTGCTGCATATTCTCAATATGGTAGGGTGCTGCAACGGCTTTTTATTTTTGCATAATATTAGTAAGTCTATAGGGGTAAGGGGGATAACATGAAAGCAGAAACCATGCAAAAAATTTTCCAGCAGATTCCATTGGGCTGTGCTATTCACAGGCTAATTGACAGGCAGGCAGGGGGTAAGGATTACATCTTTCTCGATGTTAATGCTGCGTTTGAAAAATTGATTGGGCTAGCAAAGCAAGCTATCATAGGTAAGGGAATAAAGGAGGTATTATATAGTACCGAGCTCAATGAGTTTGATTGGATGGGTCTGTATGAGGAAGTAATCTTGAGCGGACAAATAGGAGAAGTTAAGCGATATCTGGAGCCGTTAAATCGCTGGTGCAGGATAACGGCTTTTGCAGTAGATAAGGAACATTTTGTGACGGTATTTCAGGCCGTTAGTAAAGAAGCGGAGTTGGAGGATGCTTCGGGAGGGAAAAAGAGCGGTCAGCATGATCTTGTTGCATCGCCTGACGTATCATTCAATGCAAAATTTACGGTCATCGACAGCAAAAGGTACGAACAGGAGCTGTATTGCCAAAAAGAACTATACAGGATTACATTGCTTTCCATCAGCGAAGGCGTTGTTATTACCGATTGCCTTGGTAGGATAAGCATGCTCAATCCGGCTGCGCAGCAGATTATTGGCTGGAGAGAGGATGAAGTAATGGGAAGGCCTTTCGGTGAAGTTTTTAAATTAATAGATGGGGACACCAATGAAGTGGTAAGAAACCCCATAACCGAAGCTTTGCGGACGGGAGATACTATTAGCTTGACTAAACAGATAGCCTTGATAACCAAAAAAGGGTGCAGGGTATTGATAGCCGATAGCGATATGCCGGTAAAGATAGCGCCCATAAAGGATATAAAAGGTCGAATCATGGGGGCAGTCATGGTGTTCCGGAATATCACGCAGGAAAAGGCGTGGCACGATAAGTTTGACAGCTTAAACTGGCGTGACCCGTTAACGGGGCTTTACAACCGTTGTTTTGTAGAAGAGGAGTTTGCCAGATGGCAAGCTTCTCCCAGAGTATTTTCCATTGCCGTTATTGTGGCCGATATCAACGGGCTTAAGCTGGTTAACGACACGTTTGGGATTCAGGAAGGGGATAACCTGCTTAAGAGGGCTGCCAGGATATTGAGGGAAAGCTGTAGGGAAACCGATATAGTGGCCAGATGGGATGGGGATGAGTTTATAATTCTTTTGCCGCGAATCACGGCACGGGCTGCCGAAAAAATTGTGGAAAGGATAAAAAACAGGTGTATGCAGGAGAAAGAGGGGGAGGTGCAGCTCAGCCTGGCCATTGGCTATGCGGTGAGGAGAAAGCCATTGGAGAGCCTGAATCAGATTATTATAGAGGCTGAGGAGATGGTGTGCCGTACCAAACTTGTGGAGGAGAAAAGCTATCGCAATGCCATAGTTAACAGCATTCTCATGACGCTATTTGCCAAAAATATGGAGACCGAGGAACATGCTGAGCGGTTGAAAAGCTATTGTTTAACGATAGGTAGAAAAATGGGGCTCTCGTCCAAGGAACTGGATGAATTGGTTCTTCTGGCTGTGCTCCACGATATTGGCAAAATAGGCATAAATGAGAACATACTGAGAAAGCCGGGACCGCTAACCGAGAAAGAATGGGAAGAGATGAAAAAGCATCCCGAGATTGGCTGGCGCATTGCAATGAGTATTTCGGAACTTGTACATATTGCTGACTATATACTGTATCACCATGAACGCTGGGATGGGCACGGATACCCGACAGGGCTAAAAGGGGAGGAGATTCCTCTGCTGTGTCGCATTTTAGCTGTCGTTGATGCCTATGATGCCATGACCAGCGATCGCGTATACCGCAAAGCCATGAGCAAGGAAAGAGCGCTTGCGGAGATAAGGAGGAACGCAGGAACGCAATTTGATCCCCGGGTAGTGGAAGTTTTTTTGGATTTGCTGGAAAATGGGGTACAGAAAGAATCAATAATGTAAGACACCTTGTATTAGACCGAAAGGGTGGAGAACATGCTGTTTGAGGCAGGCAGCGCCCAAGAGGCATTATCCAAGGCTGAAAAGCATTTTAACTGCGATAGGAGTTATCTGAGGCTTTATACCATAAAGCCACCGAGATCCATGCTTTGGGGGTTTATCAAGAGGCGTGGAGTTTACAGGGTAGAGGTATACAGGCGGAAGAGCAAAGAAACGGTTGGAGATTACAAGGCCATCGATGGAACTATAGAGATCAAAGAGGGTGTTGCGAGAGTTAAGAATCCCGTGGGTGGTGGGAAATATCCTTCTTTAATTGTAAATGATCAAAGTATTGAAGTATATATAAATGGTAAAAGAGCAGTTGGGTCATGTGTAGTTACGGAAAAAGACTGGATACAGTTTATTCCCAAAAAAATCCACCCGGTTACCCGCGTCGAGGTTAAGGTTACGCCCGATAGAATGCAGGCAATATTAAAGATTGAGAGGGTACCAGGAAGAAAGTACTTTTTGCGGGATATAGAAGCCAGCAACAGCGTTATGATTAGCGGAGACTATGAGGAAATTCCAGCACCGGATATTTCGGTTAGTCAATGTATACAAGAGCTGATTAAGAATGGAGTCTTGCCGGAATTCATACTCATAGAAGAGATTGAGAAGCTGCTTAAATCATCTAAAAATGGAAGCGCAGTTGTAGCAAGGGGTAGACCTCCGATTGATGGTGTTGATAGCCGGGTAAAGTACTTTTTCGTCCACCGCAGCTATAGAAATCCAGATTTTAATACTGATAAAAAAGTGGATATGATGGATCATACCATTATTCCTACAGTTAAAGTAGGGGAAATATTGGCTGAAAAGATAGTTCCTGCTATACCTGGTATGGATGGAATGACGGTTACTGGAGAGGTCATTAAAGCTCGTCCTGCCAGGGAAGCGGTGTTTAAAGCGGGAAAAGGAGCAGTACTTTTAGATAATAACAGAATTGTGGCTACTATTCCCGGAAGGCCTGTATTGGAGAGGGGTATAGTGAGAGTAAATCCGGTGTTGACTGTTCCCAGTGATGTCAATGTGGATACGGGTAATATTAGGTTCGATGGGGACGTGGTTGTGAATGGTGATGTAAAAGATGGCTTGAAAGTGGTAGCGGGAGGGAACATTATAGTTTATGGAAATTGCTATCATGCAACAATAAAAGGAGGTAGAAATATAGAGATATATGGCAAGGTCATTAGATGTAAAATTATGGCAGGAAGTAATATAATTCAATATTGATTATCCCACAAAAAGTATCGGTTCTAAATAAAATTTCTTAAACCTATTGTCGAAAAACAACCAAACCGATGAACACAAATATAAAAATGAATGTAAAAAAGAAGGAGTTAATCTGTTCTTCGGATCCTTCTTTATCCATTTCAGTAAACTCTTGAAATTCATGGCTGCTATCTTGGTGGGGGTTATTTTCTTTTGGTTGTACGGTACGCTGACCATGATGGTGATGAAGGGCAGGACGATAAGCATGCGTCTGATAGATGTAAAAGTGGTTAAAAAGGATGGGTCTGCTTTAAAGCCCCTCGATGTAATCATGCGCTAGCTTATAGGCAAGGCACTGCTGCGGGCATTACCCTGGAACATATTCTACATCATTTCCTTCTTCTGGATACTTTTTCTAAAACAAACAACACCATTTTACGGTACATTGCGTCATTTCCGGGACATGATCAATCCTACAACGTTCAAAAAGGAGTTGCACACTCCTGGTAATTATAGGTCTGATTTTTTGGAAGGAGCAGTTTTTAGGGCGAGGTGGGCAATATTCTTTACTCTTAAGTTTCCTAAAAAATTTTTTATAAAACTATAAATGAGCAAATTTGTAGGAATTAATTACCATTACAAAAGATTAGAAT
>ENA-UPSB01000987-UPSB01000987.1-bioreactor-metagenome-genome-assembly--contig:-NODE-987-length-38648-cov-55.510973_pt1 | contig 38648 bp, 36 predicted proteins | sample MGYA00238182_ERZ773286 | MGnify/ENA primary metagenome ERZ773286 (study PRJEB29026, sample SAMN07631240) | bioreactor metagenome | isolation source: Switchgrass digestor | place: USA: Dartmouth...
GATTATCTCATATTTGCTTGCAAATTTTTAGGTGTGCTCTATTTGACGCTTACGTTTTTTCTACCATCTACACAAAACAAAAAATCATTTCTTTGTGCACCTGTAATTATATACTTTTCTCTATTAGTACAGATACATTTATTCATTATTTCATTGAATAATTCTGAATAAGAAGTAATATAATTAACATTTTTCCACACTTGATCAATGCAATTTTTGAATATTTCACCTTTATCTGAATATCCCATGGCCTTTATTGGAAAACCATGCCACAAATCAATAACTATTGGTTTATTTTCTTTAAGTTTTCTGTTAAAAGGATAATTTCCTTCTGTAAAAATTGCAAGATCGCTACTCAAAACTACACTATGAAAATCAGTATTTATACTATATTGTACGATAATAACATCATATTTGCCTTTTATTCGTTCAGGCATCATTTTGTATAGTGCTACTGTATTCGAACCTGATAAATTAGTATATACTAATGCTATTTTTTTCCTATTTACCATAAAGCCATTTTTTCTATAGTCAACCACTCCTTTCAAATCCTCTTCTTTGTATATATGGTAAGCAGGATAATGAGTATCTACAAATAATTTCAAACCTAAAGTAGCCGCTCTTATACAAAAATGCCTATCTTCCCCCCAAAACGATAAATTCTTTATCTCTTCGAAACTTACTCCCTTTTCCATAGCATATATACTGATTAAAGTGCAAGCTCCTAGCCCCCCTACCTCGTATATACCCGGCGTTTTTAACATATTAAGAAAATCCTCTCGTCTTTTAACAAACTCAAATTCGTCAATTTTCTCCCCTCTCAATATTTCACATTGTGTATAAGTGTCTTTAAGCCAAACTTGAGGTAACAAAAAATAATTAGGATACCATCTGGTCCAAAATATTTCCGATATAATATCCTTTCCTGTTTTTATTAGATGTTTCAAAGTTACAGGATCTATAATCAAATCACTATCAATTAAGAACAAATAATCGAATGCTTTTTGTTTGGCATAGGTTATAATTTTATTCTTAAACGCTGCAACTCTCCAAATCAATTGTTCTTTCCAATGATGCACATTAGCATTATATAGGTAAACATTTTTCTTGTCGTTTGCCTTATAAACAATAGTATTGGAGTTCTTCCGATAAAACTCATCTAGTGTATTTTTAGAATCCAATTGCTCATTGTCATCAATAAAAAAATAACTGACCTGTAATCCTTCTATTTCTAATTTTTCAATTGAATCGAAAAATTGAGCCAAGACTCTTTGTTTTTGGTTTATACAGCTTCCTATTAAAACTTTAAATTCTACATCTCCGCCAAGTTTGTCAAAAATAATATCACACTCTGTTTCTTTATTTTCTTCTTTATATGCATAATACGCATGTTTGTAAAGAAAAGATGAAACTGCTTTTTTCCCTAGCATTTCATAAAGATATGCCAGATTATATAAAATATCTGCATTATTAGAATCTTTATCTCTTCCTTCCTTCAATACCTTTTCTGCCTCTTCCAAATCTCCTTCCATCATTGCTATGATCCCTTTAATAGAATAAATATCAACATCGGCTGGCATAATTTTTTCATATTCAGCCAATAAATCTTTGGCTTCGTGTAGTAACCCTTTTTCCATTAATATTTCTATATTCTTCTTAATTTTTTCTTGATAAAGCTTTAATTCCTGCTCTATATTTTTTTTTATTTCCACAAAACTCTCCTCCAAATATTAGTTTTATTAAATTAATAAGCCTATTTAGTCAATTCCAATATAGCTTTATTAAAAGATTAAATAACTTTATAACTTGCTACCTCTTTATATAGCTTTATCAATTGAGAAGTTATATGGCTCCAATCAAATTTTTCAGCAGTCAATAAACCATTTTTTCTTAATCTTTCTCTCAATTCTTTATTCTTTATCAATTTCAATGCCTTATCAGCAATATCCATAGGTTCTCCCTTCTTTACAATCAGAGCGTTATAATTATCTTGTGCATATTCCAGCACACCTTCATTATTTGTCGTTACAACTGGACATCCACATGCCATAGCTTCTAAAGCAGGCAAGCAAAAAGATTCGTAATATGATCCGCAAATATACATCAACGCATTTCTATACAAATGAGCTATTTCCTGTTGAGAAGGATTAACAAAAACTTTCTCTACATTTAACTCAACTTCAGCATCTGGTTTTTGAGGAGATATCAAATATAACTTTATATTTGGCATACTCTTTTTTATAACCTCAAAAGCTTTAATAATATCATTAATCCCTTTAAACGCTAATCCGGGATTTCCTACCATTAAAATATACGGTTCTTTTGTTATAGTAAAGCCATCTTCATTCGGTTTAAATATTTTTTTCTCTATGGCATTAGGTATTACAATTGCTTTTCGATTATAAATTTCTTTTATCAACCTAGCACACTGATTAGAAACAGTAAATATAAATTGGGGTAACTGTAACTGTCTATATACAAAATCCTTAATAGAAGGATATAAACTATTATATTCAAATATATGAAAGTCCCCTTGTTCAAAATAAACTACTGGTGCTTTTTTCATATCTATTGACACTTGAATATGATCCCAATAAGTCGCAACGATAACATCACAATCAGGTATTCCCTCTGCTAACTCTATTTCAAACGGAACTTGAATATAATTACAGTTTATGGGATACCAGGTAGGTCTTGGAAAATGACTAATTAATGTAACCTCTACTCCTTTCTCTTTCAGATGATTTGCGTGTTCAAAAATAATTTTCACTCCTCCACATATACCTACATGTGTAAGTAAATAAACCACATGAAGATCCTGCTTTAAAAATTCTCTTTTTTGTAGTTTTTGTTCATGTGCAAAGTTAATCCGATCCAATCTATTTTTAAATTCAAGTGCCCGTAACTGTTCTATATTCTTTTGCTTTTTATTATATTTCTTTACCACTTCCTTTATTAACACATCAATTTCATCACTAAATTCTTTATCTTTATCCTTTGCTAGTGACTTTACTTTTTCTAAAACAAACAATGCTAATCCATAATCCCGCCTTAACCAGTATAAATACCCTAAATTGTATAATAAATCTATATCTTTTTCATCAATTAAAAGACCCTCTTTTATTATTCGTTCTGCTTCCCTGAAATTTCCTTCGAGCATGGCAATTACACTTTTTATTGAATAAATTTCTATATCATTTAGTACAATTTTTTCATACTCATTCAACAAATTCTTCGCTTTTTTTATAAAACCTTGTTCTATTAACTTCTTAACATCTCTTTTAATTTTTTCCCAACAAAATTCCATTTTGTCTTCAATATTATCTTGATTTATATCAATATATAATGTTTTTCCCTCAAAAACAGCCCGTATCTTGTTTATAATATATTCTTTTTCTAATTTTATACGTTCTAACTTTTCTACAAATAGATCCACATCAAAACTATAGTCTACTTCGAAAATCACTTCATTCAAGTTTAATTTTTTAAGTAACATTGTATAATCGCCCAAATACATAAATGGCAATTCAAACAATAAAGCATAAACCACCATCTTCTCATTTGACAAAATAGCAATTTCTGATTGACAAAGATGTCTTACTAAATATTCAGTTTCTACATCATCATAAATAAATATTAGATTTTCTTTATCAAACTGAGAAAAAAATAGTTCTTTACTTTCATTCTGTATGTATACTAAAATTTGGAATTTCTTATCTATTAATGTATTTACAACTAGCTGTAGTTTTTCAATAAAATACTGGTTTAAGTTCTGTTCAATACTTCTAAATCCAGATAAATCAATAAATATTTGATCTTGCCTTATCTGAAAATGTTCTTCCTTTTGTATCTTGTTTATTTTATTTTTTATATCAATCAAGCAGTTATTTGTTCCCATCAAATCTAGCAATATATTGATTCTAGATGCTAGCTCCATTTTCTACATCGCCCCTTTTCTTATAAAAGTAAATAATATATTAAGTATCACTTAATACACTAAAATTCCCCGCAAATATGACTGAGTCCACAACATAAACTCCTCTAAATCATTGTCCTTATATCCTTTATCCTTAGCCATGTTAAACATTTCCCTGGCCTCGAAATATTTCTCCATTTTAAAGTAACAGAGCCCCATATAAAATATCAGTTCATTCTCTTCTATTTGTACATCCGTGCCCTCATTCTTGATGCTATACAAATAATTGCATAAATCTAATGCTGACGTATACATTCTATTGTCAATCATCATATAAAAGATATCCTTCCAAATAGGCTTCTCAAAAAATTGAGCCAAAGCTAGATATCTATTTAGCAATTCATCGTCAGCAATGTTAATTATTTGTCTTAAAATATTAAGGTAAATACTGTTAAATTGTTCTGGTACCTTTTTATGGCCAGGATTAAACATTAATTTCAAAAATCTCCTGTCTTCATCTTTAAAACCATCAACTTTATGCTCTGAATAATCATAGCCACTTAATATATATGACGCCAAAGTAATACTTCTTAATTCATCGCTAGCATCTTCATACGCTTCCATGAATTTTGCAAAAGCCTCCTTATAAAACCTGTTAGCAAAAAGGGTATAGACTACCGTTAAATCCTTATGATCATATTTCTCAATCCAGATACCCTCATAATACGTCAGCAGATCCTTATCTTTCAATAGAGCAAAAGCCTTGGTAAGAAAACTTACATCTTCTTCCTTTTGAATATCATAAATTGAATTAAAAAGCATAATTTTTTCCTGCACTGAATTATATTTGATTAGCATAAAAAGTAGCATAAAAGCCGGATAAAAATGCTTTTTATCCTTTAAACTCTCCATAAAATATGTAAAAGCGTTTTCATAGTCATTACGCAAATAGCATATATAACCCATTTTATAATAAATATAATATTTCTTATTCACTGCTAAATTTATTTCTATACCATTATATTTCTCATTAAGTTCTATAGCTTTCTCATAAAACTCAAAAGATTCGGTATATTTTTTATTACTGTAAAGAGCATCAGCCATATATACATAAAAAGTGGGATTATCAGCAAACCTTTCTATATACTCTTTTATCTTTTCAATTACAAGCTCAGTGTCGTCTCCTCGGTGTATCATTGACTCGATAAGATTTATGTAAGGTTTAATATCGTATCCGATAAATACACTTCCTCCATTAATATACTCCTGTGCATAAGCAATCGCTTTGTCCCAATCCTTCAACACATAATAACAATCGCTCATATAACCGTTAAAATGCGAAGGAAAATAACCTTTTTCTTTTGATTCAAGCAGAAGTTTTAAGTTCCTCTCAGCTTTGGTTGTTCCCACCTCAGACGAATAACCAGTATGATAAATCAATATATCTTCTTTGTCTACAAAAAGGACTTTTAACGGAGCTGAATTTTTTTGTATAACCTCATGAATACTGTTTGTATATCTTATATTAGGATGATTTCTAAAAATCCTTATGTGTATGATGTAAATCTTTATTTCACCGTTTTCCTCTATATTAGCCATTCTACAACATATTCCGTCATACTTTTCATCGCGGTGCAGCAATGCAATATACTTTTTTACATTATAACAATGCCCTTCAGCGAAAAACTCATCAGCATCGAGGAATATAATCCAGTCGCCCTTTGCCAAAGAGAGAGCATAATTTTTGGCTGCAGCAAAGTCATTTTGCCACTGGTAATAATAGGTTTTTGCTCCCAAACTTTTTGCAATTTCAACTGTGTTGTCAGTCGAACCTGTATCAACGAGTATTATTTCATCTACGATATCTTTATAGCTGTTGATACACCTGGCAATGTTTTTCTCTTCATTTTTTGTAATCACACAAGCAGATATCCTCAACACATCTCACCTCATGTTTAGAAAATCAGAAAGATGGCCTGACCACAATCGGGCGGCCATCTTTCCTAGCAAAATTATACATATCTTCTCGAAAAAATTTCCTTAACGCAATAACTGCAACACAGCCTGTGGCTGCATATTAGCCTGAGCTAACATTGCCTGAGCAGCTTGAGACAGGATGTTCATCTTTGTGAACTCCATCATCTCTTTAGCCATATCTACATCACGGATACGAGATTCGGCAGCTGTCAGGTTCTCAGCCGCATTGTCAAGGTTCTTTATGGTATGCTCTAATCTGTTCTGCGTAGCACCCAACTTGGAACGCTCGGCTGAAACCTTTGTTATAGCAGCATCTATAGCACTTATAGCATCATCAATACTAGCACCAGCATCAGTAGCACTTGTAAATGTTTTTACATCAACCGCTGTCCCTGCCACTCCCAATGCAGTTGCATCCATAGCAGCTATTGTCAACTGTAACTGCTGTGTCTGATTAGCCCCTATTTGGAATATCAAAGCAGTGCTTGCAAAACTGCCATTAAGTAAGGTTTTTCCATTAAATTGAGTACGTTCAGCAATTCCCTTTATTTCCTCTTTTAACTTCTCAATCTCATCTTGGATATAACCTAAATCTTCCGCTTGATTTGTACCCAAATTCCCTGCCTGAACGACCAGCTCTCTCATGCGCTGCAGAATAGCATGAGTCTCATTCAATGCACCTTCAGCGGTCTGGATAAGTGAAATAGCGTCTTGTGCGTTACGGCTAGCTTGCTCTAACCCACGAATCTGTGCTCTCATCTTTTCAGAAATAGCCAGACCCGCGGCATCATCACCCGCACGGTTAATTCTTAAACCAGATGAAAGCTTCTCGAGGGATTTTTGAACACCAGCATTGTTAATGCTGAGCTGCCTATAAGCATTAAGAGCCATAACGTTGTGATTAATCCTCATATCTCATTCCTCCCTGAATTTTTTATTTCCGCCGAAGTCCTTTTCGGCAGATTTTCAAAGCCTCACCCCTGCCCGGCCGCTGCAAAGGATGAGGCTCTCATTTTACTTTCATCAATATATATCGTCAACCTTCTAGACAAACTTTAGGGGTTAAACAAAAATTTTTCATATTCTGTACAAGTTTTTGACTACTTGTATAGTCAATTTTTCCTATGATCCCCCTGCGTAATGTAATTCTTTCAGCTTTCTCCTCCCTATTCCCTTTCTTTAAATACCCTATTTAGCTCCTCAAGCGAAACGAGGGAATTGTCCACCACCGCCTCACGGTTTACCCGTCTTACCTCGTCCATTAGCTCCTTCCTCAAGATGTTTACGTCTCTCGGAGCATTTATGCCTATCCTGACCTGGTCTCCCTGCACCTCTATTATCTTTACCTCTATGTTATGGCCAATCAAAATCGACTGGCCTGCCTTTCGACTTAAAACCAGCATATCTCCACCCCGTAACTTCGATTAATGACGACTTCCTCCCTTGAGGCCATCAATCTGATAAGAACAATAAATTCCCTTCATGCTCCTTTTTTCATCTCTTCAAGTATATAGTGCCTGGTGGTGTACTTGTCATCGTCAAGTATCACCTGCATGGCTATGTTCTTCTTGGCATTTATCACTATGGGACCCTGCAAATTTGCCGTCATCTTGGATATGTCCTGCGGTATGACGACTATGGATAAAAAGCGTATATCGCTTGGATCCTCCACTTGGAGTTTTCGCAAAACCTCCTCGTTTATCGAAGGCGAATAGTCCTTTCTGAATACAAATGGATCTATGACTACAAAGCATACATCGGGCCTTTTCACCGCATGAAGCCACATAAAGGGGTTATCATTTCCCACTTTGCCTAGCAGTACATACTCCTTTATATCCTCAAATCCGTAAAGCCCATATGGAAAACGTATGATTTCCTCCTCGGGTATCTCTATGTAACCAAAATGTTTGGACTCAATAATCAATTTTATACCCTCCTGTCGATATGATGACCCACATATTCTATGGTAATACTGGGATGCTGCCGCAAATAAATCTTCACTTTATGGGGTATAATCCTATACCTCACAGGGCTTACAATAGCATTAAAACAGATCTTACCCGGCTGATAGTCAATGCTGATACCACCTGTGACGTAGAATTTGGGTTGAGGCAGGGGAAACGTTATAGGCTCGTCCTCTGACACGTCGTACGATCTCTCCTCAGCAATATCGGCTATGGGATCCCCTCCCAACTCTATGGCAGCCAACCTATCGCCGTCCTGAGCGGTCTGGGCTATATATTCCATAACTCTTTGGTATCCCCTTTGAGCCTCATCCCGTACAAGGTCTAGAAAGTTTTTATACCCCAGCTCTGCATAACATTCGTACTGGTCAATGTACACCCTCACTGGTTCGGTATCTATATTAAGTTGAGGCTGCTGTCGTTCCATCTCCAATAGAGGCTTGGGGCTTTCCATCTCCACCCTGGCCGGTTTGGTGCGTACCCCTATAAGGGCCGGTGTGGTGGTAATGCGCAGTTGCAACGGCATCCACCCCTACCTCAAGAAGTCTATAAGGGTTGGCATGATGATACGCGCACCTGTTGCCAGCGATGCCCTGTACACGTTCTCAGCTTCTTTAAGCAGTACTATCACCTCAGCAATATCCATATCCTCATTCTGCGACAGCAGGTTTGTAAAGTTCAGCTCCTCCTCCTTTAGCCTGGCACGGATCAGCTCAAAACGGTTTACCTTGGCACCCACCTCAGAGCGCTGGGACAATACCTGGGTTATGCGCTGATCTATCTCGCCTATGTATCCATCAAGATTACCCTCTGCACCATTTCTGAGATCGTTTTTGAACCTTTCAAGCACATCGTAAATCCGATCTATCTCAGCGCCACCATCGCCACCCAGAACGTTTACCTCTATGCGGTTGCCAACACCTATCTCAAAAGCTATTTTACCACTATCGCCCTGATACTCCAGCTTGCCGTTTTGCTCCACAAAAGCAGGCTTATCTGTCTTATATCCTGCAAATATGTATCGTCCCGCATAGGTAGCGTTGCCCACCTGTACAACATGCTTCTGTAGCTGTTCTATCTCGTCAGCTATCGCCATCCTGTCCTCGGGCGCAAGGGCTCCGTTGCTTGCCTGAACTGCCAGTTCCCTCACCCTGTTAAGGACATCACCCAAATCCTTGAGTGCTGACTCAGTGGCCTCGAGCCATGATATGGCGTTGTCGGCATTGCTCACATACTGCTGATTGTAAGCAAGGTCGGCTCTAAGCTTAAGGGATTTGGATATAGCTATCGGATCATCCGATGGCTTCAAAATCCTCTTGCCGGAGGAAAGCTGGCTTTGAAGTTTTTCAAGGTTGCGCATGTTTTTTGCATAGTCCCGCATCATATTGGTGATAAGCATCCCGTTGGTTACGCGCATCTTTCAAACCACCTTTTCCTTTGTTTTTATCGGATTTCCGTAAAATACACTTTGAAGTTTCAATGGTCTTACTGCAAACAAATCTCTATTTTCATGTAAACAATTTCACGGTGAATTCACCAAATAACTCATAACTTTGAACTGTCATACTAGTAACTTTGAACTGTCATACTAATCTAAAACCACTGCCCGGCACACAATAGCTGCAACAACATCAATTACCTGTCGTCATGATGGCCTATCTTCCTACCACACCCATCCTGCTTATAAGTACTTCCAGCATCTCATCAATAGCAGTGAGTATCCTAGCCGACGCGTTGTAGGCGTGCTGGAAGCGCACCATATTGGCCATTTCCTCATCCAGAGACACTCCCGAAATCGACTCCCTTCGTTTGTCCATCTCGTTGACCAGGATTTCCTGGTTATCGGCCATATGAGCAGCCTGTCGGCTGGCTACCCCCAGCGTGGAGATGAGCGCCTTGGTGAAGTTGTCCATATTATCGCATTCGGGTACGTAGGTTTTCTGCCTTAAATCGAGAAGCCTTAATATGTTCTTATTGTTACCCTTTGCATCGGCAGGGTTAAAATTCGGATCCTGGGGATCCATACCGTTTTTTATATCTTCCTCGTCAAAATAGATGGTAGCTATATTATTCCAGTCGTTCCTTATCTCATCCGATATGGTGATAAACTTGGCTATTGGCTGGCGAATGTTGGACGGATCAAAATTGGGACTACCATCGGAGAAAAAGTTTATCCCGTTTTCACCATTTAAAGTATATCCCTGCCTGTGGATTTCATTAAAAGTAATCATGAGGGTATGGGCAAATAGGTTCCACATGCGCATGTAATAGGGTATCCCATATTCGGTATTTTGGTTGGGTGCGGGCTGAAACTGCCCGGGAGTTTGGGTAGTACCCGAAAGCTCCTGGGGAATTCCCGGTAATGGCTCTTCTTCGCCCCCTATGCCATCCCGCATATCGATATAGCCCTTTAAAATGCCACCGGTTATGTTAACCTTTTCCCCGGTATCTTTCCACACTACTTCCACCAATTCATCCACATCAATGTGATTGTTTTTCGGATAGGGCATCCCATTTATGCTACTGCTTCTCGCTACGGTATCAAGCTGATACACCTTTGTATGGCTGACCAGCGTCTGCCCAGCAATGTCCACCCTGAATCGTCCGTTGGCATCTTCATATACCGATACCTGTACGATCTTCGACAAGTTGTCCACGATGAGGTTACGCTGGTCGCGCAGATCATTAGCTGGTTTGCCGGTAGTTTCAAACTTGAAAATCTGTTCGTTTAACGCGGCGATCTCCTGGGCATAGGCATTGATATCATCCACATAGGCTATTATAGCCTGGTTAGCCTCCCTCTGCAGTTCTTCCAGCTTGGTATACACGTTCCTTATATTCTCGGTAAGCGCCAGGGCCTTCTGCTGCACCGTAGCACGGGTAGTCGGATCCTCGGGATTCAAGCTCAGGGCCTGAAGGGCATTGAAAAACTCGTTGAGCACAGTATTTATTCCCGATTCCGAGGGCTCGTTGAATATGGCCTCTATGTATGAAAGTATATCCCGCTTTACTTCCCACTCGCCCAGGCCCATCAATTCCTTACGGTACTGTATATCCAGATACGCATCGCGTATCTGGCGCACCTGCTGTATTTCAACGCCGCCACCCACGGCATATCCTCCGTAGGCGGTAAACAGCCCCATACCCGTATCGGGCTCTATAGCTTTTTGTATTACCTGCTGGCGAGAATATCCCTTTGTATTGGCATTGGCAATGTTATGCGCCGTTACTTCAAGATTTGCCTGATTGACGTGTAAGCTCTTCCTTGCAATTTCCAGGCCGTAAAAAGTAGAACGCATGAGGTTCACTCCTTCAATCTATGCTTTTTTATCTATCAGGCTGCGCCCCTGTCTAACGCCGGTTTCCCCGGTTTTGCTGTATATGCTTCCCGCCTGGTTTCGGCCGGTTATCAAACCTATGGAAAAATTGATAAAATCCAGGTTATTTTTGATGAGCCGTTCGTTTAGCTGATTTATCTGCTTCTGCTCCTCTATTATGCCATACAGCCCATCCTGAAGCTGTTCTAGCTTGGCTTTAATCTCGCCCTTCGCCTGCAATATGAGATAGGATACGGTCACATCTTTAGAAGATATACCATATCGCCGTGCGAAGTCGGACACCAAATCCTCCCGTTTATCCTCCAGGCTCTTCAGCTCAAATATGAACTGTTCTTCCATCTCTACCATCTTTTCTAGCTCCGCTATATCACTATCAGCAATAATCCGCATCTTTTTTTTGGATAGTTCAAGCAATGTACCGTAAAGGTGGTACTCCTTTTCCAGCACCTCAACAAATTTTTGCAGGTCTTCCATAAAGCATCAGTCCCTCACACACGATTTCGCTTTGGCTGTTTGGTGCAATGGTTCTCTCCTATTGCCACCTGTCCTGTTTCAGCAAGTCATCCACCATCTTTGAAGCGATACTCCTGCTGTCTATCCTGTACTGGCCGCTTTGGATCCTTGCCCGTATCTCCTGAACTTTGTCCATGCGAACATCTGGCTCCGATTTAACAGCCCTCATTGCTTCTTGAAAAACCTTAGCCTCCTTTGATAGCACCACTTCATCGACTTTGCCGTTCTTGCGCTTAACGCTGCGAACTTGCGGATCCTGGCCGGTATACAGATTCAGTATCCGGGAAATGCGCGACGGATCGATCTTCAAACCCCTTCACCTCTTTAACATGATTCGTATATAATATCGGCATGCGCGGACAAAAAATTTAGGGGTAATCTGCATTCCCCTCTTCAATCACATTTCTCGTCCAATGGATCCATTTAGCCTATCCTTTCTGCCTGTTTATTCCCTGTCCCTCTTTTTGATGATATAATCGGCCACATGTATTCTGCGGCTGTCGGGCTTCAAATCCGAAACCTTCCTGGCAGACTCGTTAAAGCCTTTCTTCAAGTCCCTCTCAAGGACCACAAGGCACTCCTTGCACATTCTCCCCATGGTGATGGGTTTACCGCACCGCTCACAGGTCAGTACCGCCGATGGCTCCTTAAGTTCCAGCCTTCCCTCGCGCAAAAATTCTAGTATAATCTTCTCCTCCACCCCCGTTGCTTCCGAAACCTCTATTATGGTGGCATCGGGATGCTCGTACAGATAATCCCTTACTTTCTTGTACATTTCATCCAGCTCCATCAGACAGCTGGCACAGTACTTTATGCCGTTATACTGAAACAGCCTGTTGCACCGTTTGCAATTGCGAATCTCCACAGCACCTCACCCCTCAAACAAAAGTTATATTAAATGGATAGCTTACCGCCCGGTGGCCAGGGTAATCACGTATACCCTTTGAGCCCCTGCTTGCAGCAGTACCATACTGCACTCATTAACCGTACTGCCCGTGGTAAACACGTCATCCACCAGCAAAATCGATTTACCCCGTACCGTTTCTGGTTCCCGCACTTCAAAGGCTCCCCGCAGATTTTGCATGCGCTGGAACTTGCTAAGCCCTGCCTGTGCTGGCGTATATTTCTTGCAAATAAGCACGTTTTCCTTGACCGGTACATCTATGTATCTCCCCAGCTCCCTGGCCAGCAAGGCTGACTGGTTAAACCCCCTCTGGCGCTGTCTCCTGGGATGCAGCGGCACGGGCAGGATGATATCCAACTCCCAGTCACAGCGCTGCTTATAAGCCTGGGCCATCCACCGTCCCAGGGTACGGCTGAGATAGGATATACCGCCATACTTAAAGCGATGTATGAGCTGTCTTACCTCGGGGGTATAGTGCAGCACCGATATAGCTCGATCAAAATGGTAATGCATATATGCACAGTCAACGCATACACCCTCTTCCTCAACAGGCCTGCCACATTTTGGGCATACCGGAGGGGCAATGATGGGAAGCGTATCGGCACAAGCTCTGCAAAGCCCTTTGTCATCTATGTCTCTGGCCCTTTGCCGGCAGAGAATACAGGTAATATTCTGAGGATACAGTATATCGAGGATGGCTTCCTTAATGGTAGACAGATTCAATGATACCACCCTATCTTTGGGGCAATCTCGGGTATGATATTGCTGATTTTGCATCAGCCCTTGTTAATTGAAAAATCGGAAACCGCAAACCGCTTCCTGAAATGGTGCATAAGCCCGGAATACCGCTTTTCCACATAATCATTCCTTACCATGGCCTCTATGGCTCGTTCCCGGCCCACTATTACAACCATCTCGCGGGCTCTGGTCACCGCAGTATAAAGCAAATTACGGGTCATGAGCATTGGCGGTCCCCATGCCAGCGGAATGATGGCTACCGGAAACTCGCTGCCCTGGCTCTTGTGAATGGATATGGCATAGGCAAGCTCCAGCTCATCCAGCTGCGAAAAATCGTATACTACTTCCTTATCGTCATCGAATACGACTGTCATGCTCTGTTCCTCATTATCTATAGCTGCGATATAGCCGATATCGCCGTTAAAGACTCCTTCGCCCTCTTCTACTACCATACCATGAACCTTCCTCTTCCAGGAAGTGCGATAATTGTTCTTGATCTGCATCACCTTATCGCCCTCCCTGAACAGGGTATTGCGGAACAGCTTTTCCTGCTTATCATGCGACGGAGGATTGAGCACCTTTTGCAGCTCAACGTTTAGATTGTTGACCCCTATATCGCCCTTGCGCATAGGTACCAGGACCTGTATATCCCTAAGCGGGTTGTAATATCCAAAAGCGGGCAACCTCCGGCATATGAGTTCAAGAACGGTATTCAGTATCTGCTGCGGGGTCTCGCGCCTGATAAAGAAAAAGTCACCGTCCTTTACGTTGAGTTGGGGCATCAAACCCCGGTTGATCCTGTGAGCGTTGAGAACTATCATGCTCTCCTGAGCTTGCCTAAAAATCTCGGTCAAACGCACCACTTTTATAACTCCGCTTGCAATTATATCCTTAAGCACGTTGCCCGGCCCCACGGAGGGCAGCTGGTCAACGTCCCCCACCAGTATCAACCGCGTACCGGGCACTATGGCCTTTAAGAGGTGGTTCATCAGAAGAACATCAACCATTGACACCTCATCTATTATAACAGCATCGGCCAGTATGGGATTGTCCTCATCCTTCTGAAAATAAGGTCCTTCGTTGCCATAGCTGTACTCAAGCAGCCTGTGTATCGTTTTGGCTTCCCAGCCGGTGGCTTCGGTCATGCGCTTTGCCGCCCTGCCGGTGGGAGCTGCCAGCACCACCCTCATCCCCTGCTGCGCCATCAACTTTATAATACAGTTAATGATGGTGGTCTTGCCCGTACCCGGTCCACCCGTTATGACCGTCACGCCGTTTGATAGAGCCTCCATCACGGCCTCACGCTGCTTTATCGCCAGGAGTATGCCTTCCTCCTTCTGGAATCTCCTGAGCATTTCCTCTATATCAATGCCAGCCGGCCTTACATCCACCATGGACAACTCCACAAGGCGCCTGGACACCCCTACCTCGGCGTAATAAAAAGGTGCAAAGTAAATAGCCGTCTGATCCTCGATGTTCTCCATAAAGATCGACTGATTAATAGCAAGGGAGATGATGGCGTTTTCCACCAGGCTCCTGTCGACCCCCAGCAGGGGCGAAGCCTGCTCCACCACCACATCCTTGGGTAGATAGGTATGCCCATCGGCCGCTGCCTGGGAAAGCACGTACTTCACACCTGCTTCAATACGATACGGCGAGTCAAACGCCACGCCCATGTTTTGCGCTATCCTATCAGCCGTCTTGAAGCCTATGCCCGCCACCTCATCGGCCAGGCGATAGGGATTTTCCTTTATGATGCCAATGGCGTTATTGCCGTACATCTTGTATATCTTTATGGCATAGGCGGCAGTAATGCCATAGGACTGAAGAAACATCATTACTTCCTTTATCTCCCTGTGTTCGGCATAGGAAGCGGCTATCATTTCGGCCCTGGCAGGGCCAATCCCCTCTACCTCCGTGAGGCGCTCGGGATAAAACTCTATCACCTTCAGTACATCCATGCCAAAGCGTTCAATCAGCTTCCTGGCGGTGGATGGCCCCACCCCTTTTATAAGCCCCGAGGCCAAATACTTTTCAAGGCCATCCAAAGTGGAGGGCACGATGCTCTCCATGGTATGCACCTTAAGCTGCTGGCCATAATCGGGATGCATAACCCACTCGCCCACGATGCGCACCTTTTCGCCCGCATTGGCATAGGGCAGGCTACCCACCGCAGTCACCGTTGCCCTGCTTCCCTCGTCCCGCACCTCCAAGACGGTAAAGCCGTTATCTTCGTTGCGAAATACAACTTCCTCTATGACACCCGTGATTTCCACCACTTTTTAAGCCACCCGCTTCCTATATATAAACAAAAACCAATGCCTTAAATCATAGCAGCTAAAGTTTACGGCACACAAACCAGCTGCAAACTAATACTGCTCGGCTTTAAAGATATTTTACCATATACTTTCAGCCAGTTCACCTCTTTTGTTGCCTGGATACCACATTTTCGATATATCCAGCGCATGGCTGGCTTTACTGCAGGACGAATCGTTTACACCAATTATCATATTCTCCATCACAGAAGTTTACATGCAGGCCTGACTGGACGCCATAATGCAATGAGGCTACCGGTCAAAACCGCACAGCAGGAAAATGCGCATCTGCCTATTGCCAATGCAAGCTGCAATGGCCTCCATCGAAAGCCGAGAGTTTCCACCCCGACGTTATACAGCCTTTACAGCTCCCGTCCCACTGCCTGTGCGATGGGCTTTAGCTCCCCCATCAAGCGGGCAAACTTCTCGGGCTGGAGGGACTGCGCCCCATCGCTCGTCGCATTGCCGGGATCAGGATGCACCTCTATCATGAGCCCATCCGCTCCTGCCGCTATAAATCCCTTTGCCACCGCATCCACCCATTTCCAGTTGCCCGTACCATGGCTGGGATCGGCTATGATCGGGAGGTGGGAAAGCTCCTTTACCACCGGTATGGCGTTGATATCCATGGTGTTGCGCGTGGCCGTCTCAAAGGTGCGAATGCCCCTTTCGCACAAAATGATGTTCTGGTTGCCGGCATCAGCAATGTATTCGGCAGCCATTAGCCATTCCTCGATGGTGGCCGACAGGCCGCGCTTTAAGAGCACCGGCTTACCCGAAAGGCCGCATTCTTTGAGCAGCCGGAAATTCTGCATGTTGCGCGCTCCCACCTGCAGAATATCGGCATAGCGGCTAACCAGCTCCACATCCCTGGTGTCCATCACCTCGGTAACTACCTTGAGGCCGGTCATCCTGGCAGCCTCATGCAGCAACTTGAGGCCTTCCTCCTCCATACCCTGGAATGAATACGGTGAGGTTCTGGGCTTGTAGGCCCCGCCTCTTAGCACGGTAGCACCCGCCTCCTTTACCTTACGGGCCACATCGTATATCTGCTCCTCGCTTTCAACGGCACAGGGTCCGGCCATAACCACCAGCTTTTTCCCGCCGATCTTCACATCTCCTACTTCCACCACCGTATCCTGCTTTTTAAGCTCACGCCCCACCAGCTTATAGGGTTTCATTATGGGAACTATGGCCTCCACTCCTGGTAGGTGCGAAAGGTTGTGCTCCTTTACCAGCTTCTTATCGCCTATGGCGCCAATCACCGTTTTTACCTCGCCATAGATGGGATGGGTTTTAAAACCCAGCTCCCTCAACCGCTTTTCGACGTTCTCTATCTCCTGCTGGGTAGCACCGGGTTTCATAACTACTATCATTTCAAAACACCCCTTTCGGAATTTTGCTATAGACATTCATCATATGGCTATAAAAAATCCCCGTCCTGCTTAGGACGGGGAGTGCTTCCCGCGGTACCACCTAAATTGGCCATCGAATACGACAGCCCTCTCATTTAAGAATACTTGCCATCGCCATCCATAAGCCCGTCAGGCAAACCTTAGCTCATTTACGAGTCTGCTTCCGGAGCAGCCAATAATGCAAAGATAACCGCATCGAAAATCTCAACGCACGATCGGGCTTAATAAAGGCAAGGGCGCATATCCCCCTTCCTGGATAACGGCGAAGGCCACCGTCTCAGCCTACACAGGGAAGGCTCCTCTGCCATTCCCCTTCAGCCTGCAGCTCCCGGGAGAACTTCCATACACCGCCTGCCACCGGGCTCGCACCTCATCCCGGCTCTCTGGAGGCTCACGGTGAATGTACTTTTCCCGTTCACAGCCTTTTAAGCAGTATTCTCGTTTATATTGTTAGGAATTATACAACATCGCTTTTATTAAAGTCAATAACCAAAAACTAAAGCTCTAGGCCTGCAAGTTTTTAATTACCGGGCAAAACAATCACAGCATAAAACAGCTTTTATTCAATGCTCCATTGCTGCTATGGCCCGTGCCAAATCCTGAATTGACCGCGTCAAACCCTCCAGCTTTCCCTCAATGCGGACCAGCAGATACACCGATAGCACGATGGGAAAGCCGACATTGCCCACAAGGCTGAGCAGCTGTTCCATACCCATTCCTCCTTACCATATTTTATGAGCGGGTCAACATAACAGTGTAAAAATACTTCATAATAGCCATAAAATCTATACAAGCTATACTGGAGCATAAAGTGCGTACTGCATCAATAATGATCCCGCTAAATGAATGATCCCTCTAAATGGATGCCCATATATTCCGGATACTACAATAAGATAGAGGAGTGGCAAGCACTCCTCTATCTCTCCTTAAGCCAGCTGCAGCGGCTGAATCTCCGTATCGATGAGGTTTGCCTCCGCGATTTCGACCAGCCCACCCTCTATATCGAAAGGATTCACGCTGATCACCATATCCATGAAAGCCTTGACTTCGGAAGGCTGGAGGTCAAAACGCGGGTCATCTAGCGTGATGCGGTAGGTCCTGCCCTGCCCAGTCTTGAAGACCATTTCCAGCGTCTGCGCCACTTTCCTCACCTCCCATAGCGGAATTTAGGATTAATTAAACGTTGACATAATCAAACTGCGACGTCTTGCGGATGGCTACTACCGGATGGGACTGCATCGATGCCAGAGCGGTAGCTATGTTATAGAGATCTTCATCGGATATTTCGGGCTTTATCCTGTTCAAGCTTCGAGTCCTGGTAATCCTCCTGCCATTCTGGTCCTGCCCCATATCCAGCTGGATCTGTAACCTTACAGGCATAGGCCTTATCTCCAGAGCCACAACCAACACCCCCTTTCCTCTATCTACTTATTAGAATTCAAAACCGACCCTTTAGAGACACATCGTCCTCCATCTTTTCAAGATGCTCCTTTAGGGATTTTAGAGCCCTCTCTTTGAGCCTGAGCACCGATTTGTAGTGGCTATTCCTCGCCCGAGCGATATCCTTGTATTTCAGGCCATAGAAAAAGTGCAGCAGTATAACCCGTCTCTGTTTAGGCGATAACTTACTTATGGCCCGGTACAGCCGTCTGGCTTCATCGTCCTGCATCACCGTTTCGTCCACCCCCGGCTGAGGGCTCATCAACAGGTCTGCCAGGGTACACGTATCACCGTCATTTCCTTCAAACTCCTTATCCAACGAAATGGCCGAAATCCTTTGCCTGCTAGCATTTATCAGTCCAAAATACACCCGCTTTTTAACGTATACCAGGAACGGTACCCCCTTCGAAGGGTCGAAATCCTTTATACACTGGAGTATTATAAGGCAGGCTTCTTGATAGCTGTCCTCTCCATCAAGTTCAGCTCCACGCCGCCTTATGGCGGAACGGATGAGGGGATGCAGCCTGTCTATGACCTGTTGAGCGGCGGTAGCCTCTCCCTTTTTGGCCCTTTCCACCAGCCCTTTAAGCAGGTAATCCAAAGCAATACACCCTCCTATTAAGCAAGGGCCGGCCCTGCCCCCATTTTCTTTAAGCTGTACAGCTCATAATACATGATAGCCCGGATCTTGAAGGCATGAAAAAAGCCGGGAAATGATCTTCCCGGCTTGATGGCAGCCCATCCATTTTTTCGGCATATTAAAACACAGCCATATATTTCTCCTAAAGCCTCATTTTAAGCCCTGGATTAATTTGGCCAAATAACCGCACAGTTCTCCCGGCTTTAAAAATTTTATGTAGGGATATTGCCTGGCAAGGCGTTCCATCACCTTTGGCGTATCATCGCATGAGCCCACGTCCACCAACACTATGTTGACCGGCGAGTCCCCGTCCACTGCCGTTTTAAGGATAAACCCCCTTACAATGCCCTCTATAGCATCCTCCTGATTCTGTGCCGTTATGACCACGTTGAAATACCCTTTTTTATTGCCCAAAGCCGTTGATATATCGCGAAGCGCCAGTACCACAAAGCATATAAAGCCGAATATGGCAAACACCCACAGCACAATGGCAAGGCATGTATCAATATACATTCGTATTCCCCCTCTATGGCACAGGTTTAATCCATCCACACATTCCATAGTATGCCGCCGCGCTCCAAGAGGTGAGGAATACCTGCATAAATAACGCGTCATCGGCTCTAGACTTCGCATGGCTGGCTCCAGGCAAACCATACCTACTAAAATGAAAAACCCCAATCCTTTTTGGGATTGGGGTTTGAAGATCCGCTTTGGTACACGTTCCAAGATACACACGCCCAATACTCTATATAAACCGGGGGGCTCCATTACCTGCCAATAGAGATGGGTAGCGCCATCCAGCAGCTGCCCCATTATTTGCCGAAGGCTTGCTCCCTCAAAGTCTGAGCCTTATCCGTTTTCTCCCACGGCAGATCCAGATCGGTGCGCCCAAAATGCCCGTAGGCGGCCGTCTGTTTATATATGGGCCTTCTCAAATCTAGGTCCCTTATGATGGCGCCGGGCCTTAAATCAAAATTCCTGCGTATCAGCTCAAGTATAAGTTCCTCAGGTACCTTTGCCGTACCAAACGTATCGACGCTGATGGATACCGGCCTGGCCACGCCTATGGCATAAGCAACAGCCACCTCGCACTTATCGGCCAACCCGGCTGCAACGACGTTTTTAGCGACATACCTGGCCGCGTAGCTGGCCGAACGGTCAACCTTGGTGGGATCCTTGCCCGAGAAGGCACCGCCACCGTGCCGGGCATATCCCCCATAGGTATCCACTATTATCTTTCGACCGGTAAGCCCCGAATCGCCCTGAGGGCCCCCTACCACGAAACGGCCGGTCGGGTTGACCAGGTAACGGGTTTTATCGTCCAGAAGTTCGGGGGGAATAACGACCTTTATCACCTTATCTATTACATCCCTTTCAATGGTGGTGTGATCAACGTCCGGGCTGTGCTGCGTCGAAACTACGACGGTATGTATGCGCACCGGCTTGTCTCCCTCATACTCAACGGTAACCTGGGATTTCCCATCCGGCCTCAGGTATCCCAGCGTACCATCCTTGCGCACCTGGGCCAATCTCCTGGTAATCTTATGGGCCAGCGAAATGGGCAAAGGCATTAACTCGGGCGTCTCGTTGCAGGCAAAACCAAACATCATGCCCTGATCGCCCGCTCCGATAGCCTCTATGTCGTCCTCCATCTCCTGCATCTTGGCCTCAAGGGCTTTGTTCACCCCGATTGCGATATCGGGTGACTGCTCATCTATGGAGGTTATAACGGCGCAGGTATCAGCATCAAAGCCGTATTTGGCTCTTGTATATCCTATCTCTCGAATCGTCTCGCGCACGATATTGGGGATATCCACATAACACTCGGTGGTGATCTCTCCCATGACCAGTACGAGGCCGGTGGTCACAGCTGTTTCACACGCCACCCTGGCATAGGGATCCTTGGCCAAAATGGCATCCAGCACGGCATCAGAGATCTTATCGCATATCTTATCGGGATGCCCCTCGGTAACGGATTCCGATGTAAACAGCCTCCTCTTCATTTGTTCGCCTCCTCAAGCAGTAAAAATGCTCATTAACCAATATCTTCTTTTTCCCTTTTACAATAAATTTAAGTATAGCATACAAATCTTAAAAAATCAATGCAGGCCAAGACCGCAAGATGTCCACAAATAATATCTACAAAGTAGAAAGCGAAAATCCCTCACAAGCCAAAAAATATCAAAAAGGGTAGCTGCCACATCGATATCAACTACCCTTTACCTGGTGGAGGGGGATGGATTCGAACCACCGAAGGCTGCGCCAACAGATTTACAGTCTGCCCCCTTTGGCCACTCGGGCACCCCTCCATGTTGAAAATTATCAATCATACATCTCTGTTTCGATATATAATTATATGATAAGAATCCTGTAAAGTCAATCTTAATTTATAAATTGGCCCATTGATTAGCGGCAGGCCCAGCGGTTATAATAGGAAATAGCCTTTATATCAAGGAGTGTGTAGCAATGCAAACAATTCACATAGACCACTTTAAAGGATGCCAGGTCCATTTTGTAGGTATAGGTGGTATTAGCATGAGCGGCCTGGCCGAGATATTGCTTCAGCGGGGGTATACGGTCACAGGTTCGGACCTGAAGGAATCACATATCACACGGAGGCTCATCGAAAAAGGCGCCAGGGTATTTATAGGGCACCATCCCGCCAACGTACAGGGTGCCCAGCTGGTGGTACACACCGCTGCCGTCAAAGCAGATAATCCCGAAATTCAGGAAGCCCACAAAAGAAACATCCCAGTCATAGACAGGGCCACTCTGCTAGGCCAGATCATGGAGGCCTACCCCTATTCCATAGCTGTATCGGGCAGCCACGGCAAAACCACAACCACCTCCATGCTTTCGACCATTTTGCTCCATGCAGACCTTGACCCTACAATACTGGTGGGCGGCGAACTGGACACCATAGGCGGCAATGTACGCACGGGCAGCAGCCCATACTTCATAACCGAAGCCTGCGAATACGTTGAAAGCTTCCTTCACTTTAAGCCGTACATAGCCATCATTTTAAACATAGACGCGGACCATCTGGACTATTTTAAAGACATAAACCACATATACCGGGCATTCAGCAAGTTTGCACACCTGGTGCCGCCCAACGGATATACGGTAGGCTGCGCCGATGACCCGCTGGTGGTTGAGCTGCTTCCCCAGCTTCAATGCAATACCGTAAGCTATGGCATCCACGGACCGTCAGACTGGAAAGCCTGCGACATACATTATGACGACCGGGGAATGGCCTGTTTCAAAGCCTATTATAAAGGAAAATTCATGGGGGAAGTCGACCTCTCCATACCCGGCAAGCACAATGTGTATAATGCCCTAGCTGCAACTGCTGCCGCTCATGCCCTGGGCATACCCTTCCAGGTGATAAAGGAAGCGCTGACGGCTTACAGGGGCACTCACCGCCGTTTGGAACTCAAGGGCAAAATGGGGGACATCATCGTTCTGGATGACTACGCGCATCACCCCACCGAAATAAAGGCTACCTTGGAGACGGTACAACACTATCCCCATAATAGGATATGGTGCGTATTCCAACCCCATACGTACACCCGCACCAAAAAGCTGTTCAATGAATTCGTACATGCCTTCGAACAAGCCGACCGGCTCATAATAACCGATATCTATGCAGCACGGGAAAAAGATACCGGCGAGGTTCACTCCCGCGACCTGGTGCAAGCTATATCGCAGACCGGCCAGCCCTGTATGTACATGCAGACCTTTGAGGAAATAGCAAAATACCTAAAAGACAACATCAGCCCCGGGGATATCGTCATTACCGTGGGTGCCGGGGATATATACCGGGTGGGAGATATGCTGCTCAATTCCGCCTCTTGAGCAGTCATTATCAACCATCTACCATTCCACTACGCCTGGCTGTGTATATGAGAAAACCAGCTATAGTCGAATGCCTCAAAGACTATATAGCTTCACAGGCCATATGGTGAATATGCATTCTTAGCTTGCTCGATAAACGGCAAGCATAGATAAGCAAAAATGAGTGCGGCATGGGCTGCAAATTTTACAGCTCATGCCGCACAAATGTATTTATCGCATACTTTAAAACAGCCCTACTATGGTGCCATCCGGCATTATGTCCATATTCTCGGCAGCCGGGTTTTTAGGTAACCCCGGCATGGTCATCATACTTCCCGTCAGCACCACGATAAATCTCGCACCGGCAGATACCTTAACCTCACGGACATTGAGCTTCCAGCCCCTGGGAGCACCTTTTAAGGATGGATCATCCGAAAACGACATCTGCGTCTTGGCTATGCACACCGGAAGATGGTTATACCCCAGCTGTTTCAAGATGTCTATGGCGCGCTTGGCTTCCTTGCTGTACACGACGCCATCCGCCCTGTAAATCCGGCAGGCAATTGCCTCGATCTTGTCTTCAATAGACGCTTCAAGGTCATACAGGGGCTTGAAGTTGTTGTCCTCGTGCATGGCCTCCAGCAGGGCATTGGCAAGGTCTATTCCGCCCTCTCCACCGCGGGTCACCACTTCGGAGACGGTCATCCTCACTCCTAAGCCTGCACAATGCTCTTTTAACATCTGTATTTCGGCTGCAGTATCGGTGGGGAATCTATTTAAGGCCACCACAACCGGCAAGCCGAAAACGCTCTTCAAATTGTCTATATGCTGATCCAAATTTGCCAATCCTCTTTCAAGGGCGGCCAAATCCTCTTCATTTATACTGGACAAAGGCAGACCACCGTGGAACTTGAGCGCGCGAATGGTGGTCACCAATACCACCACATCAGGCCTTATATTAGCGGTCCTATAGACTATGTCAAAGAATTTCTCGGCACCCAGATCCGCTGCAAAACCGCCTTCGGTAACGACGTAATCGGCCAGCTTCAAGGCCATACGGGTAGCCATGATGGAGCTATTGCCGTGGGCAATATTAGCAAACGGACCACCGTGTATAAAAGCGGGCTGACCTTCCAGAGTCTGCACTATATTGGGCTTTATGGCATCTTTGAGCAGTATGGCCATGGCACCTACGGCTTTTAAATCCCTTGCATACACCGGCTGTCCATCGCGGGTATATGCCACCAGCATGTCCCCCAAACGCTTCTTTAAATCCTCCATATCCGATGCCAGGCATAATATGGCCATAATCTCCGATGCAGCCGTAATGTCAAAGCCGGATTCCATGGGGATGCCGTTGGCTTTCCCCCCCAAACCGGTGACTATGCTGCGCAACTGCCTGTCGTTTATATCCATAACCCTTTTCCAGACAACGCGCGTGGGATCTATGTTGAGCGTATTCCCTTTAACGATGTGGTTGTCAATCAGGGCGGTCAGCAAGTTGTGCGCTGCACCCACCGCGTGTATATCTCCGGTAAAGTGGAGGTTTATATCTTCCATGGGCACTACCTGAGAATAACCGCCGCCGGTTGCCCCGCCTTTGATGCCAAACACCGGCCCCAGGGAGGGCTCCCTCAGGCACAGCGCCACTTTCTTGCCCATCCTGCCCAGGGCCTGGGTGATTCCCACAGCGGTTGTGGTCTTGCCCTCTCCGGCAGGAGTGGGGGTGATAGCGGTTACATACACCAGCTTGCCATTGGGCCTATCTTTGATCCTGTCCCATACTCCCAGGTGCACCTTGGCCTTATATTTGCCGTACAGATCCAGGTCATCCTCAGCCAGCCCAATCTGTGATGCCACATCCACTATTGGTTTAAGCTTTGCCTGCTGTGCAATTTCGATATCGCTAAGCATTTCCTATACATTTCCCCTTTCCGTTAAACTTTTGTTACCTCTGTATATAAATTAAAAACATTAACTCCAATTTCATATCCGCCTGCATGGCCGCTGTCACCTAAAATCTCCTTCACTGTTTTCTCGTCAAATTTTCAAACATCATTGCTGTTTTTCAAAGCAGCAATCATCGTCAAATGCTTCCATATCGCCATGTTTTTAATACTTCAAAAGCTATTTGCCTTTGAAGCTAAAACAAATGAGCTAAACTTCCACATTCAAAGCAACCCTTTTTATCAAGTTGAAAAAGCCTGTTTCGTATTTTTCTGCATGGGTTAGATAAATATATAGAAATAATAACACAACATAACTCCCGATAAAAGGGGGATAATTATTAAACAAGCGAATGCGTCAAAACAAAGTAAGAAATTGTATAAAAATAGCACCATTAGAAGATTACCTAGAAATATAGGCAGTACCTTTATGGGATTGCTGACTTGAACAAAGGAATAGGAAAATTGCCAAGAATATTAGTAATTTAAATAAAATATGAAAATAACTGATGATAGGAGGCGATAGTATGACAGATTTAAAGCTTGTATGTGAGAATGTACTGGGTGAAACCAAAGGTACCGAGCTTGAAGAAGCGGTAAAGAAAAATTTCAACGGTGAAACCGGCGAGGTAGGCATATATCTGGCTATGGCAAGGCTGGCACAAAGGCAGGGTTATCCCGAAATAGCGGAAGTACTTAAGGTCATCGCATGGGAGGAAGCGGAACATGCCTCAGTATTTGCCGAGCTCAACGGCATGATAGAGGAAGACATATTTGAAAATCTCAAGAAAATGTTAGAAGGTGAAATGTTTTCCAATAAAGTAAAGAAGGAATCGGCAGACAAGGCACAGGAGCTGGGCATCGCTTCAGCCAGGGATTATTTCAACATTTCGTCCAAAGACGAAGCAAGGCATGCAAGAATGTTAGAAGGTATATTAAAACGCTATAACAAGATATAGCCTTTTATTTCAAGGCATATTAACCGTTGGCCAGCACAAAATAATACTTGGAGGAGGGAACAATCATGAAAAAGGCTCTAGCCTTGGTGGTTGCAACGGCCTGCTTCTTGATCCCTACCCAAGTACTGGCAGAGACGGCTTTAGTTCACGATAGAGCCATAACGGATTACGTCAACAGGATATGCAGCATAACTAATTGAAAGCCAGATGATGTCCACCTGCTGGCCAGGGTAATAAACGGCGAAGCAAGAGGAGAACCATACGCAGGTAAGGTAGCAGTAGCCGCCGTAATAATGAATCGATTGAAATCCCCTCTTTTCCCCGATACCTTGAGGGAAGTTATAATGCAGCCTTACGCCTTTACGTGCGTGCAGGACGGACAGATCAATCTCTCACCTGATGTCGAATGCTATCGGGCTGCACTGGATGCCGCAATGGGGTATGACCCAACAGGAGGATGCCTGTTTTATTATAACCCCAAAACGGCCACATCCAGATGGATGAAAGAGCGCAAGGCTGTAAGCAGCATAGCTATAGGAAATCATGTATTCATGAAATGACCGAGCAATGCTCGGTCATTTCATGTTTAACGTCCATTTAAAAGCACAAGGCCATCCCCCAACGGAGATGGCCTCCATCTACCACTCATCTTCATGTACTTCTGCACATGTTATATCCACTACAATCCATATTTTAAGCCCATCAAATATCCAATACAGCATTTATCATAAAACTCAGGTCAAAGATACCAATTGGCTTAACAGCTCCATAAATAGTACGGGAAATAATGCCGCCAATACCAGTATAATCGAAACTATGACTCCGGTAATCCCTCTTCCAACTTCGCTCCTAAACAACCTGTACACGGGCCTCCCCCCTCTTATTTGGCTCGCTTATATTATACCCCGCATATTTTTCAAAAATTTTAAGCAACCTTTATAAAACCTTTAATAACTGCCTAATAAAGTGTTAAATGCCTGTTATAGGTTTATTTTCACGCTGTAATGGGATAAACTAAGCCTTCCCAATTATTAGAGCCTTTTATAACACAAGAGGGGGTAATGCAAGAAAGGTGGTTAACAGCATCAAGGCCCATTTAGCCGTTCACACCCCCATATACTCTTGACAATTGCTCTTGTTAGCCAGATATTTATCGTTTTAAGAGATCCCCTTTCCATTTCTTAAGCATCTTTATTGATTTCCAGCATATCCCGGTGAAGCATCCTGCCCACTGGACACATCGCTCAGCCTGGCCTCTAGGTAATCTATAAACTGCCGGGCCGTACGCCCCGAACGGCCGTTATATCTTTTTTCCCAGCGCAAGGCCTCTTCCCTCAAAGCATCGGCATCCATCGAGATCCCACGTCTGTCCGCAAGGCGTTCCACCATTTCCAAGTAGGTCCTCTGATTGGGAGCAATGAATGTCAAAGTTATGCCAAACCTATCCGACAACGACAGCTTCTCCTGCATGGAGTCGATGGGGGAGATTTCATCCTCCTGCCCCGAATGCGTACCGCTCCTATCGTGATGAAACTCCCTTACAAGGTGCCTACGGTTGGAGGTTGCGTATACCACCACATTGGCGGGTCTGACCTTAAGGCCTCCTTCCAGCAGCGCCTTTATATGCTTGTACTCCACTTCGCCTTCTTCGAAAGACAGGTCATCCACAAACAATATGAATTTCTGTTTACGCCCTTCCAGCTGTTCCAGTATCTGATAATAATCCCTCAGGCATTCTTTAGGTACCTCCACAATTCTCAAGCCCATCCCAGCATATCGGTGCACCAGGGCTTTTACTAGCGAGGATTTACCCGTTCCCTTATCACCGTAAAGCAGCACGTTATTGGCTCTGTATCCCTTGAGCAGCAGCTCGGTGTTTTCTATCAATTTTGCCTTTTGTTCCTCATAGCCCACCAACTGGTCCAGCGTCACAGGATCCACATCGGTTATTCCTTTAAGGCGCCCATGTCCATCGACGCGCTCCCACCTGAAGCCTTTGAATATACCAAACATGCCGGAACCATTGTGATAGAAATGATATGCCAGCTCCCGTACCCCCCAGTTTACTACCTGATGATACGGTACCGACTGTTTTATCCCCCCGTATGGCATGGAGATACCGGCCAATGCAGGCTTTTCTCTCTCTGAAGCACTGCATTCGCCCTGGGGAGCAAATATATTCAGCCATCCATCAATACCGCTCTTGTACCTGGCCAGGTCTAAAAGCTCGTCCCAATCCACCAGGGCTATTTCCCTCAAATGCCCCAGCTCAAATTCCATGCTATCTCTAAGCCACTTTGGAATCCCCTCAAAGCCCGCGTGTTCTGCAAACCGGCTAAAGATGGTCTCATGGGTCAATATTTGATAGCCCCAGTAGGCCTCCCACAGCACATTTTCGGAGACAAGTTCACCGCCGCATGATGAAACGCCATCGCCATACTGAAAGAGGTTGGTTTCCACCAAAGCGCTTATCATATGATGGACAAAACGGTTGTAGTCATCCCAGAGCCGTATATCACAAACGCTATCGCTAACAAGCCCGTGCACGAAATCTTCCAATGCCCGGACCACCGGCTGATGCCGTAACTGCCTGTACAAAACCAGGCCCTTCAAGGCAGTATCGATTCTCTTTGCCCTTTCTTCAATCCTTGCTCTTTCTTCAATATGATTCATTGAAACATTTTCAGCGCTCATCTCAAGCTCCCCCCATAACCCTGTGCTTTATTCTTTCAACCTGGTAATACACCCTCTCCAAATCTACGGTGGCAAGCTGTCGTTCTCTCATCAATACCTTCCCGTTTACGATAACGGTGTTCACGTCGGTATCCCGCCCGCTGTATACCAGATGGGTGACCGGATCATCAGCGGGATGATAATGCGGGGCATCGCACCTGACCAGCACTATATCCGCCTTCTTATCTGATTCCAGCGAGCCTATCTCCTGCCCCCATCCTATAGCCTTTGCACCGTAAATTGTAGCCATCTTAAGGGCCTGTATTGCCGGAATAACGGTTGGGTCTTCATTTATGCCCTTACCCAGCAAAGCGGCAAAGGCCATCTCCCTCATAATGCTCAGGCTGTTGTTACTGGCCGCGCTGTCGGTCCCCAGCCCCACGTTTATCCCTCTTTCAAGAAGCTGGGGGATTTGTGCTATGCCGCTACCCAGCTTTAAATTGCTAACAGGGCAATGCGCCACCTGTACATCATATTCCTTAAGTATATCCATGTCATGTTGCGTAAGATACACGCAATGGGCGGCCAAAACCGGCAGCTTGAAAAAGCCCAAGCTCTCCAGGTATTCAACCGGAGTTTTACCGTACTTTCTCAATGCTTCCTCCACTTCAGTACGGGTCTCGGCCAGATGGATGTGAAGCCCCACGTCCAATCGCTCCGCCAGATCCATGCAGCGCTTCAGATAATGGCCATCACAGGTATAGATAGCATGTGGTCCCACCATAACCCTTATGCGCCCTTCGGCTCCCCCGTGCCATTCCTCCCACAGCCGGCGGTTTTCCATGAGGCGCTGCTCCGACCTGGCATCCGGCCCCTGTAAGCCCCTTGCCAGAACCGCTCGAATCCCCGAATGCTCCACCGCTTTTGCGGTCTGATCCATGAACATGTACATGTCGGTAAAAACGGTTACACCGCTCATGAGCATCTCGGCAATGGACAGCATGGATAGCCAGTAAGCATCGTCGGGCTGTAGCCTGTCCTCGAGGGGCCATATCTTCTTCGCCAGCCAATCCATGAGGGAAATATCGTTGGCATAGCCCCTGAACAGCGACATGGCCGAATGGGTATGGGCATTGACAAAGCCCGGTAAAGCCAGCATTCCACAGCCATCAATTACTTCATCGGGCACAAAGCCCTCGGGGAGATGCTCTGCATCTCCCACGTATGTAATTGAATCGCCTTCTATGGCAATGCAGCCGTTAGGATAGCGATTATCCTGTTCATCCATGGTCACAACGTAGACGTTTTTTATGAGAAACTTCATAACGCACCGGCGTACCATATCCTATACCTGTTCAGGATATACAGTACGCCATTGCCTCCTTCCGCACATTTATGTGTTATTTAAATAGCTTAAGTTTGCTTCGACTTCACACACTAACCCTATTATCCCTTAAAAATGCTGACTTGCGACAATACACTCCATGTAAACTCAAAACCCCGTAATGTAGCATTGTTGTTCAACTCAATAAGACGAAAGATACCGTTCCTGCTCGGGGCTCAAGCAATCAATGCTGATACCCATAGAGTGGAGCTTCATCCGAGCTACCATGTAATCGATAGACTTTGGAATGCTATATACCCTCGGCTCCAGCTTTCCCGCGTTTTCAAGCAAATACCGCACCGAAAGGGCCTGCAGGGCAAAGCTCATATCCATGATCTCGGCGGGATGCCCGTCACCCGAAGCCAGGTTCACCAGCCTCCCTTCGGCCAGAAGATTCAGCACCCGGCCATCCTTCATCACATAGCCCTCGACATTGGCGCGCATCTGACGTCTCTCCACAGCCAGGACCTCCAGGTCCGGCTTGCATATCTCAACATCGAAATGCCCAGCATTGGCCAGCAGCACTCCATCCTTCATCCTTTCAAAGTGCTCCCGCCTTATGACCTGGGTGCAACCGGTGGTGGTTATGAATATGTCGCCAATTTCGGCAGCCTCAAGCATGGTCATCACCCTGAAGCCGTCCATAGCAGCTTCCAGAGCCTTTATGGGATCCACCTCGGTTATGATCACGTTGGCCCCAAGGCCCCTGGCCTTCACGGCCACACCTCTTCCGCACCAGCCATACCCCGCCACCACCACGTTCTTGCCCGCTACGATGAGGTTTGTGGTGCGCATTATACCATCCCATACCGATTGTCCCGTACCATACCGGTTATCGAAAAGGTACTTGCAGTAGGCGTCGTTTACGGCAATCATGGGAAACTTGAGCTTCCCTTCCCTTTCCCTGGCCCGCAGCCGCAGGACGCCTGTGGTGGTCTCTTCGCAACCGCCTATTATCCCGTCGCACAGTTCCTGGCGTGAGGAATGCAGCATGGCAACCAGATCCCCTCCGTCATCGATGATGATATCGGGCTCTATATCCAAGACCTTGCTCAAATGCTCTGTATATTCTTCCGGTGTAGCTCCGTGCCATGCATGAACCATAAGGCCGTTCCTTACCAGCGCCGCCGCTACGGCATCCTGCGTAGATAACGGATTGCTCCCGGTAGCGGCAACCTGCGCACCCCCGGCCGCCAAAACCAGGCACAGGTAAGCCGTCTTTGCCTCTAAATGTATTGATACGGCTATTCTCTTCCCCTCAAACGGTTTTGTCGCCTTAAATTCCTTCTCCAGCTGGTTAAGCAAGGGCATGTAGCGCTTAACCCAGTCTATTCGCCTCTGGCCTTCATCCGCCAGGGTTATATCCCTGATAGTGCTGTTCATGAAAATGCCTCCCCTTACTTATCGATTTTGTTAAGTACATTATAACGGTATTTTAGCACATTGTTACAAAAATGTATCGTTAAATTCTAAACTTACGACAATCCTTACCTCTTTTCTCGGCTGTGGCAGTATGTTATAATTTATATAGCATCCCGTCTGCTGCTGTATCATATCTAGTAAGCGTATCGGCATATATATTATACCGAATTTTCCTTAGCGTTTTACTTCAACGGGAGTAAAAACGTATAAGGAGGAGTGGGTATGAGCGCTCAGTACGTAAGGGAGTTTAATGCAGATTTAGGGGAGCTTTCATTACTTGCAGGCGGCAAACACTGGAAAAGATTTCATGCCAGTAAGATAATTAAATTTCAACGCACCAGCGGTACAAAGAAAGTGCTGTTCTTCTCCAAGCCCGTTGAAAGGTTGGAGGTTCATGTCCAGGGCGAAGACGATCCTTACATCATCGAAAAAGGCGTAGTAAAGGATGATTTCCAGTGGATTGTCGACGTACTTAAGAGGTTTGCAGAAAAGAATAAGGTGCCTTTCCAAGAATAAAGTCCAGGCCAACTACCTGGACTTTTATTTTATTTATTATAATGTATATCTTCATATATCATGTTTCATGCGCTATAATCGCCGGATGAACTCCCATCCATATAAAGATTGGACTTGCTGGCCTTATACAACACTCCTAAAATCACCATGGAAATTATAAGTTCTACAAGCAGGAAAGGGCCATTGTAAATTATGGAGTACACCCACGGATTTTGCCCTTCCGGAGCAAAGCTGGCAAATACAACAACGCCGGATATGACATGGCATATGAACCTCCCCAGCACTCCCAAAAAAGCGCCGCCCATTACGCCGACCATCCCTTTATGCCTGAACAAACCTGCCAGGCCAAGGCAGCCAAAAGCTATGACATAATCAAACAGTATGGACACTATATGGAAGCTGTATTTTTCTCCCAGTATGAACTGTAGAATCCCATAAACCATAGCCGCTAACAGTCCACTGGGAGTACCCCATCTAAGGGCGAAGACAAAGATAGGTACCATAGAACCTGCGGTGACAGAACCACCCTGTGGCATCTCAAATAGCTTAACATAGCTCAGCACTTGCGCCAGAGCTATCATCACTCCGGCTTCCACCAGCATCCTGGTGCTTGCCTTTTTCATGTCATCCTCTCCTCCCTTTTCCCGGGGAGAAAAAAAGACTACATGCCAAGGCATAGAGCACGTAGTCTCCTTCCACAATTCGTTCCCTACGCTGGCATTACCCAGGTCAGGTTCAGCGGGTCGGAGTCATACAACTCCCTCTCAGCCGAATTGCTTCAGCTCCCCGTCAATATTGATTTATTCTTAAATTATACTATCACTCAGCGCTGCTCATTGTCAATAGAGTTATTCAAAAACAGCTCTACTTCTTCAGAAATCGGCAACGATGGCTGCGCACCCATCCGGGTAACAGTCAAGGCTCCTACCGCGTTTGCATACCGTATGGCTTCACGGATATCCCCATGCTGCACATAGTGTATAGCCATAGCAGCGGTAAAGGCATCACCCGCCGCCGTAGTATCCACCGCCCGTACCCTGTAAGCAGGAAAATGTTCCACATGGCCATTATCATATAATATGGCACCCTTGCTGCCCATTTTGATCACGACAAACGCGGCTTTGGACTTCTCCGCAAGGACTTTTGCTGCCCTTTCGGCATCCTCCACGGTATTGACCTCGATTCCCGTTAAGGCACAGGTTTCGGTCTCATTTGGGGTTAGTATTTTAAGCCCTGCCAATTGTTCCAAAGGAAAAGCCTGGGCTGGCCCGGCATCCAAAATGGCAGGTATATTCTTTTCCCTGGCAAGATGGCAAGCTTTAACCACCACATCCCTTGGAACCTCTAGCTGAAGCAGCACAGCATCGTAATCCCTTGCAAATGCCCCTTCCACATCGTTCATATCTATCGCCATATTAGCTCCGGGGTATACCAGAATACGGTTATCTCCCGTCTCCTCCAGCAGTATGACAGCCAAACCGGTCTGGTTTTCACAATCATCCTTTAAAAAGTCGATACAAATTCCCTCTTTGCGAAACTGCTCTTTAAGCCTGACACCATGGTTATCTTCTCCTACACGCCCAACAAATGTGACGCTGGCTCCCAATCGCGCCGCAGCTACAGCCTGATTTGCACCCTTTCCCCCGGGGACATACAGATAAAACTCCCCAATCAGGGATTCGCCGCTTTTAGGAATACGAGGCGTCCTCAACACCAGATCCATGTTCACACTTCCTACTACCAGTATCGATGGCTTTCTTGTTTGAGGCACGATCTTCTTTCCCCCCTCTCTATAAAATCATCAATAGGCTGTAAATCAAGCAATTTTTGGATTTATCGCTTAATAAAAGCAAGCAAGTCCATCGCTGCAAAATTTAATATACGCACTCGTATGCAGCCCTGGCATAGGCTACCAGATTTTCGCGCGGAGCATGGAAAAAGTGGTCAGAAGCGCTCATTATATAACCGCCGTCCTGGCCGAACCCTTCAAACAGCCTGTGAACTTCCTTTCGTATATCTTCGGGGGTTCCATCCGTCAGTATATTGAACTGGTCCAAGCCCCCTATCAATGCAACCTTTTCCCCCAGAGTATTCTTTACATAATGAGGATCGGTGATATCACCGCCAACGCCAGGTGGGGAAAGCGTCTCCGACGCGTCACAGCCGTTTTGTACAATGAGGTCTAATATGGCCATCATACCGCCGCATGTGTGATATACAACTTTATGCCCGATATCATGCAGGGCATCATGGATCTTTTTGTCGTATGGCAGGCAGAACTCGGCATGTATTCTGGGTGATATAACGGTCGATGAAGCCGCACCGCCTCCCGTCTCCACTAAATCCACCTTTATACCCTTCATGTTGTCATATATAAACGCCAGTTTCTGTTCCAATAGAATCTGAAGAAACTCATGAACCCAATCCGGTTTATCATATACAGCCATTATCATATTTTCAGTGCCATAAAGCTCGCATGCATCCTGCCAGCAGCCGCCCTGTATACCGTTTATAAACATCCTGAGTATTCCATCATCGCCTATTTCATCGTAGCGCTTCGACACAGCATCTCTATCAAGCCCGGGCACGGGCCTGTACTTCTTTAAAAGATATATATCCTCATCCCGTTTTATCAAATGTTCAACCATCCATGTTGTATATTGGTTTGTTCCTGTCTTATATGTCAAAACGCCTTCGGGAGTTTCAATCGTATAGTCGGTTATTATCTGTCCATCTTTCTCATACTTTTTATAGGATTCTCGCCAGTTGTCCGAGGATTTGAAAATAAACGGAGTATAAGTAATAGCGGCATCAAGGCCCACATCTTTAAATGCTTCCAGATCAGTCTTACCGCCCATATAATGCTTCAAATGATAGTCCTGCCATTGATGTATTGTAGCAGGTAACCTGTCCGGTTTGCCCCTGTTAAGGGCTATAAGCATTCTCTCTTTTGAAGTCATCATGCATACCTCCTCCCCCAACTATACCTTTCATACTTTTTCGCTACTTGAACAACGGTAAGAATATTTTTAAAATCCTAGAACATATTCAACCACCAGGCTTTCCCTATAGCATAAATTTCACTGAAAATCGCCCAATATCCTCCCAACCATTTAATTTAATATAGCTCATCGGCTCTGCTTCCACATAAGCTTTACCATGCTCTGTATATATTATATCTTTTGTATATTTATCGTCATATACTTCAAATATTACGTTATCTTTGAATACATTACTATCAATGTATTGTATTTCTTTACCGAGCACAGGTATTATAGCTCCCCTCTTCACGAATATCGGAAGCACATCGATAGGAGCGCAGTAGTCTATCCAGGTCGGCCCTGCATAAACTGAGCGCGTCCAGAAATCAACCCACTCGCCTTTGGGTAGATAAACTTTGCGCCTGTCTTCCTCGGAAAATACAGGTGCTACCATTATGCTTTCACCAAAATAATACTGATCATCTATATGATAAACCGTGGGATCATCGGGATGCTCAATCAGCAATGCTCTTATGAATGGGAGGCCGGTAGTGCAGCTGCATAAAGCCGTTGAATATATATAGGGCAAAAGCTTATACCTTAAACGGACATATTGGGTAAATATCCTCTCCGCTTCACCGCCAAAAAGCCAGGGGTCCCGCGAAGTTGTACCATGGCATCGGCTGTGGGAACACATGAGTCCAAACTGGGCCCACCGTATATAGAGCTTGGGAGAAGGTGTTCCATAAAAACCTCCTATATCATGGCTCCAAAACGGAACGCCCGATAGACCATAGCTCAGGCCACCCCTTAAGACAGCAGCCATGGCTTCAAAACTGCATGCGGGATCACCCGACCAGCAGGCGGGATATTTCTGGGAACCGGCATAACCGGATCTCCCCCACACAAGGGTATCTTTGCCCTTAACCTCCATGGTGGTCTCAAAAACCACTTTATTATACAAGACAGAATAAAGGTTATGCATATCGGCACCTGTACTACCGTTGTAGAAGTAGGCGTCATCGGGTATGTCTTCGCCAAAATCGGTTTTAAATACGTCAACCCCCATATGCAAAAGCCTTTTTAGCTTGGCTTTTAACCATTCTAATGCGTAAGGATTGGTAATGTCTATTATACCACAAGGAGGTTGTAATCCATGCCACATATCCTTTACGTACACATCGCCATTAGCCCGCTTTAGAAAATACCCGCCTGCTACGCCTTCTTTGAACATATCGGAACGTTCGGAAACATATGGATTTATCCACAGGCATATCTTAAATCCTTGATCCTTCAATTCCTTTATCATAACCTCAGGCTCAGGAAACTTCATTGAATCCCATTCAAAATCGCACCACATGTTATCATTCAGCCAGTAACAGTCGAAATGGATGACGTCGCAAGGTATGCCCTTTTTTCGCATTTTTCTCGCTGTATCTTCTACGGAATGTTCCGTAGCGTTCTGAAATCCTGTAGATATCCAAAGCCCAAAAGACCATAAAGGCGGCATTGGAGCTGCTCCCGTCATTTGCCTGTAGTTATATAATATACGTTTGAAATCAGGTCCAAATATAATATAATACTCCAATGCTTGGTCGGGCACCCTCACCGTATAAGCCGCATTTGAAGTATATCCCATATCAAATTCAACCTTACGCGTGGAGTTAACAAAAAAACCATACCCCGAAGTACTAATGAAAAACGGTACGTTTTTATATGCCCATTCGTTCTTTACACCCAAAGCATCTCTGTTGTACATAACTAACTTTTGTCCTCTTTTATCGAACTCGTTAAATTTCTCCCCGAAGCCATAAAAATGTTCGTCAAATTTTATGCCAAACGACTGGTTTACAGCTTCTATATCACCCTCGGCATTTAATTCAAATCCCAGCGGCATGGCCCGCAGTTTACCAATAGCATCGACATCATCCGTAACATCCTTTAATATCAGATTCCCGTCCTTATCCTGTACAATCATTTGCCATTGGAGCATGTTAATTTTTACAACCAGTGCGTTGCTCTTAAGTATGATATGATTTTCGTTGTACTCAAAAGATATCCCGCTATTTCGAGGTATAAAACTGCTATCAAGCAAGCTATGCCTTATACCGGATGTAGCATAGCCTGCACCTGCACGTACCCTTAGCACATCATCGAGCACAAAATCAATAGCAACATCCATATTTCTGCCCATTTCCGTTTGGCACGTGAAAACCGCACCCGACTCAGTACGGATAAAGTCACTTATACGCTTTACGCTATCGTATACTCTATTAGCGCCCAAAACCTATTCACCATCCCTTTCAATTCAATCTCTGGTGTTATGTTCCACATATTTTAGGATATCTTTTGCTTCCTCCACGGAAGAGGCAAAAGTATGTATATACAATCCTCTGGACGAAAGCTCTGAAAGTAATACCGGTATTTCGGAAGGATTGCAAAATATAAGTAAACATTTACCAGCTTGCTGAATGCGCTTAAACACCGGAATAAAGGCCGTGGGGGGCTCTTGCCCTGCCACATTTGTCCACTGAATCATTTTAAGTTTGGGCAAACTCAAAAGGTATTCGAGATGCCTTATCTGTTCTTTACCGTCAAAATGGTAAACGGGAAATTCTATCCACTCCATCTGGTCTTCCAATTCCGGAACGACGAATTCGCGGTACATAGCGGGCGATATCATAACGGATAGATCGCATTGCATCTGCGCATGTCTCCCCGGTGCCCAGGTATCCATCCAACCGACGGTAGAACCGCCCTCATTACATTGGCTGGTTATACGGTAAAACCGCTCGCTTACCTCTTTCCATGCACGGTTAACAATCTTTATTGCTTCTTTTAACTTCTCGCTGGCACATACCATATCGATCAGCACGTTCTCACTGCCCCTAAGATGTGCAATGGCGTCAAGAGTACCGCAATTATCAGGCATCGAAACGAAAAACTTGCCTTGCCCCTCCCGAGCCAGATAAGCAGCTATCTCAAGCTGTTTCTTCAAGAACGGATGCTCATCATTAAAGCTCAATGGCGTTGTATTCCAATCATCTATTATGGGAGAATACCATATCGTATCTTTGGAATAGCTATAGTTTGCCCCAAAGTATATAGCGTGGCCCGATGTCCCAAAATTCAACATTATCTGGGGTATAGCCTCACCGCCAAAAAAGGTATTCTCCATCCTCTTTATATTCCTCTTAAGTATTCTTTCCCCATCTTCCCAATAATTCTTTATATCTTCAGGATCATTGGGATCACACTCTCCGACTGCAAATACTGAAACATCTGTCTTTCCATCCTTGGGCGCTGCCACGGCTATACAACAACGATCTATTATTTCCCTCTCCCAAAGTGCCATCAGCCTCTCTTTTGCTTTATGCCAATCATCTTTATAATACAAGATATTTTCACCTCCAAGGCAATCCTATCTCATCCAGGTAAGCTACAATAGTAGTTATCATTTCTCATACTCAAAAATCATCCTCCATGCTTTCCATCCTCCACCTGAAATTTATAATCGGACGATAAAAATTTATTTCAGGCGATGCAAAATATTCCACAAAGCCTATACCACGCTGAATTATCAGGTATCTAGCTTTCATTGCAAAACCAATTGGTACTCTGTCCATATATGGTTTATTTTGATAGGCTCTAAGCCGTCCCATGCTCTCTTGATGCTTATGTGGATGGCATATGGATACTTCTTCCATGAAAATTACTTCTTTATCCTTTTACAGCGCCACCCGTAATCCCAGCTATAAAATGTTTTTGGAACG
>ENA-UPSB01000989-UPSB01000989.1-bioreactor-metagenome-genome-assembly--contig:-NODE-989-length-38545-cov-5.143466_pt1 | contig 38545 bp, 25 predicted proteins | sample MGYA00238182_ERZ773286 | MGnify/ENA primary metagenome ERZ773286 (study PRJEB29026, sample SAMN07631240) | bioreactor metagenome | isolation source: Switchgrass digestor | place: USA: Dartmouth...
GCGAAGACGTTGTAGCCGATGGCTGCGGCCCGCTGCTCGTTCTCCCGGATTGCCACCAGCACCCGTCCGAAGGGCGAGCCGATGATGCGGCGGAGCACCAGGTAGACCACCGCGGCCAGGGTGAGCATGAGCAGGTAGAGCTCCAGCCGGTTGCGGGGGCCGTAGGCCCAGTCGGGCGCCACCTGGACGCTGAGGCCGTCGCTGCCGCCCGTCACGCTGCTGAACTTCTCCGCGGCCACCCGGAAGAACTCGGCGAAGGCCATGCTGACCATGGCGAAGTAGACGCCCCGCACCCGCAGCGAGAGCGCACCGATGACGAGGGCCAGCGCCGCCGCGATCGCCGGGGCCAGGGCCACGGACGCCCAGAAGCCGACGCCGCAGTACTTCGCCAGCAGCGCCGCCGCATACGTGCCCGCTCCGAAGAAGAGCGCATGACCGAACGAGACGATGCCGGTGTACCCCAGGAGCAGGTCAAACGACATCGCGAAGACGGCGAACACGAACGCACCGATCAGCAGCGACAGCAGGTAGCGGTTCTGGCCGATGCCGGGCACGAAGGGGAGGGCGTAGAGCACGGCGATGACCGCGAGGGGGGCGATCCGCCCCAGGATCGAACTGCGCGGTTCCAGCATCTCTCTTTACCCCCTCTGCTCGCCCAGCAGGCCCTGGGGCCTGAGCACCAGCACGACGGCCATCAGGGCGATGTTCACGGCCAGGGCGAACTGCGGCGCGTAGAACCCGACGAAGGCCTGCACCAGGCCGACGAGAATCGCCGCCAGGAGCGACCCCGTGAAGCTGCCCAGCCCGCCCACGACCACCACGATGAAGGCGGGGAGCAGGTTCTCGGCCGCCAGCGTCGTGTGCGCCCCCTCGAAGGGGCCCGCCACGGCGCCGCCCAGCGCGGCCAGCATTCCGCCCAGGGCGAAAACCCCGGTGAAGACCTTGCGGATGTCCACGCCCAGGGTCTGCACCATCTCCCGGTTCTCCACGCCCGCCCGGACGATAACGCCGAGGCGTGTGCGGGTGAGGAAGAGGTGGACCAGCAGCCAGACCAGCAGCCCGACGGCGATGATGAACAGCCGGTAGACCGGGAAGGGCCGGTCGAAGACCTGGAGCGTGCCCTGAAGCAGGGCCGGCGTCTGGAAGGCCAGCGGGTGCGGCCCCCAGAGCGCCTCCACCGCCTCGTCGAAGATGAGCATCACGCCCAGGGTCATCAGCACCTGGAAGAGCGGCCGACCGTAGAGCGGGCGGATCGCCAGCAGTTCGATGGCTGCCCCCAGCAGGGCCCCCAGCAGCGCCCCGCCCAGCAGGGCCAGGGGGAAACTGCCGGTGGCCAGGTAGATCGTCAGCGCCCCGTAGGTGCCCAGCATGTACAGGCCGCCGTGGGCGAAGTTCAGCACGTTCATCAGGCCGAAGATCAGGCTCAGCCCCGAGGCGATGAGGAACCAGAGCAGCCCCACGGTCAGCCCCTGGAGCGCGAGCCACGCGATGAGACCCATCTCATGCCACCCCCAGGTAGCGCTGCCGCAGGTCAGGGTCGACCAGCAGGTCGGCCATGCTCCCCCGGTGCACCGTACCTCCGTCGTCGATGACGACGCAGTCCTCGGCCACCGCCTGGGCCAGGCCGAAGTTCTGCTCCACCAGGAGCACCGTCGTCTTGGCAGCGATCTTCAGCAGGGCCTCGCCCAGGTGCTCCACCACCACGGGCGCCAGCCCCTTGCTCGGCTCGTCGATGAGCAGCAGGTCGTTGTCGTTCAGCAGCACCCGCCCGATGGCCAGCATCTGCTGCTGGCCGCCGGAAAGCGTGCCCGCCGGACGGTTCCAGGCCCGCTTCAGGTCGGGGAACAGCTCCAGCACCTCCTCGAGCCGCCCGGTGGCGGCCTCCGGCCCCCGGCGGCGAACCTGCCAGTCCAGGTCGCCGCCCCGCACGGCGACCCGCAGGTTCTCGGCCACCGTCAGGCCGCCGAAGAGACCCCGGTCCTCCGGCACGTACCCGATGCCCAACCGGGCGACCTCGTGCGGCCGGAGGCGGGTGATGTCCTTCCCCTTGAACGTGATGCGCCCCCGGCGGGCCGGGTTGAGGCCCATGACGGTGCGCAGGGTGGTCGTCTTGCCGGCGCCGTTCCGCCCCAGGAGGACGGTGATGGCCCCGGGCCTGACGGTGAACGAGACGCCCTGCAGGATGTGGTACTCCCCGATGTACGTCTCGACCCCTTCCAGTTCCAAGAGCGACACGGGCTTCACCTCCTCAGGACTGCGCCTGCGCAGCGGTCCGGTCGGGCACCCGGTTCCCGGACGTGGCCTCGCCCGGCCGATCGGCCGCGTCCCCTGACCCTGCAGCCCCGCCGGACCCAGCGGCGCTTCCGGACCCTGCAGCCCCGCCGGACCCAGCGGCGCTTCCGGACCCTGCAGCCCCCGCGGACCCAGCGGCGCTTCCGGCCCCTGCGGTCGCCCGGGAGCCGGGGAGAGCGTAGCCGTGGCTGGCCCCCAGGTAGGCCGCCTGCACGGTCTCGTTGGCGACGATCTCCGCGGGGGTGCCCTCGGCGATGACCTTGCCAAGCGAAAGCACGGTGATGGCGTCCGAGATGCCGAGCACGATGTCCATCTTGTGCTCCACCATGAGGATGGTGCGGCTGCGCTGCGCCTTGATGCGCTCGATGACCTCGATGATACCCGGGACCTCCTCCCGGCTCATCCCGGCGGTGGGCTCATCCAGCAGCATCACGACGGGATCGGTGGCCAGCAGAATCGCGATCTCCAGCTTCCGCTTCTCGCCGTGGGCCAGCTCCCGGGCGAGGGCGCGGGCCCGGTTGGTGAGCCCCACCGTCGCCAGGGCCTCCTCGGCCTTCTCGGTGTACTCCCTGAGCGACTGGGCCGGGCGCCACAGGTGCCAGCTGTGGCGCCCGCAGGCCTGGGCTGCCAGCCGGACGTTCTCCAGCACGGTCAGCTCGGGGAAGAGGTTGGTGATCTGGAACGAGCGGCCGATGCCCTTGCGGGCGATCTGGTGCGGGGGGAGGCCCGTGATGTCCTCCCCCCGGAACAGGATGCGTCCCGCGGTGGGCTTGTAGATGCCGCTGATCAGGTTGAAGAGGGTGGTCTTGCCCGCCCCGTTGGGCCCGATGACCGAGCGCAGGGTCCGGGCCGGCACCTTGATGGAGATCCCCTGGTTGGCGGCAAGCCCGCCGAAGGACTTCGCCACGTCCACGGTCTCCAGGATGATCTCAGGCTCCACCGCGTCCCCTCCTCTCGCTACCGCCCGGGCACGTTGACGGGCGGCGCGGTGTCCTCGGCGCTCACCTCGACGATCAGCCTTGGGATGGGGTAGTCGTGGTTCGGGTCCTTGACCAGCTCGACGAAGTACATGGGCTGCAGCGCCTGGTGGTCCTCGGGCCGGAAGGTGTAGGTGCCCTTGGGCCCCTGGAAGCTCATGCCCTCCAGGGCCGGGATCAGGTCCTTCGCATCGGTGGACCCGGCCTTCTTGATGCCCTCGACGATGGCGATGCCGGCCGCCATGCCGCCGGCGGTGAACAGATCGGGGGGCTCGCCGTGGCGGGCGATGTGCTCCTTCACCAGCCAGTCGTTGACCGGGTTGTCGGGCAGCGTGTAGAAGTACCGCACCACGCCGTTCATGCCCAGGGCGGCGTCGCCCATGCCGATGAGGCTGGCCCGGTCGCCGACGCCGGTGGTCACCTTCATCCGGTCGAAGAGACCCATCTCACCGATCTGCTGGAAGAGCTTCAGCGCGTTGCCGCCGGACCAGGTGACCATGAGCACCTCGGGTTGCAGCTCGATCACCTGCTGCAGGTAGGTGGCGAAGTCCTTGGCGTCCAGCGGGGCGTTGATGTTCTTGATCACCTTGCCGCCGTTGGCCTCGAAGATCGGGTTCCAGGCGTCCTGTGACGAGGTGCCGAAGGCGTTGTCCGGCGCCAGGTGCACGATGGTCTTGCCCAACTGCTCCACCACGGCCTTGCCGCCGGTGAGCGCGTCCTGCGAGGTGTTGCCGCCGGTGCGGAAGATGTACGGATTGAAGTCGGTGGTGGTGAGCTGGTCGCCCGCGGCCGGGTCGATCATGTAGATGACCTCATAGAGCTTCGCCTGCTCGGCGACCGCCAGGGCCACCGGGGTGGAGGCGGAACCCTGCAGGATGTGCACGCCATCCTGCTCCAGGAGCTTGATGGCCTTCTGCTTGCCGACGTCGGGGCTGCCGGTGTCGTCCTCGATGATGATTTCGATCGGCCGGCCGAGCACCTCGTTGGTCCCGCCGGTCGCGTACTCGATGCCCAGCTTCAGCCCCTTGATCTCCTGGTCTGCGTAGCCCGCCAGGGGCCCCGTGACCGAGGTGATCACGCCGATCTTGATCGGCTCAGCGTTGGCCTGCGTGCCGCCGCCTCCCGAGCCGCCGCTTCCGCCGGAGCCCGAGTCGGTCCCCGAGCCGGAACTGCTGGGGGTGTTCGAGCCGCCGCCGTTCGTGCTGGGGGATCCGCCCGTGCCGCAGGCCGATACCAACAGAAGGAGCACGAGGGCCAGCGCAGCCAGGGAAAACCGGGACTTGCGCATCATAGTTCCACCTCCGCAGATCGAGTGAAAGGGATCGCTACGGGCCCCACCGGATGGCGGTGGCTGCCCAGGTGTATCCGGTACCGGCGCTCAGAAGCACCGCGAGGTCGCCCGGCGCAAGCAGGTTGCGCCGCTCGGCTTCCGCGAGGGCGACCAGCGGGTCGATCGCCGACATGTGGCCGTACTCGTCCAGGTAGACCTGCCGCTCGCGCGGGATGCCGAGCGCGGCCATGACCTGGTCGAAGAGGGAGCGCTTGGTGTGCAGCATGGCCACGAAGCGGATCTCGTCGGGCCGGAAGCCGCTCTGCTCCGCGGCGGCCCGGGCCACGGCGATGAAGCGCTGCGCCGACACCGGATCGAGCCGCTCCTTCATGGCGGCGGGGTCGGTGACGTCCAGGTAGTGCAGCCGCCCCGCCACGGTCTCCTCGCTGGCCGGGAGCTTCGAGCCGCCGGCCGGCACGCGCACGAACTCGTGGAACGAGCCGTCCGAAATGGCGGCGGTGGCCAGCACCCGGGCCTTGCCCGGACCTCGACCGAGGAGCGCGGCCGCGGCCCCGTCGCCGAAGTTGAACATGAAGCGGGAGCGGACGTTGCCGTAGTCGATCAGGTAGGACTCCCGGCTCGCCCCCACCAGCAGGACGTTCCGCATGGAGGGGTTGGCGGCGAGGAGCGACCGGGCGACGTTGAGACCGATGGGACACCCGGCGCTGACCGCCGCCACCTCGAACGCCGTGGCGGAGGCGAGCCCCAGTTCGTGCTGGATCTTGGGCGCCGCCAGCCAGACGTAGTAGTCCTTGTGCGGGCTGCCGAAGTAGATGACGGCGTCGATGGTGTCCGGATCCACCAGGTCCAGCAGCGGCCGGGCGGCCCTGATGGCCATGTCCGACACGTGCTCGTCCGGGGCGGCCCGCCGCTTGGCCTTCAGCCCGAACTTTGTCTCGACCACCGCCTGCGGCAGCCCCGCCCGGGCGGCGATGGCCTCCGCCGGCTCGACCTGCTCGGGCATGTAGGTGCTCACGCCCAGCAGGCTGACCGCCCCGACCGGGCCGGCGGAGGCTGCGGGTTGCTGATCCATGGTTCGGTGCCTCCTTCCGGGGTCATGCCTCCGGTCGGGCGCATCCCTGCGGTCCGCGACGCGCCCCCGGCCGGGTGCATGCCCCTGTGGGTTACATCCCCTGCGTCAGGTCGGCCAGGCGGCTCTTGACCACCTTGCCCGCCGCATTGCGGGGGAGATCATCGAGGAAGAAGAAGCGCTTCGGGATCTTGTACTTGCCGAGCCGGGTGAGGCAGTGCGCCCGCAGCTCCTCCTCGGTGACCGTTGCGCCGGGAGCGAGAAGGACCGCCGCATGGGGCACCTCGCCCCACTCGGGGTGCGGCACCCCGAAGACGGCCGCCTCCACCACGGCCGGATGGGTCTGGATGGCCTGCTCCACCTCGACCGGGTAGATGTTCTCGCCGCCGGAGATGATCATCTCCTTCAGCCGCCCGGCGATGGTGACGAAGCCCTCCTCGTCGATGCGGGCGAGGTCGCCGGTGTGGAACCAGCCGTTCCGGATGGCCTGCTGGGTCGCCGCCTCGTTCTGCCAGTAGGCGGTGAAGACATTGGGGCCCTGGACCGTGATCTCGCCGACTCCGCCCGGGGGAACGGGCTCGCCTGTGGCCGGGTCGACCACGCGCACCCGGTTGAACGGCGCCGGGCGCCCGATGCTGCCGGCCTTCCGGACGAAGTCCTCCTCCAGGAGCATGAACACGGTGGGCGAGGTCTCCGTGAGGCCGTAGCCCTGGCCGAACTTGATCCCGCGCTCGTGGTAGGCCTGGATGAGCGTCACGGGGCACGGGGCACCGCCGCTGTAGAACATCCGGACGTGGGAGAGGTCCGGCTTCAGGCGGTCGATCGAATCCAGCAGCCGCTGGTGCACGGTGGGCACGCCGAAGATGAGGGTGACCTTCTCCTCCTGGATCAGGCGGACCGCCTCGTCGGGGTCGAACCGGTCCGGCAGCACGACCCGTGCGCCCGCGAAGAGGGTGGGGAGGGTGAACAGGTTGATCCCGCCGATGTGGAACATGGGCAGCAGGGTGATGGTGACGTCATCCGACCGCAGGTCGATGGTCAGGAGGTCGTTGATGGCGTTGAAGAACATGTTGATGCCGTTCAGCACGGCGCCCTTGGGCCGGCCGGTGGTGCCGGACGTGTAGCCGATGAGGAGCGGCCGGTCCCAGGGCTGGGGATCGCGCGAGCCCGGCGGTTCGTCCTCGGCGGTCTCGCCGGCCAGCAGGCCGGGCAGGTCCGGCATCTGATCCGGCTCCGCCGCGGGCGTGATGCGCACCGGCGGCTCCAGCCCGATCCGGCCGGTCAGCTCATCCGCGGTGGCGACGAACTCCGCACTGCAGAGGATCCGCCGCGCCCCGCTGTCCCGGAGCTGGAACTCCAGCTCGTTTGGGGTGAGGCGCCAGTTCAGCGGGACCAGGGTGAGTCCGGCCCGGGACGCCGCCAGGATCACCAGCAGGTACTCCAGACAGTTGGTGCTGAGGACGGCGAACCGGTCGCCCGGCTGAAGGCCCAGGCGGTTCCGGAAGGCCCGGCTCAGGCGCACGACCCGGTCGTACAGCTCCCGGTAGGTCAGGCGTTCCCGGCTGCCCACCAGGGCGACCTTGTGGGGGCGCGTCCAGGCCTGGGCCTCGATCCAGTAACTGATCTCGTACACACCGCTCACCTCGCATTCGGTTCAGGTTCCGGGTTCGGGCCTGGATCTGGGTTGGGGGTCGGGTTCGGGCTCAGGCTGGGTATGGGTTTGGGTTTCGGGATTGGGATCTGGCTCCGAGTTCCGCGCCGGGTTGGCCCTGGGGGTTGGGCTCCGGGCCGTGGCGGGATCCGGGTCCGGGGCGAGCCCGTTGGGGTCGATGCCGTGCAGGATGACCGAGACGATGGACTCCAGGGCTTCCCGCGGCGGCAGGGCGTTCTCCCAGTAGGTCCACCGCATGCCGATCATGTGGGCGGCCCCCATCAGGAAGTAGGCCAGGGCCTCCGGATCCAGCTGCCGCACCTGCCCCCGGGCCATCGCCAGGCGCAGGCCGCGCACGTAGCCCTCCGCCAGGCGCGTGTAATGCCAGCGGTGCAGCTCCGGATCGACGAACTCGCACTCCCGCATCACGGTGTAGAGGTTCCGCCGCTGCAGCACGAACTGCAGGAAGGTCTCGAGGCCCACCCGCTCGACGTCGCGCCGGTCGAGGATCGGGGCGGTGGCCTCCTGGAGGGTCCGGCGCAGGTCGTGGCTCATCTTGCGCACGAGCTCGCGGAAGATCTCTTCCTTGGCCTTGAAGTAGAGGTAGAAGGTGCCCTGGGCCACGCCGGCGCGCCGGGTGATCTCGGCGATGGAGGCGCGGAAGAACCCCTGCTCGGCGAAGACCTCCTCGGCGGCCTCCAGCAGCCGGTCGCGGGTGGCCTCACCCCTCTCCCGCATGCCCGTGGACCGGCGGTCGGATGATGCCGCGGCACGGTTCTGCGACTGTAGCACATGCGTTCACTCCCCTGTGGCGACGGTTTGTGAGACTGACGCCTGAATCATGTGTCACGTGGAATAGCGCGTCGTCACGACCTTATGCTGCTGGCTCGCGCTGATTCCTGACTCAGTCGTCACCGGGTTGGCTAGATTCTTACGACGGTGTCGTGAGTTATCCTGCTAGACAGACGAATGTGAAATCAAGAATTAATCGACATTGTCGCCCCGGTTGAGCCGCAGCCCCGGAGAGCCCGCCGCCACCGGCTCTCCCGCGCCCTTGGGGAATACTACCGGCGCGGGGGTGTCAGGATGGACAAGACCGAGGAACTCCTGAAGGCCAGCTTCAACCGGCTGGAGGACCTGATGGGCGAGGTGAGTGAGCTGCGGTACAGGATCAAGAGCGTGCAGGGCGACGTGGAGTCGCTGCGGGCCGCGCTGAGGAGGAGTGAGCGGGCGGCGGAATCTGGCGGCGGGGGCGGGCAGTGCGCCTGCGGCGGGTCCGGGGGCGGAAGCGAGAAACCCGCGTACGGCGGTCCCGGCGGCCAGGGGGAGGGGGGCGGATCCGGCGGTCCTGGAGGCCAGACGGAGAGGAGCGAGTCCGGGGGCCCCGGCGATCAGCGGGAGAAGAACGGATCTGGAGGCTCCGAGGGTCGGGGACAGCGGAACGAGTCCGGCGACTCGGGAGGCGGAGGCGGGAGGGGTCAGTCCGGCGACTCCCGGGGCGATGGCGCGAAAAGCGCCCCCGGTGAACCCGGGGGCGGAGATGCGCAGGGCGGCCCTGGCGGTGAAAAGGAACACGGCGGAGATGCGGCCGGTCGCCGGGGCGACTCCGGCGACAACGACCTCGAGAAGCGCCTGCGCCGCATCGAGGAGCGGCTCGACTACCTGGGCTGCAAGTGGCTGGAGCTGGACGAGAAGGTCTACCGCCTGCAACAGCGCGGGCCTAAATCTGACTGACCTGAAAGGAATCGGCCCCACCGCCGGCCAATACCCCCCGAAGGGGGGAAGATTTCCATGTATGAGTCGCTGTGGCCGCAGCCGGAGTCCCTGGTGCTCTATCAGGATCTCCTCGCGCGGGGACCCGGCGCGGCGATGGCCGCCTTCCTGGAGGCGGCGCCCCACGGCGGCGGGGAGGCACGTCGGGCCTATCTCGACCTCGTCCGCACGCTGTTTCAGTTCGAAGACGTGCCCGGCCCGACCGGGGACGCCTGGCAGGATTACGTCATCCAAGGCGTGCTCTGCGCCGACAACGCGTTCACCCGGGCGGCCTCGGCCGGCAGCGTGAGCCGGGCGCTCCGGGAGGCGGCTGCGTGGGACCTGATGCACCTGCAGGAGTGCTTCCGGCTCTCCCGTGTGCGGTGCCTGGCGCTGGTGGGGGGCGGGGTGCCGGACGAGAAGCTTCCGACCTGGGCCGGCCGCGCGGAGTCGAATGAGGCGGGGCCGTTCGTCGCCGCGGCGTTCCGAGCCATGGCGCGCCGGCTGGCCGGGGCGGAGAGGTGGGCCGATCTGGTGGACGAGCTGGCCGATTTCCACCGCGCCCAGGGTTTCGGCGCCGTGGCCCGGACCTGGTTCCTGACGTGGGACGGCGCCCGCCTCGTGCCCGTCGACCAGCCCGACGTGATCGACCTGGACGACCTCGCCGGGCTGGAGGACCAGAAGAAGGCGGTGCAGGAGAACACCGAGGCCTTCCTGCGCGGGGGCCCCGGACTGAACCTGCTGCTCTATGGCCCGCGGGGAACGGGGAAGTCCTCGGTGGTGCGGGCGCTGGCGAAGCGGTACGGCGACGCCGGGCTCCGCCTGGTGGAGGTCGGCCGGGATCGTCTCAGCAGCCTGGGCGACCTCTACCGCACCGTGCGCCGGTACCCGCAGCGGTTCGTGCTGTTTCTCGACGACCTCACCTTCGAGGCCGACGACGCCGACTACCGAGCGTTCAAGTCCCTGCTGGAGGGCGCGCTGGAGCGCCGGCCGCCCAACCTGGTGCTCTACGTGACCTCAAACCGCAGGCACATGGTGCCCGAACGGTGGTCCGACCGGGGCAGCCCCGAGGAGGCGGAGGTTCACGGCCAGGACGCCCTGGAAGAGCGGCTCTCGTTGGCCGACCGGTTCGGCCGCACCATCCTGTTCCTGCGCCCTGATCAGGAGGAGTACCTGCGGATTGTCGAGCACCTGGTCGCCCGCAGGAACCTGCCCATCGGGCGGGAGGAGGTGCGGGAGGAGGCCCGGCGGTGGGCTCTGTGGCAGAACGGGCTGTCCGGCCGGACCGCCCGCCAGTTCGTGGACGATCTGGAGGCGAGGCTGCAGGCGGAGCGCGCTCGGGGCACGTAGCTGCAGGCCGGGGGGTCTTGCGATGATGAAAGGCGGTCGCGCCGGCAAGGCGGGGCCGCCTCGGCGTCTTGATACAGTCGCCTTGCCGCAGGTGACGTGGCAGGACGGCGCTGCGGAGACGCGCAAGCGGCTCCGACGGCCACGGACGGCGCACAGTATGGATGACGTGCGCCGGCTCCCGGGGAACCCTGATCGGGCCGATGGCGAAGGAGGTGCGGTCGAAAAGCGCCCCGTGAGGGCCGGTGGACGGTCTCACGGGGCGCCGGTGTCGCACCCGGGCTGCGGCGGGCTGACGACGCGGGGCGGGGGCCATCACAGAGATGGCCCCCGTTGCAGCCACAGGCATCCGGTGCCTGCTCCGATCACCCCTCCAGGACCACCAGCAGGTCGCCGGCCTCGACCCGGTCGCCCTCCCTGACCAGGACGTCCTTGATCTTGCAGTCCCGGGGCGCCGTGAGCGTGTTCTCCATCTTCATCGCCTCGGTCACCACGAGCTGCACGCCCTTGGCGACCTCGTCGCCGGGGGCGACCAGGACCTTGACGACCTTGCCCGGCATCGACGCGCCCAGCTGGCACGGGTCGCCCTTGGCCGCCTTGGGACGCCGGGCGCCGACGTCGACCACCCGGTGGTCAGGCACCTCGACCTCGCGCGGGGAGCCGTTGAGCTCGAACAGCACCTCCCGCATGCCGGTGGGCTTGGGGTCGCGGACGTCGATCAGCTTAATGATCAGCGTCTTGCCCTGCTCGATGTCCACCGCCGTCTGCTCGCCGGGGCGCAGGCCGTAGAAGAAGGTCGGCGTGTCGACCACGGCCGTGTTGCCATACTCCTCCTGGTGCCGGGCGAACTCCTCCACCAGCCCCGGGAAGAGGATGTCCGACAGGACCTCCCGCTGCGTTGCGGGCCGCCCCAGCCGGGCGGAGAGCTCGGCCTGCCGGGCCTCGAAGTCGATCGGCGGCAGCAGCTCCCCGGGCCGGACGGTGATGGCCTCCCGGCCCTTCAGCACCACCCGCTGCAGGTCGGCCGGCCAGCCGCCGGGGGGCTGCCCCATGTAGCCGGCCAGCATCTGCACCACCGACTCGGGGAAGGCCAGGGCCTCGCCCCGCTCGATCAGCTCCTCGGGGGTGCGGATGCCGTTCTGCACCATGAAGAGCGCCAGGTCGCCCACCGCCTTGGAGGAGGGCGTGACCTTCACGATGTCGCCCAGGGCCAGGTTGGCCGTCCGGTAGGCCTGGACCACCTCCGGCCAGCGGTTTCCGAGACCCAGCGACGCCGCCTGCTGCCGCAGGTTCGAGACCTGCCCGCCGGGCATCTCGTGCAGGTAGGTCTCGGCCGACGGGGCGAGCAGCCCCGACTCCCAGGGGGCGTACCAGCGCCGCACCTCCTGCCAGTAGTCGGCCAGCTGCTGCAGCGCTCCCAGATCGAGCCCCGTGTCACGCTCGTCGCCCTGCAGCGCCGCCACCAGCGTGTTGAGCGAGGGCTGCGAGGTCAGGCCCGAGAGGGAGGAGAGGGCCGCGTCCACGATGTCGACCCCCGCCGCCGAGGCGGCCAGCAGCGTCGCCAGGCCGGTGCCGGCGGTGTCGTGGGTGTGCAGCTGGAGCGGCACGCCCACCTCCTGCTTCAGGGCGGAGATCAGCATGGTCGCCGCCCGGGGCTTGAGGAGGCCCGACATGTCCTTGATGGCGATGATCTGCGCCCCGGCGGCCTCCAGCTCCCGGGCGAGGTTCACGTAGTACTTGAGGTCGTACTTGGTGCGGGTGGGGTCGGTGATGTCGCCGGTGTAGCAGAGGGCGACCTCGGCCACCTTGCCCTCGCTGCGCACCGCCTCGATGGCGGGGAGCATGTTGGGCAGCCAGTTGAGCGAGTCGAAGATGCGGAAGATGTCGATGCCCGCCGCGGCGGCCTCCTTCACGAAGGCGTTCACCAGGTTGTCGGGGTAGTTCGCGTAGCCGACGGCGTTGGCGCCGCGCAGCAGCATCTGAAACGGGATGTTGGGGATGGCCTTGCGCAGGAGCTCCAGCCGCTCCCACGGGTCCTCCTTCAGGAAGCGCAGGGCCGTGTCGAAGGTCGCGCCGCCCCACATCTCCAGCGAGAAGAGCCCTGCTCCCAGCCGGGCGGTGGCCGGGGCGATGGTCAGCATGTCCCGGGTCCGCACGCGGGTGGCCAGCAGCGACTGGTGCGCGTCCCGCATCGTCGTGTCGGTCACCAGCACCCGCTTCTGCTCCCGGATCCACTCCACCAGCCCCTCGCTGCCGCGCTCCAGCAGCACCTGCCGGACGCCCGGGGGAACCGGCCCCTCCGCCTTGGGCACCGGGACCGGACTCCGCACCGGCGGCTTCGCCCCCGGGGGCACCCCCGGCCCGCCATTGACGACCACGTTTCCGATGTAGCGGAGCAGCTTGGTTCCCCGGTCGCGCCGGGGCGGGAACTGGAACAGCTCGGGGGAGTCGTTGATGAAGTTGGTGTCGACCTCGCCGGCCAGGAAGCGGGGATGCCGCACGACGTTCAGCAGGAAGGGGATGTTGGTCTTCACCCCGCGGATGCGGAACTCCTGGAGCGCGCGGCTCATCTTGGCGGCCGCCGCCCCGAACGTCAGCCCCCAGGTGGTGGCCTTCACCAACAGCGAGTCGTAATAGGGCGTGATCTGCGCGCCGACGAAGCCGTTGTCGCCGTCCAGGCGGATGCCGGGCCCGCCGGGCGAGCGGTAGACCAGGATGCGGCCGGTGTCGGGCAGGAAGTCGTTGGCCGGGTCCTCGGCGGTCACCCGGCACTGGATGGCGTAGCCGTGCCGGTGGATCTGGGCCTGGGTGGCCACCCCCAGCGCCTCGTCCAGCCGGGCGCCCTCGGCGATGCGGATCTGGGCCTGCACGATGTCCAGGCCCGTGATCTCCTCGGTCACCGTGTGCTCCACCTGGATGCGCGGGTTGACCTCCATGAAGTAGTAGCGGCCGTCGGGCGCCACCAGGAACTCGACGGTGCCGGCCCCCACGTACCCCACGCGGGCCATCAGCCGGACGGCGGCGTTGCAGATCTCCTGCCGCTGGGGTTCGGTCAGGGCCAGCGACGGCGCGATCTCGACCACCTTCTGGTGCCGGCGCTGCACGGAGCAGTCCCGCTCGTAAAGGTGCACGACGTTGCCGTACCGGTCGGCGATCACCTGGACCTCGATGTGGCGGGGCCGCTCGACGAACTGCTCCAGGTAGACGTCGCCCGAGCCGAAGGCCGCCAGCGCCTCCGACCGGGCCCGCTCCAGCGCGTCCTTCAGCTCGGCGTCGGAGCGGACCACCCGCATGCCCCGGCCGCCGCCGCCCAGTACGGCCTTGACGATGACCGGGTACCCCACCTCGCGGGTGAACGCCAGGGCTTCCTTCAGCGAGGAAACCGGCTTCTCGGTGCCCCGGGGCAGGGGCAGACCCGCCTCCTGCGCGATCTGCCGCGCGGCCACCTTGTCACCGAACATCTCCAGGTGCTCCGGGTCCGGGCCGATGAAGGCGATGCCGCTCTCCCGGCAACGCCGGGCGAAGGCGGCGTTCTCTGCCAGGAAGCCGTAGCCGGGGTGGATGGCGTCGACCTCGTGCTCCAGTGCCAGCCTGATGATCCCCTCCACGTCGAGGTACGCCTCGACGGGTCCCCTGCCCTCGCCGATCAGGTAGGCCTCGTCGGCCTTGTACCGGTGGAGCGAGAGGCTGTCCTGCTCGGAGTAGATCGCCACAGTCTGTTTGCCCAGCTCGTTGCAGGCGCGGAAGATCCGGATGGCGATCTCGCCCCGGTTGGCAACGAGTATGCGGCGAAAGGCGGGCATGTCTCTCACCCCTTTAACATATTAAAATGTTGCTATTCGCCCTCTTTTGGGGGATTCCTTCAAATTGGCGTCGGAAATTATGTTGACGGAATGTTAAGGCAGAAAACGATTTGACGGGTGAGGAAAAATTTTCAATTCAGAGAAGGAGTTTGCAGCCAGGAAGGGAATTATATGGAAGACTCGTTGCGAAGGGAGGAACGCGCTTGGCCAGCCAACCCGCACGGGTGGCGGGCGCCCGGGCGGGGGCGCCGCTGCCCCGACTCGGCTCCCGCTGGGCGGAGAGGGTGGAGCCCTACCTCTACATCGCCCCGAGCCTGGCGCTGCTCGCAGCATTCACCTTCTACCCGATCGTGCGCTCCCTCTACCTCAGCCTGTTCCTGACCAACCCGCTGGGCGTGCCGCGGGTGTTCGTCGGTGTCAGGCACTACGCCGATGCGCTGACGTCGACGTTCCTGCAGAGCCTGGGGGTGACGGCGCTCTTCGTGCTCTACACCGTGCCCGCCGGGCTGCTGCTGGGCCTTGTCCTTGCCCTGCTGGCTCACCAGCCGCTCAGGGGCACCCGGTTCTTCCAGCTCATCTTCTCCTCGCCGCTGGCCATCTCGGCGGCCATCGGCAGCACCATCTGGGCCATGCTGTTGAACCCGGTCTCCGGCATGGTGAACTACCTGCTGGGCCTGGCGGGCATCGGCCCGGTGCAGTGGCTGACCGATCCCCGCTGGGCCCTGCCCGCCGTGGGGATGGTCAGCATCTGGCTGCGGCTGGGCTTCAACTTCGTCCTGCTGCTGAGCGGGCTGCAGAACGTGCCGGAGGAGCTGCACGAGGCCGCGCTGGTCGACGGCGCCGGCTTCTGGGCGAAGACGCGCTACATCACCCTGCCGCTGCTCTCGCCGACGCTCTTCTTCGCGGCCGTGGTGGGGGTCATCCACGCCTTCCAGGTCTTCGCCGAGATCGAGATCATGACGGCCGGCGGCCCGTCGGACGCCACCAACACGCTGGTCTACCGCATCTACCAGGTGGCCTTCCGGCAGTACGAGTACGGCGCGGCCAGCGCCCAGGCGATCCTGCTGTTCATCGTCATGGTGGTTCTGACGTATATCCAGTTCCGGCTGGGCGAAAGGCGGGTGCATTACCAGTGAGCGCCCGGCCCGCCAGCGGCTCCGCCCGGCTGACCCGGCTGCTGCTCTACTTGGCCCTCTGCCTGGCGGGGCTGGCCGTCGTGTTCCCGATCCTCTACGCGGTCTCCATCAGCCTCATGCCTCCGGCCGAGGTCAACACCTTCCCGCCCCGCTTCTTCCCCAGCGCGCCGCGGTGGGCCAACTACGCCGAGGTGGCCCGGTCGGTGCCCGTGGGCCGCTACCTGCTGAACTCGCTGCTGGTTTCCGCGGCCGTGACCCTGGGGCAGCTGGCCACTGCCAGCCTGTCGGCCTACGCCTTCGCGTTCATGAACTTCCGCGGCAAGGCGGCGCTGTTCGCCCTGTTCATGTCCACCATGATGGTGCCGTGGGAGGTCACGCTCATCCCCAACTACCTGACGATCCGCTCGCTCCGGCTGCTGGACTCCTACCCCGGTCTCATCCTTCCCTTCCTGGCCACCGCCTTCGGCACGTTCCTGCTCCGGCAGTTCTTCCTGCAGATTCCGCGGGAGCTGGAGGATGCGGCCCGCATCGACGGCTGCGGCCGGTTCCGCTTCTTCTGGTCCGTCGCCCTGCCCCTGGCCCGGCCCGGGCTTCTCACGCTGGGCGCGTACACGTTCCTCAGCACCTGGAACCAGTACCTGTGGCCGCTGCTGGTCACCAACTCGCGGCTCTTGCGCACGGTGCAGATCGGTGTCCGCTTCCTCATGAACGAGGAGGGGATGCAGTACCACCGCGTCATGGCCGGGGTGGTGCTCTGCATGGCGCCGGCCCTGCTGATCCTGGCGCTGGGGCAGCGCTACCTGGTGCGGGGGCTCATGGCCGGCGGCGTGAAGGGGTAGCGGCTTGTTCCGCAACACTGGTGAAGAGGAGGATTCTCCACGTGCGTGCGCTGAGACGACCGGTAGTGACGCTGTGGGCCCTGGTCCTGATCGCGGCCGTGCTGGCCGCCTGCGGCCGCGGGGGCGGCGCCGCCTCGGGCGGCGAGTCTCAGAAGGTGGAGATCCAGCCCGGCGAGCGGGTGAAGGTGACCTTCTGGCACGCGATGGGCGGGGTCGCCGGCGAGGCGGTCCAGCGGCTGGTGGACCGCTTCAACGCCTCGCAGGACAGGGTGGCGGTGGAGGCCGTCTACCAGGGCACCTACGATGACGCCCTGCAGAAGCTGCGGGCGGCCGGCGCCGACGGGCCGACGATCATGCAGGTCTACGAGATCGGCAGCCGGTTCATGATCGACTCCGGCATGATCCAGCCGGTGCAGAACTTCATCGACGCCGACGGCTTCTCCACCGAGGACTTCGAGCCCAACATCCTGGGCTACTACACCTTCGACGGTCGCCTCTACTCGATGCCGTTCAACACCTCCACGCCGATCGTGTACTACAACAAGGACGCCTTCCGGGAGGCGGGGCTGGACCCCGAGCGGCCGCCCCGCACCTTCGAGGAGTTCAAGGAGTACGCCCGGCAGCTGACGGTCACCCGGGGCGGCGAGACCCGCCACGGCGCGGCGATCGCGCTCTACGGCTGGTTCTTCGAGCAGTTCCTGGCCGTGCAGGGTGCGCACTACGTGGACAACGACAACGGCCGCAGCGCGAGGGCCACGAAGGCGATCATCAACTCGCCCGAGGGTGAGCGCTTCCTGAACTGGCTCAAGGAAATGGTGGATGAGGGCGTGGCGGCCAACCTGGGCCGGCGGACGGCGGAGACCCAGGCGGCCTTCTCCTCCGGCCGCATCGCCATGACCATGGACTCCACGGCGGCCCTGGGCAACATCCTGGCCGGCGTGGGCGACAAGTTCGAGATCGGCACCGCGTTTCTGCCGCGGCCCGAGGGGGCGGCGGAGGGCGGCGTGATCATCGGCGGCGCCTCCCTCTGGATCATGAGCACCAAGCCGCTGAAGGAGCAGTGGGCCGCCTGGGAGTTCGTCAAGTGGCTGACCACGCCCGAGGTGCAGGCCGAGTGGTCCATCGCCACCGGCTACTTCCCGGTCCGCAAGGCGGCCTACGACCAGCAGATCCTGAAGGACTGGCACGCTGAGCGGCCGCAGTTCACCACGGCCATCGAGCAGCTCAGGGCCTCCAAGCTGAGCACGGTGACCCAGGGGGCCGTAATCGGCACGTTCCCGCAGGCCCGGCAGATCGTGGAGGCGGCGATGGAGTCGGTGGTGCTGGGCCAGGCCACGGCGGCCGAGGCGCTGAACGCCGCGGCGCAGGAGATCACGAAGGGCATCGAGGACTACAACCGCACGACGCAGTAGGCGCGGCGCGTGCAGCAAGAAGGAGCGTCCTGGCGGGGACGCTCCTTTGCCTTCGGGCGCGGATGAAGATCCTTCTTGGGCGTGATGCCGACCGGCAACTGACGCTAGTCCTCATCGGCCGGCTCCAGGACGGCGCGCAGCTCCGCGCGGGCGGATCCGACGCTACGCGCCCCGTACACCACGGCGATCTGCGGGAGGCCCTGCTCCCGGGGGTCGAACACGGTCCCGAGCTGCTCCGTCGCTCCCGCCTCGAACAGCCGGGAGTACACCGCCGGGCACATGCGCGCCGGATCGGGCCTGAGTGCGCGGCCGGGGTACCGCAGGTGCAGCAGCGAGCCGCAGTCGAACACCAGGTCAACGCCGGCGCCGCCCATGTTGGTGAGGGTGGCCGCTACCCTGTACAGGCCGGACTCCTGCCTCTCGGCGACGACCTGGAGGCGGAGGACCTCGTCCTCGGCAAAGCCCCGCAGCCTTTCGGGCAGCGGATCGGCGGGCGGCTCGGCTTCCCCGGGCGGCGTCGGATCAGCCGGCACGGGGACGGGCGTCCGCAGTCCGGGCGGCTCCAGTCCCGGCAGCCGCTCCCCGGGCGGATTCACGATGGGCATCACCCGGACTTCCGGCGCGCGGTTGGCCCCGCCGTCCGCCGCAACCGGGTGGCCGGCTTCGGCGTTGCCGGGCCCGGGCGCGGGAGCGCTCGCCGGAGTGACGCCGTGCGCCCCGACGGAAGCCCCCTGCGGGTCGCCCGTGGCGCTCTGCGAGCCGGCTGGCGGTGCGCCCGCCTCGGAGCGGCCGGCGGGGGCGCCGCGGTCCGCCGCGGCTGCCGGGACCGACTCCCCGGACGCCCCTCCGGCGGCTGCGGGCGCCCCTGCGAGCGGCTCGGGTGACGGACCGGTGCCGGCGACACCCCCGCAACCGGCGAGCAGGATCGCCCCCGCCAACCACACGGCAAGCGCCTTGCGCATGGTCGCTCCCTCCTCTCTGTCAGATAGACGGGGGGGACGGGTCGCTTCGTTTCCAGAAGGATTCCCCGCCGCTTCCAGGGAAGTCAAGCAGGACGGACTGCGAGACCCCGAGGAGGCTGCCCCATGCTGCACCGCCCGTACGTCGTGCTGGACTTCGAGACCACCGGCTGGGCTGCGTCGGATCGCGTGATTGAGATCGCGGCCATCCGGTTCGAGCGGCAGCACGCCGTTGAGTTCCACTCCCTGTGCAATCCCGGCTTCCCGCTGCCGCCGCCCACCCGGGAGCTGACCGGGCTCACCGATTCCGACCTGCGCGGCGCGCCGCCCACCACCCTGGCGATCAAGCGGCTCATGGCCGAGGTCTTGTACGACGCCCCGCTGCTGGTCGCCCACAACGCCCCGTTCGACCTGCGCTTCCTCAACCAGGAGCTGGCCCGGGCCGGCATGGGGCCATACGCCGGTCCCGTCCTGTGTACCGTGCGGCTCAGCCGCCGGCTGTTCCCCGAACTGCCCAGCCACAAGCTGGAGTTCCTCCTGGATTACTGGCAGATCGCCACCGGCAGGCATCACCGGGCGCTCGACGATGTCCGGGCCACCGCACAGCTGCTGGACCGGCTGGTCGCGGTGGCCGAGGCGCGGGGCATCGCGGTGGGGGAGTGACCCGAGGGGCAGACAGGATGCACCAACGGCCGGCGCTCGCCGGCCGGTTTCCATCCCGAATCACCCGCGCGGGCGGAAGGAGAACACCCGTTCCGTCGAGAAAGCTCAATGCCGAACTCACCTGCGAACGAGGAGGAGTGGTTGTGCGCATCCTCCATACCGCCGACTGGCACCTGGGCCGCACCTTGGAGGGCCGCAGCCGGCAACAGGAGCACGCGGACTTCGTGGACGAGCTCTGCGCCATCGTGCGTGACGAGAAGATCGATCTGGTGCTGATCGCCGGCGATGTGTTCGATACCGTGAACCCCTCGGCCGCCGCCGAGGAGCTTTACTGCGACGCCCTGGCCCGCCTGGGCGACAACGGCCGTCGGGCCGTGGTGGTCATCGCCGGCAACCACGATTCGCCCGAACGGCTCACGGCGGTCCGGGCGCTGGCCCGGCGGCACGGCGTCACGCTGTTCGGCTATCCCTATGACAACCCGGGCGTGTACACGCCCGGTCCGGACCGGGTGCAGCGGGTGGCGGCCGGCCCCGGCTGGGTCGAGCTGACCGTGCCGGGCGTGGACCACCCGGCCGTCGTGCTGGCGCTGGCCTATCCCTCCGAGTCCAGGCTGAAGCAGCTGCTGGCCGACACGCTGGGCGAGGAGGAACTCCAGCCGCTCTATGCCGATCAGGTGAGGCGCTGGCTGGCGGCCGCGGCCGGCCGGTTCCGGCCCGACGCCGTGCGCCTGATCATGAGCCACATCTACATGGCCGGAGGCGTGGAGACGTCCGACGTGGAGCGGCCGATCCACATGGGCGGGGCGTACGTGGTCCCCGGCGACGCCATCCCGGCCAATGCGCAGTACGCGGCCCTGGGTCACCTGCACCGCCCCCAGCAGATCCACGGGGCGGCGGCGGTGACGCGCTACTCCGGGTCGCCGCTCGCCTTCTCCTTCAACGAGACGGGATACCGCAAGAGCGTCACCGTGCTGGAGCTGCGCCCGGCCGACGCGCAGCCGTCGCTGCGGGAGATCCCGATTTCGGCCGGGCGGCCGCTGGTGAAGTGGGAGGCGCAGGGTCTGGAAGAGGTGGAGCGGTGGGTCGCCGCGGGGAAGGATCCCACCGCGTTCATCGACCTCACCATTCACCTCGAACACCCGCTCACGCTCGAGCAGATCCACCGCGTGCGCAGCCTGCGACCCGACATCGTCCACATCCACCCGCTGCTCCGCGCCGCCGCCGAGGTGGCAGTGGCCGCCGAGCCGGTCGAGCTGAGCATTCAGGAGCAGTTCATCCGGTTCTACCAGCAGGAGCGGGGCGGCCCCCCGCCCGAGGCGCTGGTGCGGCTTTTCCTGGAGCTGGTGAACGACCGGGCTGAGGAGGAGGGTGCGGAATGAGGCCGGTCCGGCTGGAGTTCGCAGGCCTGCAGAGCTACCGCGAGAAGCAGGAGCTCGACTTCGCGGAGATCCTGGACGGCGGCCTGTTCGGCATCTTCGGCCCGACCGGCGCCGGGAAGTCGACGATCCTGGATGCGATTACGCTCGCCCTGTACGGCAAGGTGGGGCGGGCCGAGCGCGGCACCATGGGCATCGTCAACCAGGGCGAGAACCGGGTGTACGTGAAGTTCACGTTCGGCCTGGGGGGCGAGACCTACCGCGTGGAGCGGTCCTACCGGCGGGAGAAGAAGGGCCCCTCCGTCCGCAGCGAGCACGCCCGGCTGGTGCGGCTGGGCGCCGGGGCCGACGAGGTGCTGGCCGATAAGGAGCGTGAGGTGACCCAGCGCGTGGTCGACCTCCTGGGGCTGCAACTGGATGATTTCACCCGCGCCGTCGTGCTGCCCCAGGGCCAGTTCGCTGAGTTTCTCCATCTGACCGGCAGCGACCGCACGCAGATGCTGCAGCGCATCTTCGCGCTGGAGCAGTACGGCAGCGGCCTGAACCAGCGCCTGAAGCAGCGCCTGGAGGCGGTGCGGGGACAGCTGGTCGCCGTCCAGGCCGAGCAGGCGGGGCTCGGCGACGCCTCCGCCGAGGCCGTGGCTGCGGCCCGGCAGGCGCTGGAGACGGCGCAGGACGCCCTGGCCGGCGCCGAGCGGGAACTGAAGTCGGTGGAGGCCGGGTACCGGGAGTGGGAGCGCGTCTGGCAACTGCAGCAGGAACTGCGGGAGGTGGACGGCCGGTTCGCCGCATGGCAGGCGAGGGCGCAGGAGGCGGAGGCGTGGCGGCAGGAGCTGGGCGCGGCCCGGCGTGCGGAGGCGGTCCGCCCCCACCTGGAGGCGCGCGATCAGGCCGTGGAGCGGGCCCGGGCGGCGAGGGACCGGCTGGCCGCGGCGGAAGCGGCCCTGACGGAAGCCCTCGCCGCGCTGGCTGAGGCCGTGCGGGCGTACGACGCCGCCCGGACCCGCCGGACCGCCGAGTTCCCCGCCCTCACCCGGAAGCAGCAGGAGCTGCAGCGGGCGCTGGAACTGGAGTCCAGCCTGGAGACCGCCCGTGCGCAGGTCGCGGACCTCATCGGGCGGGTCACCAAGGGCGAGGCGCTCTGCGCCGAGGGCTCCCGCCAGCTCGCGGAGGGAGAAGAGAACCGGCGCAGCCTTGCGGCCCGGCAGGACAAGCTTCGCGAGGAGCTCCGCACCGTTGAGGTGCCGGCGGAGCAGCGGGACCGGGTGAACGAGGCGCTCCGCCGCCTCGACCGGCTCCGGGAGGCCCAGCGCCTCGTGGAGGAGGGCAGGCTTCGGCTGGAGCAGCGGAAGAAGGAGTTGGAAGCGGCCAGGCGCGCCGCCGGGCAGGCGGACGCCCTGCGGGAGGAGGCGGCACGGCGGCTGGCCGAGCTGGAGCGGGAGATCGCGCGGCTCGAGGCGGAGCCACCCGCCGCGGATGCCGACCTGCGGGCCGCAGAGACCTGGCTGGGCAAGGTCGGCGAGCAGATCCGGGCGCTCGAAATGCTCCTGCAGCAGGCCGCCCAGCGGCGCGCAGAGTACGAGGCGCGCGTCAATGAGGCCAGGCGGGCGCAGCGGGACGTCGCCGAGGCGGAGGCGGCGGAGGCGAGGCTCCGGCAGGCGGCCGAAGCCGCCGGCGAGGCCCGGGATGCGGCCCGCGAGGCCGTGGCGGAGGCCCGGCGCCGCGCGCATGCCGCAGCGCTGGTGACCACCCTGCAGCCGGGCGCGCCCTGCCCGGTCTGCGGCTCGCTGGAACACCCGCACCCCGCCGACCCCGAGGCAGCCGCGGACCTGGCGGGCGCCGAGGCGGAGCTGCAACAGCAGGAGAAGGCGCTGCGGGACGCGGAGCTGGCGCTGGAGCGGGCCGTACAGCAGCGGCAGAGCCGGGCCGAGCTTGCCGCCGCGGCCGCCGGCCGTGCGGAGGAGGCCCGGGTGGCCCTGCAGCGTGCGGAGGAGCAGGTGGCCGGCGTGCGGAACCAGCTGCCGGAGGTGTGGCGGGAGCTGGGGCCGGAAGCGCTGGCGGCGGCCCTGGAGCGTGAGGCCGCCGAGCAGCGGGAGCGCCGCGAGCGGTTCGACGCCTGGCAGGCCGATCTCACCGGGCTTCAGAAGCGGCGCCAGGAGCAGGCGGATGCCCTGGCCCGTGCCGCCGCCGAGGCATCCGGGCTGCGGGCCCGGGCGGAGGCCGCGGAGTGCGCGGCCGCCGAGGCGGAGGCGGAGCTGCGCGTGCTGGAGCAGACCGCGGCGGAGCGTCAGGCCGAGTTCGACGCCGCCCGGGGAGACATGGAGCCGGATGCCGTCGAGGCGGCCAAGCGGCAGATCGACGAGGCCGATCGGCGGGCGGAGGCGCTCAGGCAGTCGCTCGCGCAGCTTCAGGAGGAGCTGCAGTCGCAGGACGACAAGCTGGAGCAGCTGCGCCGGACGCACCAGCAGTATACGGAGCGACTCCATCAGCGCAGGTTGGAGCTGGCCGCGGCCCAGCAGACGCTGAGCGGGTTCGAGGCGGACTGGCAGCGGCTCTCCGGCGGCGAGCCGGCGGCGCCGCAGCTCGCCCGGGTGGAGGCGCGGCTGCGCGAGCTGGAGGAGAACGAGGCGACCGCGGCCGCCGCACGCGAGCGGGCCGAGCTGGGGCGGAGCCAGGCCGAGTCCGCCCGGGCCGCCGCCCAGCGGGAGGCGGAGCTGGCGGCGCAGTCGGACAGGGAGACGGCCGAGGCGCTGGCAGCGGCCCTGGAGGCCGCGGGCTTCGCCGGCGGGCAGGAGGCCCGGGCCGCGCTGCGCAGCCCCGAGCGGCAATCCGGGCTCGAGGCGGCGATCAGGGCCTACGAGCAGGAGGGCGCCGGGCTGCAGAGCCGGCGGGCCGAACTGGAGCGGCAGCTCGGCGGGCGGACGCTCACCGACGAGGAGTGGCAGGGCTGGGGCGCCCGGCTGGAGCAGGCGCGGGCCGATGCCGAAGCCCGGCGGGAGGAGCGGGCCCGCGCCGCACAGGTCCTCGACGACCTCATCGCCCGGCAGAAGCGCTGGGAGGAGCTGGAGGAGCGCCGGTCCGCCCTTGCCGAGCAGGTCAGCAACCTCGAGGAGTTGCAGAAGGTCCTGCGGGGCAACGCATTCGTCGATTTCCTGGCCCAGCAGCAGATGAAGCGGGTCGCGGCGGATGCCTCGCGCCAGCTGGGCGAGCTCACGCGCCAGCGGTACGCCCTCGAGCTCGACCGCGACGGCGGCTTCCTGGTGCGCGACGACGCCAACGGAGGCGCCCTGCGTGCGGTGACCAGTCTCTCCGGCGGCGAGACGTTCCTGGCCTCGCTCTCGCTGGCCCTGGCGCTCTCGGCGCAGATTCAGCTGAGGGGCCGCTACCCGCTGGAGTTCTTCTTCCTGGACGAGGGGTTCGGCACCCTCGACCCCGAACTGCTTGACGTGGTGATTACCGCCCTGGAGAGGCTGCAGTACGACAACTTCCACGTGGGCGTCATCAGCCACGTGGCAGAGCTGCGGGCCCGCCTGCAGCGGCGGGTGATCGTGGAGCCCGCCGAGCCCGGCGGGCGGGGCAGCCGACTGCGCATCGAGCGGGCGTAGCGCGCGGTGCCGGCCTTTCACGCGCCGGGCAGCGGGGCTCGGCGCTCCGGGCGCCTTACCGTTGTCCTGCTCCTCGGCAGGCCGGGCGTGCTCGCGCCGCTGCGCTCGCGCCGTCTGCCCATCTGTATCCACCCGTTGCCCCCACGCAGTTGCATGAAGGAGGTCCAGTCCATGGGCGTGCGCTTCATCATCGGCAGCGCCGGCTCCGGCAAGAGCCAGCACTGCCTGGACGAGATCACCCGGGAGGCGCTGGCGGCCCCGTCCGGTCCGCCGCTGATCCTGCTCGTGCCCGAGCAGGCCACCTTCCAGGTGGAGCAGGCCCTGCTGGGCGGCGGACAGCTCAAGGGCATCATGCGGGCGCAGGTGCTCTCGTTCCAGCGACTCGCCTGGCGGGTCTCCCTGAAGGCCGGGGGCCTTGCCCTGCCCCCGCTCAGCGACCTGGGCAAGCAGATGGTGCTGCGCGCGCTCCTGGAGCGGCACAGGGAGGATCTTCGCCTGTTCCACCAGGTGGCGGACAAGCCCGGCTTCATCGAGCGGGTGGCCGGCTCCATCCGGGAGCTGCACAGCTACCGCCAGGGGCCGGAGAGCCTCAGGCGGCAGCTGGAGCTACTGGAGAACGAGGGGCTGGGCGAGACCAGCCTGGGGGCGAAGCTCCACGACCTCGCCCTGGTCATGGGCGAGCTGCAGACGTACATCCAGGGGCGGTTCACGGATCCCGACGAGTACCTGACCGTCCTCGCGGCGCGGCTGGAAGAGAGCCGGCTGCTGGAGGGCGCGCAGGTCTGGGTCGACGGCTTCAACGGCTTTACGCCGCAGGAGCTGGCGGTCCTGGGCGCCGTCATGCGCTCGGCCCGGCAGGTTCACCTCACCCTCTGCATCGCGCCGGGGCAGCTCTACAAGGCCGGCGGCCACCATTCGCCCGCCGACCTGTTCCACCCGGTGCTCGCTACCTGCGATCAGCTCATGCAGCTGGCCGCGGAGAGCGGCGTCACGGTGGACCCGCCCTTGCTGCTGACGGAAGGGCACCGGTTCCGGGGCGCCCCGGAGCTGGCGCACGTGGAGCGCTACCTGTTCCGCCAGTCCGCCCCGCCGTGGCCGGACGCCCCGGCCCGCATCCGCCTCGTGGAGGCGCAGAACCGCCGGGAGGAGGTAGCGGCGGCGGCCCGGGAGATCCTGCGGCTCGTCCGGGAGGAAGGGCTCCGCTACCGGGAGATCGCCGTCATCGCCCGGAACCTGGAGGCCTACGGCGACCTGGCCGCCACCGTCTTCGCCGAGCACGGCATCCCGGCGTTCATCGACCGGCGGCGCACCGTGGCGCACCACCCGCTGGTGGAGCTGATCCGGGCCGCCCTGGAGGTGGTGGTGCAGGACTGGTCGTACGGCCCCGTCTTCCGGTACCTGAAGACCGACCTGACCGGCGTCTCCCGAACCGAGATCGACCTCCTGGAGAACTACGTGATCGAGCACGGGATCCGCGGCCGCGCCTGGCAGCAGCCGGATCCCTGGCAGTTCCTGCGGCGCTACACGCTGGAGGAGGACGTCGTGACGCCCGGTCCCGCCCAGCAGGCGCTGCTCCAGGAGATCCACCGCATCCGCACCCGGGCAACGGCGGCGCTCCTGGCGTTCCAGCGCCGCATTCAGTGCCGCGGCCGGCCGGGTCCCACGGTGCGGGAGCTCACGGCCTATCTGTTCCAGTTGCTGGACGACCTGAAGGTCGCCCGCCAGCTGGAGGCGTGGAAGGCCGAGGCCGAACAGCGGGGCGACCTGGAGACGGCGAGGGAGCACGAGCAGGTCTGGACCCGTGTGCTGGAGCTGTTCGACCAGATCGTGGAGGGCCTGGGCGACCAGGCGCTGAGCCCGAAGGTCTACCTGCAGGTGCTGAGCGCCGGTCTCGACGGCCTGAAGCTCGGTCTCATCCCGCCCGGTCTGGACCAGGTCATCGTGGGTACGGTGGAGCGCAGCCGCCACGCCGGTGTGCGGGCCACCCTGATCCTCGGCGCGACCGAAAAGGACTTCCCGCCCCAGCCGGCGGAGGACGCCATCTTCACCGACCGGGAGCGGGAGCGGCTGAAGAAGGCCGGGCTCGACGTGGGGCCCACGAGCCTGGAACGGCTCTTCCAGGAGCAGTTCCTCACCTACGTCACGCTGACCCGCGGCTCCGACTTCCTCTGGATCAGTTACCCCCTGGCCGACGAGTCGGGCCGGGCGACGGCGCCCTCCCCGGTGATCGGCCGGCTGCGCCGGCTCTTCCCCGGCCTGAGCCCCCAGCCGGCGGTGCCGGTGGAGCCGGGTGCGGCGGCCGCCCTGGAGATGGTCACCACCCCGCGGCAACTCGCGGCCCTGGTGGCCAGGGCCCTGCGCCACGCCCGGTCGGGGTATGCCATCCACCCGCACTGGCTTGACCTCTATCAGTGGATCGCCAGCGACGCCGGACTGAAGAAGGAGGGCGCACCCGTCCTCGCGGCCGTGGGCTACGAGGAGTGGTTCCGCCGCCGCGGGGCGCCTCTGGGGCGCGACCTCGCCCGGCTCCTCTACGGCGACCGGCTCGTGACCAGCGTCAGCCGCCTGGAGGCGTTCCTGGCCTGCCCGTTCCGCCACTTCGCCGGCTACGCCCTGCGGCTGCAGGAGCGGGCGGAGTTCACCGTGAGCGCGCCGGAGTTCGGCCTGTTCTACCACGCCGCGCTCTCCCTGTTCGTGCGCGAGCTCGGGGCCGAGGGGCTGCAGTGGAGCACGCTGACGCCCGACGAGGCGATGCAGCGGATGAACAGCATCATCGACCGGCTGGCGCCCAGGCTGCAGAGCGAGATCCTGCTCTCCAGCCCCGAGCACCGCTACCTGCTCCGGGTGATTCGCCGGACGCTGCAGTCCTCGCTGGACTACCTGGGCGAGCACGTGATCCACGGGGAGTTCCGCCCGGTGGCCGTGGAGGTTCCCTTCGGCGAGGGGACCGACGGTCTGCCGCCGGTGACCGTGGATCTCCCCGGCGGCGAGCAGGTGCTGCTGCGCGGGCGCATCGACCGGGTGGACGCCCTGGAGGCGCCCGACGGCCGCTGGTACGTGCGGGTCGTCGACTACAAGTCCAGCCGGCGGGACCTGAAGCTGGGCGAGTTCTATCACGGCCTTGCCCTGCAGCTCCTGCTCTACCTCCTGGCGGTGGTGGAGGGCGGCGAGCCCCTGCTGCCCGGGACGCGCGTGCCTGCCGGTGCGCTCTACTTCCCGGTGTACGACCCGCTGGAGCGGGTCCCGGCGCCGATCAAGCTGGACGAGCTCCGGCGCCTGAGGCGGAAGCGGTACCAGGCGCGCGGCCTGGTGAACGACAGCCCGGAGATCATCCGGGCGATGGACGCCGCCGGGCTGGGGCTCATCCCGGCCAGGCTGAACAAGGACGGCAGCGTGCGGAAGGGTTCGCCGGTCGCCAGCCAGGACCAGTTCCGCCGGCTGTTCGATCACCTGCGGCAGGTCGTGCGGGCCTGCGGGGAGCAGGTGCTGCAGGGGGAGGCCGCCGTGGCGCCGTTCCGGCTCGGCCAGGCCACCGCCTGCGAGTACTGCCCCTACCGCCCGGTCTGCCAGTTCGACCCGATGGTCGGGGCGCAGACCTACCGGCGGCTGGAGAAGCTGGACGCCCCCGCGGTCTGGGAGCGGGTGGCGTCTGCGGGAGGTGAGGGCGATGTCTGAGGTGCGCTGGACGCCCGAGCAGGAGCAGGCGATCGCGGCCCGCGGGACCGACGTCCTGGTGGCGGCGGCGGCCGGCTCCGGCAAGACGGCGGTCCTGGTGGAGCGGATCATCCGGCGGCTGGTGGACGAGCGGGATCCCGTGGACGTGGACGAGCTGCTGGTGGTCACCTTCACGGAAGCGGCCGCGTCCGAGATGCGCGACCGCATCGGCGCCGCGCTTCAGGCGGCCCTCGCGCAGGATCCCGGCAACGAGCGGCTCCAGCGGCAGCTGGCGCTGCTCGGCAGGGCCGCCATCAGCACCCTGCACAGCTTCTGCCTCAGCCTCATCCGCCAGTACTTCTACCGGCTCGGGCTCGACCCGGCGGTCGCGGTGATGGGGGAGCACGAGGCGCTGCTGCTGCGCCACGAGGTGCTGGACGAGCTGTTCGCCCGCCGCTTCGATGAGGAGGAGGACGGCCCGTTCCACGCGCTGGTGGACCGCTACCGCGGCGGCCGGGACGACGAGGGGCTGCGGCAGCTGGTCCTGAACATCTATGACCACATGCAGGCCCTGCCCTGGCCCGAGCAGTGGCTGGCGGAGAGCCTCGCACGGTTCGACGTGCCGCCGGATGCGGTCATCGAGGACCTGCCCTGGTGGCCGCCGCTCAGGCGGCGGATCCGGCTGGAGCTGGAGCTGGCCGCCGATGCGCTGGCCTCCGCCCGCACGCTGGCGAACCGTCCGGGCGGTCCCCAGGCGTACGTCGATGTGCTGGCGGCGGAGGAGGCGGCCCTCCGCGGGGCCGCGGCGTCCGCCGCAACGGCGTCGTACGAGCAGCTGGCGCAGGCGGTGGCGGCCATCGAGTTCAAGCGGCTGCCCGGAACGAAGAAGGGCGAGGTCGACGAGGCCCTGAAGGAGGCGGCCGGCAAGCTGCGGGACCAGGCGAAGAAGGCGGTGCGGGCCATCAACGAGCGCTGGTTCTGCCGCCCGGCCGGCGCGTGGCTCGACGACCTGCGGGCCGTCGCGCCGCACCTGCGCACGCTGGGCGACGTGGTGCGGGAGTTCAGCGAGGCCTTCCGGGAGGCGAAGGCCGCCCAGTCCGCCATGGACTTCAACGACCTGGAGCGCTTCGCCTTGCAGCTCCTCCGGGATCCGGCGTCCACCCCCGACCGGCTCGTCCCGTCGGACGTTGCCCGGGACCTGCGGGCGCGCTACCGGGAGATCCTGGTGGACGAGTATCAGGACATCAACGGCGTCCAGGACGCCATCCTGACCCTGGTCGCCCGCGACGGGCAGGAGGGCCCGCCCAACCGGTTCATGGTGGGCGACGTGAAGCAGTCGATCTACCGGTTCCGCCACGCCGATCCCGGCCTCTTCCTGGCCAAGTACGCCGCGTACCGGCCCTGGAACGGCAGGCCCGAGCCGGGTGCGGACGGTGCCCGTATTGTGCTCGGCGCCAACTTCCGCAGCCGGGAGGGCGTGGTGAACGCCGTCAACTTCATCTTCCGGCAGATCATGACCCGAGAGGCCGGCGAGCTTGAGTACGACCGGGACGCCGAACTCGTCTACCGGGCCGGCTACCCGCCCCTGCCCGCTGACGGCGCCTCCGCGGCCCCCGGGGACGCGGCGGGGGCGGGCGGCGATGAGGCCCGGACGACCGGGAACGAGGACAAAACGACCGAGGCCCCGGCCCGGTCTGAGCCGCCCGTGGAACTGCACCTGCTCGACGCCGAGGCGCTGGCGGCGGGGGAGGAGGACGGCGCACAGGAAGGCGCCGGCGGCGAGCCGGGCCTGTCCGGCGACGAGGCGGATGACGACGCCTCCGGCGACCCGGCCGCGGACGCCGCGGCCGAGCTGACCGACCTGACGAAGATGGAGCGGGAGGCCCGCCTCATCGCCGCCCGCATCCGGGAGATGGTGGACGGCTCGCCCGACCGGCCGCCGGTGCAGGTGTGGGACCGGAAGCGGAAGGCGTACCGTCGCCTGCAGTACCGCGACATCGTCATCCTGATGCGGGCCACGACGGGCCGGATCAACACCGTGATCGAGGTGCTCAGCCAGGCCGGCATCCCGGCGCACGGCCAGATGGCCACCGGCTACTTCCAGGCCACCGAGGTGCAGGTCTTCCTGAGCCTCCTGCAGATCCTCGACAACCCCCGGCAGGACATCCCGCTGGCGGCCGTCCTGCACTCCCCCATTGTCGGCCTCTCGGCCGCCGACCTGGCGCGCATCCGCCTGGCCGCGCCGCGGGGCTCCTTCTACGACGCCCTCGTGGCGGCGGCCATACCCGAGTCTGCCGGAGCGGCGGTCGTGGCCGAGGCTGCCGCCACCGCGGAGCCGGGACATGCGGCTGCGGCCGAGTCCGAGGACGCAGCCGCCGCGGAGCCCGCCCTGGGCGGAGGAGGTTCCGCGGCGCCGGGTGCAGGGCCTGCGGGAGCAGGAGCATCCGGTTCGGGAACAGCGGACCTCCAGGAGGTGCTGGCGAAGTTCCTTGCCGCCCTGGACCGCTGGCGGACGCTCGCCCGGCGGCGGCCCCTCAGCCAGGTGGTCTGGCAGATCCTCCAGGAGACCGGCTACCTGCATTACGTGAGCGGCATGCCCGGCGGGGCGCAGCGGCAGGCCAATCTCCTCGCGCTCTACGAGCGGGCGCGGGAGTTCGACCAGTTCGCCCGCCAGGGGCTGTTCCGGTTCCTCCGCTTCATCGAGCGGCTGCAGGCGGAGAAGTCTGACATGGGAACCGCCCCCGCGCTCGGCGAGGGCGAGGACGTGGTGCGGATCATGTCGATCCACAAGAGCAAGGGCCTCGAGTTCCCGGTGGTCTTCGTGGCCGGGCTGGGCAGCAAGTTCTCGGACCAGGACCTGCGCGGCGACCTGCTCCTGGAGCGGGGCCTGGGGTTCGGCCCGCAGATGATCGACCCCGAGGCGCGGGTGAAATACCCGACCCTCGCCTACCACGCGGTGCGGGAGGCCACCCGGCTTGCCAACCTGGCGGAGGAGCTGCGCGTGTTCTACGTGGCCCTGACCCGGGCGCGGGAGCGGCTGGTGCTGGTCGGCAGTGTGGATGGCCTGAGAGCCCGCTGCGCTCGGTGGGCCCGGGGGCTCGCAGCGTCCGGCTGGGCCCTGCCCGAGTCGCTCCTGCTGTCCGCCGGGAGCTACCTCGACTGGCTCGGCCCGGCGGTGCTGCGTCACGCGGACGGAGCGCCGCTCCGGGAGCTGGCCGGCGACGCGGCCGGGGTGGGCGCCGCCGGGGCAGGGGATGGCGCCGGGGCCGACAGGCGCCTCCTGGACTCGGCCGTGGCCGGCGATCCTTCTCGCTGGGCAATCACGATCTGGGACCAGGCGGCCCTCACCCGGTTGCTGGAGCAGACGACGGGAGGAGAGGCGCCGCCGGCGCTGGACTGGGAGCGCATCGGCGCCGCCGAGCCGCTGGAGCGGCCGCTGGATGAGTCGCTGGGCCGGATGCTGCGCGACCGCTTCGGCTGGCGCTACCCGTTCGAGCCGGTCGTGCGCCGGTTCGGCAAGCTGTCGGTCACCGAACTGAAGGGTTACTTCGATCCCGATGCCGAGGCGCCGGGGGAAGAGCTGGTGCAGCCGCCTGAGCAGGCCGAGGCGACGTCCAGCGCGTTCGCGGGCCGTCCGCGGTTCCTGCAGGAGGAGCGGAAGACGCTCTCGCCCACCGAGCGGGGTACTGTGATGCACGTGGTCATGCAGCACCTCGACCTCACCCGACCGGTGGACCCGGCGGGGGTGGGGCAGCAGCTGGCCGGGATGGTGGCCCGGGAGCTGCTCACCCCGCAGCAGGCGGCGGTGGTGGATGTCGAGGCCATCGCGGACTTCTTCGCCTCGCCCCTGGGCCGGCGCATCTTGCAGGCGGAAGGGCGGGTGAGCCGGGAGCTGGCCTTCACGCTGGCGGTCCCCGCCCGGGAGGTCTATCGCGACCTCCCGCCGGAGGCCGCGGCGGACGACGTGGTCATCGTCCAGGGCATGATCGACCTGCTTCTGGAGGAGGACGACGGGTTCGTCCTGGTCGACTACAAGACCGACCGGCGGGAGCCCGAGCAGGCGGCGCTCCGGTACGGGACGCAGATCCGGCTCTACCGCCGGGCGGTGGAGGAGATCCTCGGCCGGCCGGTCAAGGAGGCGTACCTCCACTTCCTGGCCAGCCGCCGGTCCATCGCCATGTGAGTCGGCACAGCCAATAGAACGGGGCTGTCCCCAGAAGCCACCCAGGCTTCTGGGGACAGCCCCCTCAAGCTGTGCAGGTGACCTGAGATGATGCTCCCGGACGAGCCCGCCAGCAGGGCCGGGGGCAGCGAGCGCGCAAAATGTGCACCTCAGCCGAAGTCGCAGGTGCAGATTCTGCGCGGAACCCGGCCCGAGATCTGGCGGGACCTGGATCTAACGCCCCGGGGTGACGCCCTCCAACCAGCCTGTCGGCAGGGCGGGGGCGGCGAGCGCGCAAAAACTTCACCTTCGCCGCAGTCCCGGGTGCAGATTCTGCGCGGAACCCGGCCCGAGATCTGGCGGGACCTGGATCTAACGCCCCGGGGTGACGCCCTCCAACCAGCCTGTCGGCAGGGCCGGGGGCGGCGAGCGCGCAAAATGTGCACCTCAACCGAAGTCGCAGGTGCAGATTCTGCGCGGAACCCGGCCCGAACGTGGCTGGGCTTGTGCAGATCCGGTCCTACAGGACACGGCAGCGCCTCGCGATCCCGTCAAAAGCGGATTGAATGGCCCTTAACGCTTCCGCTGGCACACGCCCCGTTCGATACGCCAGCACGGTGCGGCGGGAGAGGCCGGTACGGATGGGGACCCGGGCCAGCTGGCCGAGAGCGAGCTCCCTCGATACCGTCAGCTCGGAGAGGAAGCACAGGCCGGCGCCCCGGGCGACCGCCTGCTTGGCCACCTCCACGTCGTCGGTGTACAGGACGGGCTCCCACGAGAGTCCGTGTGCACGGAGCCATTCCTCCACCGCGCTCGCATGCGCCGATCCGGGGTCGAACACGACCAACCGCTCGCCCGCCAGATCGGACGGGCGGAGGTCGGCCGGCCAGGTGCGGCGGGGGTCGCTGACGAGGACCGTCTCATCCTCGTAGAGGGGAGTCACGGTGACCCCGGGGGTGACCTCAACCGGGCGCAGGACCGCGGCGTGCACCACCCCGTCCTGCAGCATCTGGTGGAGCCTGTCCGTGTGGCCGGTCCTGATGTGCAGCCTGAGGTGCGGCAGCGTGCGGGTGAGCTCGCGGTAGAGCTCGTCGAAGAGGTAGGGGGCGCTGCTGGCGAGGCCGATGGTCAGGTGGCCCCGGGCGCTGTCCCGCATCCCGGCGACCACCGCCCCGGCCTCGTCCGCGATGGAGGCGATCCGTTCCGCGTACGGAAGCAGCGCCTGCCCGTAGGGGGTCAACGTCAGGTGCCGGCCCTGCCGCTCGAACAGGGGCACGCCAAGCTCCTCTTCCAGGGCCCGGATGCGGGCCGACACGGAGGACTGCGCAAGGTGCATCACCTGGCCGGCCCGGACCACGCCCCCCTGCCGCACCACGGTCACGAAGGCCCTCAGCTGGGCGATCTCCACGACTCCCCACCTCCGTGCGACATCATCGAACAACACTTCATTATAATCTATTTTTCCGATCGGCGGGCACCTTGGTAGAATGCATTCGAGAAACCAGTGAGGAGTGTCTCAGATGCACAACCGCCATGGGCGAGCCGGGAGCCTCTTCCGCAGGTTCACGGCCGACGTGTACGTGCTGCTGGCCGGGTTTTTCGCCCTGAACCTGGGCTACTTCATCGTCATCCCGCTGCTCACCGTGTACATGACGACCGAACTGGCCTTTTCGCCCCTGACCGCCGGCAGCATCATGGCCATCACGGTCGGGGTGCAGAAGGGGTTCACCCTGGCGGGCGGTGTGCTCGCTGACCGGTACGACCGCCGGCTCGTCCTTCTGCTGGGGCTCGGGCTCCGGGCCGTCGGATACGCCCTGTTCGCCGTTGCCGCGCATGTGCCCACCGTGACGGCGGCCGCTCTGTTCGCCTCGCTGGGCGGCGCTCTGTTCAGCACGCCCATCCGGGCGGCGCTCGCGCAGGCGGCCCGTCCTGAGAACCGGCAGGCGGTGTTCGCCGCGCGCCAGATCGCCAGCAGCCTCGGCGCGACCGTCGGCCCGATGGCCGGCGCCCTGCTGGCGCTCTTCGACGTCCGGGCCGCCTTCCTGGCCGGGAGCGCTGCGCATGTCCTCCTGCTGCTGGCGGTTCTCCGCTTCGTGCCGCGCCTCGGGAGCGCCCAGGACCGGCAGGTGTGCGTCGGCCAGCTGATCGCGGAGACCTTCACCCACCGCACGATGGGCCTCTTCTCCGTGATGACCGTCCTGTTCACCGTACTGTACAGTCAGCTTACCACCACGCTGCCCCTGAGAGCGGCGATGCTGGCGCCGGACGGCGACTCCGCCGCGGCGACGGCGGCCACGTTGTTCGCCGTCAACGGGATCGGGGGAGTGGCGCTCCAGCTGGCCTGGATCGCGGTGTCCCGGCGGGTCGCCCCGCTCAGCGCCTTCCGCTGGGGTTCGGCCCTGTGCGGCGCGGGGCTGATGGCCGCAGGCTTCGCCGTGAACCTGCTCTGGCTCTACGCTGCGGTGCTGCTCTTCACGCTGGGGGAGGTCCTGGCCATGCCGGCCATTGACGCGGTGGTGGCGGAGATCGCCCCGGAGAGCGCGCTGGGCTCCTTCTACGGCCTGTCGAGCCTGGCCTGGGCCGTCGGGGGAGCAATCGGCAACACGCTGGGCGGCTGGATCTTCCAGCAGGGCAACCAGGGGGCCCTTCCGTGGCTGTCCTTCATGATCCTCGGCGTCGCGGTCGCCCTGGCGGCCAGGCCGGCCGCCTTCGCCAGGCCAGGGGCGCTGGCGGGTTGATCGGCGAGTTGCCTGCGCCGGCGGGGGACACGGCCCCGGCGGGCTAACCCGCCCGTTCCTGGGAAAGACTACACGGGGCCCTTTGCCCCGGCCCGGGAACCGGAATGGGGCAGCATGCAGACCGTGCACCATGTGCGAGACAGGAGGATCCATGCGGGCGTTTAACTCTAAGAGATGGACTCAGTCCCAACTACACCAGTGGAGGCTGCCCGGAGCATGCTAGGCATCCTGCGCGACAACCCGCTCCTCCTTCTGTTCCTGGTCGCCGGCATCGGCTATACCCTGGGGCGCGTCCGGATCGGCGGCGTTCACCTGGGCGTGGCGGCGGTCCTTTTCGTCGGCCTCGCCTTCGGCGCGCTCGACCCGAGTCTCAAACTGCCGGAGATCGTGTACCAGTTCGGGCTGGCCCTGTTCGTCTACTGCGTCGGCCTGAGCAGCGGCCCCGGCTTCATCCGTTCGTTCCGCGGAAAGGGCATCGGCTACAACCTGTTCGCGCTGGCCGCCATCCTGCTGACGGCGGTGCTGCTGCTCATCCCGCACTACCTGCTGCCCCTCCGGCCCGCGGAGACGGCCGGCGTGTTCGCCGGCCTGCTCACGAGCACCCCGGCCCTGGCGGCCGCGGTGGATTACCTGGGGCGCACCGGGGAGACCGGGGCGCTGACCGATCCGGTCGTGGGTTACTCCATCGCCTACCCGGCCAGCGTGCTTGGGGTCATCCTGGCCATGTACGCGGCGGAGCGGGTCTTCCGCATCGACTACAGGGCCGAGGCCCGCACGCTGAAGGACTTCCCGGGCGTCTCGCCCGAGATCACCTGCTGGACCCTGCGGGTGACCCGGCCCGAGGCGTTCGGGCGCAGGGTGCGGGACCTGGTGTCCGAGCACAGGCTGCAGGTGGTCTTCGGCCGCATCCGGCGGGGCGAGCACGCCGAGGTGGTGAGCTGGGAGAGCCACCTGGAGGAGGGCGACCTGGTCACCGCCGTGGGCCCGGAGGAGGAGCTGGTGCGGGCGGCGTGGGTGCTGGGCGGCGTCAGCGACGTCCAGGCCGACCTCGACCGCTCCGAGGTGGACATGCGGGAGGTCTTCGTGTCGAACCCGGAGGTGGCCGGGCGCACGCTCCGGGAGCTGAACCTGACGAACCGCTTCGGGGCGGTGGTGTCGCGGGTCTGGCGCGGCGACCTGCAGCTCCTGCCCTACGCAGACATGCCGCTGGAGCTGGGCGACCGGGTGCGGGTCCTCTCGCGCCGGGAGCGGCAGCAGGAGATCGTGCGGTACCTGGGAGACTCCTACCGGGCGATCTCCGAGATCGACATCGCCGTGCTGGGGATCGGCATGGCCCTGGGCATCGGCCTGGGCCTAGTGCCCATCCCCCTGCCCGGGGGCATCACCGTGCGGCTGGGCCTCGCCGGCGGACCGCTGATCGTCGCCCTCTTCCTGGGCGCCCGGGAGCGGACCGGCCCCCTGGTCTGGGTCCTGCCCTACAGCGCCAACATGCTGCTGCGGCAGCTCGGGCTCACCATCTTCCTCGCCGCCGTGGGCACCCGCTCGGGCTACGAGTTCGCGCAGATGCTCACCCAGCCCCGCGGCTGGGTGATCCTCGGGTGGAGCGCGGCGATCATCGTGGCGGTGGCCTGGGCGATGCTCTACGTCGGCTACCGGTGGCTGCACATCCCCATGGGGCTCCTGACGGGCATGGTCTCGGGCATGCAGACGCAGTCGGCCACCCTGGGCTTCGCCCTGGACCAGGCCGGCAGCGACCTGCCGACCGTGGGCTACGCTACGGTCTACCCGATGGCGATGGTGGTGAAGATCGTCCTGGCGCCGGTTCTGCTGGCGCTGCTGACCTAGCCGGGCCGGCCATGGCCCGCAGCCGGTCCATGGGCAGGAAGATCTCGCGGGCGACCAGCGCCTCCTCCCGCTGCTGGACGCGACCGGCGCCCTCGGGGTGGTAGGCCGCGAGCAGCAGGCGCATGTACCAGGTGGCGAGCCGGCTGAAGGGCCCTGCGGCGGGTTCGGCCACCGCGAAGCCCAGAGCGTCGACGCCGCGGTGCAAGAGGGTCAGCCCCCAGAGGCCGGCGGCCCGGGCCAGGGAGGGATCGGACTCCGCTGCCCGGGCCAGGGCGCGCAGGTCGGCCAGCAGGGTGCGCCGGAGCCACAGGATGCGCCGGTGCGCGCCGTCGCCGGCCGTGGCCTCCGCCAGCCGGCGGCTGTCCAGGTGCAGCTCCAGTACCAGGTCGCCGGGCCGGAGGCCCGGTCCGTCCGGCAGGGCGATGCCCCGCCCCCGGTAGCGGCGCACGGCGTAGCCAAGCACGCCCTCCGGGCGGACGGGGCGGATGCCGAGGAACCTACGGACCAGACGGTCCCAAGTTCGGACCAGGCGGCGCATGCGGGAGCCCCCTCTCCATGGGCGCGAGCAGCTCGGACAGGCTGACCAGCGAGAGCCCCCTGCGCCGGAGCCCGGTGATCAGCCGGGGCAGCGCCCGGGCGACGACGGCAGGCGCATCGGGCCGGGATCCCGGACCGGCGGCGTCGTGCAGCAGGAGCACGGTGCCCGGCCTTGCGCTCTGCATGGCATCGACGTAGATGGACTGGGCCGTGGTGGCCCGGGACCACTCCGCCACGTACAGCGACCAGACCACCGGGATGAGGCTGTGGCGCCGGGCCGCGAGGCCGGTCCACAGGTTGAAGATGCCCCAGGGCGGCCGGTAGAACCGGGGCCGCTTCTGGAGGATGTCGGTCAGGACCTTAACCGTGGCCTCCACGTCCCTGAGGGTGGCCCGGAACCCCAGCAGGGCCGGCACCCGGTGCCGGTAGCCGTGCACACCCACCTCGTGGCCCGCCCCGGCCACCTGCCGCACCAGGTCCGGGTGCGCCTCCGCCCGGCTGCCCAGCATGAAGAAGGTGGCCTTGACCCCGAACCGGTCGAGGATGTCCAGGATGCGCGGCGTCCAGACCGGGTCGGGCCCGTCGTCGAAGGTCAGCGCGACCTGCGGCTGGGCGGCGGGCAGCCCTTTCAGCACCCTGCTGAAGCCCGTGCGGGCCAGGAGGGTCGGCACGCCGGTGTAGCCGAAGAGCGTCAGCAGCAGCAGGGTCATTGGATCGGGCATCCACGTCCCTCCTTTGCTTCGGGATCGCACCCTGAAACAGACAGGAAACGACCCGGAGTCTGGAGAATTTTCAGGCATCAGGAGGGATGATGTGTGCGCGGGGGACTGCTCGGCTTCCTGATCACGCTGGGGATGTGGCTGTTCCTGGCGCTGGCCCACATGGCCATGGAGCTGGCCGGGGGGCGCAGCCCCTTGGCGGCGTTCACCCGGGATGCGGGCGGCCGGTACATCGCCGTCACGGTGGCCGTCGTGCTCGCGCTGGGCACGGGCATCGGCATCGCGTCGGAGCGGGTTCGCCGCAGCGGCGGGCCCGCCCGGGAAGAACGGAAGGAGGGATCCGCATCGCCAGGGTGATTGTAATCTACGACGCAACGCGTGCGGCTAGGTACGCGGATCTGCTGGAACGTCTGATACCCCATTCGGCCGATTACCGGCTGATTCCTTGCACGACCCGGGAGGAGGCCGCCCGGCACGTCGGGGAGGCGGAGATCCTCTTCTGCTGGCGGTTCCCCACGGACCTCCTGGCGGGGGCCGGCCGTCTGCGCTGGATTCAGGCGATGGGCGCCGGGGTGGAGGACCTGGTCGCGGCGCCGGTGCCGCCCGGCGTGGTGGTCACCCGCGTGGAGGGGCTGTTCGGCACGCCCATGAGCGAGTACGCCTTCGCCCACATGCTCGCCCACGCCCAGCAGCTGCCCCGGCTCTACGCCGCCCAGGC